>ENA-OYXB01000014-OYXB01000014.1-human-gut-metagenome-genome-assembly--contig:-NODE-14-length-47644-cov-8.438589_pt1 | contig 47644 bp, 53 predicted proteins | sample MGYA00244176_ERZ653409 | MGnify/ENA primary metagenome ERZ653409 (study PRJEB26926, sample SAMN06164912) | human gut metagenome | biome: ENVO:00009003; feature: ENVO:2100002; material: ENVO:00002003... | reverse complement strand
TCCGGTCAGCAAGAAGTATCTCATTCGTGCTGGCAAGTTTGAATCGGTGCTGTACAACCGCAAGAGCGCAGCGAAGGAAAATGTGTCCGGCAGCGGCAATGGCTTTAAGGCGGACATCCAGTCCTCGGTCGGTACCGGCGTCACCAACGTGGTATTGCAGAGCGCTTCCGGCAGCGAGTTGAGCATGGAACAGATGTGTGAAAAGATGGGCAACGGCATCATTGTCACCGATCTGGAAGGTGTATTTGCCGGTGTCAACACCATCAATGGCAGCTTCTCGCTGTTGAGCAAGGGCATGCTGGTGGAAAACGGTAAACCGGTCAAACCGTTCTGCGAGGTTACCATCGCGGGTAACATCTATACTCTCCTGGAGGAAATTGAGGCGATGGGCAACGATCCTGCCCCGACTGCTGCTGGCAGCCAGTTTGTACAGACTCCGTCCATTTTGCTCAAAGGATTGACCGTATCGGGATTGTAAGCGGCGCAAGTTTGTGCTATACTGGGAGTGCAGGGAAAAAGAGCACAGAAAAGGAAAACATAAACGCTTCTTTTTGTGCATATTTTATACCGCCTTTTTTAATCCAACATAAAAAGAGGAGAGTGGCTACATGGACATTTTAAAGAACACCGACGCGATGGGCAAACGCATCTTTGCGGATCTGGAAAAGATCAACTTTATCCGCACCAGCACTTCCGCTGAGGAGACCAGAGCCGCCAACATCATCAAAGATGAACTGGCAAAAGAGGGTCTGGAGGCTTCCATCGAGGAATTTATGGTAGAGACTGCCGATATCCACAAGGTATCGCTCAAAGCGTTGGGCAAAGAGTGGGAAATTCAGGGCTATCGCCGCTCCGGTTCCACACCGGCAGAGGGCTTGACTGCTCCATTTGCCTATGTACAGCAGGGCACCGACGTCGATCTGTACGACAAAAAAGGCAAGATCGTCATGGTCAACAACGGCAAGATGAACGAAGAGGTTTATGCGCGGATGGTTCGCTATGGCGTTGCAGCTTTCCTGACCTGGAACGGAAATGTCTCGGATGACCGTGCACAGACCGATCTGCCGGAGCGTGAGCTGCGTTACTGGGCACTGCGGTACGGCAAGATCCCCGGCGGTGTTCTGCGCGCCATCGACGCGATGGAACTGGTAAAGGGCGAACCGGAAGAGGTCACCTTCACCCTCGTTCAGGATGAGGTTTCCCGTCCATCCAGAAACGTCATTCTGCACATCCCGGGCACCGACGGCGGCAGCGAGAATGTCACCTTCGGCGCACACTTTGACAGCGTACAGTTTAGCCACGGCGTATATGACAACGGCGCAGGTTCGGTAATCCTGATGGAGCTTGCCCGCCACTACAAACAGAATCCTCCAAAGCGCAACCTTACCTTCTGCTGGTACGGCTCCGAGGAGTGCGGCCTGCTGGGCTCTAAAGCCTACGTTGAGGCGCACAAGGATGAGCTCAAAGACGTACAGCTGATGATCAACGTTGACGTTGCCGGACCGGTTCTGGGTTCGGATTGGGCTGCGATCACCGCAGACGAGTCGCTCTGCCGCTTTGTAGAGTACCTCTCCAAAGAGCTCGGCTTCTCCACCGACGTTACACAGGATGTATACTCCAGCGACTCGGTTCCGTTTGCCAATGAAGGCGTTCCGGCGATCAACTTCTGCCGCTTCGGAAGAAACGGCGGTGCGATGATTCACTGCCGCCACGATGTCATCGATTACCTCGATTACAAGAACTTTGGCAAGACCGCAGCCTTTATCCAGGAATTTGCAGATCACATGGTCAATGCGGTGGTATTCCCGGTTCCGCGCAAGATGCCGCAGAACATGGTCGATGCAGTCGACAAGTACCTGCGCAAGAAGAGAGTAGACGAGGAATAAAAAAGTTTTCTTCCTTATTTAATGAAAATTGGATAGGGATGAAAGACGCAAAAAAATGGCTCCCCAAAAGGGAGCCATTTTTTATTGCAGAAAGATGATTGGGTAAGGCGGCAGATAAAACTCGATTTTCTAAAGCTGGGTGCGGTGTAGTAGAAGCCAAGATTCTGTACTTGGCTAACATGCGAATTAGGTGCGGGCTCAGTCTGTCAGAGTGGGTTTTGTGTTGATGGTCACTGCGACCCGGTTGGGCATGCAGACGGCACTTTGCGGTTCCTTTTCCAGCCACCCAAATCCGATGCACAGGTGGTCCGGGCAGTCGGAGGAGAGAAAGTGGATGCGATGATCCTGTATCTCCAACACCACATCAACCCCGTAGCTGCTCAGGTCGATCTGCTGGTCCTGAGCGTGGGTGAGGTCGATCTCCTGTACCGGTTCTCCATTGATGGTAATGAGTGCCCACGCCCCGGGACCGGAGAGCTTTTCCATCACAAAGAAGGCCAGCATCAGGATGGCAGCGACCGCGACAAGTCCCAGCAGTATTTGTTTATCCCGTTTCCCCATCTGTTTATTCTCCAATCTGTAAAATGCTTTCCCTATTATACAAAAAAAGGGGAGAGCGGTCAAGTCAAAAACAAAGGCGGGACGCTTGCAGCGTCCCGCCCAGTAAAAGAGGTGTGTTTTGAGTTTTCTCTTAGAAAAAAGCTGTTAGATGTTTGCGCTCCACAGTCCGTGCAGGTCGCAGAATGCGTAAGCGGCAACTGGTTTCTCACCGGCAGTGAGGGCAAAGACCGCTTCCGGTTTGTCACCTGGGTTCAGGTTCTTGCGCTGGAAACCGTTTGCAGTCTCGAGGATGATCCATTTAATCGAGTGCTCTGCGAGCATTGGGTGTGCAACCGAACCGACCGATACGGTGACGGTGTTGCCATCTACATGGACAACCGGAACGTGCTTCTCGGTAGCAGCATCGGTGCTGCCTGGAACAAGCTCACTCATTTTCTCACCGCAGCATACAACCGGAACGCCTTTGGTCTCCATAAAGGTGATGATATTTCCACAATGTTTGCAAACATAAAATTTCATACAAGTTCCTTCTTTCTTAAATTCGTTGTTGAATATATACCAAATTAGTTTATTTTCTTTCTGAATATAGTATACCGCACAACTCTCTATTTTGCAATAGGCAAGAAAAAAGTTTACAACTTGTTCTTATTTATGCTCTGTTTTTTTCCGGGATGTTGCGGATAATTGCCCAGCACAGCATCAGGAGGATGGCAGCGGCCAACAGATAAATTCCGCCGGCAAAGAAGGGGTGGACATAGGGGAAGGTGAACATGGTTTCCAGCACGGCGGTGACGATGCTTTCAAACTGGATGGTGAGGTTGATACAGAGTAGTACCGCACCTCCGATGAGCAGCCCAACGACCCGTTTTCCGGTTTTATTTAGGCGGTAAAATCCACAGGTAACTAGGTACCCCAGCGCCATTGCCAGCAGGTTGGAGCAAAGGGAAGAGAAGCCTCCGGCGAGTATGCGCAGTGGGGCGGATTCGATCTGGATGGCAAAAAGCGGGGAGGAAAAGGAAGAGACAAACAGATGTGCGGCAAGTACCAGCAGCACATTGGCGACGGTGACGAACAGGGAAAGGATGGCGCAAAACAGCAGCCAGCCTTTAAAGAGCGTTCGCCGGGTGGAGCCGAGTTGTAGATGAAAGAGAAAGGGAGCGCGGAAAGAGTTCATTGCGGAGATGCAGAGAAACCAGCTGGTGGAATATTCCAGCCCGGAGACATGGGAGTTTTCCCCGGAAAGGACGGCGGATAACAGCAGCAAAATGATAACGATAGAGTAGAAAATGGGAATGGCGGTGCGGTATTCGTACAGATGGTAGCGCAGGGATGTTGCGGCATTCATAAAGGAAGCCTCCTTTTTTAGTTTACTCGCGGGATGGATCGGACGGATTTTCTGCCCCGACCAACTGGACAAAAAGTTGTTGCAGGCTCAAGCCGGTGATGTCCAGCGTGTCAGGGACCTCTCCTCGCTCGCCCAGAATGGCCGCGGTCTTTAATCCGCCGACTACATTCGCTCCGATGATGTGGCGTCCTGCACAGAAGTCATCTACCTCTGCGATGCGCCCGGATACGCAGTAGCCCTGGCAGAGCAGCTGCTCGGCACTGTCATCGACCAGCAATCTGCCGCGATCGAGGATGAGTACCCGTTCCAGCAGTCCCTCCACCTCGCCGATCAGGTGGGTTGAGAGCAGGATGCAGGAAGGAGATTCACTGTAGCTTTCGATTAACAGCTTATAGAATAGTTCGCGGTGGAAGGCATCCATCCCCAAGGTCGGTTCGTCGAGCAGCAGCAATGGGGTGTGAGCCGAAAGCGCCAGCACTACCCGCAGCACCGACTTGTACCCGGTGGAGAGCTTGAGATTGTTCTTTTTTAGATCGAGATCGAACTGCTTGGCATAGTTTAGACACTGCTCGGTTTGGAAATGGGGATAAGCTGCGGCCATCCAGCGGATGAGGTCGCCCACCTTCAGTTCCCCAAAGTAGGAGCTTTCGGTGGCAAAAAAGATCTGCCGCTGTGCCGCCTCGTTCTCCCACAGCCTTTGTCCATCCAGCTGTATCTGGCCACTGGTGGGCAAAAAGTGGTTAGCAATCATGCGCAGCAGGGTGGTTTTGCCCGCACCATTGCGCCCCAGCAGTCCACAGATCATCGGCTCAGACAGGGTAAAGCTGACATTGTCGACCGCAGTTTGATCTTTAAATTGTTTTGTCACATTTTGGCAACTCAGTTTCATTGTGAGAGTCCCCTTTCAATCCATTCCCGCAGCTGCTCCGGGCTGATGGACAGGCGCTTGGCCTCCTGCACCAGCGGCAGTACATATTGGGTAAAAAATTCCTCTTGACGCTTTTGGGTGAGCTTTTGTAGAGCTCCTTCACAGACAAACATTCCAATTCCCCTTTTTTTATAGACGATGCCGGCGTCCACCAACAGGTTGATGCCCTTGAGGGCGGTCGCCGGATTGATCTTGTAGCTGGCAGCAAGCTCGGTGATGGATGGAATCTGTTCCCCTTCCTGGTAGACTCCAGAAAGGATCTCATCCTCCAGCCCCTGCTGTACCTGCACAAAGATGGGGGTTTGGCTTGAAAAGTTAATCCGCAAGTGAACCCCTCCCTTCGGTTGTTGAGTGGTTAGTTAGTTGAGTAATTAACTATAGTTCAAGTATACACAGCTCGATGCAGTTTGTCAAGTGTTTTTTGCGGCGAGGTGAAAATAGCAAAGAAACCTTTTTACAAAAGGAATTTTCTGTGCTATACTGTAATGAGTTCCCCTGTATTTGCACACGAGATTATCTTAGAAAGGATTGTCAAACAAGATGCTACAGCTTTTGATTCCCGTATTGATGATTATCTGGGGTTTCTGGTGGATGCGCAAGCCGCCCGCATACCCCAAAAATCCGGACAACCTGGGCAACTTTTTCATCGGTTACCGCACTCAGTGGGCGCTGAAGAGCCCCGACACCTGGCTGTATGCCCATGTGCGCTATGGCCGCTGGATGGTGGGATTGGGTTTGGTGGCGCTGATTCTGTCGGTTGTGGGTGTGTTTGTGTTGCCTGCCGATATTGTTGAGCGCGCACTGCTGGCGATGGATGTCGTCATGCTGATTATCCCCTACATCCCGATCGAAAAAGACCTGCGGTACTACTACGATAAGAACGGACATAGAAGAGAAAACCTGTAAAAACAAGAGGGCCAGCCCGAAAGGGCTGGCTCTCTTTTACTAAAATAGACAAATCCGAATTTTGATTTGGGGAAGATTGAGCGTTGTCTGCTGAACATCGATGATACCAAAAGTTTCAACCAGTTCGCCGTCACCTATTCGGAGACCGCTTTGCGGGGGTTGCTCATTTGTTTGACAAATATCTGAAAGCTTGCTATAATAAAACCATACACATTACTAATAAAATCTGTAATTAAGGTGATTTCGTGAATAAAAAGCTTTGCCTTGCCCTGATTCTTATTTTGATCGTGATGAGCTTAGCTGCTTGCGCCTCTCAATCTGTTGAGCTGACTTTACCCGACTACGCGACCATCACGGCCGGGGAACCGGAGGGGTATGAGGGGTATTTGGAAAGCAGCTATGGCAATTCCTACTCCAGTACCACTTATTGCAGCGAGGACGAAACCCTGTTCCAGGGATATTTTTATGCGCTGCCGCCTTTGGGGCAATACCATACCGGTATTCAAGGGCCGGAGGACGAGGCGGTTATCGTCAAGGGAACTTATGCATACAAGGTGGACAATGAAAAGATTGAGTCCCTGAAGATTTCGATTAAAACAAAGGACTGCGAGCTAAAAGAGTTGATGGTTTCACACGCAGGCAGCGAAGAATCTTATCCTGTCACGCTCTTGGAGGACGGAACCGCTGAGCTGAAACTGGATTACCCGATCGGGGAAGGAGATATTTCGATGCGTCTGCGCGGCACCCTCGTTTATGATGGCGCTGAGTACGAATATCATCAACAAATCTAGTACCCTTTTGTTTCACCCACAATATGGAAGGCCATCCCCGCCCGGGGATGGCCTTCCTTGCTTTTCCTCTGTCCCTATTAGAACAAATTAAAATCCAAATTCTTCGAGATGTGCTCCAGCACCTTGATGCCGCCCACACTGTTGCCCTTCTCGTCCAGCGACGGGCCGAACACACCGATGCCCATCCGGTCCACCAGCGCCGCCGCAATGCCGCCGCCCACGCCGCTCTTGGCCGGGAAGCCCACCGTCATGGCAAATTCGCCCGAACCGTCATACATTCCGCAGGTCAGCATCAGCGCGCGGATGGCTTTGGCACTCGCCGGAGGGATCAGCTCCTCGTCGGTGCCCGGATAGGTTCCGTGGTTTGCCAGCACCGCACTCATCTGCGCAATGTCCACTGCGGTGACGTTCACCGAACACATCCGAAAGTAAAAGTCCAGACATTCCTCCACATTGCCTTCCAAAATGCCGCTGGCTTTCAGGTAATAGGCCAATGCGCGGTTGCGGTCGCCGGTCGACTTTTCGGAAAGGTAGACCGCTTCGTTTAAGGCAATCTCCTCATTGCCACACAGCTTGCGGATAAAGGCCAGAAAGCGCTCAAACTTTTCGTCGGCATTTGCGCCGTTGATGCAGTCGGCCACCGTGATGGCGCCTGCATTGATGAAGGGGTTGAAGGGTTTAGTTTTGGTTTCCAGCTTGATGATCGAGTTGAACGGATCGCCGGTCGGCTCTACTCCCACCTTGTCGTGGAAGAGATAGTCGGCCCCTCGGTCGCTGATGGCCATAATCAGCGAGGCCAGCTTGGAGATACTTTGAATGGTAAACGGTATGCGGGTGTCGCCGCACTCCATGATGGTGCCGTCCAATCCGACGATGCAGACACCGAGTTGGTACTTGTTGACCCGGGCAAGTTCCGGGATGTAGGAGGCGGGTTTGCCAAATTTGATAAAGCAGCGGCCATAGTCGATGGCATCCTGCAAATGTTCCTGGGTAATCATGGAGGAAGTCTTCCTTTCTGAATGGCATGTGATGGAGGTTGGTATTATCATTGTACAACAAATTTACAGGATTGCAAGAGGGGTAAAGTAGGATCTTCACATTTTGTCCCCTAACTTGTAGAGGGCTATGTGGATTGCCGTTTTTGGCTGCGACTGGGATAGAATAGAGGGTGTAGGGGCGCCAAAATGCAAATGAAAAAGGCCGCTGCCCAGACGGGCAGCGGCCTTGCAGTTTTAAGAAAAGTTAGATGAGAGCCAGGGTGTCTCTTGCGATTGCAAGCTCTTCGTTGGTTGGGATAACCATAACTTTGACCTTGGAATCAGCGGTGGAGATCACTTTGTTCTCGCCTCTGGTGTTGTTGGCCTCTTTGTCGATCTTGACGCCGAGGTAACCCCAGTATTTCTCGCACAGCTCTTCGCGGATCTCTTTGTCGTTCTCGCCGACGCCAGCGGTGAAGGCAATTGCATCAACGCCGTTCATAGCAGCAGCATAGGAGCCGACATATTTTGCGATGCGGTAGGTGTAAGCATCCAGAGTAACTTTAGCCAGGTGATGGCCTTCTTCAGCTGCTTTGGTGATGTCGCGGCAGTCGGAGGACAGGCCGCCGCTCATGCCCAGCAGGCCGGATTTCTTGTTGAGGATGTTGAGTACTTCGTCAACAGTCTTGTGCTCTTTGTTGCAGATGTACTGTACAACGGCCGGATCGAGGTCACCGGAGCGGGTACCCATAATCAGGCCCTCCAGAGGGGTGAGGCCCATCGAGGTATCGACGCACTTGCCGCCGATGGAAGCGGAAACAGAAGCGCCGTTGCCGATGTGGCAAACGATTACTTTTGCTTTTTCTGGGTCCAGACCGCCGAATTTGATGGCTTCTTTGGATACGAAGGTGTGGCTGGTGCCGTGGAAGCCGTAGCGGCGGATGCCGTACTTCTCATAGTACTCGTATGGGATTGCATACAGGTAGGATTTTTCATCCATTGCCATACCGAAGGTGGTGTCGAATACAGCTACGTTTGGTTTGCCTGGGCAAACTTTCTCGCAAGCTTCGATACCCATCAGGTTTGCAGGGTTGTGCAGAGGGCCAAGGTCGAAGCACTCGCGGATAGCAGCTTTTACATCCTCGTTGACAACGATGGATTTGGTGAATTTTGTGCCGCCGTGGAGTACGCGGTGACCGATTGCATTGATCTCGTCAACCGAGGAGATGACGCCGTGATCTTTGTCGGTCAGAGCATCCAGAACCAATTTAACAGCTACGGAATGGTCTGGCATTGGGGTCTCAACAACATAGTTGTCTTTGCCCGGTACTTTGTGGGTCAGAACGGAGCCTTCGATGCCGATTCTCTCGCACAGACCTTTGGTCAGAACCTGCTCGTTCTCCATATCAATCAGCTGATATTTCAGAGAGGAGCTTCCGCAGTTTAAAACAAGAATTTTCATATCAAATTCCTCCATAATTTTTTAAAGCCTCGCCGCACAAAAAAGCGGTGAAGAGGCAGATTGACACTCCTTTACACTTACTATATTATTATATTTGAAGAAACTTTTCAAGAGAGGGGAGCCAATATTTTGGCAAAAGAGGTAAAAAATCGCCAATTTTCCCGAAAAGTAAGCCAAAATTAAGCTCCGATAAGCGCATAGAGCGGTTAAGACGAACAAACAATTCACCGAAAAATAGGAGGCTGGAACATGAAGATCGCCGCCGTCATTGCGGAATATAATCCCTTACACAAAGGGCATCTCTGGCAGCTGCAAAAGCTGCGCGAGCGGGGCGCCAGCCACATTGTTGTGGTGATGAGCCCGAATTTTACCCAGCGGGGCACGCCGGCCATCTTTCCAAAGCGGGTGCGGGCTGCTGCCGCACTGGATGCGGGGGCAGATCTTGTGGTGGAGCTGCCGACAGCTTATGCCTGTGCAGGAGCGCAGGGGTTTGCCTTTGGAGCGGTTTATCTTGTACAGGCGATGGGCTGTGTGGACTGGCTGGGTTTTGGCGCAGAGGATGCCGATGTTGCCCTGCTGCGTCAAGCGGCAGGCGCCTTGCAGGAGTATGCTGTGCGTGGGCAATTGCAATTGGAACTGGCAAAGGGTATCACCTTTGCCGCCGCAAGAGAAGAGGCGGTGCGACAGGTCTGCGGCGATGCGGTCGCATCGGTGCTGCAAAGTCCCAACAACATCCTCGCGGTGGAGTATCTGACCCAGCTTGAGCAGCTTGCCGCGACGGTCGAACCGGTGGCGCTGGAGCGGGTGGGCAACGCCCATGACGGTGCACCGGTTGAGGGGTATGCCTCGGCAAGCTTTCTGCGGGAACTGTTGTATCAGGGCAGATGGGAACAGGCAGAGCCCTATCTGCCCCAAAAGGCAGCTGTACGCTTTCAACAGGCGGCCCAAATGGGCAAACTTGCCAAGATGAAAAACGGTGAGCGCGCCGTCCTCTCTGCCTTGCGCCAAATGCGTCGAGAGGAGCTTGCCCTTTTGCCGGACCTATCGGAGGGAATCGAAAACCGCCTGTATGCGGCGTCGCAGAGAGCTTGTTCGCTCGACGAGCTGTACAGCCTGATAAAGACTAAGCGCTATCCGCTTTCTCGGGTGCGGCGTCTGGTGTTGGCGGCCTTTTTGCAGATACCGGGGCAGGCGCACAAACTCCCGCCACCCTATCTGCGGGTGCTCGCGATGAATGGGCGGGGAAAGGAGATTCTCTCCACAATGAAGCGTACAGCCTCGCTGCCGGTATCGGTGAGCCTCAAAACCTTGTCCAAAACTTCTGCAAATGCACACGACTGCGCTGAGTTGGAAGCTGCCTGTACAGACCGGTACTACAGCACATTCACACAACAGATCTTCCCGGGCGGGCTGGACTACACCGAGCCGGTGGTGCGAATAGAAGATGATTTCACTAAAAACGCTTAAGATGGCTGGACGTAGCTAAGAAACGCCTGTATTTTGGTGAGGGATAAACCGGTGAAAAAAGGTAGACGCAAAACAAGGATGGATGACAGAAGGGAGCTTGTGGGAACAAATGATTTTGGTGGAATTGCTTTATCTTGTATTGGCTCTGATTTTAGGAATTTTAGCATTTGTTTTGAGAAAGAAACGCACCAAATTTCCCGATTGTAGGGTAGGATATCATCATAAAAAAATAATGGCAAGCCAGCAAAAATGGGAGTATGGCAACAATGTGGCTGGGTTTTTATGTGCCGTTTTTTCGGCTATCAGCGTCATTTTATCCGCTGTTTTATTTTTTGCAAAAGTAGATTTGTATTTTGCTATTTTCTTATTTATCCTCTTCTCTGTCGCTGCCATCGCGGCAATTCTGATTGTGCCGGTGCAAATAGCAGGTCAATTGGATCGCAAAAAACGAGAATAATCGCTGCTTTACCAATTTTTGCTGTATAACTTACCCCATTAGCCACCGAACCACCGCTGCACTGGCAAGAAATCCCATCAGATCAGCGCACAGCGAAGCCGGTGCAGCATAGCGGCTTTTTTGAATGTTGGCGGCCGAGCAGTAGAGGGCGATGGTGTAAAAGGTCGTCTCGGTTGAACCCATCAACACGCTTGCAACTCTGCCGGCAAAACTGTCTGGACCGACCTCGGAGAGAATCTGCTCAAAGATAACCAACGCCCCGCTGCCCGATAGCGGACGCAGCAGGGTCAGAGGGATGACCTCTTGGGGCAGGCCAAGCAGTTTGGCGGGCACCTTGAGCGCAGAGGAGAGGACATTCAGCGCCCCCGAGGCGGAGAATGCGCCGACGGCTAAAGTCAGCAGCAGCAGGGCAGGGAACATATCCAGTACGACCTGCAATCCGTCGAGTACACCTTTGCCAAAGGCGCTGAGAATATCCACCCGCTTGAATAGGGCGGTCAAAAAGATGGCGGCCAACAAAACAGGGATTAACAGGTTGGAAAAAAAGCTCATTGTGTCTGCCTCCTTCTTTGATAAAGTTGTGGGGAGGATGCCCTTCCTAAAAATTTGGCGGCGATGAGGCCTGCGGTGATCGAGAGGGCGGAGGTGAGCCAAACAGCGGGGAGAATGGCCATCGGTTCGGCAGAACCGGCCTGTAAGCGCAGCATAGCAGCGGTGGTGGGGATGAGCTGTAAGGAAGCGGTGTTGAGCACAATCACCAGGATGCTTTCGTTGCAGGCGCTCGAACGGTCTGGACAGTATTGCTGGAGTCCCCGCACAGCGGCAATGCCTGCTGGAGCTGCCGCTGCGCCGAGTCCGAGCAGGTTGGCGGAGAGGTTTGCACAGATCGATTGCCGAATCTCCTCGCTTTGTACCCTCGGAAAGAGGGCGGAAACCAGCGGAGAAAACAGCTTAGACAACCCTTTTAAAATCCCGACCTGCCGTGCCACCTCCATCACACCGCTCCAAAGGCAGATGGAACAACCGGTGGCGATGCAAAGTTCCAGCGCCCTTTGTGGGGAGGCAAGAATCGACTCGCAGAGAGCCTCGACATTCCCCTGAAAAATGGAAGTCACAACGGATAGAATCAAAATTCCGACAATCAGCACGGCAAGCACAGAAAAACAACCTCCTTTATTTGATAGGATGTGCCAAAGTTCGACAAGACCGCAAAAAAAGAGTCCCATTTATCCCCTTGAAGTCTCATAAGCCGCCACAAAAGGAATTGACAGAAAATGGAAAATGAAGTATATTTATCATAAAAAGACGAATCTAGACAGGGAAAGGATGCGGATTACGTTGAAAACGACAGGAATTGTCCGAAAGATAGACGAATTGGGAAGGGTTGTGCTGCCTATCGAGATGCGCAAGACCTTGCATATCCAGATCCGGGACGCGGTGGAGATACAGATGCAGGACAACACCATAGTCATCAAAAAATATGAACCGTTCAAAGAAAACTGCTGCGCTTTTTGTTCTTCGCAGCAAAATTTAAAAAAATTCAAAGAGAATTGGGTTTGTGAGAGTTGTTTAAAAGAACTTAGTGGGAAATAGTTCATACCAAAATATGTTTTTAGCAGGATGTATAGAACGCAAAGAACGGTGAAAACTAACATTGTCCCTTAAAAAATGATAAGGAGATGTTAGAATGCTAGATAAACTTGTATTGGCACTGGTTATTATCGGAGCACTCAACTGGGGCAGCATCGGTATCTTCCAGTTTGACCTGGTAGCGGCGTTGTTTGGCGGACAGACAGCGATCCTCAGCCGCATCGTGTACACGTTGGTGGCTCTGGCTGGTGTCTGGGCGATTTCCTTCTTCTTCCGCGATACCGAAACAAGCCACGAAACAGCAAGGGAACGACATGTATAAAAAAACGGGAGCATTTTGCTCCCGTTTTTTTTACCTATTTTTCTTTTCGCTTGCACAGCAGATTTTTGAGTTTATACATGTTGGCTGCACGGCGGCGCATCGTTTTTTCGATGTCCACTTCGATGTGCCCGTCGTCATAGACGACGATGCAGCTGCCTTCCTCGGCCTCGGGCGGCAGGTTTTTGCGGGGGATTGCGTCAAAGCCGCCGGACGGCGTCTCACAGACCACATATCCTTCCTCAAATCGGTCGATAATCAGTTCTTTCATTGTTGTTCACCTACTTTTTTTAGTTTACGGCTTTTCGGTGCGGACGCTGATGTCCTCGCCGTCACTTGTGAAGGTAATGTTTCCGTTGACATCGGTGCGGTAATATTCGACCCCCATTGCCTCCAACTTTTCTATCGTTTCGTCGTGCGGATGTCCATATTGGTTGCCGCGCCCACAGGAGATCGAAGCGTATTCCGGAGTCACTGCATCCAGATATTGCTGGCTGGAGGAGGTCGAGCTGCCGTGATGTCCCATCGTCATCATGTCGCAGTCCAAGTCGGCGCCGCTTTGCAGCAGCTGCAGCTCCATATCCTCCTCCTGGTCGCCATTAAAGAGAAAGGAGCTCTCCCCAAAATCCAACCGGGTGACGACCGAAGTGTCGTTTTTGTTGTCCGCTGCCTGTGGGTCCACTGGGCCAAGCACCGTCAAGACAGCTCCGCTGCCAAGGTCGATGGTGTCGCCTGCCAGGGCAGTAAAGAGGGGAATATCCTTCTCCTCGATGACGTCCAGCACATCCTCATAGGTCTTGGTGGTGGGGATCAGCTTGTCCGGCATCTCGCCGAAAAAGACACCCTCTGTCACGTCGATGTTTTCCAGCACGGTGTCCATCCCGCCGATGTGGTCGGAGTCGGGATGGGTGGCCAGCACATAGTCCAGCTGTTCCAATCCCAGGTCGTGGATAAAGTCGAGCACTTCGTCGCCCTTGTCGTTTTCTCCGGCATCAATTAGCATCGACCTTTCTTCGGTGCTGATGAGGATACTCTCGCCTTGTCCGACATCGATGATATACACCTTCAGCTCACCGGAGGTGGGCAAGGTGGGGGAAGGGGATGTCGGCCCGCCATAGAGGATGCGGTCGATGAAGTTCATACATTCCTGCGCAAAGGAGGTGTCGATTCCGCCCAGATCGCCGCCGTAAAAGATGAACCCCAGAATGAGCACGGCCGCGCCCAGCGCAGATAAAAGCCACTTGGGCAGGTTGTTAATTTGTTTTCGCTTTCGTCTTGCCATGAAAAAAGGTCCCTCCGTGGATAATCTTCCTCTTTATCGGCCTCTGCGGCGAGGGGAATGGGTATCGTTGGTCAGCAGCCCGTTGCGGGTGACCACACTGCCCCTTCTGGAGCGGTGAGCTGGCGCCTTGGAGCGGGCAGAGCCTGCCTTTTGGTTTGTGGCTTTGCTGCTGGCAGCGGGCTTGCGGGAGTGGGTGCGGATGTATTCGTTGTCCGGGGCAACCAGGCAGTCCGGACCATAGCCGATCAGGTCCTCCCGGTGCGCATAGATGAGGGCCTCGATCACCGCGTGTCGGTTCTCCGGCTTGTAGGATTGCAGAAGGGTGCGCTGATAGAACTTTTCCTGTGCCGTTCTGGGAACATAAACCGGCTCCATCGTCTGCGGGTCCAAGCCAGTGTAGAACATACAGGTGGAGTTTGTGCCGGGGGTGGGGTAGAAGTCCTGCACCTGCTCAGGGCGCATGTGGTGGCGCTTGAGATAGAGAGCCAGCTCCACCGCGTCGGCGATGGTGCATCCCGGATGGGAGGACATCAGATAGGGGACCAGATACTGTTCCTTGCCTGCCTTCTTGGTCTCCTCATAAAAGCGCTTGCAGAAGCGGTCAAAGTCCTGGATGTGCGGTTTGCCCATCTTGTCGAGGACATGGTTGACACAGTGTTCGGGGGCAACCTTGAGTTGTCCGCTGATGTGGTACTGTACCAATTCCCGCAGGAAGGTGGGATTGGGGTCGGCGTTGAGGTAGTCATAGCGGATTCCCGAGCGGACAAACACCTTTTTGACGCCTGGAATGGCGCGCAGCTTGCGCAAAACCTCCACATACTCCATGTGGTCCACTTCCAGCTGCGGGCAGGGCTTGGGGGCCAGGCACTTGCGGTTTTGGCACAGGCCATATTTGAGCTGCTTTTTGCAGGAGGGGTAGCGGAAATCGGCCGTTGGGCCGCCTACATCGTGGATGTACCCCTTAAAATGGGGGTTGTGGGTCATCTCCTCGGCCTCGCGGACAATCGAGTCCTCGCTGCGGGAGACTACCTGCCGTCCCTGATGGAAGGTGATGGCGCAGAAGTTGCAGTTGCCAAAGCAGCCGCGGTTCTGGATAATCGAAAACTCAACTTCTTTGATGGCGTCCACGCCGCCCATCGCCTCGTAGGAGGGGTGGTAGGTGCGGGTAAAGGGCAGATCGAACACGCGATCCAATTCTTCGCGGGTAAGGGTGGGCATCGGCGGATTTTGTACCAAATACAGATCGTTGGTCTGCTTTTGCACAATGGTTTTGCCGTAGACAGCGTCCTGCCATTCGGTCTGGATCTGATGCGCTTTGGCATAGCTCTCCTTATTTTCCGAAACTTTGTGGAAGGAGGCACAGGTTACACTGTCCTTGGGGATCTCGTCCTGGGTGCACAGGTAGCAGGTGCCGCGAATGTCCCGGATCTGGTGGATCTCCTTTCCCGCTTTGAGCTGTTCGGTGAGCTGAGCGATCACCTTTTCGCCCATGCCGTATAGCAGCAGATCGGCCTGTGAGTCGATCAAAATGGAGGGGCGAACGGCGTCATCCCAATAGTCATAGTGGGCAAAGCGGCGCAGCGAAGCCTCCAGACCGCCGATGACAATCGAAGAGTCGGGATAAAGCTGGCGCAGCTTGCGGGAATAGACGATGGTGGCGCGATCAGGGCGCCGGCCTGCTTTGCCGCCGGGAGTGTAGGCGTCGTCGCTGCGCTTTCTCTTGGCTGCGGTGTAGTGGGCAACCATCGAGTCGATGTTTCCTCCAGTGACTAGGAAGGCGTATTTGGGCGCGCCAAATTCCATATAGTCGCGGTCCGAAACCGGCTGCGAGATGATGCCGATGGAAAAGCCGAGCGATTCGATAACGCGGGAGATGATTGCGGCGCCAAAGCTTGGGTGATCGACATAGGCGTCGCCGATAATATAGACAAAGTCGAGCTGGTCCCATCCGCGTGCGGTGGCCTCAGCTCTGGTAATAGGAAGAAATTGGGAAGTCATGGATGCTCCTTTTTACAGTAAAAGGTGGGTGTGCGAATTTAGGACTAGTATAACACAAAACCAAGGAGAGCGCAAAACTTTTTGCCTGTGGGAAAGGCAGACAAGGGCAGAAAAAAACCGGATACAGAAACTTTTCTGTATCCGGTAAAAAACTTTTTTTCTGTTAAAGACTTACTTGAGTTCTACCTCAGCGCCAGCCTCTTCCAGTTTGGTCTTGATCTCCTCAGCGTCAGCTTTGGAAATGCCCTCTTTGATCGGTTTCGGGCACTCGTCAACCAGAGCTTTAGCCTCTTTCAGGCCCAGGCCGGTGATCTCTTTAACCAGTTTGATAACGCCCATCTTGGAGCCACCTGCGCTCTTCAGGATTACGTCAAACTCGGTCTTCTCCTCCTCAGCAGCAGCAGCAGCCGGAGCGGCAGCTACAGCAACAGGAGCAGCGGCAGAAACGCCAAATTCTTCTTCCAGTGCTTTTACGAGCTCAGCAAGCTCAAGAACAGTCAGTTCTTTAACATTCTCAACAAATGCTAAAACTTTCTCAGAAGCCATGATAGTACCTCCATAATGTAAATTTTCAAATTCAGTGCTGTGGCCATTTTAGCCACAATGCAGTGCGGATGATGGATTATTCAGCAGCAGGAGCTTCCTCAGCAGCAGGAGCCTCAGCAGTAGCAGCCTCGGCAGGTGCGCCAGCCTCTTCCTCTTTCTTCTCGCCGATTGCTTTGATTGCAACAGCCAGACCTCTGAGGTTGCCAGTGAGTACGCTGAGCAACATGGAAACGAGGCCTTCCTTGTTCGGCAGTTTGGACAGGGTCTCAACGCCAGCTTTATCCATCGGTTTGCCATCTGCAAAACCAGCTTTTACAGCGTAAGAGCTCTTAGCGCCCTCGATGTATTTGCAGATGATTTTTGCAGCGACGATCGGGTCCTCCGGGGAGATTGCGATCGCGGTGGTGTTTTCCAGCACGTTGGAGATCTCCTCGTAAGGAGTGTCCTTCAGTGCCAGGCGGAGCATGGTGTTCTTTACAACACGGTACTCAACGCCAGCTTCACGCAGCTCTTTACGGAGCTTGGTGTCGTCAGCTACGGTGATGCCCTTGTAATCTACCAGGACACCGGCAGCAGCGTTTGCGAGTTTGTCTTTGAGCTCGGCAACATACTGCTGTTTTTCGAGTAAAACCTTTTCGTTAGGCAAATCAGTTCACCTCCTGAAAAATGTTTGTGCGCGGTCCTTTTTGGGGGAGGCCGCGGCGCGGATTCGATGCAAATCGCCGCTCCGAAAAAGGATTGCTTTTTCGGATCACCCGAAAAATTAAAAAAGCCCTTTTTCCTCAAAGCATGACGCTCCGAGGCAAAAGAGCAGATGAAAAGTCATAATACTTTCTCATCATTTCCTCGGCAGGCTTGCTTTAAGCAATGCTGTTTTGCATTTGCACCTGCTGTCTTTGGAATTGACAGCTCTATTATTATATCGAAGAGTGTGCATGCTGTCAAGGGCAGAATTTGGCTTTTTTATCCCATTTTCTTTATTTTTGTGAATCCTGCATAATCCCTTGTCCTCGCTATCCCAACTTTCCTGGCAGTGCTTTGGCTCCTTTTGGATTGGCGATGCAGCTTTGTGGGTATACTAGCTAAGAAATGGGATATAAAATTGGGTAAAAAGTGCACTTGACTTTTCAAGATTCTGTGGTATACTTTAATCAGTAATAAGAACTATTACTGATAAGGAGCGAAGAGATGGCGGAACAAAGAAGAAATTCACGTCAGCGGACGCTTGTGTATGACGCGGTGAAGGCCTCTCATGAGCACCCAAACGCGGAGGAAGTTTACCTCACAGTAAAAGAACAGATTCCCGAGATCAGCCTGGGGACGGTTTACCGGAATTTAAACATTCTGGAGGAGATGGGGCTGCTGCGGCGCATCCATACCGGCATTGGCGGAGATCGCTTTGACGCGGTGACCACCATGCACCCACATCTGATCTGTACCCAGTGCGGCGGAGTATTTGACCTGCCGTGCGATGTTGGGAAGGAGACGGAATCGCTGAAAGCCACGTTTGCACAGGTCGGCGCACAGGTACAGGAGGTCCAGATTCGGGCCTGGGGTATCTGTCGAAGCTGCCGAAAAGAAGAGTCTAAATAAACGATTTTACAAAGAAAGGCGGAACTATCACTATGGAACTCAAAGGAACAAAGACTGAGAAAAATTTGCAGGCTGCATTTGCAGGAGAATCCCAGGCAAGAAACAAGTACACCTACTACGCTTCCCAGGCTAAAAAAGAGGGCTTTGAGCAGATCTCAGCGATCTTTACCGAGACTGCCAACAACGAAAAAGAGCACGCAAAAATGTGGTTTAAGCTCCTCAACGGCGGCATCGGCAAGACCGTAGACAACCTCAAAGATGCAGCTGCCGGCGAGAACTATGAGTGGACCGATATGTATGCTACCTTCGCAAAAGAGGCAAGAGAAGAGGGCTTCGATCACATTGCAAACCTCTTCGAGGGCGTAGCTGCCATCGAAAAAGAGCACGAGGAGCGCTACAAAGCTCTGTGCAAGAACATCGAGGAAGGCAAAGTATTCAACCGCGAAGGCAAAAAGGCTTGGATCTGCCGCAACTGCGGACATATCCACTTCGGCGAGGAAGCGCCGGAAGTTTGCCCGGTATGCGCACATCCAAAGGCATACTTCGAGCTCAGAGCACAGAACTATTAATCTGGTTTAAAAGACAAAATACAACAAAAGCCGCCCTGCCGGGGCGGCTTTTGTTGCTGTATGTCCCAAAACACAGCATTGGAACAGAGATCGCTCTTTAAAGGGTACACACAAGACTGGTGGGGGCAAACAATTTTCATTTACAATCCGGTGTAAATACCGTATAATAAAGACAAGGTTTATTTGTATAGAGGGATTGAAAATGAAAATCAGTACAAAAAGTTCCATCGCGATGCACTGCTTAATCTTTATCGCCGAATATGGCCAGCAGGTTCGGGTCACCAGCGAATTGCTTTCCAAAACGACCGGCTGTAATCCGGCTGCAATCCGCAGCCTTTTGGGGGCGCTGCAAAAGGCGGGAATCATTCATATTGCCCGCGGTGTCGGCGGCGCGACGATGGCGGTTTCTCCCGATCAGGTGACGATGTGGGAGGTTTATCACGCGCTGGAGCCGCAGGGCCTTGAGCGGTTGATCGGGCTGCACCCGGCCCCTTCGCCGCTGTGTCCGGTAGGGCGAAATATTGCCGAAGTGCTGCGCGAGCCCTATGAGGAGATTGCAAAAGCGGTGCAACAGCAGATGCAGCAGATTACCTTGGGACAGATGCTCGAACGCTACCACAGCCTGTTGGAGAAACAGGAGAGCGCCCAATAAAAGAGGCAAGCGGGTCCACCTGGGCTTGCTAAAGTAGCTGCGAGCATATACAGATTGCGTAAGAGGGATAAGGCCTTGTGCCTTATCCCTCTTTTTTGCAGAACTTTTTTTAAGGGGGATTTGCAAAAGGGAGGGGTATCGGGCAAAAAAGAAAGCGAGGGGAGAACGGAGACAATTGCGGTGGGACGAAAAAAATTCTGCCCGCTCCTGCGTAAAAAAAGCGGGGGTGAAACAGGGCAAAATCGCGGCCGATCTGTGCTGTGGAAAGGGATAGAACTGTGCGGAGCGTCGGGGAGGCTTTTGCCAATTGCCCGAAGAAAGCATAGGATAGAGTGTCGGGCAAAGGGCGCGCCCCGGTCCCGTTCATATAAGGAAAGCGGCTAAGGAAATATTTCCTTAGCCGCTTTGCGCTTTACAGAGTTATGAGATTGTAAAAGGATTTAGAAGGTCGGAGAGTAGACGATGTAGCGCACAATGTCGCTCTGTGCGGCCGCCTCGGTGCGCTCAGCAACGCCGTCGGCGTCGAGCAGAGCGATGATTTGGGTGTTCGGCAGCTTTTCGCGCAGTGCTGCTGCGGCGGTGCGCACCGTGTTGTAGGGGTCTGCTCCCGGATCGGGGATGGAAATCTGGTCATTTTGCAGTCCGGTACCAAAGACGCTGTCCCGCAGATCGATTGCCACGGTGCCCGAGACAAGGTCGGTCGTGTCGCCGAAGTACATGTCGCTCTCCCCACCCAGCATGCTGGTAGCGGGGAACAGGGCTGTCAGCTCCACTCCCTTGCCCGCAGCATATTCGGTCATCTGCGCGATGTACTGCTGCAAGAAGGCGTGTTTGTCATCCCCGGCATGGTCAGAGTAGTCGATCATATCCAGCGAGTAGCCTTCAGGGAATTGTACATCTTGCAGGATAATTTCTTCAAATCCGGCGTTGCAAGCGTCGTCCACAATCTTTTGGATGTAGTTTTGTGCAGCATCCGAGAAAGGATTCATCCAAACGCGACCGCCGTTGTCTGGAGAATTGTCCAGCCACAGCGAGCTGGAATTGAGGTACCAGGTGGCTGCATCGTGATCGACGGACGGATACAGGTGATCGCGGAAGGTGTGGATCGAGGCCACTGGCATAAGGCCCGCGTCGCGAATTTGCTGGACTGTGGAGGCAAGATCGATCGGCGTCGTGGTGGTGACGCGCGCATCGGTAGTTTCGTTGTACTGGATGGAGTAGGTGACTGTGCCGTCATCGGTTTTCAGGTCGATCAGGATGCTGTCGTAGCCGGCATCCTTTGCCGCGGTTAAGGCAGAGGAGAAGGCGGCACTGTCCTGCACCGTTTCAGGCGGCAGGTAGGCGGTCATAGCGGAAGTCGAGGAAACAGGCTGCTCCTCCGCTTGGGGCAGATCTTCCTCGGTCTGCGATGCGCCGGGTACCATCTCTTCCTGCGACTGTTGTTCGTCGGAAGAACCGATTGTCTGCTGAGGAGTTTGGTTTTGCCGCTGGGCAATCCAGTTGCTGACCGGGGCGTACAGTGCCCATCCAAGGGCAAACAGGGCGGCGATGGCCACCACAATCACCAAAACGCGCAGCACCACACTGCCCGTCGAGCGGCGGTAAATCTGTTTGTGACGTTTGATCTTGTAAGGTCTTCCCATAATAATCCCTCCCGAGCGCGCACTTTATGCCGGCAGCTGGTTGCCCAGCAGGCCGAACAGCGCAAGCGAAATGATGCCAAGAGAAAGCAACGTGATTGGTAAGCCGCGGAATGTTTTAGGAATGCGGGTCATCGAAAGGCGCTGGCGAACCGACCACAACAAAAGCAGTGCGACCATAAAACCTACGCCTGCTCCCACACAGTAACCGAAGAAGGAAAAGAAGTTTGTGCTGCTGCTCATTCTTGACGCAACCATCAGGGTGCCCAAGGTGACGCAGTTGACTCCATAAAAAGGTAAACTTTCCCCGATTCTACTGAACAGTTTTGGCGAGAAACGGCGGATGAGGAAATAAATTACCAATAAGACCAGAATGTTGACACAAAGCTGTGCCGGAGTCATGAAGTCGGAAAGCGGCGGTTTGGAGCCTAAAAAGCGGTTGACAAAGTAGGAAGGTATCGCGCCAACAGCGTTGATGACGGTAAGGGTAAGTCCGATGTAGACAATCTGTTGAATGGATCGCCGCTCATACAGGCGGGGAATGTCGATGGCGCGGGCAAAGAGCAGATTTTCCAGTGCCAACGCAGTCATAAAGGCTGTCGACAATTCTGCAAGATAGGTCATCATCGCTGTTCACCCCCTTTGCTTGCATCCGCCCGGTTGGTCAGCCAGAGGATGCTGCGATGGATCAAGCGGCACAGCGCCGCAAAGAAAGCCAACAGAATAAAGCCGCCCATTGCCATCTGCGCAATGGGAATGTGCAGGCCATTTGGGAAGAGGACAACGCCAAGAATTGCACCGGTGGCGGCAATCTCGCGGATTGCTCCGCAGATCAATGCAACCAACGCCGCGCCAAACCACAGCCGCAAACCGAGTCCCAATGCCTGCAATGGACGCTTTTGAGCAGCGTGATCGGTGGCATAAAACAGCAGGGTGTTGACACAGATCAGCGAAAAATAGATGCCCAATGTGTCCTGAATCATGGGAAAGAGCATCTGCAACAGCATGCGGGTTGGAATCATCAGCACACAGGCAATCAACGGGTAGACAACCACCTGCCATGGAGAAGCAATCCGCTTGCCGATGATGCCGGCGATGAATACCGTCGGTACAAAGCAGATCAGCATGGATAGACAAACGGCGGCAGTGATGGTGAGATTGTAGGACGGAATGATCGCCAAAGGCATTGCCAGCCCCAGAGAGAGCAGCGGATTTTTGTAGAGGATACCGCGTGTTTTGCGCAGGATTCGCTCGTACTTGCGGGTAAAGGTCATGATGCGCTGCCTCCTTTCTGCTTCTGGCGGATAATCAACTGTTCGCAGGCAATGTCAAATACTGGTGCCAACGCATTCATCAGCAGCACCGCAAAGGCAGCGCTCAGCTCCAGAGGGCTGAAATAACGGAACAGCATGACCATGATGCCGGCACAAAGGTTATATAAGATGCGGGAAAGACGATATTTTGGGGAGGTGACCGGGTCGCTGAGCATGAATACCGCAACAAACCACAGCGAGCCGACAAACAACTCGTTGGTAATCGATTCCAGCGAGCTGACGCCATAGGGGTGGTTGAAGGCGGCAAGCACCGCAACCGGCAGCACGAAGGAGACAACCGAGTACCACTTGACTACGTTGCGCGCCAGCAGATAGAGCAGCGACGCGGCAATGATCAGCGTGAAGGTTGAGGCGATTGGGCCGGCAAAGTTGCCCAGCAGCAGTTCTGTCAGCTCCAGACGGGGGATGCCGCCAAGTTTTAAGGTGGCTGTCGGACCCTGCATCAGAGTTACAGTATTGTCGATTGCAATTGGCAGCCGTTGCAGCGGCTGGGTGTAGGAGAACATCTGGCCGCTCCAGCAGATGGTGGCAAAGGCAAGACCGGCAGCGGCGGGGTTAAAGATGTTGTGACCGGTTCCGCCAAAAGGCGCTTTGCAGATCACAATAGAGAACACCGATGCCCAGACAACCACCGAAAAGGAGATGGTGGGCGGCATCAGTGCACACAGAATCAGGCCGGTGACAACAGGGCTCAGATCACGGGAATTGATCCGGCGATAGAGGATGAGGCTGCACAGCCAGTCGCAGACGGTACAGCTGAGGATCGCGGCAGCAGCCAACAGCAGCACGCGGGAGCCATAGTAGAAGTATGCCATAAAGTACAGCGGCGCCAGCGCGATGATGACGTCCCCCATGATGGTGCGGGCGGCATCGGAGTGCCGGATGTAAGGCATGTGGTATCGTGTCGAAGACAAGGGTAAAGGACCTCCTTTAGAAAGGACTTTATTCCGGGTCTGGGGAAAGCCGGAGTTTTGCCTGAACAATGTTGTGTGCCAGGTCCAGGCGGGAAGGGCAGATATAACTGCAGCTGGCACAGCCGATGCAGTTTTGGATTCCAAGGCTCAGAGCGGTCTGTTTGTGATTGGTGGTCACACAGCGGTAAAGCTTCTGAGGGTTGAGGCCGGAGGGGCAGGCTTCGATACAGCGCCCGCAGCCGATGCAGCTGTACAGCTGTTCCTGCCGGTCGACGTGGAAGACCAGAATGGAGCTGGTGCTGGGACGGATGGCGGTGTGGTCCGGGTCATCCAGCGCAATGCCGCGCATGGCGCCGCCCTCTACAATAATGGAAGGCGACTGAATGAGGCCGCAGCGCTCCAGCAGCACCGAAACAGGGGTGCCGATGGTGACCTCGTAGTTGCGGGGTGTGCCGATGCAGTTGCCCGCGACGGTGACAAACGAGGTGGTCTGTGCGCGCCCTTCGGTGACGGCGCGGTAAAGGTGCAGGAGACTTGCGGCTCCTGCAATAAAGGTCGCATTTTTAAAGCTTCGGAAGGCACGGATTTCCATTGGGTAACGTCCCTGCATCCGGCGCACCTCTACGCCGTCGATGAAGGAAGGAATTTTGGTATCCAGTGCAGACATGTTTTTATAGATTGCGATAAATCGTTCGCTCACATCCAATGCAGAGCTGATCCAATTGGCTGCGCGCACAATCTGGCTGCTGCAATGCAGCAGGGGATTGATTTGGCTGGAGACATAGGGCTCGTCGTCGATGGCGTCGACGCAGACCGCAGAAATTTTTTGCCGTGCAGCGCGAAGGATCTTGTCCGCAAGCGGTTTGCCGTCGTGTTCGTCGATGATGCCTGCCTGACGGGCGACATCGGCCAGCTGCTCGCAGCTGAGCGGATGGGACAGGTCATATCCGTGGTGGATCGGTTTGCTCTGGATGGTAGCACTGCTGAAAAAATGCAGGAAGGGCCGAGAAAGGGCCGGTTCCTTCATCTGTTCAAGATAGATGCCGTTAAAAGAGCCGGTAGTCAGCCACTGTAACAGAGACATGAAGAGAAATAACTCCTTTCGGTGTGATGGAAGGTGGGGAACTGCCCCGTGCCGGCCTGTGGCCAAGCCAACAGCTTGCCGGCATTCCATTTTGTAGGAAGGTGATCAAGCGTACTTTTTGCTGCGCCGCTTACAGGCCCTGCCGGAAGAGGGAAGGGCAAGGGGACACAACCGCAAAGGGCGGCGCCGGGCGCAGAGCAGCTTTGCAGCTAGTCGATCAAAGTTTTGATGGCCGCAGCATAGTCCTCTTTAGAGAACAGGTAGGAACCGGCCACCAGCACATTGGCCCCGGCCTGTTTGCATATTTTGGCCGTTTCAGCGTTGACGCCGCCGTCTACCTGCAGGTCGATTTCGCGGCCGGTATCGGTGATCCATTGGCGGATTGCCGATACCTTTGGCATCATATCGGTCATAAATTTCTGTCCGCCAAATCCCGGTTCAACGGTCATCACCAGCACCATCTCCACGCGATCGAGGTAGGGCTTGACCGCCTCGGCGGGAGTGCCAGGTTTGATGGAGATGCCGGCTTTGCAGCCCAGCTCGTGGATGTGCGCAATGGTGGCGTCCGGGTCGCTGTCCGATTCCAGATGGAAGGTGATGATGTCGGCACCGGCCTTGGCGAAGTCCTGTGCATAGCGCAGCGGATCGCTGATCATCAGGTGGACGTCAAATACGCCGTCAAAATCCTTGCGGATGCACTTCATAACCGGTGCGCCGAAGGAGATGTTGGGAACAAAGTGGCCGTCCATGACGTCGATGTGCAGCCAGGGTGCGCCCGCCTGCTGCATTTTGCGGGCCTGCTCACCCAAGCAGGAAAAATCGGCGGAGAGGATGGAGGGGGAAACTTTTATCATAAAGGGCACGACCTTTCTTCAAAGACGATGGAGTCGGGAGAGGCTCTGCGATAAGCTGCTGCCCGACAGGCAAATGAATTCCATTTTATTTTAAACCACCTGTCGGGAAAGGTCAATCTTTTCTGCGTACAAGGAAGGTGGGAATGGGTGTAAATTTTAGGAATGTTTACATTCTTTTGTCTTTTTGAGAAGCTGCCATTTTACATGGAGGCGATTTTGTGGTAGGATAAAGGTGCAGGATTCCTGCCTGTGGGGCGGGAGTCACTCTTAAGAAGCAAGGAGAGAATGAATATGATCGACCGCAGAATGATTCCAACATTGGGACTGGAGATCTCCCGTCTGGGTTACGGGGGCATGCGCTTCCCAAAGAACGGCGATGAAGTAGATTTTGATGCGGCAGTAGATTTGCTGCACAAAGCGTACGAGATGGGTATCAACTATTTTGATACCGCGATGGTCTATCATAAGGGCGAATCCGAGAAGATTTTTGGAAAGGCGTTTGAAAATTACGACCGCAGCACCTTCTATATTGCAGACAAGATGAGCATCTGGGTCTGCGAGGATGAGGAGGACATGAAGCGCCGCTTTGAAAACCAGCTGAAAACCCTCAAGACCGACTACATCGACTTTTATCTGGTACATAGCTTAAACCGCAACCACTACAAGAAGGTCAAAGATCTGCATTGCGTAGAGTTCTTGCAGGAGATGAAGCGTCAGGGCAAGATCAAACACCTGGGCTTCTCCTTCCACGACACCTATCAGGTATTCACCCAAATTCTCAACGATTATGACTGGGATTTTGTCCAGATTCAGCTGAACTATCTGGATTGGCAGAACCAGGGCGCAGAGCAGCTCTACCGCGAGCTGGAAAAACGCAACCTGCCGGTTATGGTTATGGAGCCGGTACGCGGCGGTTACCTTGCCACCATCGACGAGCAGCGCGCAAAACCATTCCTGGATATGGAGCCAAACCGCTCGATTGCCAGCTGGGCTATCCGCTGGGTTGAGTCGCTGCCACAGGTTGCCGTTGTACTCAGCGGTATGAGCGATGAGCAGCAGCTGATCGACAACGTCGCCACCATGACCAACTTTGAGCCAATGAACGACAAGGAACTGGAAGCTGTTGCGAAGGTAGTTGAGGAAATCCGCAAGGTAAACGAGATTCCGTGCACCGGCTGCCGGTACTGCATGGATTGCCCGATGGGAGTCGATATCCCGGAGATCTTTGCGATCTATTCCCGCTATAAGATTTTTGGCAAGGAGAAATCTTTTGTCAATGACTACAAAGAGGTCGTTGCACACGGCAATGGCGCGGAGCACTGTGTCCGCTGCATGTCCTGCACCACCAAGTGCCCACAGATGATTGCCATCCCAGACAAGCTGGAGATGATTGCAAAGCTGTATGAGCAAAAGAAGGTAGAGGTTGAGGCAGCAGAAGCAGCACAGGCAGCAGCAAAATAAGCCGCTGATTGGGCAAGATAGAAAAAAGGGGAGGGCCTTTTAATAAGGCCCTCCCCTTTTTAGGTTGTTTGACTTGCTTGTTGACAAATGTCTAAGGAACTGATATGCTTTCCTTAAAACAGCAATTTCTGTCTTGAGTTAAGGAGGAACCGTCATGCTTCGAAGGTGCTTTTTGTCCATGCTGCTTGTTGTCTGTTGTCTTATGTTTTCGGGGTGCCAGGCGAGTGCTGGCGCACAGGATGTCCTTGTGCCGGCTCAGCTTTCAAAAGAGGAGGAGAGCATCTTGCACCTTGTAGCGGGAGACGACACGGTCGTCTATCACCTTTCCTCGCAAGAAACCACCAGGTTGGCGGTGAACCTTTACTCGCTGGAAGCAGGAGAGTGGAAAAAGCAGGAAGGAACCCTTTTTGGGCTACAGTACGACGATGCAACGCCTATTTCTGGCAGGCTGCTGCTTGCCCTTTCCGGGGAAATAGCTAAAGAATGCCGCATCGCCTGGCAGGGAGACGATGGGTCTGTTGCCAGTGCGTGTCCGGAAATTCCCTTTAAAGAAGGTGCCGTTTACGCGGCCTCAGCTTTTGCACAGCAGGAGCAAACGGTCGTTGTGGGGGAGCCGCTTCCTCTGCTGTTGCTGATCGGCAATGAGGAGAGCAGCAACACGCAGGCGGCAATCCCCGTTGATTTTTACCATCACCCAGAACAGATCGGCGGCGACCAGGCACAGATGCTTGCGCTTACCCTGTCTGAGTAAGCTTTTGACGGCTATAGGTGAGCCTGCAATATTGGGGAAAAACACAGCAGGGGGAGCGAACCCATTGGGTTCGCTCCCCCTGCTGTTCGGGAATATAAAGTCACAAACGGACAAAAGGGATGTGGAGATAAAAGGCTATTCAATGGCGATGTGCTTGTTGGCAGCAACCTGCTGAACATCCTTCTTTGGTACGCTGATCTTCAGGATACCGTCCTCAAATTTTGCCTTGATATCCTGCTGGGTCAGATGGTTGCCGATGTAGAAGGTGCGGTTCATTGCGCCAGCATAGCGCTCGCGGCGGATATATTTGCCCTTGTTGTTCTCTTCGTCCTTGTCCAGACCCTTGGAAGCGGAGATGCTCAGGTAGCCGTTGTCCAGCTCTACCTTGATCTCATCCTTCTTGAAGCCTGGCAGGTCGATGTCCAGCTCATAGCTGTTCTCGGTCTCACGCACATCGGTCTTCATGACGTTCTGTGCATGTTTGCCGTACAGCGGTCTCATCATGCGGTCCATCTCTTTGTCAAAGTCGTCAAAGTTAAACATATCATCGAAAAGATTGTCTCTAAACAGGGTTGGTAACATAAGTCATTCCTCCAAATTTATATCAGTAATTGTATGCGAAGATTTATTTTTTGCACCTTGCGGTGCGGTGGCTGCTATTCGATGGCAATGTGTTTATCCTGCGCAACCTGCTGCTGTTGTTCCTTCTTCGGGATGCTGATTCTCAGGATGCCGTCCTCAAATTTTGCTTTGACATCCTGCTGGGTCAGCTGCTCGCCGACATAGAAGCTGCGGCTCATCGCACCGGCATAGCGCTCGCGGCGGATGTATTCGCCTTTGTTGTTCTCCTCGTCTTTGTCCAGACCCTTGGAAGCGGAGATGTTCAGGTAACCGTTGTCCAACTCTACCTTAATCTCATCTTTCTTGAAGCCTGGCAGGTCGACATCCAGCTCGTAGCTGTTCTCGGTCTCGCGCACATCGGTCTTCATCATGTTGTGGCTGTGTTTGCCGTACAGCTCGTGGTTCATGCGGTTAAGCGCTCTATTAAAATTGAAGTTATCAAAATCATCGAACAAATTTTCACCAAAGATGCTAGGCAGTAACATAAAACATTCCTCCATTTCATCTATGTTCACTGTTCTATGAACAAAGGAAGGGGATCGTTTCTTTGAACCGGAACCCCCGACTGGGAGCTCTCTGGGATCTTCGTCCCATCAGGTCCTTTTCTTTTGTTCTGAACACAGTATAGCGCAAATAATTAGCACTGTCAATAGGAGAGTGCTAAAGTTCATAAAGCAAATACAAAGATAACATTTTGTTAAAAAATTTAACATGATATAACATCTTTTTCCCTTTCAGAACCGAATTGGGCGGCAAGGAGATGCAATTCCTGACAGGATGCAGTGTTGCCGGCAGAAAAGATACTGTGCTATAATGAGAAAAAATGAGCCCTTGGGGGCAATAAGGGGAGGAACTTTTGGATGACAGAGAGGGAAAAAATGATTGCAGGCAAGGTGTATGATGCGGGGGACCCAGAGCTTGTGCAGGCGCGCAGAAGGTGCAAGGAGCTGTGCTTTGCCTTTAACCAGACTGCACCTCAGGAGGAGAACAAGAAAGCCGCAATTTTGCGCGCCCTGCTCCCCAATGCCGCGCAGGTGCTGCCCCACGTGGAGCCGGATTTTTGGTGCGACTATGGGAGCAACATCTCGATGGGAAAGAATTTTTACGCCAATCACAACCTTGTGATCCTCGATTGCGCACCGGTCACCTTTGGGGACGACATGCAGATCGGTCCAAACTGCGGCTTTTACACCGCTGCTCATCCGATTGACCCAGAACAGCGCAGGAGTGGGGTGGAATTTGCTCGCCCTATCGTGGTGGGCAACAATGTTTGGTTTGGCGGCGGGTGCACCGTGCTGCCCGGCGTCACCATCGGCGACAACTGCGTGATCGGTGCTGGCAGCGTGGTGACTAGGGATATCCCCGCAAACTCGGTCGCAGTGGGCAACCCCTGCAGGGTGCTGCGCACCATTTCTCCCAACGATTGGATGGAGCTGGACGAAGGCGATTTCCCACTGCGTTGATGAAAGATGAAAAAGAAAGGGCCGGTTTACGTTAAACGCAAACCGGCCCTTTTGAATCGGGAGTTATGGAGCGGTATTCCTGTTATTTTGTAAAGGTGATGGTAATCAGCTGCGCAAAGTCGCTGCTAATTCTTTCCGGGTTTTCCAGCGCCTGATCGGGGAAATAGGCTGTTGTGGAGGCAGAAGCCTCCTTTTCCCCGTAGTAGACCCACAAGGCGATCGGTTCATTCAGGGTGATTTGGACCGGGTCCGCGACGGTGGTGGAGGCGTGGGCGGAAAAGGTCTGGCCGTCCGGGTCCTGGGTGATCCGGGAGACACCAGACTCATCCTGGAAGGCAAGGCCCGCAAAGCGGCCGTCCTCCCCGAAGGTAAAGGCTATCCGTCCAGAGTATTCGGCAGGAACGGAGGAATTTGTGGAGCCGCCGGCAGGCTGCCAGCTTCCATCCTCCAATGTCAACAGCTGCACGCTGCAGCCAGAAGCGCCCGAAACGGTAAAATCAAACAGCAGAGGCTGCTGCTCTCCGACCAATGCCAGCAGGTCGTTCTCTGCCTGGGTCAGCACAGCAGGCTGGATGGTGTTTTCACCCACAGCAGCAGAACTCTGGCTATTGTCCGCTTTGCAGGAGCCGAGCATCAGAGTAAAGCAGAATACAAGCAGCAAGCAGGTTATCCGAGATAGCCGTTTTTGCAGTTTCATCAGGACACTTCCTTTCCAAATTTAAACGAGCAATTCTCCACACAGATTTGCTTTTATCATACCATAGATTGCACAGTTGGGCAAGGAGGGTGTGGTCGAGAAAGGAAGCAAAATATTCAACAATTTGTATAAAAATATAAAATTTGACAGTAATAAAATTGTGTGCTATTCTGAAATATAGAAAAGAGCGTTTGCGGATCATATCGAAGAGCCGCAGGCGCTCTTTTTTGTTGAAGGAAAAGGACAGAACAATCAGAGAGGACGGGAAAGGGAATGAAACATAAATCAAAAAAGCAGTTGGAGAAGATGCTGCTATCTTTTGGACTGGAGACCTTGGGCGGATTTTTAGTGGCGGTGGCGCTGGACTGCTTTGCGGTGAATGCGGCCTTTCCGCTGACCGGTTTTTCAGGCATCGCGCTGATCTTTAACCGACTGTGGGGGTTGCCCATCGGTGCAGTGAGCGTGCTGCTGAATATTCCGCTGGCGGTGGTGTGCTACCGCATGCTGGGCAAGGGCTTTTTTCTGCGGTCGGTGCGGTGTATGCTGGTTTCCTCTCTGCTGATCGACTATGTGGGCCCACTGCTTCCGGCCTATGATGGAGATCGGATGTTGGCGGCACTGTGCACCGGCGTGACGATGGGGCTGGGATATGCGCTGATCTATATGCAGAATTCTTCGAGCGGAGGAGCCGATTTTGTGGTGATGGCGATGAAGGCGGTGCGGCCGGACTTATCAATTGGAAAAATTGCCTTTGCTACCGATGTAGCGATTGTGTTGGCAGGCGGCGTGCTGTTTCAGGATGCCGACGGCGTCATCTATGGGATGATCGTCAGCTTTTTGTTTTCGGCAGTTGTGGACAAGGTGATGTACGGCGCCAATGCCGGAAAGCTGGCGCTGGTGGTCACCGAGCAGGGCGCTAGGATCTGTCAGGTCATTGACGACACCTGCAAGCGGGGCTCCACCATTTTAAAGGCGTATGGGGGATACCGGCAGGACGACAAGCAGGTGGTGATGTGCGCGTGCAGCGACAGGCAGATGTACGAGGTGCAGCAGGCAGTCAAAGCTGCAGATCCGGCCTCCTTTATGGTGGTGCTGGAATCCAATGAGGTACATGGAGAAGGATTTCGGTATTTGCAGATGGGGGACTAAAATGTGCAAAAAGGAAAATTTTCTTTAGTATTTAGGATGCAGCGTTGGATTCAAAAACGGCTATTATTTGAGAAAGCGCTCCCCCCTCTTTTTTGGAAAATGTGCTAAAAAAGTCTTTTAAAAAAGAGGAATTTGTGATATATTTTAATTAAGAAGGCTGTGAAACCGATGATGTTTTGTTTGCTTTCAGCAAAAGAGATAAAACTTGCAAAAAAGTTTAAGCGCTTTCACCGGAAATGAGCCGGAATTTCTTTAAAATTGCCCGGTTTTTGTGGTGTGAAGGCCATCTTGCAAGGATGAAAGAAAACTTGCAAAACAGAAAAAATGGTGGTACAGTAGACACAGGAAAAAGGATATAATGCGCAGGGGGAAGGACCCCGTGCGTTTATCAAATAAAGGCCCGGCCGGTGCTCCGGTCCGGATGCAAAACAATCGGGAGGGAAAATACGATGAGAGAGATTAATGCCAAGGACATTACCGCTCAGGTAAAGCGTCTTTGCATGGAAGCAAACTCCTATCTTCCGGAAGATATCAAGGAAAAGATCAATAAGTGCGAGCAGGACGAACCCTGGGCACTGGCAAAAAATATCCTGGGTATCATCCACGAAAATTATCTGATCGCAGAGGAAAACTACGTTCCGATCTGCCAGGATACTGGTATGGCCTGCGTCTTTATGGAGATTGGACAGGACGTACATATCAACGGAAACCTGGAAGAGGCGGTCAATGAGGGCGTGCGCGAAGGCTACATCGAGGGCTGCCTGCGTAAATCGGTTGTCCGCGACCCACTCGACCGCGTCAACACCACCGATAACACCCCAGCAATGATCTACTATGATATCGTGCCGGGCGACGGCTTCAAGCTCACTGTTGCACCAAAGGGATTCGGCAGTGAGAATATGAGCCAGATCAAAATGCTCAAACCTTCTGACGGCCTGCAGGGTGTCAAAGACTTCATCCTCAAGGTTGTAGAGGATGCTGGTCCAAACCCATGCCCGCCAATCGTCGTCGGAGTCGGCATCGGCGGAACCTTTGATAAAGCAGCACTGCTGGCCAAAAAGGCACTGATGCGCAGCACCGACGTGCGCAACGCCGACCCGTTCTATGCAGATCTTGAGAAAGAAATGCTCGAGAAGATCAACGCACTGGGCATCGGCCCACAGGGCGTCGGCGGCAAGACCACTGCACTGGCTGTCAACATCGAGAAGATGCCGACACACATTGCGGGCCTTCCGATTGCTGTCAACATCAACTGCCATGTCACCCGTCACAAGACGGTAGAGATGTAAAGGAGGAGGAGCAGGTTATGGAAAAGCGGATAACAACTCCACTTACCTTGGAGCAGGTAAAGGATTTAAAATGTGGAGACAGCGTACTGATCACAGGTGTCATCTACACCGCCCGCGATGCGGCGCACAAACGTCTGTGCGAACTGGTTGCACAGGGCAAAGAACTGCCGTTTGATCCAAAAGATTCGGTCATCTATTATGTTGGACCGGCGCCGGCAAAGGGCAATCAGGTCATCGGTTCTGCTGGTCCAACCACCAGCTACCGCATGGATGCTTATTCCCCAACGATGATCGAGCTGGGACAGCGCGGCATGATCGGTAAGGGCAAGCGCAGCAAAGAGGTTGTGGACGCGATGAAGAAGTACGGCGCAGTTTATTTTGGCGCCATCGGCGGTGCAGGCGCACTGCTGTCCCGCTGCATCAAAAAAGCGGAGATCATTGCGTATGAGGATCTCGGTGCGGAGGCTCTGCGCCGTCTGGAGGTTGAGGATCTGCCGGCTTTCGTCATCATCGACAGCGAGGGCAACAACCTGTACGAAATTGGAAGAAAAGAGTATCTGGATTCGCTCAAATAGCGCAGATGCCGTCAAATAAAAATAAGAGGTGCGAGAAAAATGGAAAATACTGAGAAAAAGGAAACCCAAACCAAAGAGAAGAAAAAACTGGTCATCGGCGTTATCGGAGCGGATGTACATGCAGTAGGTAACGCTATCCTCAACCGCGCCTTTCTGGATGCCGGCTTTGATGTAACCAACCTGGGCGTACTGGTTCCACAGGATGAGTTTATCAAAGCTGCTGTCGAGGTTGGAGCAGATGCCATCGTTGTTTCCTCGCTGTATGGCCAGGGTGAGATTGACTGCACCGGTATGCGCCAGAAGTGCGATGAGGCTGGCCTGAAAGGCATCTTGCTGTATGCAGGCGGCAACCTGGTTGTCGGCAAAGTGCCGGTAGAGGAAATCGAAAGACGTTACAAAGCAATGGGCTTTGACCGCGCGTTTGGCCCAGGCACCGACCCACAGGTTACGATTGATTGCCTGAAGAAAGATCTTCACGTAGAGGACTAGTCTGATACTTTATAAAGAGGGTGAAGACAATGAAGGCAGTTTTGCTGATCGATTTTGGCAGCACATATACCAAAATCACTGCGGTGGATGTGGATGAAGAAAAAATCCTGGGCACCGCACAGAGTTTTACCACCATTGAAACCGACATCAACGATGGCCTCAACAATGCGCTGGCCATCTTAAAGGAACAGATCGGCGACATCTCCTTCTCTGAGCGGTATGCTTGCTCCAGCGCAGCTGGAGGCCTGCGGATGGTGGCCATCGGTCTTGTACCGGAACTGACTGCCAAAGCCGCCCGCCAGGCATCTCTTGGTGCGGGCGCAAAGGTCATCAAGACCTATTCCTATGAGCTGACCGAAGGGGATTTGGAGGAAATCGATAAGATTAACCCCGATATCTGCCTGCTGACCGGCGGCACAGATGGAGGCAACAAGGAAAATATCATCTTCAATGCACAGATGTTGGCAAAGGCCAAACATGATTTCCCCATCATCATTGCCGGAAACCGCAACTGCTCCGACAAGTGCCAGGAAATCTTGAAGGACAAACAGACCTATGTCTGTGAAAACGTCATGCCGCGTCTGGATATTCCAAATGTGGAGCCAGTCCAGAAAAAGATCCGCGAGCTGTTCCTTGAGCAGATTGTCAAAGCTAAGGGCTTGAGCCGCGCGCAGGACCTGATTCAGGGCATCCTGATGCCGACCCCATCGGCTATGCTGACCGCCATGAAGCTGCTGGCAAAGGGCAGTAAGAACGAGGACGGCATCGGCGACCTGGTCGGAGTGGACCTTGGCGGAGCGACCACCGACGTCTACTCGATGTCCTTCGGTTTGCCTACTATGGGCATGACGGCACTCAAGGGATTGCGCGAAGAATATGCTAAGCGCACCGTTGAGGGCGACATCGGCATGCGGTACAGCATTCATGGCATCGTGGATGCCACCGACATCATGCGCGTTTCGGAGCTTTCGGGATTGAGTGAGGACCGCTGCAAGGAGCTGATCGACTATCTGGGTGTACATACCGATGTTGTACCGGGCGATGATGACAGCGAGCTCGAGGCATTGGATTATGCCCTGGCTTCCCTTGCAATTGAGGTTGCAGTTACCCGCCACGCCGGACATCTGGAGCAGTACTATTCCCCAATGGGTGTCAGCTACATGCAGACCGGTAAGGATTTGACGGGAGTTAAGACGGTGGTTGTCACCGGCGGCGCCATTATCCACACCAAACGCACCGCACAGATTGCCGCACACGCGCTGTTTAATCCGGTTGATCCGTTCTCGCTGAAACCAAAGAGTGCAGACGTCTATGTCGACCGCAAGTACATTTTGGCGGCAATGGGCCTGCTCAGCACCGAATATCCCGATACCGCTTTAAGAATTATGAAAAAGGAGTTAGTAAAGGAGTAAACGTAGATGGAAACCATTGACATCAAAAACAAAAAATGGACCGACGACGAATTTTATAAAATGCGTAAAGAAGTCCTTGCCACATGGCCGACCGGCAAAGAGGTAGATCTGGATGAAGCCATTGCCTACCACAAATCTCTGCCGGAGCATAAGATCTTCTCCCACAAGCTCAACAAGGCCAAAAAAGAGGGCGTAACCCTGATTCAGCCAAGAGCCGGCGTGGGCCTGATCGAAAATCACATCGAACTGCTCAAACATCTGCAGGATGCCGGTGAAGCAGATCTGCTGCCAACCACCATCGACTCCTATACCCGTCAGAATCAGTACGAGAACTGTGCTGAAGGTATCCGCCGCGAAAAAGAAGGCATGGCAAGCGGCAATTTCCACCCATTCCTCAACGGCTTCCCGGCAGTTAACCACGGTGTACACGGCTGCCGCCAGGTTGTCGATGCGCTCGACACCCCGCTGCAGGTTCGTCACGGTACTCCGGATGCCAGACTCCTGACCGAAATCACCTATGCCGGCGGTTTCACCTCCTATGAAGGCGGCGGCATCTCCTACAATATCCCATACGCCAAGAATATTCCGATCGAGCAGACCATGAAGGATTGGCAGTATGTAGACCGCCTGACCGGCATCTATGAGGAAGCCGGCGTTCCGATCAACCGTGAGCCATACGGCCCGCTGACCGGCACTCTGGTACCTCCGTGCATCTCCCACTCGGTTGCCATCATCGAAGCACTGGCAGCTGCGGAACAGGGTGTTAAAAACATCACCGTCGGCTACGGCCAGCTGGGCAACCAGATTCAGGACGTCGCTGCAATCCGCACTCTGGAAGAGCTGACCGAAGAGTACCTGCACAAGTTCGGCTATTATGACATCAACGTAACCACCGTATTCCATCAGTGGATGGGCGGTTTCCCGGCTGACGAAGCAAAAGCATTTGGCGTTATCTCCTGGGGCGCTGCCTGCGCAACCCTGGCAAAAGCGACCAAGGTTATCGTCAAGACACCACATGAGGCTGCTGGCGTACCCACCAAGGAAGCAAATGCTGCCGGTTTGCGCTGCACCAAACAGTTGACCAACATGCTGGTTGACCAGGTAACCGTAGGTTCCCGTATGGAGCACGAAAAGGAGATCATCAAGGCGGAGACCCGCTGCATCATGGACAAAGTCATCGCATTGGGTCATGGCGACATCATTCTGGGCGCTATCGCTGCAATCCATGCAGGCGTCATCGACGTACCGTTTGGTCCAGCTAAGTGCAATGCAGGCATCATGCTGCCAGCTCGTGACAACGGCGGTGCAGTTCGTATCCTGGAAATCGGCAACCTGCCATTTACCGACGATCTGAAGAAGTTCCATCGCGAGAAACTCGAAGAGCGCGCTAAGGCAGAAAACCGCGCTGTTTCCTTCCAGATGGTAATCGACGACGTTTACGCCATCAGCAAAGGCCGTCTGGTTGGCAGACCGAGATAACCTTTTGGGATAATTTTGAAAAAGCATTAAAATGCGCGCAGTTCCCTTCTCCCCGCAGTGGGGAGAGGGCCGCGGGCCTTTATAGAAGGGAGATTTTTATCATGAAAATCGTAGACGTAGTATGTGCTCCAGGCCGTACAGGCTTCTTCTTCGACGACCAGAAAGCAATTAAGAGCGGTGCAGTTTCCGACGGCGCTGCTTACATCGGCACTCCAGTAACTCCAGGTTTTAAATCCATCCGTCAGGCCGGCGAATCCATCTCGGTTATGCTGGTTCTGGAAGATGGCCAGATCGCATGGGGCGACTGCGCAGCAGTTCAGTATTCTGGTGCAGGCGGCCGTGACCCGCTGTTCCTGGCTGAGGACTTTATCCCGGTAATCGAGAAATACATCAAACCTGCTCTGGTTGGCAAAGAGGCGGACAACTTCAGAGAGCTGACCAAGATGATGGAAGCAATCGAAGTAGACGGCAAGAGACTGCACACCGCAATCCGTTACGGTGTTTCCCAGGCAATTCTGGATGCAGTAGCAAAATCTTCCAAGAGACTGATGAGCGAAGTTGTAGCAGACGAGTACGGCACCACCGTATCGGAGAAACCAATTCCGATCTTCACCCAGTCCGGCGACAACCGCTATGAGAACGCAGATAAGATGATCCTCAAGGGCGCAGCAATCCTGCCACACGCTCTGATCAACAACGTAGAGACCAAGCTCGGCCGCGACGGCTCCAAGCTCAAAGAGTATGTATGCTGGCTGCGTGACCGCGTCATCAAACTGCGTGCAAGTGAGGACTACAACCCAATTTTCCACATCGACGTATATGGCACCATCGGCCAGGCATTCGGCGATGAGAACTACAAAGCAATGGCAGACTATCTGGCTGAGCTGGAAGAGGCTGCAAAACCGTTCCATCTGCGCATCGAAGGCCCGATGGATGCCGGTGAAAGAGAAAAACAGATGCTTTGCCTGAAGGGCCTGCGCGAAGAGGTGGACAGACGCGGCATCAACGTAGAGCTGGTTGCGGACGAGTGGTGCAACACCCTCGAGGATGTCATCTACTTCTGCGACAACAAAGCTGGCCATATGGCTCAGATCAAGACCCCAGACCTTGGCGGCATCAACAACACCATCGAGGCTGTTCTGTACTGCAAACAGCACAACTTCGGCGCATATCAGGGCGGTACCTGCAACGAGACCGACCGTTCCTGCCAGGTATGTGTGGACTGCGCAATGGCTACCCAGCCTGACCAGATCCTTGCAAAACCAGGTATGGGCGTAGATGAAGGCTACATGATCGTATACAACGAGATGAACCGCATCCTTGCTCTGAGAAACGCAAAGAAAAAATAACTAACCCGACAGGTTAGCCATACACAAATAACCGATAGGGATTCTGTCACAGGATCCCTATCGGCATATATACTATGTTATCGATATTTTGGAAGAGGGGAGGCGCTTCATGTCATATATCAGCCATCTGTACAGCATCTATTTTGCACCGCGCGGCAATGTGCGCATGGCGGAGTTGGGTATGCAGCTTGCACAGCAGTACCTGAGACCGATGGACAAACTGATTGGCGTCATCGGCGACGCCGGATCGGGAAAGAGTATGCTGATTAAGGGCATGTTCCCGGGACTGGAGCTGACCAACGACGACGAGGGTGTCAATGTGCGCCCGCTGCCGATTTTGGAGATGTTGGACGATCCACTGGGAATGGGGATCAATAAGCGCGGCTTTTCGCTGTTTGCCACCCCGCACACCTATCATCTGGACATTCGCTTTGAACAGGGATTTACCCAACTGCCGGAACTGGCGCGCGCCATCATGGCAGCTCTGTCGAAAGGCAAGCGCGTTGTAGTGGAGCACTTTGACCTGATCTACCCGTTTCTCAAACGGGAAAGCAGTGACCTGCCGGTCAATGCTGACCTGATGCTCGGTGTCGGTGAGGAGGTCATTGTCACCCGCCCCGACCTGTTTGGCCCAGTGCCGCAGGATATCGCCAACATCGTTTTCAAATCGATTCGTTACCGCAAAATGGTGCACTCGGCGGAGGACATCACCGGGTATATCCTTTCCCACGGACGTCCGGAAGAATATGAGCACGCCGATGTCAAACACGGCTTTGTGCTCTGCTTTAAGGAAAAACCGATCGTCTCGCTGGATTCGATTGAGCGCAAGGTACAGGCTGTCATCGACCAGGATGTGCCCATCTCTTTCTACGACGAGGAGCATATCAGCATAGGCGATGTAGTGTACCACTGCAATGCTCCGCGCAACCATGTGCGCAGCAGCGGCGAGATCGAGGGCTTTACGCTCATCAAGGATATTCCGTACGATCCGGTGCGAAACGCATACCTCATTGTAGGTCTGGTTGGCCGCAAAGAGGCCCCGAAGATCGGCACCGACATAGACTCGATTGAGCGCATCTATTAAAAGAAAGCATCCGAGCGCAAAAGGCCGCCCGCGCAAGGCGGCCTTTGTTGTCGGGGTGCCGCAAAGGAGGAATCAGCAGGATGGACAAGGGTTGTGTTCAGCTTTACTACGGCGATGGCAAAGGCAAAACTACCGCAGCCATCGGTCAGATTGTGCGCTGTGTGGGACACGGCTTCAAGGTGTTGGTCTATCAGTTCCTGAAGGAACCGACCAGTGGTGAGGTCAGTGTAATCCGTTCACTGCCGGGAGTCGAGTATATCGAGAATGAGGGCCCGATCCCCTTTATGTTTAACCTCACTCCGGAACAGCAGGAGTATTACAAAGAAAAATTCCAGAAGGTATTCGATCAGGTGCGCCAAAAATACTTCACCGGCGAATACGATCTGGTCGTGCTGGACGAGGCGATCGATGCCTTTAATCTGGGCACCGTCCCGAAAGAGCAGATCCTGGAAATGATGGATCAGCGGCCAGCAGGAACCGAGCTTGTTATCACCGGCCATGACTATGGCATGGATATCAGTCCCCTGACCGACCGGGCTGACTATGTCACAAAGTTTGTCAAGGAGAAGCACCCCTTCGATCAGGGCTTGGGAAGCCGCAAAGGGATCGAGGAGTAGAGAGGAGAAAAACAACCATGAACATCAAAACAACCGCTGTCGCCGGGACTCTGGAGTCCAGCGACGCCTATGTTAAGGTAGAGCCCAGCGACAAGCTGGAAATTGAAATTGAGTCGGTGGTCTATAACCAGTATGCCGACCAGATTCAAGCGAGTGTCCAACAGGTACTGGATGAGCTGGATGTACATGCCGGCAAAATTTCGATCAACGATAAGGGCGCTGTAGACTGCGTCATCCAGGCGCGCGTCGAAACCGCCATCAAGAGAGCGGGAGGGGAAAACTGATGAGAAGATCGATGCTATTTATCCCGGGCAACACCCCAAACCTTTTGATGAACGGCGACGTGCTGGGCGCGGACAGCATCATCTTCGACCTGGAAGATGCTGTTTCCCCTGCAGAAAAGGATTCGGCCAGAATTCTGGTGCGCAACGCGCTGAAAAACCTGCACTATAAGGGATGCGAAATCATCATCCGCATCAACCCAGTTGAGACCGATTACTGGACCCATGACCTCGATGAGATTATCCCGTTGAAGCCAAACATGATTATGCCACCAAAGGTAAGCTGTGCGCAGGATGTCAAGACGGTATCCGAGTATATCACAAAGCTGGAACAGAAGTGCGGCTTTGAGAAGAACACCGTCAAACTGATCCCCCTGATCGAGACTGCACTGGGCGTTGAAAACGCTTTCCAAATTGCCTCTGCTGATGAGCGCGTAGCAGCGCTGTTCCTGGGCGGCGAGGACCTGACTGCCGACCTGCGCTGCAAGCGCACCAAAGAGGGCACCGAAATCTTCTATGCCCGCACAAGACTGGTCTGCGCAGCGCGTGCCTGCGGCATCGACGTCTACGATACCCCATTCACCGATGTCGACGATATCGAGGGCCTGTACAAGGATGCCCAGTTTGCAAAAGCTTTGGGCTTCTCCGGCAAAGCTTCCATCTCGCCGCGCCATGTCGAGGGCATCAACGAGGTCTTCAGCCCAACACAGGCAGAGATCGACTATGCCCACGAGGTCATGGAGACCATCCGCATCGCCAAACAGCAGGGCAAGGGCGTTGTCTCGCTGCACGGCAAGATGATCGATGCACCGATCGTGGAACGTGCAAGACAGGTCATTGAGATGGAAAAAGCAATGTTTGGAGAGGTGGAAGACGATGAGTAAGTTAGTAGCATCTATTAGAGAAGCAATTGAAAAATGTGAGCTGCGCGACGGCATGACCATTTCTTTCCACCACCACATGCGCAACGGCGACTATGTGCTGAACATGGTGCTGGACGAGATTGCCAAGATGGGCATCAAGAACCTGACCGTCAACGCAAGCTCGATCTTTGATATCCATGAGCCGATCATCGGCCACATTAAAAATGGCGTGGTTACCGGCCTGGAGTGCAACTATATGGGCGCCAAGGTGGGCAAGGCCATCTCGGAGGGTTTGATGGATAAACCGGTTGTTTTCCGCAGCCACGGCGGCAGAGCCTCCGATATGGAGAAGGGCACTTCGGTCATCGATGTGGCCTTCATCGCTGCGCCGACAGCCGATGATATGGGCAACTGCACCGGTAAGGTCGGACCTTCTGCCTGCGGTTCCATCGGCTATGCGTTTGCTGATGCAATGAACGCAAAGAAGGTTGTCGTCGTCACCGATAACCTGGTAGCGTATCCGCTGGTCGGCTTCTCCATCCCGGAGGTCTATGTCGACTATGTGGTTCAGGTTGACCAGATCGGTAACCCGGCAGGTATCGTTTCCGGTACCACCAAGATTACCCGCGACCCAGTTGGCCTGAAGATGGCAAGCTATGCTTCCAAGGTTATCGAGGCATCCGGTCTGCTCAAAGATGGTTTCTCCTTCCAGACCGGTGCAGGCGGTGCAACTTTGGCCACTGCAAAATACGTCAAGGACATGATGCTGGAAAAGGGCATCAAGGGCAGCTACGGCATGGGCGGCATCACCGGCTACATGGTCGATATGCTCAACGAGGGCTGCTTTGAGGCGCTCCTGGACGTACAGTGCTTTGATCTGAAGGCAGTAGAATCGATCCGCACCAACCCCAAACACATGGAAGTTTCTGCAACCCAGTATGCGGGCGTCAGCGGAAAGAGCGCGGGCGTAGACAATCTGGACGTTGTCCTCCTCGGTGCCACCCAGGTGGATCTGGACTTTAATGTCAACGTCCACACCGATTCCAACGGCTACATTATGGGCGGTTCTGGCGGACACTGCGACACCGCAGCAGGCGCGAAGCTGGCAATCATCATTGCACCGCTGACCCGTGCAAGACTGCCGCTGGTTGTGGACAGATGTCTGTGCATCTCCACCCCAGGCAAGACGGTGGATGTTGTCGTTACCCAGCGCGGCATTGCGGTCAACACCAAGTATGGCAAGAATGTGGAGCTCAAAGAGAAGCTCAAAGCGGCTAAGCTGCCTGTTGTGGAGATCGAGGATCTCAAGCAGATGGCTGAGGAGCTTGCCGGTGTGCCAAAGCCGGTTCACATGGGCCAGAAGGTTGTCGCGAATGTCCTCTACCGCGACGGCAGCCTGCTGGATGTCATTCATTCGGTAAAATAACGATTGCTTTTTGTCCCGAAAGGCACCGCCTTTCGGGACTTTTCTTTTTTAAGACACATAAGGCAGCTTACAGAAAAAATTTTGCTGTGATGCGTGACCCAAAGATAACCCCTTTTTATAACACAAAGAAAGGAAAGAATTCAAAAAGAAAGAATAGAAATAAGCTTACCTTGCTGGTATAATGGAACCATAATCTATTTAAGGAGGTTTTTTTATGACAGAACTCTTGTATCAGGGACACGGAAGTTACCGCCTTGTCAGCGATCAAGGGGTCACAGTGTATGTTGACCCATTTGCGGGAGAGGGCTATGATCTGCCGGCAGATCTGGTGCTGGTTTCCCACGAACACGGCGACCACAATCAGGTTGGATTGGTCACCCTGAAGCCGGAAGGCAAAATCCTGCGCGAAACCGACTTTATCGATGGCGCACAATACCGCACCTTCACAGTCGGCGACGTCACTGTGCGCGGCACCGAGGCCTACAACAAAAATCATCCCAAAAACCAGTGTGTGGGTTTTCTGATTGAGGTGGAAGGAAAGAAACTCTACATTGCCTGCGACACCTCCGAGACAGAGCAGATGCACACGATGTCGGGTGAGCAGATCGACTATGCGTTCCTGCCGATCGACGGAGTGTACAACATGGACGCAAAAGAGGCAGCACACTGTGCCGAACAGATCGGTGCAAAGCACAATGTCCCCGTCCACATGGCCCCAGGCCAGCTCTTTTCCCAGCAGGCAGCGGAGAGCTTTGCCGCCCCGAACCGCCTGATTGTGCATCCGGGCGAGAAGATCAGCTGGTAGGAGGCTGCGATGGAGTACAGCCAATTTTATGAGGAGTACGGTCACCCCTTTAGCGGAAGAAAGCTTCGCCGGCTGGAAGAGTTTTTGCACTCCATGCAGCTTCGCTACGATGAGGGGGTGCAGTACACCGTCAATCTGGTAACCCGCGACGGAGAGATCGCCGCCACCGGCTCGTTGCAGGACAACGTCATCAAGTGCGTGGCGGTGGATGACAAATATCAGGGAGAAGGGCTTTCCTCCCGCATCGTCACGCTGCTGCTCAACTATGCGATGGAGAACGGCAAGAGCCACCTCTTTGTCTTTACCAAACCGAAAAATAGGGCGATGTTTTCCGATCTCGGATTTTATCCCATCATTGAGACACAGGACGTCCTCTTTATGGAAAATGTGCGGGGAGGAATCCAGAAGTATGTCCAATCCCTCCAACGTCCCCAGCAAAAGGGCGGAGTAATTGGGGCGGCGGTGATGAACTGCAATCCCTTCACCAACGGTCACCGCTACCTGATTGAGACGGCGGCCGCCCAGTGCGATATTCTGCACCTCTTTGTGCTGTCGGAGGACCGCAGCGCTTTTCCCGCGGATGTGCGGTATGAACTGGTCCGGCAGGGAATTGGGGGCATCGACAATGTCCTCTTGCACCACACCTCCGACTACCTGATTTCTTCGGCGGTGTTCCCGACCTATTTTCTCAAGGAGCAGGCAAGGGCCGAGCAGATCAACTGCGAGCTGGACCTGCGCATCTTCTGCGAATATTTTGCAAAATCCCTCTCCATCACCCGGCGCTTTGTCGGCACCGAGCCGTTTTGCCCGGTCACCAATGCTTACAACCGGGAGATGAAACGCATCCTTTCGGAGTATGGGGTCGAGGTGATCGAGATCCCGCGCAAAAAGTTGGATGGAGTGGAGATCAGCGCCTCCAAGGTGCGGGAGTGCCTAAAAAATGGGGATTGGGATGCGATTGCCAAGATGGTCCCATCCACAACGCTGCAATTTTTGCAGTCCCCGCAGGGACAGCAGATTGCCCAAACTCTCAGACAGGAAACAAGTGACCGATGATAGAACAGGATTTACAGCAGATACTCGAAGTGCCGCCGCTGAGCTTGCAGGAAATTTTGGATGCACGGGAGAGGCGCGCCGCCACCCAACAGGAGATGCTTTGCAATGCGGGAACGCTCATCAGCTTTACCTTAAACATTGCCGGGGCAATCAAGAGCGTGCCCCTCTTTTCCATAGCCTTTGAAGAAGGAAAACACCGCATCCTCACCCAACTGCGCTTTGAACAGGCCAAGATCCTGCGGTCGGTTGAACGCCACGACAGGACGGGCGATGAGCTCTATCTCTTGACCGACCTCGACCTTGTCACCACCAAGAGGAGAATGGTGGAGATTGAGGAGGGCTTTGCGCTCGGACGGTTGTTTGATATCGATGTGTTGGCAAAGGATGTCCCCAAGATTTCCCGCCAACAGCTGGGACTGCCGCCCAGAAGGTGTCTTTTGTGCGGGGAGATGGCGGCTGCCTGCGCGCGCAGCAGGCGGCACAGCGTACAGCAACTGCTGCGCCGCACGGTGGAGCTGATCGACGGCTACAGGATCGAAGAGTGGGCGGACAAGGTAGCGGGGCTGGCCTGCCGAGCCCTGTTGTATGAGGTGCACGTCGCGCCCAAACCGGGCCTTGTGGACCGAGAAAACAGCGGGGCGCACCGCGATATGGATGAGTTTACCTTTTTGAGCAGCGCCAGCGCACTGTACCCTTACTTTCGTGACTGCGCAACAAAGGGAGCGCTGTACCGAGAAAAGCCAAAAGAACTTTTTTTGCTGCTGCGCATGGATGGCAAGCTGGCCGAAGAGCGGATGCTTCTTGCGACTGGAGGGATCAACACCCACAAGGGTGCGATCTTTTCGATGGGGATCTTCTGTGCGGTGTTGGGAAGCTTCATAGGGCAACCGTTTGACCTGTGTGTCTTTGCCCAGCGCTGCAAAATCCTCTGTGAGGATCTTCTGCGCGACTTTGAGGGACTCGATAAGAAGGACCAGCTTACCCACGGAGAGCGCCTGTACCTGCACTATCAGGTCACAGGAATCCGCGGGGAGGCCGCAGCGGGATTTCCGTCGGTGCTGCAAATTGCGCTTCCTGCACTCCGACAAGCTGTGGGGGAGGGCAAAAGCCTCAACGATGCCGCACTTTTTGCACTGTTGCAGCTGATTGTAAAGGTACAGGACACCAACATCCTCATCCGCTCTGACCTCGATACACTGTGTTGGGCTCAGGAACAGGCAGCCAATACGCTCGCTTTGGGACCTACCGCTGAGCGGCTGCGCCAGCTCGACCAAAGGTTTACCGAAAAGAGGATTAGCCCGGGAGGCTGCGCAGACCTCCTGGCTTTGAGTTTGTTGCTCTATTTTTTTACTGCGTGATATAGTTGAGAAAAAGAGATAATTCCACCGATTAAACGATCGAGTGTGGAAAATAAGCAAAAAAAGGAGAATGAAAAATGAATGCAATCCAACAGTTTACAAAGTTATTGACAGGAAAGTTTGATAACGCAGAGCAGTATGAACAGATGAAGGCACAGGGAAACGATAAATTCCCGCTGGCACGCCACGTCAACACTGCCTGCAACGACAAGATTACCGGCCTGCCGGAAGGTTTTGCAGGAGTATTTGTACTGGAAGAGAGCTACTACACCGTTGGGGACAGAACCAACGCTTCCCCGCATCTGTTTTTGTTTACCGAGGAGGAGGGCGGAATCCAGCTCACCTCCTATGAAATGCCGGAAGGATATGACAAGGACAGCTTTACAGCGGAAAATCTGAAGCCGGTAGCCTATTCCGATTTAAAACCGTCGGCGAAATTTATGCCCGCTTTGTACCGTGAACACGACGGCGTGTGGGAAGGTGGCAGCGAGAGCATGTTCTCTCCGGTACTCAAGTTCTCCCTGTTTGAACGTTTTTCTGAAGAGCAGCTGGAAGTTTCGGAGTCGATGGAGGTAAATGGCAAACGTACCTTTGGTTACGACGTCCCGATTATCTATAAGAGGGTATAAGACCTTTTTTAACAGAGGGGGGAAAGTATGTGGAAATTTGACGAGGACAAAACGGCACCGGTCATTACAGCCAAGGCACATGTGGAATCCACGCACAATGGCGCGCCTGTTAGCCTGCCACAGACGGCTATTCTCTTTTATATGCACAGTGGTCCGCAATATCTTTTGGACCACTATCTCTGCACGCTGCTGACCGAAAAGTTGCCTCGCTTCTTGCAGGGCGGCCCGGTTTGGAAGCTCAACGAGCAGATTTGCTTTTTGGACGGAGGGCGCGGTGCACCGCAGGCGGTCGACACGCTGGAGATCATCGCGGCTCTCGGCGTACAAAAGGTGTTTTCGGTTGGAATGTGCGGAGGATTTTCCGATCAGGCGCAGGTGGGAGATGTCCTTGTCCCGGACAGAGCGTTTGTGGAGGAAGGAACGTCCCTGCACTATTATCAGCAGATCGACTGTGCCCTGCCGGATAAAGCGCTGTTTTCCAAGCTTTCCAGCATCAAGGGAGCGAAAGTTCTGCCCATTGTCTCGACCGATGCGGTCTATCGTCAGACCTTTTATAAGGAGCAACTTTGGCGCCAGAAAGGTGCAGTAGCGGTGGATATGGAGACCTCTGCACTGTTTAGCGTCGGGAAATACCTGGGGTTGCAGGTGGCGGCGGTGCTGATGGTTTCGGATCGGCATCCGCTGCATCCGCAAGATCCAGAATGGGAATGGAAGATGACGCCCGCAATGCGGCAGGAACTGTTTGCGCGGACGATGGACGCAATTCTCTCAGATGAAAACTAAAAAAGGACGCACTGCATTGTCAGTGCGTCCTTTTTTTAAGAGAATAAGTACAAGTTTGGGACAAAAACTCAAAGCCGCTCTACGAGCTGCAAGGAAAATCTCAAATGTGGCGATCATTGATTTCTCCATCCTGCTCAAGTGTTCATCTGATAGAGAAAGGGAAAGCGTTTTGATTATTGCAGCATGTGTTGTTTTAGGCCTTTGCGGTTTTGTACCTTCAGCTTTTTCATGACGTCGGAAATATGACTCTTTGCCGTGTTGATGGAGATGTTCAGGTGCTCCGCAATCTCCTGCGTGGTCCATCCCCTTGCTGCAAGCATGGCGATCGAAAACTCTGTGGTAGTCAGGTCATCTGCCACATCGTCCCCTGTAATGGGGTTGTGGATTCTGCGCCAACCAGAAGAGAAGCGGTAGGTGATTTCGATAATTCGTTTAAAATCTTCCGGCCATGAGGGCTTGATGACCGCTTCCAACATGGCCCCTAAAAGTCCATGGTGTTCTCCAAATCCCTCGATCAGGTCGTCCGGTTGCGCAATTTTCCAGGCTAACAGGAGATGTGCTTTTGCACGCTCGGGCTGTTTTAAGCTCATATAATCCATCACCGCGACAAGGTGCAGATAGATGGCGGGGATGGGGAAGGCATCTGCACCCATGGCAAGAGTAGCCTCTACAATTCCGATGCTCTTGTGGTATTCTTCCTTTAAATAGAGATAGTGGGCCTGCACATAGAGGGAAAAGGCGCGAAGCCCTGGAGATAATAGTGGAAGAAAACTTTCGATTTCGGGGAGCTCTTCCGGAAGCGGCAGGTGTAAAAGCTGTCTCTTATACACATCTCCGAGCCCACGAGACCTC
>ENA-OYXB01000012-OYXB01000012.1-human-gut-metagenome-genome-assembly--contig:-NODE-12-length-49535-cov-6.970028_pt1 | contig 49535 bp, 41 predicted proteins | sample MGYA00244176_ERZ653409 | MGnify/ENA primary metagenome ERZ653409 (study PRJEB26926, sample SAMN06164912) | human gut metagenome | biome: ENVO:00009003; feature: ENVO:2100002; material: ENVO:00002003... | reverse complement strand
TAAAGTTGGTGGTGCCGTTGAGGATGCCTTCGATGTGGTCGATCTCGTTTGCACCGAGGCACTGATGCAGCGGCTTGATGATGGGGATGCCGCCGCCGACGCTCGCTTCAAAAAGCAGTTTGACTTTGTTTTGCCGGGCAATGCCGAGCAGCTCAGAGCCCTTTTGTGCAATCAGCTCCTTGTTGGCGGTGACCACATTTTTGCCGTGTTGCAGACAGCTCTTGATGTAGCGGTAAGCCGGCTCCAGTCCGCCCATCACCTCGACGACAACCTGTACATCGTCATCGTTGAGGATGGTATCAAAGTCAAAGCACAGCTTGTCCTGATAGGCAATCTCCGGGTGTGGGCGGCGAACATAGATCCACTTGATGTCCATGGGGCAGCCGGCACGCCGTTCGATGCTGTCCCTGTTTTTATAAAAGACTTCGACAACGCCGGACCCGACGGTGCCACAGCCTAAGACGGCAATCTGTTTCATGGGTAAGATGCTCCTTTGGGTAGATTTAAGCTTGCATATTCTGCAACAAGGGAGGCAGGAAAGGCGATCGTTGCGGGAGAAAGGTTGACTCCTGCCCCAACAATGGATGGGTTTGCGGCACTAGACGCGGTTGATCCGCACTACCCCGCGCAGCTGGCGCAGGCGCTGGATCAACTGATCTTCTTCGAGGGTGACGTCGGTCATGCGGATCGAGACGGTGACGGCAGCCACTCCATCGGAGGGAATGTTCTGGTTGATGGTCAAGATGTTTGCTCCGTACTCTGCCAGGTGATTGATAACCGAGGAGAGCACGCCGGGGACATCCTCCATGGTCATATAGAAGGTGACAATGGCGTTGGAGCCGCGAGAATTGTACTCCATGACATGGTCCTTATACTTGTAAAAGGCACTGCGGGAGATATTGGCCAGCCGCACAGCCTCGGAGGAGTTTGCGGCTTTTCCTGTGGCGATATATTTTTTAGCCTCTAAAACCTTTTTAAAGATTTCCGGGGCGATGCTTTCAGCGACCAGGAGGTATTTTTCGTCGTTGAGCATGGGAGACTCCTTTCAGAATCGGTGTTTTTACTGGAAAAACAGGTGTTTCGAATATAAAGTACACTATATCACACTTCACCCAAACTGTGCAAGAGGGATTTGCTGAAATTTCACAAAAAAAGCTTTTATCTATAAAAGTGCATCAAAATGGAAAAAATGGCCGCCGCAAAAACAAATCGCAAATCTCCCTCAGGGCTTTTTTTAGAGCTGGGGATGTGGTATAATTCTACGTGTGTGGGCAGGTACTTTTTTCCTTACATAAAAGTTTAGAAGCTCGCACATGAAAAATTAACAAATAAGAGGGATAATAGTTTTAGGACTTTTTGGATAAGGGGACTTCAACATCATGAAAGAGCGCAGCGCAGAGATTCTCTGCATTGGAACCGAAATTTTGATGGGCGACATTGTCAACACCAACGCCGCCTACATTGCCAAAGAGCTGGCGGGATTGGGCATCAACGTCTACCACCAGAGTGTGGTGGGAGACAATCCCCAGCGCCTTAAAGAAGCGCTGGCATTGGCCTTTTCCCGCGCCGACATCGTCATCACCACCGGCGGCCTTGGCCCCACCTATGACGACCTGAGCAAGGAGACGATTGCCGCCTTCTTCCATCGCAAGCTCGTTATGGACCAGGAGGCATTGCACCGCATCGAATGTCACTTCTTGCGGCAGAACCGTCCGATGACCGAGAACAATAAAAAGCAGGCGATGATGCCGGAAGGAAGCTTTATCTTCCAAAATGACAACGGCACAGCGCCGGGCTGTGCCATTGAGGGCCAGGGGGAGCAGCAGGGCAAGACGGCCATTATGCTGCCCGGCCCACCCAGAGAGATGAAGCCGATGTTTGAGCAGAGCGTTAAGCCGTTCTTGCTCAAGGACAGCGACACAAGACTTGTCTCGCACACCATGCACTTTTTTGGAATTGGTGAGTCGATGCTGGAAAGCATGCTGCACGAGATGATGGAGCAAAGCCTCAACCCCACCGTTGCGCCCTATGCAAAGACCGGTGAAGTGCAGCTGCGTGTGACGGCGCGGGTTCAAAATGGCGAGGACGCAGAGACGCTGTTGCAGCCGGTGATGGAAAAGATCAAGGAAAAGGCAGGAAGCTATCTCTACGGCATCGACGTGGGCAACCTGCAAACGGCGGCGGTGCACGCGCTCAAAGCCAGCGGAATGCACGTTGCGGTGGCAGAGAGCTGCACGGGCGGTTATGTGGCAAAGCGCCTGACCGATGTCAGCGGTGCATCGGAGGTGTTCGAGTGCGGCGCGGTCACCTACTCCAACCAGATGAAGCACCGGCTGTTGGGTGTTTGTGAACAGACGCTCGACACCTACGGCGCCGTATCGGAGGAAACAGCCCGCGAGATGGCTGCTGGTGTGCGCAAACTTTCTGGCGCCGAGATCGGCATCTCGGTCACCGGCAATGCAGGACCGGAACCTTCCGAGGGAAAAGAAGTGGGACTGGTCTATATCGGTGTGGACAGCCCTGCCATGAAGAAGGTCTTTATGTTACAGGTCAACCGCCACGACCAGGATGCGCGGGAAACCATCCGGTACATAGCCTCTTCGCACGCGCTGAGTTTGGTGCTCAAGGCGGTGGAGGCCTGCCAAAAGGCAAAGGAAGAAAAATTTTAGAGGAATCCCATGAGGGAAACCGCGTGGGAGAAAGCGGGAGAAGATGAAGGGGATATCGAAATCAGTGCGGATAGGGCTGATCATCTTCTTTCTGGGGGTAGCGGTGATGTCATCCAGCCACGTCGTGCTGTGGGCGATTGAGTCCTACAACAGCAGCCAAACCCAGAAGGAGTTGCAGCAGCTCTATCATCAGGGCTCTTTGAGCGCGGACAGCGGTCAGGAGCTTGTGCCGGGAGCAAGCGGCAGCCAACAGAATACCGCCGACGCACAGACGACCTCCCCAGAGGGCATGACGATGCTGCCGGAGTACCAGGCGCTGTACCAACTGAACAGCGACATTGTCGGCTGGGTAAACATCGGAAACGGGCTTTTGAGCACGCCGGTGATGCAGCGGGACAACGAATACTATCTGACCCACAATTTTTACGGGGAGGAGGACAATCACGGGCAGGTCTTTTTGGACGAGCGCAACTCTCCGGACCTGAGCGACGACAACACCATCCTGTACGGGCACAATATCACCAGCGACAAGTCGATGTTTAATGTCCTGACCAACTACCGGGACCCCGAGTTTGTGGAGCAGTACCCCACGATACAGGTAAACACCCTCTATCAAAAGTATGAATATGCCGTAGCGGCGGTTTATCTGGTGTCCACCCGTCCAGAACACGGGGAGGTGTTCGATTACATCAACTACCTCAAATTCAGCACCAAGGACGCCAAGGAGGCATATATCGCACAGATTGAAAAGCGGTCGATGTTGGACACCGGCGTCGACCTGACGGCGGACGACAAGCTGTTGACCTTTTCTACCTGTAGTTATGAATTTGCCGATGCGCGCCTGGTGGTGGTGGCACGCCGCCTGCGCGACGGGGAACAGGCGGAGGATTTTGGCCAGCAGGTAACCAAGCGGGAGAACGCCCTGATGCCGGAGATCTGGACCGAATTGTTCGGATAAGATATATGCTTCCCCTTTGTCGAAACCCCAGTTTATATCGCTAGCTCCTTTGCCCTTTCGCTTTCTTTTGTATGCGGAGTTTGGGAGCTGCTAAAAATGGCAAAACCAAAAAAAGACCGATTTGCACACCAACTCAAAGTGGCAAATCGGTCTTTTTTGATAGAGAAAGGGCGTTGCAGCACCACGGCAGGTGGGTGCACAACGAAGGAAATTTTTGCATTGAAGAAAAGAAAGGACAAGAGACTAGATGAAACAGATCAGCGGTGCAGCATCTCGTCGGTGAGCGAGAGCAGATCGTCATAGGTGGTCAGCTGACCGGCGCGGCGGCGAAAGTCTGCGCTGCCATATTCGCCTTTGAGATACCAGGCTGCGTGCTTGCGGGCCTCCTTCATCCCGATGCGTTCTCCCTTGTAGTCGCACAGCAACCGGATGTGGCGCAGCAGGATGTCGATTTTTTCTTCCAGTGTCGGGTCGGGCAGGAGTTCTCCGGTCTGCATGTAGTGGCTGATCTGCCGGAAGATCCACGGGCGCCCCTGCGCACCGCGGCCGATCATCACAAAATCCACCCCGGTTTCATCGTACATCCGCTTGCAGGACAGGGCATCCACCACGTCCCCGTTGCCCATCACTGGGATGGAGACCGCTTCTTTGACCTTGCGGATGATCTCCCAGTCGGCATAGGGAGCGTACATCTGCTGGCGCGTGCGGCCGTGGATGCACAGAGCGGCGGCTCCGTTTTCCTCCATAATCTGTGCAAACTCCACCGCGTTCACCGATTCTGCGTCCCAGCCCTTGCGGAACTTGACGGTAACCGGCACATCGACCGCTGCGCACACCGCTTTGACAATCCTGCCGGCGAGCGGAGGATTTTTCATCAGCGCGCTGCCGCCTCCATTGCCGGCGACCTTGGGCGCCGGACAACCCATGTTTAGGTCGATCACCTCCGGAGAAAACTTCATGGCGATCTTTGCTGCCTGCGCCATGATCTCGGGGTCATCTCCAAAAAGCTGAATCGCCGCGGGACGCTCCTCCTGCGATAAATGCAGAAGCTCTTCGGTTTTGGCCCCCTGAAAGGTCAGCCCCTTGGAGCTTGCCATCTCACTGACGACATAGGCGCAGTCAAACTGCTTGCAGATTTCCCGAAATGCCCGATCGCTTACTCCGGCCATCGGGGCAAGGCCAGCGGTTTTGGGGAGGGTGATGTTGCCGATATTCAAAGTCCGGATCGTCCTTTCTCGTTATATCTGTCTGGTTTTTGGTGTATCCGAACCATTTTAGCAGATTTTTTGCCGCAAGGCAAGTCATAGGGGGAAAAGTGTGGTATAATAGGTCAAGAATTACCGCTGTATAGGAGGAATAATCGCGATGGAGAGATGGGATATCTACGATATCAACCGCTGCAAAACGGGCCGCACCGCACTGCGGGGCTGTTCGGCTGCCGAAGGCGGGCTGCAGGAGGGAGAATACCACCTGGTGGTGCACATCTGCATCTTTAACACAAAGGGTGAACTTTTGATGCAGCGCCGCCAGAAAGACAAAGAGGGGTATCCCGACATGTGGGATGTTTCGGCTGCGGGCAGTGCCCTGGCGGGGGAAACCAGCGCTCAGGCCGCTGCGCGCGAGCTGTTTGAGGAATTGGGAATTGCCCACGACTTTTCATCGGAACGCCCATTTTTGACCAGCAACTTTGAAAGAGGTTTCGACGACTGGTACTTTATCCAGCGGGATGTGGACCTGTGCGAACTGCATCTCCAAGCGCAGGAGGTGCAGGATGCAAGATGGATAGATCTTGCCGGTGTCGAGCAGATGATGGAACAAGGCAAGATGATTCCATATTATCCCGATTTTGTTCGGCTGTGGTTTGCCATGCGGCTGCACCGCGGCACGACGACCCACGAGTAAGGGCACGACCTCTTTTGACCATACAAAGAAAGGATGTTTGCATGAAACTGCTCTGCCTGGATTCCAACAGTATCCTCAACCGCGCCTTTTACGGTGTAAAGCTTTTGACCAACAAGGACGGCGTCTACACCAACGCCGTATACGGGTTTATGAATATTCTGCTCAAGCTGTTAAACGATGTGCAGCCGGATGCGGTGGCCTGCGCCTTTGACCTGAAGGCGCCGACCTTCCGCCACAAGATGTTCGACGGCTACAAGGCCCAGCGCAAGGGAATGCCCGAAGAGCTGGCACAGCAGCTGCCGGTCATCAAGGAGCTGCTGGACGACCTGGGCTACCGCATCCTCACGCTGGAGGGATATGAGGCGGACGACATTCTGGGTACCCTGTCGGCGATGTGCGAGCAACAGGGACAGGAATGTTACATCGCCACCGGGGACCGGGACAGCTTGCAGCTGATCGGCGACCACACCACTGTATTGCTCGCAAGTTCCCGCATGGGCAAAAGCGAAACGGTGATCTGCGATGAAGCGTACTTTTATGAGAAATACGGCACCAAGCCGCACGGTCTGATCGACATTAAGGCCCTGATGGGCGACAGCTCGGACAACATCCCCGGAGTGCCCGGCATCGGAGAAAAGACAGCGCTCAAGCTGATCGGACAGTACGGCACACTGGATGCGGTGTATGAGAACCTCGACAGCCTGCCGGTCACCAAGTCGGTCAAAGCAAAGCTGGAAGCGGGAAAGGACAGCGCCTACATGAGCCGGACACTGGCCACCATCGACCGCAATGTGCCGTTAAATATTACCCTGGATGACTGCAAACCAAAGCCGAGAGATGACGCAGCCTGCTTTCAACTGCTTTCCCGATTGGAGATGGGCAGCATCATCAAACGGCTCGGCCTCTCCGCTGACGTCTGTGCCCAGCCACAGCCCCAGCAGGAAGAGCAGCCGCAACAGGCTTTGGTGCAGTACGATGCAGCTGCTTTACTGGATGAACTGCTCGAAGAGGTGGGGGAGCAGCTGCCGTTGAGCATCCTGGCGCTGTGGGACAAGGAGGACGAAGAGAAGCTGGAGGCGCTGGCCGTTTGTGCAGGGGAAAAAATTCTTCTCAATCTGCCCGAAGAGGGGGCGCTGTATGAGCAGCAGCTTGTGCGCCTGTTCCACTCAAAAAATCCAAAGATTACCTTCGACTGCAAGAGCCTTTACCATTGGACATTGCGGCACGGCTGCGACCTTGCCCACATTGCAGACGATATTTTGCTGTCGGCCTACCTGCTTGCGGCAAACAACAACAGCTACGATCTGGACCGCCTGAGTGCAGAATATGGAGCGGTGCGCCGGGTGGAGGGCATCCCGGAGGAGATGGCCGAACAGCACGCCAGACTGTTGGCCCAGTGTGCCTGCCTGCTGCCGCTGCATGAAAAGCTGGCCGAAGAGATCGCACACAACGGGCAGGAAAGCCTGCTGCACGACATCGAGCTGCCGCTGTCGGAGGTGCTGGCTTCGATGGAGGTGTGCGGCTTTGCGGTGGACACCGATGCGCTGACCGAATATGGCCGGATGCTGGACGAGAAGATCGACGAATACCAAAACCTGATCTATCACCTTGCAGGGGAGGAGTTTAACATCAATTCCCCCAAACAGCTCGGAGAGGTGTTGTTCGATCATCTGGGTCTGCCCACCCGCAAAAAGACCAAGACGGGCTATTCCACCAGTGCGGAGGTGCTCGAGAGTTTGCGCGGCAAGCACGAGATTATCGACGCCATTCTGGAATACCGCAAGGTCACCAAGCTCAAATCCACCTATGTGGACGGCCTGCTCAAGGTGGTGGGCAGGGACGGGCGCATCCACACCCACTTTAACCAGGCCGATACCCGCACCGGGCGTCTGAGCTCCACCGAGCCCAACCTGCAAAATATTCCGGTGCGCACCGAGCTGGGCAGCCGCCTGCGCGCCTTCTTTAAGGCAAAAGAGGGCTGCGAGCTGGTGGATGCCGATTATTCCCAGATCGAGCTGCGCGTGCTGGCGCACATTTCCGGTGACCAGCACATGATCGAGGCATTTAACTCGGGGGAGGATATCCACCAAAAGACCGCTTCACAGGTATTTAAGATGCCCCCCGACTTTGTCACTCCCGAGATGCGCCGCCGGGCAAAGGCGGTCAACTTCGGCATCGTCTACGGCATCGGCGCCTTTTCGCTCTCCCAGGATATTGGGGTCACGGTGGCCGAGGCCGATCAATATATCAAAAACTATCTGGACACCTACAGCGGGGTGCGGCAATATATGGACGACACGGTGGAGTTTGCCAAGGAAAACGGCTACATCGCCACCTTGTTTGGACGCAGGCGCGCACTGCCGGAAATCTCTGCGCGCAACAAAAACATTGTCAACTTCGGCAAGCGGGTCGCGATGAACACTCCCATTCAGGGAACGGCGGCGGACATCATTAAGATTGCGATGATCCGTGTCTACCGGCGGCTGCAAACAGAACAGCTTGCGGCGCGGCTGATTTTGCAGGTGCACGACGAGCTGATTGTCGAGGCGCCGGAACACGAGATTGAACAGGTAAAACAGCTGGTGCAGCAGGAGATGGAGGGCGCGGTTGCGCTGAAGGTTCAGCTGAAAGCGGATGTGGGCGTGGGAAAAACCTGGATCGACGCAAAGTAGGAAACGAGGTTTCATTGCCTGAACCTTGCGCGCCTTCTCAAAATTTGCTATAATGCAGCAGCAAAGAAAAAGGGGGAAGCTTGCTTGACAGATCACCCGATTGCGGTTGTACCGATGGAAAAAGAGCACATTGAGACGCTGGTGGCGCTCGAACAGCTGTGTTTTTCTGCACCCTGGAGTGCGGATGCGCTGGCAGGCGAGCTGCAAAATCCGCTGGCTGTCTTTCGCGTCGCTTTCATCGAGGGGAAGGTAGCCGGCTATGTGGGGATGCAGCATGTGCTCGACGAGGGCTTTGTCTGCAACATCGCGGTCTTTCCACAATTTCGCCGGCAGGGCGTCGCGACCGCCCTCCTGCAAACCTTAGATCGCTATGCACAGGAGCATGGGATGGCGACCATCTCGTTGGAGGTGCGCCAGGCCAACACAGCAGCCCAGCAGCTCTACGAGAAAATGGGCTATGAACTGGTGGGGAGGCGCAGGCGCTTCTATCAAAATCCGGTCGAAGATGCGCTGATTATGACCAAAACCTATTCGCTCTTTGAATGAGGACAGAATGTTTTACAGCTTTACAGAAAAGAGGGAAAATACGTTGAAGATACTTGCAATCGAATCTTCCTGCGACGAGACTGCGGCCGCAGTGGTCGAGGACGGGCGGCGCATTTGCAGCTCGGTGATTAACTCGCAGGTGGAGGAGCACAAGCTTTATGGCGGCGTTGTGCCGGAGATCGCCTCCCGGCGGCATGTAGAGAACATCGGAGCGGTGGTACAAAAGGCGCTAGACGATGCGGGAGAAACATTCCAGAGCATCGATGCAGTGGCGGTCACCTATGCACCGGGATTGATCGGGGCGCTGTTGGTGGGCGTCAACTACGCCAAGGGAGTCAGCCTTGCGTCGGGCAAGACGCTCATCCCCGTCCACCACATCCGCGGCCACATTGCGGCCAACTATCTGACGCACCCGGACCTCAAGCCGCCTTTTTTGTGTCTGGTGGCTTCGGGCGGGCACAGCCACATCATCCAGGTCAATGACTACACCGATTTTTGCATCATCGGACGCACCCGGGACGATGCTGCGGGAGAGGCCTTCGACAAGGCGGCCAGAGTATTGGGCTTCCCTTATCCGGGCGGCATCCACATCGACCACGCTGCCCAAAAGGGCCGCCGCGGCCAGTACAAACTCCCAAAACCGAAGGTAAACGGTTCGGACTTTGACTTTAGCTTTTCCGGTTTAAAGACAGCAGTCATCAATATCTCGCACCACGCTCAGCAGGTGGGCGAGGCGATCGACGTCAACAACCTTGCGGCAGATTTTCAGGGCACAGTGGCGGACATTCTCACCGACCACCTGATGCGCGCCGCAGAACATACCGGCGCCAACAAGATCGTGATTGCAGGCGGTGTAAGCGCCAACAGCGGTCTGCGCTCTGCGCTGACAGCGGCCTGTGAAGAGCGGGGGTACAAGCTGTACCTGCCACAGATGAGTCTGTGCGGGGACAATGCGGCGATGATCGGGTCGCAGGCGTATTACGAATACCTCGCCGGCGTGAGGGGAGATCTATCCCTCAACGGAGTGGCTTCGATGCCGGTGGATAAGCTGTTTTATTAAGCGGCAAGGAAGATAAAGTTTTAACATAGCAACACCCGTAGCAGATGGGTAAAAAACAAGGAGGATTTGTCTTGAGACAAATCCTCCTTGTTTTTTTGTCTTGTTATTTATTTGGAGTCAGCCGTAAAAAAGAGCACAGCACTCTCTGGCTCAAGTGCGCCGTCGCGGTAATCTCCCAGCAGGATCTGCGGTTTAGAGTTTGTAAATTCCTGCGGCAGGTGCAGTGCACGCGGATGATAGGCGCGGTTGATGGCGACCAGCACCGATTGTTTGCCCTTTTTCCGAATGTAGGCGCACAGATTGCTGTCGACGACCAGCGGGACAAACTCGGCGTCGATCAAAAAGGGATGGGAGCGGCGCAGCTGACCGAGCTGTTGGAACCACTCCACCAGCTCCTGATTTTCATATCCCCACGGATAGCAGCAGCGATTAAAGGGGTCTGCATACCCGCTCAGTCCCGCCTCGTCCCCATAGTACAGGCACGGGGTGCCCGGCAAAAAATATTGCAGGCAGCTGGCCATTTTTAGAAGCACCTGGCCGTGGCGGTAGGCATCCATCGACAGATAGTGGTGATTTGCCTGCCAGTTGCGGTCCTTGCCCTCCATCGATTCACCGGCGAGCACCGTGATGGCGCGCGGGGTGTCGTGGGTAGACAGCGAGTTCATCATCGAGCTCATGGCAGGAGGGGGGTAATTTTCCACAATCGACAGCGCCCCATCCACAAAGTCATCTGCGTTTCCGGTCAGGATATATCCGAGCACCGCATTGCGGAAGGGGTAGTTCATCACGCCGTCCATCTGGTTGCCCAGCAGGTAGCGGCGGCGATTGCCGTAGCTGATTTTATTGGAGGCGTCCTCCCAGACTTCACCGATGACAATTTTGTCCTGTCCGAATGACTTGACTGTCTGGTATACCCGATCCAAAAAGGCGTCGGGCAGCTCGTCGGCCACATCCAGCCGAAAGCCGGATGCGCCCAATTTGAGCCAGTGGGCGAGCACTCCAGTTTCAGGATTACAGATAAAGTCGACATACCGGGGATTGGTTTCCCGCACATTGGGCAGGGTTTTAAAGCCCCACCAACTGTCGTAGTCATCGGGATAGTGCCGGAAGGAGTACCACTCCCGATACGGGCTGTCCGGGTCGCGGTAAGCTCCGGTGTGTTGGCCATAACGGCCGTTGCGGTTAAAGTAGACGCTGTCGCTGCCGGTGTGGCTGAACACGCCATCCAGAATGATCGAGATGCCGCGTGTGTGAGCTTCTTGACAGAGCTTGGCAAAGTCCTCCTCGGTACCCAATAGCGAGTCAATGTGCAGGTAATCGGCGGTGTTGTAGCGGTGGTTGGAATGTGCCTCAAAGATGGGGTTTAAATACAGGCAGGTGACGCCGAGCTTTACCAGATAGTCCAGATTTTTGGTGATGCCAGCCAGATCCCCGCAAAAGTAGTCGGAGTTGGTGACCTCTCCATTTTGATTGGGCAGATAGACCGGCAGATTGCCCCAATCGGCGCGCAGGGTGCGGTCGGTGGGGACATTCTGCTTTTTTTCTCCCGAATTGCAGAAGCGGTCGGGAAAGATCTGGTAAAGGATTCCGTCCCCAAAAGCCGCAGGCCGGCAACTTTGCGGGTCATAGACGGTCAGCTGCCAATAGCGGTCGGAGTGCAGGCCCAGCTCTCCGCGCATCTGTTCATTTGCGTGGATGACGTGGTGTGCTCCGTCGGGGGTAGTCACCTGAAAATAGTAAAAGTAGAGCTTGGGGCGCGGCGGGGTAAAGGTGTAGCTGAAGCGGTTATAGCGCAGGGTACAGCCGTCCAGCTGCATTGGGAAGAAGCGGTCTGCCTCACCGTCGCTGCAAAGAGCAAATTCGACGAGCTGTGGGCAGACATCCTTGGGCAGCCGCACAGAAAAGCGCACGGCAGTGCCGGCCCGGACCGCGCCAAACGGCTCTTTGTAGTCGCTCAGGCGGCTGTCATAGATGCAAAAATCCATTGCGTCGTTCCTTTCCAAAAGGTGGCAGACCGGTTGTAAAGGTTAGTCCAGATTCCAGATATCGCGCGCATACTCGTGGATGGCGCGGTCTGCACAGAAGTAGCCGGACTGTGCGATGTTGACCAGCGACATCTTCTGCCAGCGTTCAGGATCGGTGCGGTAGGTGTGCATCAGATTCTTGCGCTGCTGGTCATAGGACTCAAAGTCACGCAGCACCATATAGGGGTCGTTGCTCTTAAACGAGTTTGCAATCTGGTCGAAGCGGTCGCCATCGATGTTGTTGCCGATCATGTCAATAGCTTCTTTGAGCACAGGGTTGCTCAGGTACAGCTCATTGGGGTAATAACCGGCTTTTTTAACCTGCTCTACCTCTTCGGCGCGCATACCAAAGACAAAGATGTTGTCCGGGCCTACCGCCTGGCCGATCTCGACGTTTGCGCCGTCCCAGGTTCCCAGCGTGATGGCGCCGTTGAGCATCAGCTTCATGTTGCCGGTGCCCGACGCTTCGGTGCCCGCCAGGGAGATCTGCTCGGAGACTTCGCTTGCCGGCATCAGCAGCTCAGAGAGGGTGACGCGGTAGTCCTCGAGGTATACGATCTTGAGAATGTCGCGAACCTGTGGGTCCTTTTCAATCATCCGGCCAAGGCTGCAGATAAACTTGATGATCTGTTTTGCCATATAGTAGCCCGGAGCGGCCTTGGCACCAAAGATGAAGGTGGTTGGCTGGATATCGGCGTGCGGATTGTGTTTGATCTCGTTGTACAGCGAGAGGATGTGCAGTGCATTCAGGTGCTGGCGCTTATACTCGTGCAGGCGTTTGACCTGAACGTCGAACATCGAGTTCGGGTCGATAACCTGGCCGGTGTGTTCCTTGATGTAGGCGGCAAAGTCTTTCTTGTTGGCAAGCTTAATTTTAGCGAGCTGTTCATATACCTGCTTGTCGTCCTTAAAGTCCATCAGCTTTTGCAGCTTGGTCATGTCGTGCATAAAGCTGTCGCCGATCAGTTCCTTGATGTAGTTGTTGAGGCGCGGATTGGACTGATACAGCCAGCGGCGGGAGGCAATGCCGTTGGTGACGTTGTGGAATTTGTAGGGCTGGATTTTAAAGAAATCGTGGAACAAGGAGTCCTTGAGGATGTTGCTGTGCAGGGTGGAAACGCCGTTTACGCTGTGGGAACCGACGATGGACAGGTTTGCCATGCGGATGGAGTGGCCGTTGATGATGGCCATGCGGGAGACGGTGTATCCGTCCAGATGGAACTGGTCGGTCAACTGGCTGCAGAAGCGGTTGTTGATCTCGACCACAATCTGATAGATGCGGGGCAGCAGGGTGCGGAACATATCCTCGTTCCAGGTCTCCAGTGCCTCGGGCATGACGGTGTGGTTGGTGTAGGCGAAGGTGTTGCTGACGATGGTCCACGCCTTATCCCACGGATAGCCGCACTCATCGAGCAGAATGCGCATCAGTTCCGGGATGGCGAGCGCCGGATGGGTGTCGTTGATGTGGATGGCATTTTTCTCTGCAAAGTTTTCCAGTGTGCCGTAGATTTCCATGTGGCGGCGCACGATATCCGAGATGGATGCGGCGACCAGGAAGTATTGCTGGCGCAGGCGCAGATTCTTTCCGGCAGGATGGTTGTCGTTTGGATAGAGCACCTTGCTGATCGCTTCGGCGTTGGAGTCCTGACCAAAAGCCTTGGTGTAATCGCCGCGGTTGAAGGCGTCCATATCGATGGCCGAGCTCTGAGCGCTCCATACGCGCAGCACGCTGACGCCCTTGCCGTCATAGCCGGAGATCATGATGTCGTACGGCACTGCTTTGACGGTGGTGTAGTCTTTGTACAGCACATGGTGGTAGCCGTAGTCCCAAAATTCCTCGACGCGGCCGCCAAAGTTGACGTTTACCGTGTGCTCTGGAATGCGCTCCAGCCACACCTCGCCGCCGGGCAGCCACTCGTCGGGCAGCTCGGTCTGCCAGCCGTCGATGATCTTCTGCTTAAAGATGCCGAACTCATACAGGATAGAGTAGCCCATTGCCGGATAGCCGCAGGTGGCCAAAGCGTCCATAAAGCAGGCAGCCAGACGGCCCAGACCGCCGTTTCCAAGGCCGGCATCCGGTTCCAGTTCAAAGAGGTTTTCCATCTTGACGTCCATCTGTTTGAGGGCCTGAGAAAATTCCTCAGCGAGGTTGAGGTTGTAGATCGAATTCTTTAATGAGCGGCCCAACAGGAACTCCATGCACAGGTAGTAGGTCTGTTTGCGGCCTTTGGCCTTGCAGTCGGCCATGAAGTGGCGGCGCTTCTCCTTGAGAATGCTGCGCACGATGGTGGCGCAGGCCTTGTAGTAAACCTCATCCGGTGCAGTATCGGGGGCAAAGCCCATCGATTGCAGCTGGGTGGTGATCAGCGCCTTGATCTGGTCCGGGGTCAGTTTGCGCTCTGGGGAGGTGACAACCGACCCGATTTCCTCTGTAGTAAGGTTGTTTTCGATTTGCATACGTAACCGCCATTTCTCCGCACAAAAAATAACAGGGTGGATTTTCCCGGTGCGGTCTGGGAAAATTTCCAAAAATGAGCATAAGTCTTTGGTAAAGGATGGACCATCTTTGATTCACCCATACAATAAAATTATAGTATACTTACCCCTTGAAAACAAGGGTAGGAAAAGGCCAATTTATGAATTTGTGACAGCATTGACAGAAAAACTTTCCTTCGCACGGTGCACTTTGATGCATCCACACCATTTTTAAGAGGAATTTTGAAGGATGTGGAAAGTTTCTGCCGCAAAGGGGAAAAGCCCCCTTTACTTTCCGGCACAAAATCATATATAATAGGGGAAAAGAAGAGCTTTCTCTGCGCGCCGGATGCGCAGAAAGGGAAGAGAAAGGATGGTCTGCATGGCGGGACAAAACAAAGTCAGGGTAGAAATCTGCGGGTCAAGGTATGTGGTATCTTCAAACGAGCCGGTGGAGTATGTCAAACGCCTGGCCAACACAATCGAAAACAAGGTCAAAACCTATATGGATTCCAGTCAGAATGTCACACTGACCGACGCATACTTCCTGGCGCTGCTCAGCTATGCGGATCTGTATGAGAAAAGCGAGCAGAACGCCGATCACATCCGCAGCCAGTTGACCGAGTATCTGGAGGAATCCACCCGTGCGAAACTGGAGCTGGACACCCTCAAACGGGAAAATGACAAGTTGAAGAAGGAAATTGACATCCTGCGCCAAAATATCGGGCGAGAGCCGTGAAGGACACCGCTGGATCAGGCGGAATTTGCCACCATGGACAAAATCCTCTTTGAACCCCAGCAGGAGGTCAGCGACGATTACGGCGAGGACGAGTATGAATATACCCCTGCCTCGGAGAGAAAGGAATGAAAGAGATGGAGTACCATTTCCGGCGCGCACTGCCACAGGATGTGGACAGCATCATCGAGGTCATTCAGGAGCGGATTGACTGGATGGATCAGATGGGCCTGTATCAATGGAACAAGACCCATTATATGCAGCGCTATCCGCGGCAATATTTTTTGCAGCGGGTGGAAGATGGGGAATTTTTTCTTGCCCTGGATTCATCCGGAGCGGTTGCCGGCGTGATGGCACTTTTGACCGAGGACCCGAGGTGGGAGGGCACCGAACAAAAAAACTGTTACTATGTCCACCATCTGGCGGCGCGCACCGGTGCAAAGGGCGCTGGGCGTGCACTGCTCTGCTTTTGTGAGGAGCTCTCGAGGAAGGAAGGCCGCGAGGTAGTGCGGCTGGACTGCCAGTTGGGCAACGATAAGCTCAATGCCTTTTATGAAAAATTGGGCTACCAATACGCCGGCCCGATGGTGGAGGGCGAATACGAAGGCATCAAGCGGGAGAAGAAATTGAACGGATAGAAGGGGGAGAAGGGATCTCCCCCTTTTCTTTCCTTTGCTGCCAGCAAGTAAAAGAATATGCCAGGGGAAAAGACCCTTTTATGCAGGTGAATCGAGAAAGAACACCCAACAATTGCAAAGGAAAAAACACTTTGCGTGCAAGACGGGATAGGAGAAGAACAAGATGAAACAGAAAATCGAGCTGCTTGCTCCGGCGGGCAATCTGGACAGCCTTTTGGCCGCAGTGCACAGCGGCGCAGATGCAGTCTATTTTGGATTTGGAGAGTTAAACGCCCGGCGAAACGCCAAAAACTTCGACGAGGACGCGCTGCGCGAGGCTTCCCGCATCTGCAAGGAGCGCGGCGTCAAGATGCACATGACCGTCAACACAATGGTCTATGACCGCGAATATGAGGCGGTGCTGCGCACCCTGGAAATTGCCTGCAAATATGGCATCGACGCGCTGATTGTGCAGGATCTGGGGGTAGCGGCTTTGGCGCACAGGGCGGCCCCCGAAATGCCGCTGCACGCCTCCACACAGCTGACGGTGCACAACGTATCGGGAGCCTGGCAGGCAAAGGAATTGGGCTTTTCGAGGGTGGTGCTGGCCCGTGAAATGAGCCGCGCCGAGATTGCCGCCATCACCCGTGAGGTTCCGGTGGAAACGGAAGTCTTTGTACACGGAGCGCTGTGCATGTGCGTTTCGGGACAGTGCTATATGAGCTCGGTGATCGGAGAGCGCAGCGGCAACCGCGGCCTGTGCGCCCAACCCTGCCGCCTGCCATTTGCCAGCGGCAGGAAGGGGGACAGCGGCTATGCTCTCTCGCTCAAAGACCTGAGTTTAGCGCAGCGGGTACAGGAACTGGTGGAATTGGGAGTGGATTCGTTTAAGATAGAGGGCCGCATGAAGCGCCCGGAATATGTCGCGGCGGCGGTCAGCCAGTTTCGGCAGGCGTTGCAGGGCGGATATGCCGATGTGGATTTGATGGCGGCGGCCTTTTCCCGCAGCGGGTTCACCCAGGGATACTTTGATGGAAAGCTGGGGCAGTCGATGTTTGGCACCCGCCAGAAGGAGGATGTGCTGGCAGGGCAGAAGGTGCTCAAAAGTTTGGGCGACCTTGCGGCAAAAGATGTTCCGCGCGTCGGGGTGGATTTTCGCTTCTCGATGCGGGAAAACGAGCCGGTCTGTCTGGTCGTGGCTGACTCCGATGGTCACACCTGTGAGGTGCAGGGTGCACAGCCGCAGCTGGCACAGAAGGCCCCGACCAACGAGGAACTGGTGCGCCGCAGCCTGGAAAAAACAGGCGGCACCTTCTATTACCTGCGCTCGCTGACAGCCCAATTGGAGGAGGGCCTCATCTGTCCGGCATCCCAGCTCAATGCGCTGCGCCGGCAGGCACTGGAGGAGCTGACCGCTCAGCGCGGACAGATTGTGCCAAAGCCATTCTCCCGCCCACAGCACACCCCTTATCCCAAACATCGCCCAGAATGGGTGCAGGCGGGGGGAGAGCTACCGCTGCGCGCGCAGGTGCGCAGCATTTCCCAGTTGACACCGCGGCTGTGTGAGGAGTGCAGCTTGCTGTTGGTGCCGCTCGAGGAGCTATTGCGCGGCGGCGCAGAGCTGCCCAAGGAGGTGCGCAAAAAGATTGCGGTATCGCTGCCGAGGGTGGTATTTGGCGACGATGTGGCCGAATTGACCGAGAAGCTCTTGCGCTGCAAGGAGATGGGAATCGAGCACCTGTCGACCGGAAACCTGGGCGGAATCCATCTGGGAAACCAGCTCGGCTTTGTTCTGCACGGCGAGTATGGGCTCAACATTGCAAGTTCCGGTTGTCTGGCAGAATATGAAAAACTGGGCCTTACCGATTGTTTACTCTCCTTTGAGCTGTCCCTTTCCAGGGCCCGCGGCATCGAGGGCACACTGCCCAGAGGACTTTTGATCTATGGAAAACTGCCGCTGATGGTGACCCGCAACTGTCCGATTCGCCTTTCCGGGTGCAGGGATTGCAAGGGATTTGGCACCCTGACCGACCGCAAGCGGGAGGTCTTTGAGGTGCGCTGCACGGGAAGAAAGTATTCGGAAATCTTTAACAGCAAGCCGCTCTATCTGGCCGACCGGATGGAGGAGTTGGACAGCTTTGACTACGGGCTGCTTTACTTTACCAGCGAAGGAGCAAAGCAGGTGGACAAGGTGCTGCTGCGCTACCAAAAGACCCATGAACCGATGGAGCAGATTACCCGTGGACTCTATTGGAGAAACGTAAAGTAGGAGGAATGTGCGATGTCGGTTTTAAAGGTAAAACGGGTGCGCGAGGGGGCAAAGCTTCCTGCGCGCGCCACAGAGGGAAGTGCCGGATATGACCTGTACGCCTGCATCGGCGAGCCGTTGGTGATCCAACCGGGGCAGGTACAGAAAGTACCCACCGGTGTTGCCATAGAGCTTGCAGATGAAAATTGTGTTGCGCTTGTCTTTGCGCGCAGCTCGATGGGGGTCAAGTATGGGGTGATCCCAGCCAATGCAGTCGGGGTTATCGATTCGGACTACCGCGGCGAAGTCTGCGTCTTTTTGCGCAACCATTCGGATGCCCCCTACACGGTGCAGCCGCAGGATCGCGTCGCCCAGCTGGTGGTGATGCCGGTGTTGCTGCCGGAAATTGAGGAGGCATCGGAGCTCTCCGACACAGCTCGCGGGCAGGGCGGATTTGGCTCTACAGGAAAATAGGGAGCTCGTTTTCCCCGGCGGTGAGCAAGAAAAACGCATCATACACGGGGAAAAAACGAAAAAAAATAAAGAAGGGAAATGGACTAATGAAACTGATTCTAGCCTCGCAGTCGCCAAGGCGAAAAGAATTGCTCTCGCTTATCACCCAGAATTTTGAAGTACAGGTCAGCCATGTCGAGGAAAAAATCCCGTCCGGATTGCAGCCGCATGAGGCGGTGATGCACCTGGCAAGGATTAAGGCCGAGGCGGTGGCAGCGGAAATGGCAGCACAGCCGAATGCGCAGCCCGGAGTTGTCCTTGGAGCAGACACCGTCGTTGTGCTGGACGGAGAGATCATGGGAAAGCCGAAGGATCACGCCGACTGTGTGCGGATGATCTCTGCCCTGTCCGGTCGGGAACATGAGGTGCTGACCGGCGTGTGCATTGTAGAAAATGAGCGGGAAGAATCGTTTTATGAGAGGACGGCAGTGAAATTTTTAAAACTCAGCGACGAGGAGATCCAGTGGTACGCCTCGCTCGACGAGCCGTATGACAAAGCGGGAGCCTATGGCATCCAGGGATACGGGAGTTTGTTGATCGAGGGCATCTGCGGGGACTATTTCAACGTGATGGGACTGCCGGTAGCAGCGCTCAACCGCAAGCTGTATGCTCTGGGAGTTTTGCAGCGCCGCAAGGTATAAGATGGCAGATTTTGCCGGTAATAAGGCATTTTTTTGCACCAAAAACAGCGCTTTATTGGGGAATTTAGACAGAGAAAGAGCGGGTTGCGGTGCAGGTTTGGTACAAATATCGTAATTTTTTGACTCTGAAAGAAAATTCAAAAATTTCTGTTGAGATTGTGCGTTGTACAGGTTATAATATATAAGATAATGCGCCCCTTTCTGCCTTTGGACAGAAAAAGGCGTTACCAATGATGCAAAGTCCGCTTTGTCAAGCGGGTTCTCATATATTTTATGGATATGTAAGCGGGGAATAAGGCCGCAGATTTTGGCAGGAGGAAACATTATGTTCGGAAAAGATATTGGAATTGATTTGGGCACAGCGAACACACTGGTGTTTATGAAGGGAAAAGGCATCATTATGCGCGAGCCTTCGGTAGTAGCGGTGGACACCAGAAACTACACCGTAAAGTATGTCGGCCAGGAGGCAAAGGATGTCATCGGCCGTACCCCCGGTTCGATTGTGGCAGTCAGACCGCTCAAGGACGGCGTTATCGCGGATTTTGATATTGCGGCCAGCATGTTGCAGATTTTCATCAAAAAAGCCTGCAACAACTCGATCTTTGCCCGCCCGCGCGTCGTAATCTGCATTCCATCGGGCGTCACCGCGGTTGAGCGCCGTGCAGTAAAAGAAGCTTCCCTCAAGGCCGGCGCACGCTATGTCGCCATCATTGAAGAGCCGATGGCTGCCGCCATCGGAGCCGGACTGCCAGTAGCGGAGGCCACCGGCAGCATGGTCGTCGATATCGGCGGCGGCACCAGCGAGGTTGCGGTCATCTCGCTGGGCGGCATCGTTGCATCCCGTTCGGTAAGAGTCGGCGGCGACGAGTTTGATTCGGCCATTATCCAATATGTCAAGAAAAAATACAACCTGCTGATCGGTGACCGCACCGCAGAGAACATCAAGATTGAGATTGGCTCGGCCTATCCTTACGAGGATGAGCAGCCGATGGAGATCAAGGGCCGCAACCTGGTGGATGGCCTGCCGAAGAACATGATGCTGCATCCAGAAGAGGTGCGCGAGGCGCTGGCCGATTCGATCACCTCGGTGTTGGATGCCATCCGCACCACCCTCGAGCGCACTCCGCCGGAGCTTTCGGCCGACATCATCGACCACGGCATCACACTGACCGGAGGCGGCGCACTGCTGCGCGGCTTGGATCAGCTGGTTTCCAAGGAGACTGGAATGCCGGTTCAGGTGGCGGAAAATCCACTGGACTGCGTCGCGGCCGGCACCGGCAAGCTGCTGGAAAATATGAGCACCATGAAGGAACTGCTCTCCGACGACGATTCCAAATATTAAGCCTTTTGAGGTGGGCTGCCGGGCATAAATTGGCTTATGCGTACCGGCGGCCCTTTATTTTTTAATTGTGCAGGCAGGACAGGGGGAAAAGCTCTCTGCCCCAGACGCCAAACAATCCGGCCTCTGGAGCCGGGAAGGGAGAAAAGAAAAACCGTGAAGGAGTTTTTTCACAGCTGGGTTTTTAAGGTGCTGTTGGCGCTGGTGATTGTGATGTTTGCCTTCTTGCTGCGTGCCACCTTGACGATGGGCGCCTCCACCGTCTTTGAACAGATTGTGGGGACGATCACAACCCCTTTGCAGTCGGTGAGCGCCTCTTTGAGCGGATCGGTCACCGGCTTTCTCGACCAGTTTTTGCACGCGCAGGAGATCTCTGAGGAAAATGAGCGGCTGCGCGAGGAAAACCGCCAACTGCTCGAGCAGATGGTCGATTATGAAAACTACAAAAATGAAAACGAAAGTTTAAAGGAGCAGCTGCAAATTCAGGAGGACAACCCCGATTGGGAGACGATGACGGCATCGGTAATCGGGCGAGATCCCTCCGATGAGTTCTACTCCTTTACGATCGACAAGGGGACGCTGGACGGCGTTGCCTATCAGGACCCGGTTATCACAGCGGACGGTCTGGTGGGCATTGTCTCGGAGGTGGGACCGGTCTTTGCAAAGGTCACCACTATTTTGGATGTGCGCTTAAACGTCGCGTGCCAGGATGTGCGCACCCAGGACGTAGCCACCGTCTCGGGGGACATTTCCCTTGCAGAGAATGGACAGTGCCGCATGTCGCTGATCCCCAGGGAGAGCGGCATTGCCAAAGGCGACATCATCCAGACGGCCGGCACGTCCGGACTGTATCCGCAAGGAATCATTATCGGGCGGGTCAGCGATGTAGGCTATGAGCCCAGCGGCACGATGATGTATGCGGTGGTGCAGCCGGCAAGCGAGATTGAAACGGTCAAAGATGTGGTGATTATCACCTCCTTTAAAGGACAGGGAAGCAGCTTGACCAGCTTTGAAAATGGAACAGCTGCCTCTGATCAAGAGGAGCCGGCAGAGTAGGGGGAGCATATGAACCGACGCACCAAAATTATCATTGCAAAATATCTGCTCTACTGTGTGCTGATGCTGCTGCTTTATGTGCTGCAGAGCGATCCCAATCTCTTTTGGATTGCCGGCGCAAAGCCGGTGCTGGTACTGCCGTTTGCGGTGTGCATCGCCATGTTTGACCAGCAGCTTGCAGGTGGGCTGTTTGGGCTGCTTGCGGGCATTCTGTGCGATACCTCCTCGAGCATGCTGTTTGGCTTTCAGTCGATCCTTTACCTTGTGATCTGCACAGCGGTGGGGTTGCTGGTCGTCTACTTTATGCAGCCCTCGGTGGCCAACAGCCTGATCTTTGTGGGCTGTGGCTTTGCTGCAAGGCTGCTGCTGGAATATTTCTTTTACTATGCAATGTGGGGTTACGCCAATACCCACCTGATCCTTTTGGACAACATGCTGCCCAATTTGATCTACACATTGGTGCTGACCCCGGTTTTTTATCTGCTTGTGCGCAGAATGCACCGCTTTTTTGAGACAAAGCTGGAAGCTTGCTGATTGTACGCAGGAAGAATCGGGAAAATGGTCTATGACAGATGGGAGGGACCATGATGGACGAGAAAAAAACAGGCAAGGGCAGGGTGGTTCTGCTGGTGGCAGTCATCATCATCATCTTTGTGGCGTTTGCGCTGCGGCTGATGAACTACCAGATTGTGCAGGGGGACGACTATCAGCAGATGGCCCAAGGCAACTATACCAGTATTCAGACGATTGATGCGGCGCGCGGAGAGCTCCTCGACCGCTATGGACGACCGCTGGCAGTCAACGAGGTCAGCTATGACGTCATGATCAACGAGGCCTACCTGCCCAACGACATGAAAAATACCGTCATTGAGCGGATCATCCTGCTGATGGAGCAGGAGGGGCAGACCTGGATTGACACCCTGCCGATCAGCACCACCGAGCCTTTTACCTTTTTGGATGAAACCGATACCCAGAAAAAGCAGCTCGAACAGATTAAGACCAACAACAAGATCAATCTCGACGCCGACGCCGAGACGACACTGCAAAATCTGTTGGAGAAGTACGACCTTGACGAGATGGAGGACCGCGTCATGGCCCGCAAGATCGCGGGTGTGCGCTATCAGATGGAGATCTACGGCTCCAACGACTCCACCCCTTATACCTTTTCGCAGGACATCCCTATCGACGTAGTGGTCAAGATTAAAGAATACAGCCAACAGATGCCAGGCATTGAGATCAAGGAGACCACCAGCCGCCGCTATGTGGATGGCTCTTTGGCTCCGCACGCGGTGGGCATTGTCGGTTCGATCACCCAGGAGGAGTACACCTCCTACAATGAGCAGATCCTCGAACAGATCAAGCAGGAGCATCCCGATTGGAGCGAGGACCAGATCAACCAGGAATACCAGCTGCAAAAGTATGGTTACAGCGACATTGTCGGCAAGAGCGGCCTGGAATTTGCCATGGAGGATGAGCTCAGAGGGGAGCGCGGGCAGCGGCTGATCACCACCGATGCCAGCGGCAACGTCCTTTCCAGCGAGGTCATCAAGCAGGCAACTCCCGGCAACACCATCGTCACCACCATCGACAAGGATTTGCAGAGAGCGGCCATTCAGGGCTGTATCGACTTTTTGGAGATGGTATCGGAGACCTATGCGCCGGACGAGGGCGGCAGTGCCGACCGCATCTCGGTGGTGGCCCAGGATGTCAAGAGCGGTGAGATTTTGGCGATGGTCAACTACCCGACCTACGATCTGTCGGACTACTACACAAACTATGCTCAACTGAGCTCCGACCCGCTGCATCCGCTCATCAACTACTGCACACAGGGCATCTACATGCCGGGCTCCATCTACAAGCCGGTGGTTGCCATCGGTGGACTTGCATCCGGCGTCATCGATGCGGACACCCTCATCAACTGCCAGCAGATCTATGAGACCGGGACTTCCTATAACCCGCGCTGCTTGGGACGTCATGGCCCGATCAATGTCCAGTATGCGCTGATGGTTTCTTGCAACTACTTCTTCTACGAAACCGGCACACGGCAGGGCATCGACAACATCGTCAAATATTCTAAGGAGCTGGGACTCGGCGTCGAGAGCGGCATCGAGCTGTCCGAGGCCACCGGCCACGTCTCCAGCCCGGAATATTATGAATCGGTTCGCCAAGGTCAGACCGACGACACCTGGACCTACGGTAACGTCCTGCAGTCCTCCATCGGTCAGCTGGACAACGCCTACACCCCTTTGCAGATGGCAAACTACGTTGCAACGCTGGCCAACGATGGAAAGCGGATGCGTTCCCATCTGGTCAAGTCGATCGAGTCTTACAACCTTGAAGAGACTGTTTCCACGGTGGAACCAGAGGTATTGAATCAGGTCGAAGCCAGTGCCGACGACTTTGAACAGGTCCGGCAAGGCATGATCCGCTGTGCAACCGATGCCACGCTCGGTTCTGCCCGGTATTACTTTGCAGACTACCCCATCACGGTAGCGGCTAAGACCGGTACGCCACAGGCTTCGGGCGGAGATTTGGATGCAACCTTCATTGCCTATGCCCCGGCAAACGACCCAGAGATTGCGGTCGCAGTCGTGGTGGAAAACGGTTACAGCGGCCAGCGCGGTGCACCGATTGCGCGGTCGGTCTTTAACGAATATTTTGGACTCAACGACGACACCGAGGTGCAGCAGAGCAGCGACGGCCAGCTGATTCCATAAGATGATAATAGAATTTTTGAAAGGCAGGACATGGATTCTAACCTGTGTCCTGCCTTGCTTGCCTAGCCAAAGAAAAAGAAATGTGTGTTTCATGTGAAATTCAATGAAAAGCATGATATTATTATGTGAATCTTTACGAAAAATAGAGATATTATTGATTGAAATACACAAAATTGAGCGAAAAATAGTTTACAAAAGCAAGCAATAATGATAAACTATAGGTGAAAAGCAAAAATAACTACGCTTTTAGACTGAAGGCGCGGGCTTTCGGCCTTTGCTTGCTGTGGGAAACAGCAAAAAACAAAGAGAAACAACAAAAACAAATTCCCGCTTTTTGATTGACAGATACATCCAAGGCGTGCTTTGAGGTGTTTTTGATATTGCGGATAGAAAGGAATGAAAAGAACAGATGAATATTGGTTTGATTGCGCACGACTCCAAAAAAGAACTGATGGTACAGTTTTGCATTGCGTACTGCGGCATCCTCAGCCGGCACAACCTGTGCGCCACGGGAACAACCGGAAAACTGGTGGCGGAAGCGACCGGACTGGATGTCTTTCGTTTCCTAAGCGGCTCACAAGGTGGAGACCAGCAGATTGCTGCAAGGATCGCCTGCAACGAACTGGATCTTCTGCTGATGTTCCGTGATCCGATCACAGTAAAGCCAAATGAGCTCAATGAGGCAAATATTTTGCGGCTGTGTGATGTACACAACGTGCCGGTTGCGACCAACATTGCGACCGCTGAGGCGCTGATCCATGCGCTCGAGCACGGTGATCTGGATTGGAGAAATATTGGAAACCCGAACGTATAGGCTGGAATCAGGGTACAATACCGGGCAAAAGGCAATGATAGTTGAGTTGAAAAATCTGAGGGAGAATGCCGGGAAGTGTGAACAACTGGCATTCTTTTTTCATGGCTTTGTGTGGGGAAAAAACGGTTAGCAAAAGAAGTCCGTCCGTTTTTTGCCGGGCGCATAAACTTTTTTTGCCCATTGGACTTGACCTGAAGGCGCCAATGCGGTATGATAAGGGTGTTCCATCGGGAACGAAAGCAACTGAATCATTAAAAAAGCGTTTTGACGCAGGAGGAGTAACGGGCACACCGCCGTTCAGAGAAGGTCCCCACGGCTGCAAGGGACCTCGGACAGGAGCTTTGTGAAGACACCTGCGCAGCTGAAGTGGGACAAACCATTTCCGTAGCCCCCGCGTTAAGGGAAAGAGGGAGAGGAAGATATTCTTCTCTGAAGATAGGGTGGCACCGCGTGGACAATGCTCCTCGCCCCTTACAGCAATGCTGTAGGGGACGGGAGCTTTTTTATTGCCCTTTGCAAAAAGGGCGGTGCGCAACCGAACCTTTCCCGGTGGCAGCGCAAGGAAAGAGGAGAAAAACGGAGGGAATGCCATGGCTTTTTTGGACCCGACCGAGGGCAACCGGTATTTTGGAAATCCACATTTTCACCTGCGCTTGGTGAAAACAGTCCCGGCCAACCCCCAAAAGGGTTGGGTGCCGGCCTATCACTTTGAGATGGTGGCGGATGGAGTAGTCGTTGGCCAGTGCAATCTGCGGGTGGGCAGCCTTCAGGCAGTAGCCTATCCGGGCAACATTGGGTATGCGGTGGAGGAGCGCTATCGCGGGCACCATTATGCGATCAAAGCTGCACGGCTGCTGCTGCGTCTGGCGGCCCGCCACCGGATGGAGCGGGTGCTGCTGACCTGCCGCCCGGACAACATCGCTTCCCGCAGGACCTGTGAGCGCCTGGGAGCGCAACTGCGCGGCAAGGTCGCCGTTGAACAGACCCATGAGATGTACGAGCAGGGGGAGCGGGAACTGCTGCAATATGTCGTCGAGTTGGACGGCTGTATCCTCCCGGCGCTGGAAAGCGATATTCCCAAGATCGCGGCGCTCTATGATGCGGTGACCGACGCCGAGGAACGAGGCGTCTGCTATTCGGGGTGGGAAAAGGGGGAATATCCGCAGGAGTGGACGGCCCGAGAGCTGTATGCGCGGGGCGGCCTTCATGTGGTACTGGACCCCACCGGACGCAAGGTGTTGGTCTCGGCGGCCTATGACAGCGACCACGACGACTGCTATGACAAGATCCGCTGGTCGCGCCCTGTATGCAACAAAGATACCCTGTGTATCCATACACTGGCAGTGCACCCGGACTGCCGCGGTCAGGGATTGGGGGAAAAGATGATGCGCTTTGGCTTTTCCCAGGTCGCAGAGCAGGGATTACAGGGAATCCGCATCGACACCTGGGTACAGAATTTGCCGGGCCTGTCGCTCTATCACAAGCTTGGTTACCGGGATGCAGGGGTGCTGGATCAAGACGTACACTACCCCGGCGATGAGATGGCGTATTGCTTTTTAGAATGGTATTCGGAATAGGGAATAGGGCCTTTCCAACAAGATGTTCTATCTTTTAGGAAAGATAGAAATCCCATTTTTTGCGGCGAGGTTTGACCCTGTGAAAGATAGAAAAAAGGCAAAAATTTGCAATAAAAAGGAGAATGCACAATGGCAGAGACAATGAACGGTCTGAAACGGACCAGCTATTGCGGCCGGCTTTCCAAAGCAAATGCCGGCAAACAAGAGGTCGTCTGCGGCTGGGTACAGAAGCAGCGCGACAAGGGACATCTGATCTTTATCGATCTGCGCGACCGCACCGGCGTCGTGCAGCTGGTATTTGACGACGACACCGACCGCGAAGTATTCCAGAAGGCCGCTTCGGTCCATTCGGAGTATGTTTTGATCGCAAAAGGTCTGGTGCGCGAGCGCGAGGCTGTCAACACCGAAATTTCTACCGGAGAGATCGAAATCCACGTAGAGGAACTGCGCATCCTCTCCAAGGCGCAGACCCCTCCGTTTGAGATCACCGATAAGAGCAAGGTCAAAGAGGAGCTGCGCTTAAAATACCGTTATCTCGACCTGCGCCGCAAGACCTTGCAGGAAAAGATGATTCTGCGCCACAAGATCGCAAAGGTCACCCGCGACTACTTCTACGAGAACGACTTTTTGGAGATCGAGACCCCAATGCTCATCAAGTCCACTCCGGAAGGTGCGCGCGACTATCTGGTGCCGTCCAGAATTCACCACGGCAAATTCTATGCCCTGCCGCAGTCCCCGCAGATCTACAAACAGCTGCTGATGCTGGCAGGCTTTGACCGCTACATCCAGCTGGCACGCTGCTTCCGCGACGAGGACCTGCGCGCCGACCGCCAGCCGGAATTTACCCAGGTTGACCTGGAGATGTCCTTTGTTACCCAGGAGGACATCATGGAGATGCTGGAAGGCTATATGAAGCGCCTGTACAAAGAGGTCAAAGGCATCGACATCGGCGACATGCCGCGCCTGACCTATCACGATGCGATGGAGCGTTTCGGCTCGGATAAGCCGGATACCCGCTTTGGCATGGAGATTGTAAACCTCACCGAACAGGTCAAGGACATCGCTTTCCCAGTTTTTGCAGATGCCATTGCAGCGGGCGGATCGGTTCGCTGCATTGTAGCGAAAAATGCGGCGGCGACCCTCACCCGCAAGGCCATCGACAAGCTGACCGAGCAGGCAAAGGGCATCGGTGCCAAGGGCTTGGCTTACATCCGCTGGGCCGAGGAGAAACCAAACTGCTCCTTTATGAAGTTTATGAGTGAGGAGCAGCTTTCCGGCCTGCTGTCCTTCCTGGGCTGTGAGCAGGGAGACGTCGTACTGATCGTAGCAGACAAGGACCGCGTTGTGCTGCCGACGCTGGGCCAGTTGCGACTGACGCTGGGCAAACAGCTGGAGCTCATCCCGGAGGGCAAATACAACTTCCTGTGGATCACCGAGTTCCCGTTCTTCGAGTGGGATGAGGAGAGTCAGAGCTGGCTTGCGATGCACCACCCGTTCACCATGCCGCTGGAGGAGTGCCTGCCGTACATCGACAGCGATCCGGGTTCGGTTCGCGCACAGGCCTACGACATGGTCGTCAACGGTGTCGAGCTGCTCAGTGGTTCGATCCGCATCACCGACTACGAGTTGCAGCAGAAGATGTTCGAGGCTCTTGGCTTGACCGACGAGGAGATTGAAGCGAAGTTTGGATTCTTAGTCGAAGCGTACAAGTATGGAGCACCGCCGCATGGAGGCGCTGCACTGGGTCTGGACCGCATCGTCATGACGATGTGCGGCTGCGACAGCCTGCGCGATGTAGTGGCCTTCCCGAAGGTACAGAACGCCAGCGAGCTGATGAGCCAGTGCCCGTCGCCGGTCGACAAGAAGAGCCTGGACGAGTTGGCAATTGCCATCACCGAGATGGAACAAGAATAACAGGAAAACACCCATTTTCCTATTGCAAAAGAGGGCCCTGTAAGGGGCCCTCTTTTTATGCAGCTTTCCTGATGGGGTATGACGGTCAAATAGTGAACAGGATCGTTTTGCTGCATGAAACAAACCTGTATGCTCATATGGTGCTTTTATTCTATTCTTTTCTAAATACATCAAGTGTGTGATGGGAGTAACCAACCATATCCTGCCTTTCACAAATGGCGAGGTGATACTTTAGGTACAAATTGTACATTCGGTCATCCATCTGGTCGACAGTTTCTCTCATGTGATTGGTGTAGCCATCTGAAGCAACAAAGTGAAGCTGGGTAACATGGAACTTTGAACGGAGCTCATCGATATCTTCCTTTCTGTACAATTCAAATATGTCCCACGGATTGGAGAAGGTGTCAAATGTTTCTGTGTTGAGCATACATTTTTCAATAATGTTGTAAATTTCGCCGCGAATAAAGCCGTACGACAAAACACTTGCATCCCCCATACAATAAGCGGCAAAAACGATACCGCCTTTCTTTGTAACGCGGATAGCTTCTGATAGGGCTTTTAACTGCTCTTCTCTTGTGAATAAATGATACATCGGGCCGAGCAGCAGGGTGATATCATAGGTATCGCTTTCAAAATCGGACAAATCGATGGCATTACCCTGTGTGATGGTTACGGGTTCGCCTTCGATGGTGTTCTGCTTAAAGATTTCGATATTGTGCTCAACCAATTCGACTGCATCCACCCGATAGCCCCTTTGTGCCAAAGCGTGGCTGTATCGACCGGTTGCCGCGCCGATTTCCAAGATGCGCATCTTTGGCTTGAGGTACTTTTCAATATATTTCATCGTCGTGATATACTCCACCATGCCATGTTTTGAGCTAAGACGGCCTTCTTCGTCGTATGCTTCATAAAAATTTGTCAGATAGTCCTTCGTTTCCATGTCAAAACCTCCTCAAAAAAGTATAAAAAAACAGTGCAGGCTATAAGAAAATCTTAGCCTGCACTGCATTTTGCTTAATTCGGATTAGAAATACACTCTAATGACCTGAAAAAGGGTATAGCAATGTAAGCCCGTTGTTCTGCCGATAATAAGCAGGGACTGCGGGATGCATAACGACTACATTATTAAAATGGTCGATATAATGCAACATTGCCTTACCTCCTAAATAATTGGATAAATTCTACTCCTTTATTTTTCTGTTGTCAAGATGGTTCTGTGAATTTACTAATTTTGGTTTTGACCACACCAATAGGTCGGTACTGGACTACAAGCTTCAAATGATTTCGCTAAGTGGCGTTCGCACTTTGCCGTCGCTTTTAAAGATTGCGCTTAGTAGGTCAGCACCTCAGCGCTGTCCTCGGTGACGGGAATGGGTTCCTGATTGTGTGAAGTACCACCGCTTGAGCTGATGGCGGTGCGTGCCCTGATCCAGGAAGCCCCCATCAAGGGGGCGCTGTAGTCCGAGTAACAGCTGCTTGTGTAAACTGCTTCTGGCCGGTGTTTTGCTTCCGGTTTGGTTGTGCTGGTCTGGCGGATGATCCGCGCCTTTTGGCGGGGCCAGCACGCTGCAGGGATGTTGCAGCCCCCTTATCTGGTGTGGCTACTGCTCGCTGCCAGAGCTGGACAACATTTCCCTGATTTGCGGCACCGACCGGCCTTCCCCGCGCAGTTTGCGCAGCAGCCGGATGCGCTCGATGCTCTCTTCGCGGCGATAGCGGCGGGTCAGATTCTGCTCAGCCTGTTCAAAGGGCAGCAGCCCCTGCTCGGTGTAAAATTTTAAGGTGCTGTACCGCACATCGGTCAGGCGCACCAGCTCCCCGATGGTGACATACTCGGACTGGCTGATGACCTCCATGCTTCTTTGTCGGGACATCCTTGTTTTTCTCACCCCTGCTTCTAAAAGTCGATTCCTAATTCCTTGCAGCGCTCTATCGCCAGCTTGTGCTGCTGCAGCGCCGCCTGCCGGTACCAGTGGCGGGCTTTTTCCATGTCGGGAGAGGTGCCCACGCCCTGCTCATAAAACGTCGCCAGGTTGTATTGGGCGTCCCAGTCACCGTGTTCTGCCGAGCGTTTGCTCCAGAAAAAAGCCTGCTCCTCGTTCTTTTCCACGCCCAGTCCGTTGAGGTAAAAGTATCCTACCTGACACTCCGCCAGCGGATACCCCTGCTGTGCCAGTTCCATATGCCCCTCAAAGCACTTTTCATATTGCCCGGTTTGAAAGTACTGTTCGATCAGCCCGTCGCAGATTTCCAATTCTTTACATGGTTTATAGTATCTGCTTGCCATCCTATTTTCTTCCTCCCTTTACTGGTACATGACCATCAGCACCGCCATGATGCTGAGCATTCCCTCGACATATTCGACCATCTGGCCCACCTGCCTGCCCTGCGGCGAGCGGACAATCGCCTTGAGCCGGTCCTTCATCTGCCCGCGCTCATAGGGGGAGAAGTAGTTTTTGATGATGCCGGCCTTTTCCAGCAGGATGACCAGCGCGGCGATGTCCTCGGTGACCTCGCCCTCCTCCAAAAGCTCGGATCGCACAAGGTCGATCACCCGATCCAGTGCTCCCTTGACCGGTATGAAGCCCTCGTTGCTCAAAAGGGTGGCGGGGGTGCGGGTGGCAAGTCCCATCTTTTCCAACTCTCCGCCGATGCCGCCGGTCAGGTCCTTCACCCGCTTTTCGGTGAGCGAATAGGTGTAACTTTCCAGCAGCTTATCCATCTTGATGCTGCCGCCTTTGCCGCTGCCGATGTAGTCGTAGAGCGAACGCAGATACTCCTTGTCCTGCGGCAGCGGAGCAGTCACAGTCACTGCCTTGTTGTCCATGGCGATGCAGCCAGCCAGCTGCAGTTCCAGCAGGCCCGCCGCCAGCAGGCAGACAACCTTCTCGATGTTAAGGCTGCCGATCTTGCCCTTCTCGTTTACCGCACAGACCAGATATTCCTGGCTCAGGGTCATGTCGTTCATAATCATTCCTCCTTTTATCGCAGGCAGCAATTACTTACTGCTTATTACTTACTACTTACGATTTAAGTATAGCAGATTTTCTCATTCTGTCAAGGAGGATTTTTATCTTAGGGCCGCATCCGTGCAATAAAAAAGGGAGGCCAGAAGCCTCCCTTATGGAACTAGTAGGTCAGCACCTCAGCGCCGTCCTCGGTGACGGCGACGGTGATCTCCCATTGAGCGGAAAGTTTGCCGTCGCTGGTCAGGACAATCCAGTCGCGCTCGACCTGTGTTTTGGCGTCCGAGTCCATCTTGACGTGGTGGCTGCCTTGGTTGACCATCGGTTCGATGGTGAATACCATGCCCGGCGCCAGCAGCATATCGGTGCCGCGCTTGCCGACATAGCCGACCCACGGATCTTCGTGGAATTCAAGCCCCACGCCGTGACCGCCGATTTCCCGCACGATGGTAAACCCGTTTTTATGTGCATGATCGGAGACTGCCTGTGCGATGTCTCCGAGAAATCCCCAAGGTTTGACCTCTTTGAGTCCCAGTTCCACACATTCTTTGGCCACCTGCACCAACTTTGCAGCCTCGTCGCTGACCTGCCCGATGCAGAACATGCGGGAGGAGTCGGAATAGTAGCCGTTGTAGATGGTGGAGACGTCGACATTGACGATGTCGCCTTCCTTGAGAAGGATCTTATCGGATGGGATGCCGTGGCATACCTGATCGTTGATCGAGGTGCACACGCTCTTTGGAAAGCCCTCGTAATTGAGCGGCGCAGGGATGCCGCCCAATCTGGTGGTCTCATCGTAGACGATCTTGTCGATCTCACCGGTGCTCATGCCTGGGTGAATCTGCTGCGCCACCAGGTCGAGCACGGCAATGTTGATTTTGCTGCTCTGCCGGATGCCCTCGATCTGCTCGGGGGTTTTGATCATCTTGTGGGTGGGAACGATGTGTCCTTCCCGGCGGAAGTGGTCGATCTTCTCGTCAAAATCCATGTGGCAATGTTTATATTTCTTCTGGCTGCCGCACCAGCAGGGGTCGTTGCGGCCCAGCTTCTTTTCGGACATGGTAATTCCTCCTATGGTAAAGTTACTCTAAAAAATCAAATCGGGCAGCCGCCGGTGCACGGCAGCACAGGCGGCGGATCTTGCTTTTTGTTAAACCGCATCAGCGCAAAACAAAGCGGCAAATCCAAACGGCCGGCAAGAGGCCGCAAAGATTTAGGCAGTTTTAGCACAGATCGCAAAAAGGGCATCCGATCGGGAAAGGGTTACTTTGTTTTTGTAGAATCGGATTTGTTTTTAGTATACAGCAGACACCCACCCGATTGCAAGAATTCTTTTTGCAGCGGCTAACTTTTTCGCACCATTTTAGCGGCGCGCTTCGCCGAGTATTTTGCTTTTTGGATAGGAGGTTGAGATGTCCCAGGATTTAAAAAGCTGAGGTGCTAAGAAAAGAGAGTTTCTATTTTCTTGGAGCATCCGGAAGGGGAGTAGATCCAGCGGTCCAGGTGCCCGCCCTGGATAAAATATTGAAAGCTCCTATGTTCCTGCGTGTCAAAGGAATCGATGAGGATCAGTTTGACCTTCATCTTTTCGGGAATTAGACTCTTGATGTAGACGCTGGCCTGCTGGCCAACGTATGCGCCCGGCTTTGGCTCAGCTAAGCCCGCCAGGTTTGGGGTCAATTCCACAAAGATGCCGTAGCTTTCCACCGAACGGATGATGCCGGAAACGGTTTCTCCGGCGCAGAAGAGCGCTGCGTTTTCCTCCCAACTGCCCAGCAGCTCCTTATGGCTTAATGCAATGCGGCAGCAGGGATTTTCATCGGTGGGAGGGGCAACACTCAAAATGACGGCGTAGATCTGCTGCCCCGGCACAAAGCGGTCGGAGGGATGGCAGATGCGCGAGACCGAGATGCGGTCGATGGGAATGAGCGATGGGATGCCGCAGCCGATGTCGACAAAGGCTCCGAACGGCTCCAAATGGGTGACCCGTGCAGGGATGACATCTCCCGGACAAAGCTGGGAGAGCCACTCCTGCCAGCAGCGCTGCTGAGCTTTTTTGCGCGAGAGCCTTGGCGTGATGCTGCCGTCCGGATGCTGGTCAATTGCCTCAACGACAAAGCAGATGGGCTTGCCTACCCGAGAGAGCAGCGCGATGTCCCGCACCGCCCCCTGCTCGATCCCGATTGCCCCCTCTGCGCGCGGTATGATGCCCTTGCAAAATCCAAAATCGACCACAAGGTCGTGCTCCTGGGTGCAGACGGCCGCCCGTCCCTCCAAAATCTTTCCGGTGCGCAGCGCCTCCCAAAGTCCTGCTTCGCTCTGACAAAAGGCGTCGTTTTCTGTGGTATTCAAAAGCCGGCCTTCCGGCCAGTAGGTTGTCATGGTGATTTCCCCCTCTGTTGTGCCCCTCTTTGCGGGACATACCTGTTTTTTCGTGAATGACAAGAACTTCTGCCGGCAAAGCCCGCTTTTTCCCCAAGAAAAGCGGCGGGGAATCTTGCGTTTGGGCAGTCATCTTTGTTATAATAGAATTTGTATGCAGGGGTATGGCAAAAAAGAAGCCAATTGCCCCAGCTCATCAGAAGAGGCCAGTTGTTGTGCAAGGAGGCCAGAGAAGGATGGATGTGCGTGTAGGGGATATCCTGGTGATGAAAAAGAATCATCCCTGCGGGGAAAACAAATTTTTGGTATTGCGAAGCGGCATGGATTTTAAGCTCCGATGTGTTCGCTGCGGCCGAGAGGTGATGGTCGCGCGGTCCAAGGCGGAGAAGAACATAAAGCAGATCCAGCATCCACCCGAACAGCAACAATCCCATATAAAGTAAGGATAAGGAGAAAAAGAGATGTTTGAACAGTTAAGCGGCGCCGAGGAGCGCTATCAGGACATCAACAACCAGCTGATGGACCCCAATGTGGTCAGTGACCCCAAACGGTATGCCCAGCTGATGAAGGAATACAAAAACCTCACCCCGATTGTGGAGAAGTACCACGAGTACAAAAAAGCACAGCAGGATGTAGAGGAAGCCAAGATGATGCTCGAGGAGAGCGGATTGGAAAAGGATTTCCGGGAGCTGATCGAGGATCAGTATGAGACCGGCAAAAAGGATATGGAGCGGGTCGCAGAGGAACTCAAGATTCTGCTCATCCCCAAGGACCCCAACGACGACAAGAACGTCATTGTGGAAATCCGCGGCGGCGCAGGCGGCGACGAGGCTGCGCTGTTTGCCAACAGCCTGTTCCGCATGTACTCGATGTACGCCGAAGCCAAAGGCTGGAAGATTGAGGTGCTCAACGCAAACCCCACCGAGCTTGGCGGTTACAAGGAGATCAGCTTCTCGATCAGCGGCGAGGGCGCTTATTCCAAATTTAAGTTTGAATCGGGCGTACACCGCGTGCAGCGCGTGCCGGAGACCGAGACACAGGGCCGCATCCACACCTCCACCGTCACAGTAGCGGTTCTGCCGGAGGTCGATGAGGTAGAGGTTGAAATTAACCCCAAAGATCTTCAGATCGACACCTACCGTTCGGGCGGCGCAGGCGGCCAGCACGTCAACAAAACCGAGTCGGCCATCCGCATCACCCATATCCCGACCGGAACGGTTGTAGAGTGCCAGGACGAGCGCAGCCAGTATAAGAACAAGGATAAAGCGATGAAGATCCTGCGTTCGCGCATCTATGAGAAGATGCAGCGCGAGCAGGAAGAAAAGATTGCAACCGAGAGAAAATTGCAGGTTGGTGCCGGCGACCGTGCCGAGCGCATCCGCACCTACAACTATCCGCAGGGCCGCGTGACCGATCACCGCATCGGTTTGACCCTGTATAAGCTGGAACAGATCCTCAACGGCGATCTCGACGAGCTGTTCGATGCGCTCAACACCTTTGACCAGGCTGAAAAGCTCAAAGAGAGCGCAAGCTCGAGTGCAGGCAACGGCTCCGAGCAGTAACGAGAGAAGAAGGCGTTTGAGAGTTGATGCACACACAGGAAAAGCAGCCGGTCAAGACCGAACTGCTTGAGATACACGATCTTGCAGCCGATGCACCGAAGCTGCAGCGGGCTGCTGAACTGATCCGGTCGGGAGGGCTGGTTGCCCTCCCGACCGAGACGGTCTATGGCCTGGGAGCTAATGCGCTGGACCCACAGGCAGTTAAAGGCATCTTTGCAGCCAAGGGCCGTCCGCAGGACAATCCCCTCATCATCCACCTATACGATCCTTCCCAGACGCAGCGGTATGCCAAGGATATCCCACCAGTTTACTATGCACTGTGCAAGAAATTTTCTCCCGGACCGCTGACCATCATTTTGAAAAAGCGCGATATCATCCCGTTGGAGACTTCCGGCGGTCTGGAGACGGTAGCGGTGCGCATCCCATCCCATCCGGTAGCCAGAGAGATTATCCGCAGAGCGGATGTGCCGGTGGCGGCTCCTTCGGCAAACCTTTCCGGTTCGCCCAGCCCCACCACAGCCCAGCACTGCATCCACGATCTGTGGGGCAGAGTGGATGCGATTGTGGACGGCGGGGAGTGCAGCGTCGGTGTGGAATCGACGGTCATCTCGCTGGCGGGGGAGGTCCCCGTCCTGCTGCGTCCGGGTGCAGTGACCCCACAAATGCTGCGGGAACTGCTGCCGGATCTGAAAATCCATCAGGCAGTCACCGAAAAGCTTGCCGCAGGGGTCAAGGCGACCTCTCCGGGAATGAAGTACAAGCACTATGCGCCAAAAGCGCAGGTCACCATTTTGGATGCGGACAGCGCGGAGTTTGTGGATTTTGTCAATGCGCACCGGCGCGAAGGGCTGTACGCCCTGTGCTTTGACGAGGATGTTGCGGGACTACAGCTGCCGTATATCAGCCTTGGAGCCAGCGAGGCCGACTGGGCGCGGCATCTGTTTGCGGCACTGCGCCATCTGGATGAGCTGGGCGCAAAGGAGGTTTATGCCCGCTGCCCGGACAAGGAGGGCGTGGGACTGGCAGTGTATAACCGCCTGATTCGCGCTGCGGCCTATCACGAGATCCCGGTGGAGGATGAGCCGGGAGAGCAGGGGAAAGGCAAGGAATCATAAGATGAAAAATTTGGTTATCGGTTTAACCGGCCAAACCGGGGCGGGAAAAACTACCGTGTCGGACTATCTGCGGGAGAATGGCGTCACCGTAATCGACGCCGACCAGGTGGCCCGGCGGGTGGTGGAGAGCGGCAGCGCGTGCATCGCCGACATCGCCTTGGAGTTTGGCTGCGAATACATCAACGCCGATGGAACCCTCAACCGCCGGAAGATGGCGCGGGCAGCCTTCGGTGACAGAGAGACGTTAAAAAAGCTGAATGCGGTGATGTTTCCCTACATCATCGATGAGCTGCACGAGGAGATTGCCCAGCTCAAACAGGAAAAGGGCGGGCTGCTGGTGCTGGATGCCCCGACCCTGTTTGAGAGCGGGGCGGACCGGGAATGCGATTATGTGATCTCGGTGACGGCAAGCCCGGAGGAGCGCAAGCGCAGGATTATGGTCCGCGACGGCCTGACCGAGGAGGAGGCGCGCGAGCGCATCAATGCCCAGCACGACGAGGAGTACTACCGCAGCCGCTCCTGGAAGGTGCTGCAAAACGACGGTGGGGTCGATGCCCTCAAGACCGAGACCAGCGTTCTGCTGGGTTCGCTGGAGCAGCTGCTGGAAGAAAAAAAGGGTTAGCATTTTAGAAGTTCAGCAAGGAGGATTGCGTTGGCAGCCAGGAGAAAAGTTGCGCGAAAGGTGAATCCCCGTTCAGTTGTGTTGTGGCTGGCACTGGTGGCAGTGCTGGTGGCGGCGGGCTTTGCAGCGCTCAAACCGGCAACCCGCAGCATCTATCAGGCGCTCTACCCGCGCGACTACCGGCAATATGTGGAACGGTACAGCCACGAGTATGGAGTGGATGAAAATCTTGTGTATGCGGTGATTCGCATCGAGAGCAACTTTGACCCCGAAGCGGTTTCCAGCGTCGGCGCAAAGGGGCTCATGCAGATGACCGAGGATGCCTTTGATTGGGTGCAATACCGCATGGGAGACACAAGCGATGTGACCTATGAGGACATCTTTGAGCCGGAGATTGCAATTCAGTACGGAACCTACATGCTGCACCTGCTGCTCACCGAAACAGGCGACGAAAAGCTGGCCATCTGTTCCTATCATGCGGGAATGGGAAATGTCAGCGCCTGGCTGAGTCAGGAAAAGTATTCGAAAGATGGAAAAACTCTTGACAAAATACCCTATTCTGATACAGAATGGTATTATAATAAAGTCAGCGAAGCAAAGGACATCTATCGCTCGCTTTATTCATAAATTTTTACTTTGTATCCTTCCTGCCTTTTCCTTGATGGAGGGGCGGAACAGATAAATATCAAATATCGGGAGGATGAACGATATGGACAAAACCAAAGGCGAACAGCTCCAGGAAGAGCTGATGATGAAGCCGGTCAACGGCACCAGCCGTCTGTCCGACGAGGCTCTGGACAAGGCAGAAGACTTTTCGGTAGACTATAAGAAATTTATGGATGCCGCAAAGATCGAGATCGAGGCTGTCAAAGAGGCAATTGCCCGTCTGGAGAAGAACGGCTATCATCCGTTTGAGAGAGGCAAGAAGTATCAGCCAGGTGAGCGTTTCTACTACAACAACCGCGGCAAATCGCTGATCTTCGGTACCATGGGCAAACGCCCGATCGAAAAAGGCGTCAAGATTCTGGCAGCGCATGTTGATTCTCCAAGACTGGATATCAAACCAAGCCCGCTGTTTGAAAACTGCGAGCTGGGCTACTTAAGACCGCACTACTACGGCGGCATCAAGAAATATCAGTGGCCAACCATTCCGCTGGCACTGCACGGCGACGTATACAAGAAGGACGGCTCGGTTGTCTCCATCACCATCGGTGAGGACGAAAACGACCCGATCTTCTGCGTAACCGATCTGCTGCCGCATCTGGCTTCCACCCAGTATCAGCAGAACCTCAAAGAGGCATTCAAGGGCGAGATGCTCAACATCCTCATCGGTTCCAGACAGTTCAAGGATGACAAAGCTTCCGAGAAGGTAAAACTGAACCTGATGAAGATCTTCAACGAGAAATACGGCATCACCGAGCGCGACTTTTTGGGCGCTGAGCTCAGCTGCGTACCGGCGATCAAAGCGCGCGACCTCGGTCTGGACAGAAGCATGATCGGTGCTTATGGCCACGACGACCGCGTATGCGCTTACACCGAGATGATGGCGGAGATCGACAACAAAGATCCAGAGTGGACCTCGGTTGTTATCTTTGCTGATAAAGAGGAAGTTGGTTCTGACGGCAACACCGGCATGCACTCCAGATTCCTGCAGTACTTCCTGGCAGATCTGGCAGAGCCATTCGGCGTACCGGTTAGACGTGTTCTGAGCAACTCCAAGTGCCTGTCTGCGGATGTCAGCGCAGCGTACGATCCATCCTTTGCAGATGCGTTTGAGAAACAGAACTCTTCTTACCTGAACTACGGCGTATGTGTTGTAAAATACACCGGTTCCGGCGGCAAGGGCGGCACAAACGATTGCAACGCACACTTCACCAGCCAGGTTTGCGCAATTCTGGACAACGCAGATGTTCTGTGGCAGTTCGGCGAACTGGGCAAAGTTGACCAGGGCGGCGGCGGCACCGTTGCAAAATTCATCTCCCAGCTGGATGTAGACACCATCGATATCGGTGTACCGGTACTGTCCATGCATGCACCAATGGAGATTATCTCCAAGGTTGACCTGTATGAGACCTATCGTGGCTTCTATGCTTTCTTGGTAGCTGACCTCGACTAAGACTGTTTACGGTAAGATAAAAATTCCCCAAAGGGCAAAACCCTTTGGGGAATTTTTTTTGAAAGAGTCGATATTTTTGGGGGCAGGACGTACCGTTTGTTCCGGTGATCGAAAAGGAAGAAAGAAGGGAAAACCCTTCAAAATAAGCTTTTTAAGGGGGAAAAAACCCTCGGAGAGGCCTTGATTTCTCCTTTTTGGAGAGAGAAAACGGGAATTTTGGCATATATAAACAAAACTCCGATTAAAAAATCGGAGTTTTTCGTTTTGCAAAAGAGGTCAAAATGATTGACTTTAAAAGTGAAATGCAATATAATATTATAATGTATCAAAATGGCTACGTGTGTATTTGTCTATATATATTGTAGCATAGAAGAAAAAAGAATTCAATACCTTCTTGCAGGATATTGGATGAAATGGGAAAAAAGTTGTACACAATGGACAATTGTTAAAATATGCGGATTGGAGTGGATCAGCCTATGGTGAATGTTAAGCCGGTACATCTGGGTAAGAATGTTCGAATGAGCTTTTCTCGGATCAATGAGGTTCTGGAAATGCCAAATCTGATTGAGGTACAGAAAAACTCCTACAAATGGTTTCTTGAGGAGGGATTGAAGGAAGTATTTAAAGATATTTCTGAGATTTCGGACTATCAGGGCAACCTGGTGCTTGACTTTATCGACTACCGTCTTGACGAAACGCCGAAATATACCATCGAGGAGTGCAAGGAGCGCGACGCTACCTATGCAGCCCCGCTGCGCGTAAGAGCCAGCCTGCTGAACAAGGAAACGGGCGAGGTCAAAGAGCAGGACATCTTTATGGGAGATTTCCCGGTTATGACCCCAAGCGGCACCTTCATCATCAATGGCGCCGAGCGCGTCATCGTTTCCCAGTTGGTGCGTTCTCCGGGCGTTTACTACAGCATTTCCCGCGACAAAGCCGGCAAAGAGCTGTATGCCACCACGGTAATCCCGAACCGCGGCGCCTGGTTGGAATATGAAACCGATTCCAATGACGTCTTCTATGTCCGCATTGATAAAAACAGAAAACTGCCGGTAACCACCTTTATCCGTGCGCTGGGACTGTCCAGCGACGGCCAGATCCTCGACTTTTTCGGCGATGATCCGCGCATCGTAGCAACCATTGAAAAGGACAGCACCAACAACACCGAGGAGGCGTTGCTGGAGGTTTACCGCAAGCTGCGCCCGGGCGAGCCGCCAACAGTCGACAGCGCCCAGAGCCACCTGAACGCCCTGTTCTTCGATGCAAGACGTTATGATCTGTCCCGCGTTGGACGTTACAAATACAACAAGAAACTGGGTATCGCTTCGCGCATCAACGGCCACGTTGTTGCAGAGCCGATCATCAACAGCCGCACCGGCGAAGTGATGGCAGAACCGGACGAGGTGCTCACCCGCGCCAAGGCCGAAGAGATTGAGCGTGCCGGTGTCGACACCGTCTTTTTAAAGTGCAACGACCGCATCGTTAAGGTAATCTCCAACGGCATGGTCGACATTCTCGACTACGTTTCCTGCTACACCGCTGAGGAGCTCGAGGAGATTGGCGTCAATGAGAAGGTTCGCTTCTCGGTTCTCTGTGAGATTCTGGACAGCTGCAATTCCGATGAGGAACTGCGCCAGATGATCAAGGACCGTGCGGAAGATCTGGTTCCAAAGCACATTATCAAGGATGACATCTTTGCGACCATCAACTATCTGTGCTGCCTGGGCAACGGCGTCGGTTCGGTAGACGATATCGACCATCTGGGCAACAGAAGAATCCGCTCGGTCGGCGAGCTGCTGCAGAATCAGTTCCGCATCGGCTTCTCCCGTATGGAGCGCGTCATCCGCGAGCGCATGACCACCCAGGCACAGGATATGGAGGTCATCACGCCACAGGCGCTGATCAACATCCGTCCGGTGGTAGCTGCCATCAAGGAGTTCTTTGGCTCTTCCCCACTGTCCCAGTTCATGGACCAGAACAACCCGCTGGCAGAGCTGACCCACAAGCGCCGCCTGTCTGCGCTGGGTCCTGGCGGTCTGTCGCGTGACCGTGCAGGCTTCGAAGTCCGCGACGTACACTACAGCCACTACGGAAGAATGTGCCCGGTAGAGACCCCTGAGGGCCCGAACATCGGCTTGATTTCCTACCTGGCAACCTTTGCGAGAATCAACAAATACGGCTTCATCGAGGCTCCGTACCGCCGTGTCGACAAAGAAACCGGCAAGGTACTCGATGAGGTAGAATACATGACTGCCGACCGCGAGGATGAATTCATCGTCGCGCAGGCAAACGAGCCGCTGACCGAGGAAGGCACCTTTGCCAACAAGATGGTATCGGTGCGCCACCGCGATACCGTCCGCATCGTCGAGCGCGAGCTGGTCGATTACATGGACGTTTCGCCAAAGATGGTAGTTTCGGTTGCGACGGCAATGATCCCGTTCCTCGAGAACGACGATACCAACCGCGCGCTGATGGGTGCAAACATGCAGCGCCAGGCAGTACCGCTGCTCAAGACCGAGAACCCGATTGTCGGTACCGGTATGGAATACAAGGCAGCTGTCGACTCCGGCGTCTGTGTTGTATCCGATGTCAACGGTGTGGTTGACCGCGTGGATGCAACCAAGATTGTAGTTCGCACCGATGAGGGCGAGCTCAAGACCTTCCACGTCATCAAGTTTATGCGCTCCAACCAGGGCACCTGCTTTAATCAGCGTCCAATCGTCTCGGCGGGCGAGCGGGTAACGGTCGGCCAGGTTCTGGCAGACGGTCCGGCGACCAGCAACGGCGAGATTTCGCTTGGTAAGAACGCGCTGATCGGCTTTATGACCTGGGAAGGTTACAACTATGAGGACGCGGTACTGCTCAATGAGCGCATGGTCCGCGACGACGTATACACCTCGATCCACATCGAGGAGCATGAGATTGAAGCCCGCGACACCAAGCTTGGCCCAGAGGAAATCACCCGCGACATCCCGAATGTCGGCGAGGATGCCCTCAAAGAGCTGGACGAGCGCGGCATTATCCGCATCGGCGCCGAGGTACACTCCGGCGATATTCTGGTCGGCAAGGTAACGCCGAAGGGCGAAACCGAGCTCAACGCAGAGGAAAGATTGCTGCGCGCCATCTTTGGCGAGAAGGCCAGAGAGGTCCGCGACACCTCGCTGCGTGTGCCGCACGGTGAGTACGGCATCATCGTCGATGTTAAGGTATTTACAAGAGAAAATTCCGACGAGCTCTCCCCGGGCGTCAACATGGTCGTCCGCTGCTACATTGCGCAGAAACGTAAGATCTCGGTCGGTGATAAGATGGCGGGACGTCACGGCAACAAGGGTGTTGTTTCCAGAATCCTGCCACAGGAGGATATGCCTTTCCTGGCAGACGGCCGTCCGCTGGACATCGTGCTGAATCCGTTGGGCGTACCATCCCGTATGAATATCGGTCAGGTATTGGAGGTCCACCTGGGACGTGCGGCCGCCGAGCTTGGCTGGAAGATTATGACACCTGTCTTTGACGGTGCAAACGAAAACGATATCCGCGAGTGCCTGGAAATGGCCGGCCTGCGCGGCGACGGTAAGACTACCGTTTATGACGGACGCACCGGCGAGCCGTTTGACAACCCGGTCACCGTCGGCTACATGTACTACCTCAAGCTGCACCACCTGGTAGACGATAAGATTCACGCCCGCTCCACCGGTCCATACTCGCTGGTTACCCAGCAGCCTCTGGGCGGTAAAGCGCAGTTCGGCGGCCAGCGTTTCGGTGAGATGGAGGTTTGGGCGCTGGAGGCTTACGGCGCGGCCTACACCCTGCAGGAGATCCTGACAGTCAAGTCGGACGATGTCATCGGACGTGTCAAGACCTTCGAGGCAATTGTCAAGGGCAAGAACGTGCCGAAACCGGGTATTCCGGAATCCTTCAAGGTCCTCATCAAAGAGCTGCAGTCGCTGTCTCTGGATGTCAAGGTTCTGGACAAGAACAACGAGGAAATCGACCTCAAACAGGATCTGGACGACGATATCGGCTTTGGCGGCAACGAGCACTATCAGGAGGACGATGGAACCCACTTCGAGAGCGAGAATGTCGCAGTGGATTCCGAGATTCAGGACGGATTTGCCGTCGAGCATCCTGACAACGAGGATGAGGATGACGACGAATTTGGCGGCCTGCTCGACGAGTTCTCCGACTATGGGCTGGACGATAGCAGTGACGACGACAATATGTAATTGAGAGGAAGAAGGGGTCGCAACAATGGAATTTAACGTGTTCGAATCTATTAAAATCGGCTTGGCTTCTCCGGAAAAGATCAGGGAATGGTCCTACGGCGAGGTCAAGAAGCCGGAGACCATCAACTATAGGACCCTGAAACCAGAACGCGACGGCCTGTTCTGCGAGCGCATCTTTGGTCCAACCAAGGACTGGGAGTGCTACTGCGGCAAATATAAACGGCTGCGCTACAAGGGCAAGATCTGCGAGCGCTGCGGCGTTGAGGTCACCAAGTCCAAGGTCCGCCGTGAGCGCATGGGCCACATCGAGCTGGCCGCTCCGGTTTCTCACATTTGGTACTTTAAAGGCACCTCCTCGCGGATGGGCCTGCTCTTAAACCTCTCTCCAAGACTTTTGGAGAAGGTGCTGTACTTTGCGTCCTATATTGTGACCGATCCGGGTACAACCAACCTGAAAAAATACACCCTTCTTTCCGAGAAGGAATACCGCGATATGCGCGAGGCATACGAGGACGAGTTTGAGGCGCTGATGGGTGCTGAGGCGATCAAAAAGCTGCTGGAGGACATCGACCTCGAGCAGCTCTCCAAGGAGCTCAAGGACGAGCTGGAGACTCTGCCAGCCGGCCAAAAGCGCGCGCGCATCTTAAAGCGCCTGGAGGTCGTAGAGGCGTTCCGCCTGAGCGGCAACAAGCCGTCCTGGATGATCCTGGACGTTGTACCGGTCATCCCACCGGATATTCGCCCGATGGTACAGCTGGACGGCGGACGTTTTGCCACCAGCGATCTGAACGATCTGTACCGCCGCGTCATCAACCGCAACAACCGTCTGAAAAAGCTCATCGAGCTGGGCGCTCCGGACATCATCGTGCGCAACGAAAAGCGCATGCTGCAGGAGTCGGTGGATGCGCTGATCGACAACGGCCGTCACGGCCGTCCGGTCACCGGACCAAACAACCGTCCACTCAAATCCCTGTCCGATATGCTCAAAGGTAAACAGGGACGTTTCCGTCAGAACTTGCTGGGCAAACGTGTCGACTACTCCGGACGTTCGGTAATCGTTGTCGGACCAGACCTGAAGATGTATCAGTGCGGTCTGCCAAAAGAGATGGCGCTCGAGCTGTTTAAGCCGTTTGTTATGAAGCGCCTGGTTGACCAGGAGATTGCAACCAACATCAAAAACGCCCGCAAGATGGTGGACCGCGCCTCGATGAAAGAGGTTTGGGATGCGCTGGAGGTTGTCATCAAGAATCATCCGGTTCTCCTCAACCGTGCACCTACCCTGCACCGTCTGGGCATTCAGGCGTTTGAGCCAATCCTCGTAGAGGGCCGCGCCATCCGCCTGCATCCACTGGTATGTACCGCATTCAACGCCGACTTCGACGGCGACCAGATGGCGATTCATCTGCCGCTGTCCGCTGAGGCGCAGGCTGAAGCGCGCTTCCTGATGCTGGCAGCCGGCAACCTGCTCAAGCCTTCCGACGGCCGTCCAGTTACCATCCCGACACAGGATATGATCCTGGGCTCTTACTACCTGACCATGGTGCGCGACGATGAGCCGGGCGCTGGAAAGGTATTCCGCAACTTTGACGAGGCAAAGATGGCCTACGACACCGGTGTGGTCGGCCTGCATGCGCCAATCCGCGTGCGCGTCTCCCGCGAGGTGGAGGGCAAAACCATCAGCCGCCTGATCAACGCTACCGTCGGACAGATCATCTTCAACGACCCAATTCCACAGGATCTGGGCTTTGTAGACAGAACCGATTCGGAGAAGCAGTTTGACCTTGAGGTCACCTTCCTGGTTAAGAAAAAACAGCTCGGCCAGATCATCGACCGCTGCATCCGCAGCTGCGGTACTGTGCGCACCTCCGAGATTCTGGACCGCATCAAAAACCAGGGCTTTAAATATTCCACCAAGAGCGGCCTGACCGTCGCGGTAAGCGACGCACTCATCCCTGCAAACAAGCAGGAGCTGATTGCACAGGCCGACGAGAAGGTTGCACAGATCAAGCGCCAGTACGACAGAGGCCTGATTTCGGACGATGTTCGTTACGACCGTGTCATCAAGGTTTGGAACGACACCACCGAGGCTGTCAAGAAGGAGCTGAGCGCTACCTTCGGTGAGCGCAACCCAATTTATATGTTCGCAGATTCCGGTGCGCGAGGCTCTATGGAGCAGATCCGTCAGCTGGCCGGTATGCGCGGACTGATCGCAAATACCTCCGGTAAAGCGATCGAAATCCCAATTAAATCCAACTACCGCGAAGGCTTGAACATTTTGGAGTACTTCCAGTCTTCTCGAGGCGCCCGTAAAGGTCTGGCCGATACCGCGCTGCGTACCGCAGACTCCGGTTACCTGACCCGCCGTCTGGTTGACGTTTCGCAGGATGTTATCGTGCGCAGCGACGACTGCGGCACCCACGAGGGCATCGAGGTATACGATATCATGGACAGCGGCCGTGTCATCGAGGGTCTGGCAGAGCGCTTGACCGGACGTTATCTGGCCGACGATCTGGTAGATCCAAAGACCGGCGAACTGCTGGCTACCAGAGAAAAGATGATCGACGAAAAGACTGCGCAGAAGATTGTCGATGCAGGCATCACCCGCGTCAAGATCCGCTCGATCCTCACCTGCCAGGCCAAGAAAGGTGTCTGCGCTAAGTGCTATGGTGCGAACCTTGCAAACGGCCAGCCGGTCGGCATTGGCGAGGCGGTCGGCGTCATTTCGGCGCAGTCGATCGGTGAGCCAGGTACACAGCTGACCATGCGTACCTTCCACACCGGCGGTGTCGCTTCCGCAAGCGATATCACCCAAGGTCTTCCGAGGGTTGAGGAGCTGTTCGAGGCCAGAAAGCCGAAGAATGCAGCGATCATCAGCCATGTGGCCGGTGTTGCAAACTTCCGTCTCGACCACAAGGGAGCCAACACCGTCAACGTCACCAGCGCAGACGGCGAGGTCTTTACCAAGATCGTTCCATTCGATTACAAGATCATCGTCCAGGAAGGCCAGTATGTCGAAAAAGGCCAGCTGATCACCGAAGGTTCGGTTGAGCCAGGTGAGGTTCTGGCAGTCAGCGGCGAGCAGGCTGTTCAGGATTACCTGATTAAAGAGGTACAGCGTGTATACCGTACCCAGGGCGTTGATATCAACGACAAGCATATTGAGGTTATCGTCCGCCAGATGATGCGAAAAGTCCGCATCGACGACGGTGGAGATACTCATCTGATTACCGGTTCGCTGGTAGACAAAGCAGACCTGCGCACCGCAAACGAAGAGCTTCTGAGCCTGGAGGCGCAGGATGGTATCCACCGCAAACCGGCAACTGCTCACGCGGTGCTCATGGGTATCACCAAGGCTTCTCTGGCAACCGATTCGTTCATGTCGGCGGCTTCCTTCCAGGAGACCACCCGCGTACTGACCGAAGCGGCCATCAAGGGCAAGGTTGACCCGCTCAGCGGCTTGAAGGAAAACGTCATCATCGGTAAACTGATCCCGGCAGGTACCGGCATTGTCGAGTACATTGAGCCGGAAGAAGGGGAACCGGTCAACGAGGAGTATGGCGCACACGGCGACGGCATTGTGGAAGCCCCAAAAGAAGAGGGCAACGAGCCGGCAGCAGTATAAGCGCAGACTGAATAGACAAGGAGGTCCGTCACAGAGATTCTGTGGCGGACCTCCTTTTTGCGTTGTGGAGGGTGAATAGAAAATTGGTCAAAAATTAGGCAAATGTAGAATTGAGAAAGGGAGCGAATTCTGTTACAATAATCGTAAAGAAAAAGGAGGGGTATGAATGAAAAACAAGAAAAGATGGGTCGGTATTTTGCTGTCGGCAGTCATTGTGGTAAGCCTGTCCCTTTCGGTGGCGGCAGTTGGATTGGGTCCGAGGATGAGCCTTTCCTCTGCAGCGCAGTCCAAACAGGTGGCGACAGGGAGAAAATTGAGCGATGCGCAGTATCAAGCGCTGTACAATGAGTCAATGCAGTTGTTTGATTTTCTCGAAGTGAGCGCATCGAAGGTCGACCGCAAGGAAATGAGGTTGGAGCTGGATGTAGTGGGGCAGGCTTCGGCAGGGCTCAAGGAGAAGCTAGAGGAGCTGGAAAAAGAATACGGCATCGACTCGGAGCTTCATGTGGTGGAAGGATATGAAAGTGCAGAGCTGCCCAGTGCAAATGATCTGCTGGAAAACAACAAGGCTTTTGCCGAGCAGCTCAAGCAGCAGCTGGGAAAGGGGAGCTATACCGATGTTGCGGTGACGGACAGCACGATCACAGTTGAGGTGCCATCGGTGGAGAGCATCGAAAAGGCTGAGAAATTGCGGCAAAGCTTTGCAAAGCAGCGGGAGCTATCTCCTATTCAGTATGTCCTGTGCCGTTATTCCTGCCAGCAGCTCGAACAGGCCAAGGCGACGGTAGACAAGGAGCTTGCCAGCGTCGCAGAGCAGGATGGAGGTTCCTACTCGGTACGCATCAATGGTGGATATTTGGAGCTGTATTGTCCCTACGGCCGCTCGGAGCAATTGGAGAGCTATCTTGCAAAGAGCAGCTACCGCGCCATGCTGGTGGTGCTGGAGGGAAGAAAGCCGCTGCTCGATGGAGCAGGGCTATAACAGCAGGAAGGCGATAAGAAAAAGGAAAAAGAGGGCGCAGGCCCTCTTTTTTGCTGGATAAATGTATAAAAGGAGGCAAAGAATGCCACCCTGAAGAAGGAATGCTTCGAAATGTATAAGGAAAAGGGCGTAAAGAGGCGCAAAATTGTTGTAAACGTCGAAGGAAAATTTGTTGACAGATTGCATCAGGAATGATAGAATATTTAATTGGCGGGGCTTGCGGATAAGCTGTACCCGGCCGGAAAAAATAAAATTTTTTATTTTAGTAAGGAGGTGCAATATGCCAACCTTTAACCAGTTAGTTCGTAAAGGCAGAGAGTCTGTAGAGAAAAAGTCTACCGCACCAGCTCTTCTGAAAGGATGGAACTCCTTAAAGAGAGAAGCGATCAACCAGAATTCTCCACAGAAACGTGGTGTATGTACTGCAATCAGAACCCAGACACCAAAGAAACCAAACTCCGCTCTTCGTAAAGTAGCAAGAGTACGTCTTTCCAACGGAATCGAAGCAACCGCTTACATTCCAGGTATCGGCCATAACCTTCAGGAGCACTCTGTTGTTCTGATCCGTGGCGGCCGTGTTAAGGACCTCCCTGGTGTTCGTTACCACATCATCCGCGGTACACTCGACGCTCAGGGTGTAGCCAACAGAATGCAGAGCCGTTCCAAGTACGGCGCAAAACGTCCAAAGAAGAAGTAATAAAACTCCGCACTAATTCGACAACAATCGCTCATGTGGGCTTTTATATAGCCAAACGCAGGGAATACCTGCCATTGGCGTCATAGAAGACTTCACAATGGCAAACGGGAGTTTTGTCACTTTCGAGTACCGATGAATTCAGACTGTGAAGGAGGGAAGCGAAGTGCCAAGAAGAGGTCAAATCGCTAAACGTGATGTATTGCCAGATCCTATGTACAATTCCAAGCTGGTAACACGTTTGATCAACAATATCATGTATGACGGTAAGAAGGGTGTTGCCCAGAAGATCGTCTACGGCGCATTCGAAATCGTAACCGAGAAGACCGGTAAAGATGCGCTGGATGCTTTCAAGGAAGCGCTCGAGAACATCATGCCGGCTCTGGAGGTAAAAGCACGCCGTATCGGTGGTGCAACCTACCAGGTACCAATGGAAGTTCGCCCAGCAAGAAGACAGACCCTGGGTCTGAGATGGCTGAGCAATTACGCCAGAGCTCGTTCCGAGAAAACAATGAAAGAGCGCCTGGCCGGCGAGATCATTGATGCAATCAATGGTACCGGCGGTGCCGTCAAGAAACGTGAGGATACTCACAAGATGGCAGAAGCGAACAAAGCTTTCGCACACTACAGATTCTAATCAGGACAGTTTCAGCAAAAACAGTGCCCAAACCGAATGGCTTGGGCCTGCTTGCTGGCTGATTCTGGTTTTTTACTACCCGAATATGAATTGTGAAATATTGCGAAGGAGGACAATATGCCAAGAGACGTATCTC
>ENA-OYXB01000004-OYXB01000004.1-human-gut-metagenome-genome-assembly--contig:-NODE-4-length-65574-cov-7.679177_pt1 | contig 65574 bp, 65 predicted proteins | sample MGYA00244176_ERZ653409 | MGnify/ENA primary metagenome ERZ653409 (study PRJEB26926, sample SAMN06164912) | human gut metagenome | biome: ENVO:00009003; feature: ENVO:2100002; material: ENVO:00002003... | reverse complement strand
CGAGATGTAGAGAGGTCTCGTGGGCTCGGAGATGTGTATAAGAGACAGATAGGATACAATTTAAGAACTATAAGGGTGTTTCATTTTACAATTAGATATATAATCATACCAACTGAACAAATAATAAAAAATACACCACCAATCCGCATTAATACTAAATATAGTTCGGTTGGTTCACCATTTTTTACTGTGAATAAATTTTCTATTTTCCATAATATTTTAGGATAACAGACCATACAAACTCCCAAAATCAATAATACCAACACCCATAAATAGTCCACCAAATTTCCCTCCTTTCAACTAAGTATCCTTGTATACATTTCTACACTATATCTTAGGATAATGTTACCATGAAAATGCCGATAAATCAAGCGTTATTCACGATATGATATGTAAAACCTCAAAAGATTTCGTCATTTTTAACAATGTTTGTTTGGAATAGTAGGGCTGCATATCAATTTTTATATGCTACTTTATGACACATAAGCATTGGATGCCGGGTTGTCCTGGCCGTAACCTTCCAGCAGGTTGATGCCGCCCCATACGCACAGGCCGCCACCCAGCGCGATCACGAGAGTCTGAAGAACATTGATCGAATTCGTGAAGAAGTCCATAGAGCAGTTCCTTTCGTTGGCAAAATTATTTCAGGTCGTCAGCAGTCAGTTCGTACAATTCAAAGGGGTCGTCCGGCTTCACGATGGCCGGGCGGCGCTTCATGTACCGCTCCATGTCAAAGAGATTCTTCTTGTCGGCGTCGGCAGTGTAGGGGTAATTGGGATGCTTGGTCAGGTCGTACTTCTCCGACAGGAAGGGACGCACGCCCCGCAGCATGAAGATACACTTGCCGCCGTCCATGACTGCCAATTCGTCCTGTGTCATCAACTCCTTTCCCATTTTCTGATATGTGAGGCCGTGAGAAACCTGGCTGCCCCTGTTCTCGGATTGATTGAAACTGTCGATGGTCTCCTTGCCCAGCAGTTCCGAGATTTCCTTCAGGGTGGATTTCTCTTTGCCTCCCAAAAACAAGGTGCTGTCACAGTTGCCCACAATGGTATCGGCAGCATCCTTGTAGATGGTTTTCAGCTGACTTTGCGACTGCAAAATAATAGAAGCCGAGATTTCCCGGCTTCGGATGGTGGCGATTAACTTGTCAAAGTTGGGGATTTGCCCGATGTTGGCGAACTCATCCAGCAGACACCGTACATGAACCGGCAGACGCCCACCGTAGAAGTCATCTGCCTTGTCACACAACAGATTGAACAGCTGGGAATACATCAGCGCCGCCACGAAATTGAAGGTGCTGTCCGTATCGGAGAGAATCACGAAGAGGGCGGATTTCCGGTCGCCCAGAGTGTCCAGCTCCAGCTCATCCTCCGCCATCAGGTTGCGAAGCTCTGCAATGTCAAAGGGTGCCAGACGGGCACCGCAGGAGATCAGGATGCTTTTCAGAGTCTTGCCCGCAGCCATCTTGAATTTCCGGTATTGCTTAACAGCAAAGTGGTCGGGGTGAGCTTTTTCAAGTTTGACAAACAGCCTATCCACCGGAGATTGAAACTCCTCGTCGTCCTCCCGAGCTTCCGATGCATTGATGAGATCCAGCAGCGTGATGAAGTTCCGTTCCTCCGGCTCCGCCTCGTACCAGATGTAGCCGATCAGGGCGGAGTAGTACAGCCGTTCCGCCTTGACCCAGAAATCTTCACTGGACTTTTCGCCTTCACCCTTGGTGTTGAGGATGAGGGCGTTCACGAGTTTCAGGATATCCTTCTCGCTGCGGATATAGTTAAGCGGGTTGTATCGCATCGATTTCTTGAAATTTACAAGATTCAGACTCTTGATGCGATATCCCTTGCGGTCCAGGAGAATACCTGCCTCGTTTAGGATGGTGCCCTTGGGGTCGGTGACCACATACGAGGAATGGCACTGGAGCAGGTTCGGTTTGACGAAGAACCGCGTCTTGCCGGAACCGGAACCACCGATGACCAGGATGTTCTTGTTCCGGGCATACTTGGGTTGCTTGGGGCGGCTTGACATGGTGATTCGCTCAGTCTGGGTGAGAAGGACGTTTTGGGAGAAGTCCTTGTCCATGTAGGGGGCAATATCGGCTGGAGTGCCCCAGCGGGCGGAACCATACTCCACACCTTTGCGGTATTTCTTGGCGTTCTTGCTGTTGGAGTACACTACCAGCCGGATTATGACAGCCCCGGCTGCACCGATACACAGGTCAACGAGATGCAAACTTGGGAGGACAGTAGAAAACGCCCCCGTAAAGCCCTGACTGAGATTCAGAAGCTTTTCAGAGGCGTCACGGCCAGGTGCCAGACGGACGGCTTGGCTGAGCTTATCAAACAGATAGACGAAGATGAGATACGGGAGATTGAGGAAAAGGTGCTTTTTCAGAGTCCCTGTCACCGCGCCACCTCCCGGTTCTTGGTTTTGACCTTTTCACGCTGGCGGTGCTGCGTTTTGGTTTGCTGCTGCGCTTTGCTCAAACGTTGCCGGATGGTGGGCTGTTTCTTGCGGTTCAAGGTAACGGCTGTGAATTCACGGAAGGCGGGTTCCATCTGGTCTTTGTCTTTTGCTTTGAAGAAGACATAATAATGCGGCGGCTGGGTGCTGGCATCTTTCTTTAGTGCGTAGTCGATATCATACTTTTTGGCTACCGAAGAGAAAGCCTTGATGTTCTGTTCGGTGATCTCCACATTGGTGAGTGATGCGCCGTGCTGTTTGAGCTGATGCAATGTCTGTTTGCCTTGCCGCAAGGTGCGCTGCGAAGGCTTTTTCTGCATCTCCTGCAGCAGCTTCTTCACGGCCTTCTGGAGGACGTCCGCGGTCATCTTGCTTGTCTCCACCGCAAGGGAGATGGTGCGTTGGGTAACTTCTTCCTGCACGCCATCACCTCCGTTCTTGGTTGCCGTACAGTGTATGGTTGGCGAGAGAAGCGTAGTAGCTGTCCATCGTGGTGGGGGCGTTATACAAGGCAGCCAGCAGATATTTCTTGATGTTGCGGATGTGGGTGGTGTTCTCCTGCATCCGCTCCAGTATGTACTCGATGTGTGCGCTGTTGAGTTTCAAAAATCGGGATCGGACCACCTCGGCAGGATAGTCATCTCCGGCAATTCGGATGGATTCCCGGCGGGAACAGACTGTATCCAGAATGAGTTCCAGCAACTCATCCAGACGTTCACAGTCAACGCGACCACTTTCGGCCAAAATCTCGTACTCGATGTTCCTCAAAATCAGTTCCCGATACTTTTCTCTCTCCAGCATCAAGTCCCGCCCTGTCCGGTCCGCCCCCTTGGGGGCTTTGGGGGAGGATAAGACAGGATTGGATACTTCTATGGTTTGTCTATCTTTCTTTTGTCTTTCAGGATTGCTTTTATCTTTATTTAATTGCGGGTGGTTTTCCAGACCTGGGTTATCCATATCCGGGTTTTCCGTATCTGGGTCAACCGTATCCGGCGGACTCTTGTCTGGAGTATCTGGCCCTCGATTGTGGGGTGTTTCGTAGATGAAATACTCCACATCTGTGATTTTCCCTTTGCTGTCCCGAAGCCGGTTGCGGACAATGTATCCGGCCTGCTCCAGCTCCTTCAGCGCAGAACCGATGCTGTCTGTGCCTTCTTTGCAGATTTTTGAAAGACCTCTGGTGGTGTAGTTCCAGTCTTCAGGCAGGGACAGCATCATGGAGAGCAGTCCTTTGGATTTTAACGACAACGCTTTGTTGCGCAGATGGTGATTGGACATCACCGTGTAGTCACGGGTTTTGTCTATGCGAAATACGGCCATAGTATATCTCCTTTCAGAGGTTAGAAAAAGGCCATATATGCTGCAAAACGTTTTATAATGGCTATGGATGGTAACCTTTCGGTTGATTATAGCCGATATCATATGAGTTTTGGGAGCATTTTTTATGCTGCCTTGTAGGAGTGCTTTTTCCATTGGAGGTCTAAGAATAAGTAATAATATGAGTGATAACTTTCGATATAAAAGCGTCCTAGGGTATTTATGTGTTATAAAAATTGGGCTAGTGATGTGCTTCCTATAGGCACTGCGGTTAAATCGCAGTATAATGTTTTTAAATTCTGTAGTTAAGATTTATGTTTTGAGGCCAAAAAATCGAATTGGGGAGATCAGAATGAAAGCCTACTTTACATATTTTATTGTTTTTAAAAGTACCGACAGCAACAATGAATACATGCCTATACAATCGTATTTTATCGATGGGCATATTCAAAAAGTTAATACCATGCATCTTTTTGACGATGACCTTGACGGAACAATAAGTACAATAGAATATATTATGCACTTGCCCAGGACTGTTTTTGATTTATGTAATCAGGATGAAAACCTTATGGCGTCATCTTATGATACGCCACATTGCATAACGTTGTTGCCAATTTCAGAAATTCCGGATGAAATCGAAAATTACAACACTATACCAGCTTTATTTGTTTTAGCGGATGAGTGTGCCCCCCAGGTTGTAGAAAAGTGTAAGAGTTTGAATCCTTTGTTAGGCGTTTGCAAAGCATCCGATCTCGATGAAACTTTGCTAAAGATGCAATGGAAGGAATTATGGAATTACTGTCAACATAATTACCCCAATTTTAATAAAGTCCCAGATCTGGATATTCAATTTTTGCTACATGAAGAAAGGATTAAAGCGTTGCCTGCTGTTTTTTTCAGCAGGCAATATGGGCATACACAAAAGTTGATTGAAAGTATGTCTGGTTGTTCGGATGTAGAAAAAGAGTGCATTAAGAAGCAATGGCACAATATCGTGCATTTAAAAACTTTAGTTGCAATGAGACATCAAGGGATCGTTACTTGGAATCAAACAGCTGATCTAATATATGAAAAAATTAGATTAAAAGAAATGAACAAGGAAAATGTTAGTGTAGTGTTAACCTTTCCTGGTGTCCCAAGCTGGCAAATAAAAAATGGTCCAAATGCCACTACATTATCAGAAATAGAAAAGAAAATTATAAGAACTATCGGCGTACATAGGGCGATTGCGCGTGGCGGCGTATTGATAGAACTGCCTTGTGCCAATGAAGAGATCTTCAAAAAGTTTGATGAACTGGAACAACGTTGTTTAAATGGAACGAGTAATAAATATGTCTGGAAAGCGCTATTAGCATTAGGCAAATTATTGGGGGCTTATTTTAATCGATTTCAAATTGAAGTGTTGAAAAGAGCTAAAGATATTACCGTTTTTTCTGATTTTCCAATCGGGTTGGCAATTTTAGAAGGTGACGAAGTCCCACTGCAATGTTATAAACAAATATCATATAGACCACTTACTCCTCTTACGAGGCAATTGCAAATGGAATTAACTAAAAGTCGACAAGTGTATTTAGGGAAAAAATGTAAAGTCGCTTTGGCTGAGTGTGTTATCAATAACAAAGAAAATCAATATGTGTATCCCATTTGCAAATTGATGAGCGATACACTAAAAGAGATGGGGGAAAAATACTCTGGACTAACTGTTGTTCATAAAGAGACTTATAGTGTTGAGTCCCTTAGGTGCTTTATTGAGGAAAACATAGATGCAGATATTTTATATATTTCAGCACATGGATATTATCAAAGAGAAAAAAATCTGGCGGGAATAATGGTCGGGGAGGAATTTTGGATTGCCGCCGAAAATATCCAGGTGCCCCCGATAGTGATTTTAAGTGCCTGTCATGTAAGTCCGAGAGGTATAGGCGCTGTTAATATTGCAGATATGTTTATTCGTAACGGAGCAGTAGCGGTCCTTGGAAATTTCATTCCTGTAAATGCAGAAAGAAATCTTATTTTAATGACAAGACTTTTTACCTATATTGCTGATGCACAACTAGGAAATAAGCAATATAAAACATTAAGCGAAGCTTGGTGTGGTATTGTTGCATCAAATGCCATACATGAACTGATGTCAGCATCTCCTAGATTTAGTAAATGGATGCATAGTAAAAATGGTGAAGGAAAAACTAGAATAATTGATTTTCAATTAAATAGGTGTGTTGGAAGATTACGCTTATCTCATGTCTATTCGGACACAATTGCCATTATAAAAGAGATGCTAAATGAAGAAGGACTTAATGGTAAATTCGGAGATATTTTGGATATGAAAAATTTTTTCCCGGAGTCCATTTTCTATCAATTTATTGGAAACCCGGAAAATATTTTCCTTTATAACGAAATATTTGAAGAGGCATATAAAAAACAGATTAAGAATTGATTCGCTATTAATTCATATGGAATAATATTTAACCGCCATAGTTTGAATGGCTACGGCGGTCACATAAATTTATTCGATTTGGTCATACAAGCCTTCGACTATCAACCACTCCTCAAAAGACTTTCTTGATATACGAATCATATTACCGATACGGATCGTCTTAAACAATCCAGAATTTGCCAACTTATAAGCCGTAGTGCGGCTGACGCTCAGAATGGTTGCGATATCGCTAACGGTATAGGTTCTGCTTTGTGTGGCCTGTTTTTCCTTAGAAGTATTGTTGTCCATAATAATTTCCTTTCAATTTGCTAATTCCGTGCTAATACGATTTTGAAATTCCCCTAAGAAAGCCCTTAGTTATAAGGGATTTCTTGCTAATGGCTTGCTAATACGATGTTTGAGAAGCCGTGGTAAAAGGGGTGATTTTAGACAAAATCAAGTAATTTGATCAGTTCCCGGCTTATACGATTTGCAACGAGATAATACAGGAAGTTACAAGATGAACAACGTGCGAAATGGTTCGCCATACTCCTAAGGGTTAGTTGTGAGTTCGATTCTCGCCGGGGGTGCCAAAAAATGGCGCCGCAAACCACGAAAAAAATGGTTTGCGGCGTTTTCTTGTTATCCATTCTTCTGCATTGGCCAATCCGATTTTGGAAAGTCCAGCCTTTTCCCGCAACTTCTCAAACGATTTCAGGATGATACGGTCCTCGCAAGGCCGACCATTGGGCAACGTCACCACCAAGTCGTAGTCCTGATACTCGTCGCGGAGCAGCGCCCGCAGCTCGTCTTGCGCGGATTTCCATTCCCGCAGGATGTAAGCCAGAGTTTTGGGCAGCCATACCTTACGGATGCTGGAATCGGTCTTGGGTTTTTTCAGGATGATCCTGGTGCTGGTATTGGGAAACAGGGGCGTGAACACATGGTAGATGTCCTTTTGCCCCAGCATCTCAATGGCCCGCTTGGAGGCCCGCGCCAGCTCCTTGTCGATGCAGAGATCTACAATCATCAGTTGTTACTTCTGCTAGATAAGACTAGCCTATCATGTCCAGAACTGTTATAAAGAAAAGATTCTTCAAAATGTTTCTACTTGTTTTTATCAAATAATGGCACTATAAAGGAGGATTCCCATCGCTGCCGTCTTCCCATTGTGAGCATTACTTTTTCATTTCCCCCTTCCCCATCGGAAAAGGAAAAAGTGGAAGAGGATAGCGATGAACGAAGTCACTTTAATCTAAATGTAAGCCGCTTGCCTTTTGCCAGGGCTGAAAGGATCAGGTGCGCATCACGGCCCGAATCAGTCGGATTTCCAGACAGCGTTTCATGTGGGTATCCACGCACACATGAGGGGTTCCGTCCTTGTCATAGAGGGTACGGGTACACAGGCGGCTCATATAGTCGTCGTAGTACCGCAACACTTGCTCCATGGCCTCGCTGTCACCGCCGGAGGCCGCATGGATCACCCAAACGGGCGGTTCTGTCATCTTCCTCAGCCTCCTTTCGGCATCAGCGCCGACAATGCTTTGCGCAGCTCCTGCAGCGCCCTCGTCCGGTGCCGCTGAACGGTGCTCCGGGACATCCCAACGAGATTGCCGATCTCACCGTCTGCCAGATCCAGGGTGCAGTGCAAAATCAAAATGCTCTGCTCTGTCTGCGGCAATGCGGAGAAAGCCTCGGCTACAAGCTCGTTGTCAATATGTAGATCGTAGCCGTGCGACGAGAACACAATGCTGTCACTGGGGTAACGATCTACGACGCAGAGCTTGTCCAGTTCCGCCTGGGACAAGTCGCTAAAGAAGGCTTCACGCTCTCTTTGGCGTTTCATGTTCCGCAGATAGGCTCTGGCCTCGTTTCGCAATACCTTCTTGCAAAAAGCATCGAACCGGCATTGCTCGCCATAGTCGCGGGGGTTAGATTCCATCAGTTTCACCCCCTTTCCATGGGGGGATCAGGTGGTTCTCTCCCTTTCCGCTACTACCAATCCTGCGTGAGCGTGTTCTGCCCGCTAAACGCCTCCTTTTTGAAGAAAATTTGAGAAAAGCAACGACCAGCCATCCTGACCGCAGGAAACGACAAAAAACGCCCGGCAGGTCACAGACCCACCGGGTGCAATAGCAAGTGATATGAAGTTTATTTACATGGTATAGTTCATACTCATGGCCGGACCTGTCCGCCGAATGGAACGGGCTTTTTTTGAGCGGCTAGCCTTTGTCAGATCAAGTGGGGATAGTATCCGGCGCAGCATGGCGGCATCCTCCTTCTATGCCGCCGTGGAAGCTGTCCCTTCACAATCGAAGGACACGGACATATTCCGCAGGACATTGATAAAGCTGATATGTTCGGCAAAGTGATCGACCACCGCTTTGGCAGACTCAACCATGTGTTCCATGAACTTTTCTTTCTGAATGTCCCACATATCGTCGGACCCCGGCATAGTATGGATCATTGACTTTCCAATGCGCCCATCCGCACAGCCGATTCCAATGTTCTTGGCAGAGCCGCCAAAACCACCTACCTGATGTCCTTTGAAATGGGTCAGCACCAGCAGCGAATCATAGTTCTGAATATGTTTTCCTACCGACATCTCAGTAAACCACTTGCCACCCTTTACCGGGAGCATCACGGTTCCGTCCTCATCCAGAATATCCACTGGGCAGAACGTCCAGCCGTTAACTTTCAGAGTCTCGCGGTGCTGCTCCGTAGTATAGCGATCTCCTTCATAATAGGTGTTTGTTTCCACAATGGAAGCAGATCATTTTGCACCAGTGCTTGCACCCAAGGACGAGGGATGATGTTGGGACCATGCTGTTCGCCAGTGTGTAGCTTGATGCCGGTCTTGCCAGAAATCCCTTGACAAACACAATGATATAATCTTGCGTAATCCCTCTACTGATAAATCGCGGGTAAAATAGACAATAGATTTTTCGCCTTTACGTTCTTCATACGGGATATAGTAATCTCCACCTACTCCCGGTAATGGTTTCTGCTTCTCTATGGTTCATCCTCCTTAGAATTGGTCTGGCAACACAGTTTGCAGCCAATTTTGAATTTCCTCGCCGGAAGAGCCGATGGCAAAGCGCATACCTTCCGCCCAGGTTACGGTGTCTGGGCAAAGGCTATGCAGATTATCCGCACTAGAGCCCACACCGCTGGAATGGGAGGTGCAGAATGGGACGATTGTTTTGCCGGAAAAGTCATAGCTCTCCAGAAATGTACTGATGATGCGGGGGGCCTGACCATGCCAGATGGGATAGCCCAGCAGCACCGTATCGTACTGATCCATATCTTCCACACGGTTTGCAATCCCAGGCCGGGCACTGGGGTCATCCTGTTCCTGGTCAGCCCGTCCGCCAGTATAATAGGCCAGATCTTCCTCCGTATAGGGTTCCTCCGGCAGGATTTCATAAAGTTCTGCGTTCAGGATTTCCGCTGCCTGCTGCGCCACCTGCTCGGTGGTTCCTGTGGCGGAAAAATAGGCCACCAAAATTCTATTTTCCATCGTTTCCTCCTCACTCGTCTCCGAAGAGGACGTGTGCGTATCCGAACTTTCCTCCGGTGTTGCGCTACTTTCTGCCTCACCCATTGGCTCCGTGCCGGTAGCCTCCTGCTCTGCCTGCTGGGACACAGAGTCTGACAGGGCGGAGCTTTCTCCGCCGCCATTCCCGGCGCATCCCGTGATGGATACCAGAAGAACCAGCGAAAGGGCAAGCCCTGCCATTTTTCTTTTCATGGGTTACCCCCTCCTGTTCCATCCTTTCAGAAGCCAAGCCATATTTTTTCCCAAGTTTTCCATGTTGGCAAGGCCCTCGGCGTCTTTCTCCACATCACCAGGCAACTGGCCATACGCCATATTCCAGTAGGTGGAACCCACCACAACCATTTCGTGATTGAGGAAAAAGTGGTGCATGGCATCCACGGCGTTCAATGCGCCGCCACGACGTGCCGCCACTACGGCAGCACCCGCTTTGTGGGTAAGCAGTCCGGGGTTCATGTCACAAACAACTGCCGCCCGCTCCAGCAGAGCCTGCATATTGGCCGAGATATTGGCGGAGTAAACCGGGGAGCCCAGCAATATGCCGTCCGCTTCCTTCATCTTGTCAAAAATCTCCCGGAACTGATCCTTGCGGTGGACACAGTTTCCCTGACCGCCACAGGCCCAGCAAGCCTTACACGGCTCGATCATCTCACCGGCAAGCTGGATCATCTCGGTTTCCATGCCCTCTTGATTCAGCTCCTCAAATACCCGGTTGATTAAAATGGCGGTATTTCCGTCTTTCCGCGCGCTGCTGTTGATTGCTAAAACTTTCATTGTCATTCTCCTTTTAATACCAGTCATGTTTCTCGTCCCGGTTCAGGGCGGCGATCTGCGACATTTCCTCGTCCGTCAGCTCAAAACCGAATAGGTCAAGATTTTCCCGGATGTGATCTGGGTTGCTGGAACCAGGAATGACCACCACGCCCCGCTGGAGATTCCACCGCAAAATTACCTGAGCAGAAGTGACACCGTGGGCCTCCGCAATGGCGGAAATGGTCGTATCTCCCAACAGCTCGGATGTGTGGCCCCGTCCACCGAAGGGATACCAGCCCTGCACCGTGATGCCAAGACTCTGGATATACGGTACGACATCCGGTTCCTGATAGTAGGGATGAATTTCGTTCTGTACCAAAGCCGGGGTAATATTCACCTGGGGCAAAAATTCCTCCAACTCCTCAATGTACCAGTTGGAAAGACCGATGGAGTGGATTTTTCCGTCCTCCACTGCTTGCTCCATGGCGAGATAGGCGTCCACATCTCCGCTGTCGGGGTGATGTAACAGCATCATGTCGATGTAGCCGATGTCCAGGGTTTCCAGAGCCAGGTCAATAGCCGCCTCCGGGTCGTCAAACTGGCTTGGATAGAGCTTAGTGATGACAAAGATTTCTTCTCGGGGGACATCGCTGTCTCGGATGGCCCGGCCCACGGCGGCCTCGTTGTGGTACATATAGGCCGTGTCGATCAGCCGCCCGCCTGCTTCCAGCAGGGCGGTGACGGAGTTGTAGCACTCCTCGTCGCTGAGGGAGTAGGTCCCCAGGCCCATGATGGGCATCTCATAGCCGCTGTTCAGTGTGACGGTGGCGGTTTCCAAATCAAAGTTGCCCGGATTGTCCACAGCAGAGTCTACTTCCTCTTCTGAGGTGGGTGCTGTGCTTTCCGCCGTAGGCTCACTGGACGGTGTTTCACTTATATTGACCTCAGGAAGAGTAGAGGACTCAATGCTTTCGCTGGCAGAAGGAGCTTGACCGCAAGCAGTCATACCAAGCAGAAAAGTAAATGTCAGAGCCAGCGCCAGAATTCGTTTCATGTGTTTGCCTCCTCTCCGGATGAAATGGTTTTGATAATTTTTGCCGGAACGCCGCCGATGATGGTCATGGGCGGCCCGTTTCTCCATTTCCTCATAGCCCAATACAAGCACCTCCCGCTCAATACCAGCCAAACAGGGAACGCCCCTCATTCAAATTGCTTAGTTGTTCTAAATCTTCTTGTGACAAAGTAAAGTCGAGGCTCTGTAGATTTTGTTCCATCCGCTCCCGATGAAGCGATTTCGGAATGACTGCGATTCCGTTCTGGGTCAGATAGCGAAGAGCTACCTGTCCGGCGGTCTTTCCGTATTTTGCGCCGATCTGGTTCAGTAGCGGTTCGGCAAAGATATTCCTCCGTCCCTCAGTAAAAGATGCCCAGGACTGCATCCGGGTGCCCTGCTGGGCAAGATGCTCTTTCAGCTTCAGCTGAGGGAAATAGACATGGGACTCCACCTGGTTTACCGCCGGAACAATGCCACAGTGCTCCAGGAAACGGTCATATTCCTTCTGTCCAAAGTTGGAGATGCCGATGGCCCGTACCGTGCCCGCTTGATAAGCTTCCTTAAGTGCCTCATACATTTCCAGCGCGTTGTCGTAAGGTTCGTGGATGAGCAGAAGATCAATGTAAGCGGTCTGCAACGCTTGCAGGGATTTCTCGATGCCAGCCTTTGCCTTTTGATAGCTGGCGCTGGGGCGGTACAGCTTTGTGGTGATAAAAATTTCCTCCCGGGGCAATCCGCTTTCCCGTACAGCCTGCCCTACGATATCCTCATTGTCGTACATCTGAGCAGTATCAATCAGACGGTAACCCAACGCCAGTGCAGTCAAAATTGCATTTTTACCCACTTCGCCCCGCACATCCCAGGTGCCAAAGCCAATGATCGGAAGTCGTACTCCGTTGTTCAGTGTTAAATAGTTCATATTACCTCCGGTTTATCCATTTGTTTTTCCCATTCCCGCAGGGTATCTACGCCGGTCTCATCCCCCAGTTTCTCCAGGCGTGAAACCTCCTCATCGCTCAGGACGATTTGCGCGGCAGCGGCAGCTTCCTCGACTTGGCGTACCTTGGTCACACCGATGATGGGCAGCGTTCCCTTGGCAATGGCCCATGCAGTAGCCACCTGTGCAGGACTGGCCTGATGAGTTTCTCCGATGCTGCGCAGCTCGTGAATCAGAGCTTCCAGCTCTTGCAGGTAGGGGTTATAGGCTTCGCCGCGGCCGGTTCCTTCCGGGAAGGGGTGAGCTGTGTCAAAACGACCAGTAAGTGCCCCCTGTTCCAGCACCATATAAGCGTAGAAGGTGATGCCATTTTCTTTGCAGTAGTCCAGAATACCGGCCTTTTCCGAGGAACGATGCAGCAGACTGAAATGGTTCTGGACAGCGGAAATTTTCAGTCCTTCGGCAGCCAGAATTTCACCTGCCCGCTTGATTTCCTCAAGGTTGTGATTGGACATACCGATGGCCTTGATCTGTCCGCTCTTTGCCAGCGGAATCAGGTCCGGTGTCCACCGCTCTACGTCCATGGGATTATGAATCCAGTAGATGTCGATCACATCCGTGTGCAGACGCTCCTTGCTGCCATCAATCATGTGCTGCATGGCATCAGGTGTGCCGTCTTCAATCTGGGGAGTAAACTTGGTGGACAAGACTACATCCTCCCGGCGCAGCTCTTTCGCAAAGTTTCCCAGGATGCGCTCGGAGGTCCCGTCGCCGTACACGGCAGCGGTGTCCCACAGATTTAGCCCCAGTTCCATCGCCTTATCAAAGACAGGCCTCAAATCCTGTTCAAACAAATGGTTTCCAAATACCTGATCCCCACCAGCAGCTCCAGTTCCCCAGGACCAGGCACCCATTGCGATTTTCGGCATTCTCGTACTCATAAAAATCTTTCCTCCTTCGCGATCTCCGTGTTCTAACCGGAACAGCAGATAGTCCAGACAATCAACTTCCCTTTGGCTGGTATGCACCCATATCCAACAGTTTATATTTGTGCTGAGACAAAAGCCGCATCATCCCAGTGAAATCGTTCCTCAGAAATTGAGACATATCGATCTGGATTACTTCCTTATCGCATCCAGCATCCTAAAAATTTTGCAGCAATAGTGCGCGGTAATCGGATGCGTGAGCCACCGTTCTCACCTCCTGATTGTATTATAGGACTACCCAGAAGAAATGTAAAATATTTAATTTCTATTCCTAGATATTCTTGATTTAAATATCTGGTTTGTGTTATACTGACCTCAAAACAGAATGCAATAGGAGGCGTGAAAATGGAACTGCGCGTTTTGCGTTACTTTTTAGAGGTGGCAAGAGAAGGCAATGTGACCCATGCTGCTCAGCGGCTTCATGTATCACAGCCCACATTGTCGCGCCAAATCAAAGAGCTGGAGGAAGAACTGGGTAAGAAACTATTTACCCGCAGCAATTACAGTGTCAGCTTAACGGAAGAAGGGATGCTTCTTCGCAAACGTGCGGAAGACATTCTGGATATGGCGGATAAAACGATGGCAGAGTTTCAAGCATTGGACGAAATCAACGGCGGAGATATTCATATCGGATGTGCGGAGTCCAATGGCATTGCGCCCTTTGTCCAGGTCATCCAATCGCTGCAAAAACAGTACCCCGGTATCCGCTACCACTTTTACAGCAGCGGCACAGACGCTGTTAATGAGCGGCTGGATCGAGGTCTGTTGGACTTTGCCATTATCGTGCAGGAGGTTGACCCGTCAAAGTATAATTATTTGAAAGTTCCTGCATCAGATCAATGGGGGCTCATTATGAGAAAAGACAGCCCTCTCGCAGAACATTCTTGCATCCATTTGAATGACTTAATGGATATTCCCCTCATCATTTCTCGGCAGGCAATGGGAGAAGAAATGCCCCGTTGGTTTGGAGAAACACAAGATAAGCTGCATATTGTGGCAACCTATGACCTGCTTTTTAATACATCTGTCATGGTACGGGAAGGCTTTGGATATGTTTTGGGGTTTGATGGGCTGGTCTACACTGGGCCAGACAGTGATCTGTGTTTTCGTCCATTGGAGCCTGCGCTGGAATCACCCATGTATATCATTTGGAGAAAGTATCAGGTGTTTAGTCCTGTGGCCACGCTCTTATTGGAACAGCTAAAAAATAATTTTATGAGTAGTATGGAAAAATGAATTAAAATTGGCCAAATTAACCGTCTCAAATTGTAATACTAGTAGCAGGGAAAATGGTTGGGGAGAAACGATAGCAAGCACAGCAAGTGAGTACCCGCTTGCGATTTTTGGGGTTTAGGGAACCCGCCCCCTAACCCCCAAAAATGCTTGTTGGGGCGCGGGTCTCCAGTGGAGACCTCAAAGTGTGAAACGCTTTGAAGAGTCGACCGAGCCGACAGGTGAGAGACTCCCAAACCCTTATACGAAAGGACGGTGCCTCCCTATGGCAAAGTGCAAACGCCCCATCATCCTGCGCTGCCCAGTAACAGCGGAGGAACGCACCTTGATCGAGCAGAAGATGGCCCAGCTCCAGACAAAGTGGATTGGCGCCTACCTGCGGAAGATGGCGATTGACGGGTACATCATCTATGTGGACACCAGGGACATTTAGGAACTTCTTAATTACCGCAATTTCACATTGTTCAGTTGCCCATGTTAATTCTTTTGAATCATTAGATTTGCTAACATCGGAGAACCAGATACTACGATTTTTTTATAATGTTGTAAAAAGTATCTAAACTGCAATAATGATACAATGTATCTCTTTATCCATAATTCCACCAATCCTTGTATATCTTAATTCTCAACAACACTTATATTCTATTAGAATTATTATATCAGAGCTCTATTTTTTTACAATGAATTTGGTGTATCAATAGAAACACTTTTCCTAATAAGCAATTACTAAGAGTATGCATTTCATCGTTTCAAAAAAAAATGTGAGCGCCGCCATCGGACAAGTATCCGATGTTGACGCTCCCATTTTGCTTTATTATATGCTTACATTCGTGGCAGTGCAGGGGAAGTTTTCAAGCACCGTATCGGGGCGCACCTTAATTCGGGTCTTGTTGTTGCAGATCGGACATAGCACCCATTTTTCTTTTTCCAATGCACCACCTCCAAAAACTTATTTGATTTCTTTGCCACAATAGGAGCAATACTTGCCATTTGTTAATCTTGGTTTGCCACAATACGGACATTTTGCGGTTCCCCATTTAATATAAATAAGCCCACCAAGCAGAAGTATCCAACAAGGTATGGCGATATACGCCGTTGTGCGTATCGTGTTCTCGTCCAATTCATAGACACCAATTCCCATTACCGCCATTGTTATTACAAGGGTAATAGCCGATATAGCTATAATCCAAGTTGCTACTTTTTTCATAGTGATACCTCCATATGACTTTTCAAAATAATTATATCATTGAGACACGAACAAATCTACATCATTTCAGCCTGTCGACGGCATTGTTCTCTCTGGCGTACCTCCGCGCTGCTTCCCGTCGTTCCTCGCTGTATGGGGACGGTCAGACGGAAAGAGAACCGGCCTTTCTCAATGTCAAACTCCATGCAGCCCGTTTCTGCTGTTAGAGGATGAGTGATCGACTGCGACGCAGCCAGAACAAAAAACAATGTGAGCGCCATCACCGGACAAAACCGATGGTGGTGCTCTCATTTTGCTTAACGAAAGGTGAAAATCCGGCGTTTTTCCTATTTAGAAACGCCCTGCCGCCCCACATAAAAAATCATACTGCCCCTACACGGAAAAGCCGACACGGGCGGTTGCTTTGCCCATTTTGAACCCTAATTCCTGCACTTTTTGGAACGGCTGGAAAGATAGTGCAGACAGGACACCACTACCGCCCGGAAACTCTGCTTGCAGGGATGGACGCAGCCTTTGCAGAGCTTGTTATACTGGCGCCTACCGTTCTCGCCCAGGAAGAACGCCCATTCCAGACGCCATTTCTTGCTCCGGCTCATAAGTCGCCCAACTCCGGGGGCTTCTTCTGGGGGGCGGGCTTGTCCAGGCTTTTCCGTTCCGCGCACTCCCGTTTTGCGTCCTCCAACCGCTCCCGGATGGAAGGCTTTTTCTCTGTCTGTCTCTCCCTGGGGCACTCATGTTCCCACTCGTCGCCGGAGAGGGTGAGATAGCCTCGGCTTGTAAAACAGCCCTGTTCCTGCCGCATGGCATGATTGCCAAAGGGAACGGGATCAATGGCGTCCAGCAGCTCCGGGGGCAGAAGGACATCCAAATGCTGCGCCAGATAGCGCCAGCCCACATCCTCCACTTTGCGGATGTTGGGCTCCAGGACAAAACACTCGGTGTTGGCGGAAAACTCCGGGAACTGCTCCAGGGTGGTCAGACGATAGGGCGACTCCTGGACAGCGGCCAGAAGATCACGGTTCTCCGGGGAAAGTCCGGCAAGCGCCTGGGCCGCTGCCTCCAGTTCGCTTGCGTCACCCCCTGCGGGGAACAGCGGTTTCAAATGCTCCATGAAATTGGGTTTGGCTTTACTCAAAGACACCATCCTTTCTGAAAATGGGTAAAAGAAAAGCAGGAAACCTTTCAAAGATTTCCTGCTCGGGGGTGCCGCCGGTGGGCAGCTGGTATTCAGTTTCCAGTAGTTTTATAAGTTCGGTGAACTGGAAGTTGACTTAGAGTTTTAATACGGCAATCTGTTCTTCTCCATCTTTTTCTCCGGTTTCTATAAACCCAAAAGAGGCGTACAGAGATTTGGCAACCACGTTTTCTGGCTCATATGACAGCCAACAGAAATCCGCTTTACCACAGGGAAATGTCCTGATAAATCTTAACGCAAGTTCTACCGCCTGTTTCCCATATCCCCTGTTTTGAAAGTTTTTATCTATCATCAATCTCCACAGGTTATAATTCCCGTCTGCTATGGAAGGTGCATCCTTCCAGTAATCATCTTTGTCATAACCAATCATCACAAAGCCGACTGGTTTATTACCTTCAAAAATTCCAAACGGAAAAGCGTATCCGTTGGATGTAATAGCGGCATACGCTTCAATAATACTAATATCATTGCTGGCGACAAAACTTTTCTGACTATCTAAGACATTTAACTTCAAAATATCCCAAATATTTTCGCCATTTATTTTTTCCAGATGAATCATTCTATTTACCCCGCAAATACCAATTTGTTGTTGACTATATTATACTATGACCGGCCACTTTTAGGAATAGAATAATTGTAAACTTGCTGGACAGAAACAGGGCTTTCGCACTTCCCCCAACAAGCAAAATCCCCGGCCCGGCAGGGTGGCCGGATCAGGGATTTTGCACAAGTGTGACCGCACTTTCGATGTTTGCTGCCAGTTTCTTTTTCCACGCGGTAGTTGACGTATTTCCCGCCGGCATCGGCCGGCACCACAAAGGTTGGTTTTTATTGCGTGTTCGATGATACAACACCAAAAATAACTACAAGGCATTGACGCCGATAATCCAGCCCCACCGGGTGCGTCTCAAAAGAGCTGCTGTACAGCAGCTCTTTTTCTTTGCCGTCGTACGGCAGTGGATAAGGCTTTGGGGGCTCAGCATAAGTTTAACGACTTATTAAATCCTCAAACTATGGCAGACGCTCTTTCTGGTAAAGCGATATACACCGTAGAGCAGTAGCGACAGTACTGCTACAGCCGCAGCACAGGCTCCCATTCCTGCCAGCTCTCCAGGGGTGAAGCGATTGTCGTTAAAGTACATAATCATCGTGTAAAAAGCCGCAATGATCAGTGTGCCGACAATGGCGGGCACCAGAAACACTTTGGACACCTGCCCCTTGACCGAGCAAAAGAGATAGGATCTTGGTGCCCCGAGATGCCGAAGGTCATCATAAACATGCGCATTGGTAAGGGCGATGGTCATGCACCGGGTGAAGGCAATGACGATCACCGCGGCAAAGCAGATCAGCGCGATGAAGATAAACAGCATCAAAAAGACAGCCATCGTCGTAACAAAGTCGTTCTGGTCCAGCACACGGAACTGCGGCATATAGAGCCAGTAGTTTCGGAACTCTGTGCTGTCCCGATCTCCTCGCTGAATAACCGGGAAGCCGTAGTCGGCTACCTGCTCGCGATCAAAGTCATAGGGTTCCCCTGCTGTATCCGACAACGTCTTGGACACCAGATCGTAGGCATCCAGCTGCATGACCTCGTCCCCGGAGCGATCTACAATCTCGTTGAACAGGGCTTTTGCAAAGGGGTAACTGGTGTCCACATCCGCTACATTGAAAAACACCCAGCTTTCCTGCCAGAGATCGGTAAGCCCTGCGGCAATGGCATGGTAATCGGCGTCATCCAGCACATAGCAGCCCAGCAACATGGTATACCGCAAAGGCTCCGCAGGGGTGACAGGCAAGCTCTCTCCGGTAACCATGTTGGTGACCAGCGTTATATCTCCGCCGGAAAGATAACTGCTGCCCCCCTCGTCATCCAGTACATTGGCGCAGGTGCCGGGGGCAAGATCCACATTCTGGCCGGTAAGGGTATTCCAGGCGGATTCGCAGAAAAAGGTGGCCCCGGAAGCAACCTCCCGGTACTCTGTAGTATAAGTAGTCCCCATGGCTCCGTTGTCTTGCTCTATGGAGACGGTACCGTCTGCGCCCAAGGTGGCGGCGCCTACTTTTGCCCAAGAGATAAGCTCTACACCGTACTCCGATGCCAGGGACTCCACCTCGCTTTGCTCTGGCAGGTCTTGATCGTTGCGCCAGTGGTACGCAAAATCCACCGGGCGGCTCGAAAAACTGTAGGCAGAGTTGGTAGAAAGCATGGGGGCATAGAAGGCGGCAAAATAAGCACCAGCGATGAGAAGTGTCATGACCAGCATATTCCGCACGGTCTGCCGCCCTTGGAAACGCATCTGCGAGGTAACGATGATGTCCCGGTATTTGTGACGCTTCCGCCAACCGTTTACCACCGTGTGCAGCAACACCATATACATGCCGATAAGGGCCGGCAGATAAAAGACAGCGCCCACCACAGAGGGCGGATACCAACAGAGTACCCGGATGAAGAAGGAGGGCATCAGATACCCCGCCAGCGCGCCAACGGCCACCAGGATAATACCGACGGGGCCGTACCACCGCTTGACTTCCCGGATGGGCTCGGAGGTGTGGGACTCCTGGACAATATCGATGATGTTGGTGCGGCGGACAGAGCGCCTGCCCAACAGGAACAGCATTACCACCACATACGCAGAGAAGGCGATTGACAGCAGATAGGCTTTCGGATCAAAGGTCAAAACCATCTCTTGGGAATCCACCAAAAAGCGCCGAAACAGCTGCCATACGCACCAGGCAAGCGGCCCACCTAAAATGGCCCCGGCAGCGCAGGAACTCAGGGAGATCACGGCCAGTTCTTTTCCCAGCTCGCTTTGCAGCTGGCGGCGCGTAGCACCCAAAGCAAGAAACGCACCGGTCTCCCGGGACTTCTGACGGAAAAACAGCCCGGCGGCGTAGGTGGTGAACACGGCGCACCCGACGACTGCCAGTACAAAGATCATCGTGACCTGTTTGCGGGAATCGCCCCCTTCGGGCAGAACACAAAGGATGGTGGGGGCACGCATCATACAGGCATAGGCGGTGATCAGCAGCACCGAGAAGAAACTGCAGCCCGCCAACAGTGCGTAGCGTCCCCGGTTCTTTCTGCGCAGGGCAGCATAAACTTGAGAAAAGGTTGTCATACAGCTCACTCCTTCCCCATATCCCGGATGGCATCCAGCAGGCGGTCCTGAAATGCGGTTCGGTCTGTGCTCCCCCGCTCCAAAGTCTGCCACACCACGCCATCTCGGAGAATGATTACCCGGTCACAAAAAGAAGCCGCAAAGGAATCATGGGTCACCATGAAGATGGTGGCTTCCAAAGAAGTCTTGGCCTGCTCAAAGGAGCGGATTACCGCCCGGCTGGACTTGGAATCCAAATTTCCAGTGGGCTCGTCGGCTAAAATCAGCAAGGGACGATTGATGAGGGCCCGAGCCACAGCGGTTCGCTGTTTCTCACCGCCAGAAATCTCAGCCGGGTATTTGTCCTGGATATGCCCAATGCCGAACACATCACACAGCTGGTTGGCTCGCTCCTCCACCTGGGAATTGATCCTTCCTCCGATAATGGCCGGAAGCAAAATATTTTCCCGGACCGTGAGGCCGTCCAGCAATAAGAAGTCCTGAAACACAAACCCCAGTTGTTGGTTTCGGATCTGCGCTAACGCCTCCTCCCCCAACCTGGCCAGTTCCATATTCCCGAGCAAAATGCTGCCGGAGTCTGAAGGAATATAACAGGAGATGCAATTCAGGAGGGTAGTCTTGCCGGAACCGGAAGGTCCCATAACGGCCACAAACTCTCCCTTTTCCACTTGAAGAGAAACCCCTTTCAGAACCTCATAGGTGGTCTTTCCCACCTGATAAGATTTGTGAAGATCTTTGACACATAGCATGATGAAACTCCTTTCGCTCAAAAGGCTTTAAAACAGGACAATGTCTTGTTGTATTCAGTATCACACAAATAAAGTCTCATCGCAAACGGCCATGTCATCTGTAGCAAGTTTCGTGTCAAGTTTGGCAAAGATAGGACCAGTCATGTAAAGATTGGGGCTTTTTCCGTCAAGTTTGGTTTTACGCAACGAACGCCTTGTGATACAATAAACAAGTATTCTTTTATAGCATTTGGATTTTTGCGAAAGCAAATGGTCATGATGAGAAAGGGGTGATGGCTGTGCTTCGAATCGGGATCTGTGACGATTTGGCTGACGCGCGCCTTGTGCTTCGGTCTATGCTGGAACGCATCCTGGAAAATCAAAAGGTGCCGGCACAGTTCTTTGAATTTTCTGCCGGAGAGACTTTGCTTCACTGGTATGAGCATCATACCGGCGAGTTGGATGTGCTGTTTTTGGATATGGAGCTGCACGAGCTGGACGGTATGGAGACGGCCCGGCGGCTCCGAAAAGCAGACGCCGGGCTTCAACTTGTGTTCGTCACCGGATATTCTGACCATGTCTTTGACGGCTACAGTGTGGGTGCCTTGGGATACCTGCTGAAGCCGCCCAAACAAGAACAACTGCAAGCCGTATTGGAGCGGGCTCAGGCGGCACTATATCGGGATTTGGAGCGGGCCTACATCTGCCGAAACGGAGAAACCTACTACCGCATTCCGATACAGAATATCCTCTACTTTGCCTCCGATCGACGCCAAGTTCAGTGCGTTACACAGGGGCGGACCTATGCTTTCTACGCCAAATTGGATGCGGTGGCAGTGGAAGTTGGGAAAGAGTTTGTCCGCGTTCATCAGCGGTACCTGGTTCGAACTGGCGCGGTGGAACGCATCGAAAGCGGCGAGGTAGTTCTTCGGAATGGGGAACGGCTCCCTGTCAGTCGCTCGTATCAGCAGTCGGCGATTCTGGCACTGACACGGGTGGAACTGGAGGAATGATCGGTGGGCACATTTCTTTGGAATTTTTGTTTTTACGGATTTTGGTGGATTTGTATTCTGGCCAATGGATTTTTCTTGTATCGGTTGTGCCGGCCTTTTGTGCAGCTTCGAGAAGGGCATCTCTGGAGGGCACTGCTGCTTTTGACCTTGGCCGGTAGCAGCGGCATGGTCATCTGGGTGGGAGACCCCAACCTGCTCTACACTCTGCCGGTGTACATCCTCCTGTTTCTTTTGTCAACAAAGGGAGATCGGACGGGCAGGCTGGCGGTTTGCATCATCTTCTTCTGCCTGGAGATGTCCGTCTGTGCTCTGCTGGATACCTATGTGGCAGTGCCGGACTCCTTCCTGCCCCACAGCTTACTCGTGCGACTGTTGCGGACGGCCATTTTCGGGCTCCTTTGGTTATCGCTGCGACGCCGGTTTCCAGAGGAGCAGGTGCACCTCTCCCGGCGGCTGTGGCAGGTAGTGCTGTGCCTAGCGGCCATGCCGCTATGCGCGCTTGTGGCCGTGGTGCTGCTGACCTTCCAAAAATATGAATCTGCCGCTGTCAACACGCTGGCGATGAATCAGGGAATAGTGGTGCTGCCCTTTGTTTTGTTGACCTCCATCGTGTTGCTGTCCGCCGTCCTGATTCTTGCGGACCACGAGCGGTTGGAGCGGGCCAGCCAATTAGCAGGGCTGCGCGAGATCTACTACCAGGGCCTACAGCAACAGGAGCGCCAGGTGCGGACTTTGCGCCACGACCTTCGAAACCATCTGACGGTTGTTTTGGCTTTATTAAAAAAGAATGATACCCAAGGGGCAATTGGATACCTCGAGCAGATGACCGATTCCCCTGCCCTGCAAGGCGGCAAGCGATTTTGTGGCAATGAGGCTGCCAACGTGGTACTCTCGGCCAAGGCGGAAATTATGAAACAGGAGGGCATCGCAGCAGACTTTGCTGTGTCCCTCCCCAAAGAGCTGTCGGTAACCGATACAGATTTAGCTGCTCTGTTGGGAAATGCCTTGGACAACGCCATCGAAGGCGTACAAAACGCAGCGACAAAGAAGATTATCCTGCGTTGCAGGGTGGATAAGGGCCTGCTCATGCTGCGTCTGGAAAATCCTGTGGGTGGCGAAGTTAACCCGGACCTCTCCACCACCAAGAAGGAAAAGGCTTCCCACGGTTTTGGCCTGCCCGGCATGCGAGAGATCGCCCGGCGGTATCATGGGACCTTGGAAGCAGCAGTGGAAAATGACCGATTCACTTTGCTTGTGTGTTTGATGGTGTAGCCGATCACAGCCGAATAAACAATAAAACAGGGCGAACTACATTATGCAGCCCCGGAAAGCAAACCGACTTACTGCTTCCCTGACGGATTTTCCCCGTAAAGAATCCCACAAATAGGTAAACAAAAATGAGGCAGGTTCCCACTTGGGAAAACCTGTCTCATTTCTTTTGTATCAAATCACCTTAACAAATCTTTTTCGCTTCCAATAAAACTTCAGACTTCTTCACCATTTACAGCATTGCTCAGCATGATGAAAGAACACTGAAAAGTGCTCCCAACAGTGGAGCTACCACCAACATCACCAAAGAGTAAATCAGCGACGAAACAGATACCAACGTCGCCCTCTGACAAGAAGGCACCATCTCATTTAATGTCACATCACTGCGTACATCCATAATATCGTCCAGCGCTCCTGCTAGGAATGCCCCGGCCAAAACCGCAGGCAGCCAAGACATCGATGCCAAACAAGTTCCCATCAAAACACCGCCCCCGCACAAAAGTGCCAATGAACGGTAACGCAGCCTCCCGGCAACCCGAGCAAGCTGTAAGCCTAGCGTACTGCTCAATCCCAGCAAAAACAGTATCGGCCCTAACCAGCCAACCGGGACTCCAATCTTTGGCAGCCGTGCCTGCAACAGGTAAAGCAGCATACTGGCGACAGAACCAATCATAGCATTACAGAACATCAAACGCAGCACCTTTGGATTATGACGCATAAAGTCAATGCTTTGCCACGCCGAAGCGCAAATGCGTTGGAATGGATCTCCGACAATTACTTTATCGGTTTCCGGTTCTTTCAGTCGAAAGGCTGGCCATAGGCCCAGCAGTGCCAAAACGAAATCCACTCCGTAGGCAGCTCGAGGTCCAACCCATAATGCTGCACCCGTGCAAAGGGTAGCCAGAGCTGAACCAATCCTCCATATCGTTGTGTCGTTGACCGAAAACTGTTGATAAGCAGTCTCCTTTTGATCCTGTTTCAAGCTCTCATAGGCAAGCGCCTCTCTGGAACCAGAAGCAAAGTTATAACCCAAAGCACTGACGGCCATACCGATGCAAACGCCATTCATCGAATCGGAAAGCAGCATAGCAATAGAAGCAAGCGCTGACATACACTGACTGACAATCATACAGCGCCTGCGTCCGAATACATCTGCAAGGACACCGGAAGGGACTTCAAACAAAAAACTGGTCAAGTGAAAAATGGTTTCTGCCAAGCCAATCTGTGTCAGCGAAAATCCCCGCGCAGCCAGCAATGCTGCCCAACAGGCCCCGGCAAACTGGAGGCTACCGAGCGCGGTAATCGTATATATGCGGCGAATCTGCCATTTACTATCAAACATAAAAAATCTCCTTTTCTCACAGGTATCTGCAAGTAAAAGGAGATAGCACACAATTTTCAAGCTCAAAAGCGCTTCAAATGGCAACCTTGACCTTAAAAGGGCGCACTATCCCCTAAAAAGGCCAAAACATTGCCTTTTTTCAGTTGAATCTTAGAAAATCTCCAAGACATTTGTGCGCCCTCCTTTCTGGTTGTTTGTGTTTATTATACTGCTGTATACACCTTTATGTCAAGAACGGCTAATGATTCACCCTCTTATAAGGACAATCTCTGTCCAGCATTTTAATCTTTTTTTATTTTCAATTTTTTTCTATGTACATTTCTCCAACCTGTTAAGTGGTTCTGCCAACTTCAAACCAAGAATCCATCTGGCTTGCATCTTGGAAATGGAATAACCTGTAGATGGCATATTCTACATCAGTAAAATATTTTGTGCAGTTCCGCTCCAACTGTTTTTATAATGTTCGTACTCCTGCTTAACTGCTTCAACAGCCATACCGTGATTAAGACCATCCTTCAATTGAAAATGAATAGTCTGCAAAAGGCAGGAAGATTTAATCCTTTTCATTTATGTACTAAAACAGTCTCAGGACACCTCTGGCAAAATATCCCGGATGCCTATTATCATGTCAAGATTTCCATGTCCAACAAACTCCGTATCCTTCTATCATAATGGTGTAAATTTAACATTTCACAGGACAAAATTCTCCCTGCGTCGGACTTTTCCCCTTAGAAGTGTCTTTGTTACATTTTGGGACACGGACCTTCATTTGTCCAAAAGCTTTTGGGGGGAGTAATGTTGAAAAAGCTCGATTTTTCTGATAAAATAATTGTCTATAAGGGAGTAGTCAGCACTTTTGTGTGATGATACCAACATCCTGGAAGCGTTCCTGGTATTATCTTAAATGGCGAGACTTATCTGTTTTGGACAGGTAAGCCTCGTTTTTCTTTACCTGTTCAAATAACACAATGGAGGTAAAAAAATGGGATTTGGGGAACTGTTTACAATTGCTGTTGGTGTATTGATGGATACATTCGCTATCTCGATCTGCAAGGGACTTTCTGTTCAAAAGGTAGAAAAAAACATTTTATTTGCGCTGGATTGTGGTTTGGTGGCGCACAGGCATTGATGCCGCTATTGGGATATCTGCTTGGCAGCAGCTTCCAAGCATTGGTCGGACAGGTGGATCACTGGCTTTCTTTTGGGCTGCTGAGCATTATTGGCATCAACATGATCCGAGAATCCAAGGGCGAAGTGGAAAAATTGGATGCAAGCTTTTCTGCAAGAGCAATGTTCCCATTGGCAGTTGCCGATAGCATTGATGCTCTTGCTGTAGGTGTAACATTTGCTTTTCTTGAAGTTCAGATTATTCCTGCAATTTTGTTGATTGGTTTTACTACTTTTTTATTTTCTATCCTTGGAATCAAGATTGGCAATCAGTTTGGAGCCAGATATAAGTCCAAAGCAGAGCTAGTCGGTGGTCTGATCTTAATCTTCATGGGTTTGATGATTTTACTAGAGCACATGGGAATTCTATAAGAAAGGAGTACTTACGGTGGCAGACTCCAATATTACCAAAAAAGCACTTGCATCCGCTCTCAAAGAGTTGATGGAAGAAAGTTCTTTTGAAAAGATTAACATTGCCACCATCTGTGAAAGATGTGGCATGAACCGAAAAAGCTTTTACTACCATTTTAAAGACAAATATGATTTAATCAACTGGATTTTTGATACTGATATCATCGGCTTGATGCTAAATCGTACGGATAATAAATGGGAATCTTTGGAAATTATATGCAAATATTTCTATGAAAACAAGAATTTTTACCGTAAGGCCCTGCGAATTACCGGACAAAATTCCTTTTCGGAGCACCTGCGTGAATTCACACGGCCTTTGTTTCGCGATAGAATAGAACATATTCTAAAAGGAAAAACCATCCCAGAGATATGCGTTGATTTTTTTACAGATGGACTTGTTTGCTCAATTGAACGATGGTTGTTGGATAAAGATTGTATGCCACCGGAAGAGTTTGTCTCTACAATGAAAATGGTGGTGCAAGGAGCTGCTGTGGAAGTCTATAAAAGCATAAACGAGGAAGATAAAGACAGGCAGGCGGAATAAAACTCCGTCTGCCTCCTTTTATGATCTTTTGTGTGCAAATTTTTACTGTACAAGCATTGGATTTACTCTCGTTTTAGGAAACGCTTGCTTTAAAATACTTGGCAAATCCTGAGCAAACAGGTTGTATGCAGCATCCGCTTGAACCCCCTGCGCAGTTATGAGCTTCCCTTCAGCATCAAATCCTGCCAAGCAAGCTTCACTTGAAATAATGCTGTCAATATAACTAGTATCAAACACCAATTCCCAAGCAATTGTCTGAAAAGATTGATCATTCCTCGCCTTATTCACAGCTTTCCATACCCTCTCTCGGGCGGATTGCGGGCAATCTGGAGCGGCATAAAGACCTGTGAATACGGGGTGAGACTGCTCCATCTCTTCAAAAAGCTCACCACTTTCAATTTTGGGCACATCATTTTCGCTGTAAAGGACGCACACAGAATACAACAGTTTGGCTTGCCGCAACTTTGCACACGCTTGGGTACAACCTGTCTCATCGTGTACAACTATCATCAAATTGGTATGGCGAGATGCAAGTTCCAAAAAAGTCTGTGTAATGGCCTGGGGATAACACAACAAAAGAAATGCACTGTCTTGATGCTGTTCTACTAAAGAGAGCGCACTCTCCGGTTCTTCCTTCATATCCAGTAACCAAGTATGTATTCCTATAGATTCCCCTTGCGCTATCACCGAATGATATGGTTGCTGTTGTTTTGGATTGAGCTGCAAAGTCAAGATCCAAGGAATATTGAATCCCTGCGTTTCTTCCATTTTCCGAATGGTTGCTGCGCCGATGGTACAGCCATTATAACCCAAATTGATGCCAAAATCTAACAGATGTTTCTCATCCACATGATCTACAGTATCTTTAATCAGCGCATAATAACAACTTTTATCATTTTGCAGCATAGTCTGCGCTGCTGTAAAAAAGTCGTGTTGAAAATGTCCTTTTGAAAAATGAAGTGCCATATCCACGAGATTACGGATACTGCGTTCCGGCGATTCCTTTATTTCTTTGAATGTTTTTTTGACAACCGTTTCGATAATAATGCGCGTGGTCGTTTTTTCCATGTTACATATATCCTTTCTTCAGGTAGGCACAATATTCACATTTTATGTGTTTAGGATAGACGTTATCGAGAAGATGAACAAGGGACATTTAAGAAAATATGTCCCAAAATGTAACAATAGCTGTGGCATGTCAAAAATTCGGACGCCCTTTCATCGTTGTCCCATGACACTGCAACCGTTTATATCTATAATATGGGTATAACAACCCAGACGGGTGTGAGAAAGGCGGAAACAATTATGAGTAAATCAGTAAAAGAAATTATGCAGTCATTTGCTGTCAACAAAGCCCTAAGTTATATTGAGGACAATCCAGATGAAAATCTTCCTAAGCTGATGGAAATGGTGGACAAGATTTCCCCAGATGGTTGGTATGAAGGACAACGCGCCGCAATCCGAACTGTTATTCAAGAAAAAAATAATTGGTATCAATTGATCCTGCGGCTGTACGAACTAGATCCCGGCGTCCGCAAAGCTTTTTTCCAAAACTTTCTTTTTAATGCCAGCTTAAAGGGCAGTGCGATTCAGGAAGACAGCATGAAAAAATATGGATGCAACATTCCTTGGGCCATTCTGTTAGACCCAACATCTGCCTGCAACCTTCACTGCACGGGATGTTGGGCAGCAGAATATGGAAAACAATTAAACCTGTCTTTAGAAACTATTGATTCAATTATCAGACAGGGAAAAGAACTCGGAACTTATATGTACATCTACACTGGAGGCGAACCCCTGGTACGGAAAAAAGATCTGATTAAGATCTGCGAGATGCACCCAGACTGTGAATTCTTGGCCTTCACCAACGCCACCCTCATCGACGAGGAATTTTGCCAGGATATGCTTCGAGTCAAAAACTTCGTTCCTGCAATCTCCTTGGAGGGATTTGAGGAAGCCAATGATTCTCGCCGTGGCCAAGGCATCTACCAGAAAGTCAAAGAGGCTATGGAGCTGTTAAAATCGCATTCTCTTCCTTTCGGCATCTCCACCTGTTATACCAGCCGCAATTATTCGGACGTCACCAGTGAAAAATTCTTTGACTATTTGATCGAAAGCGGTGCACTGTTTGTTTGGTTCTTCCACTACATGCCTGTAGGTAATAGCGCCGTTACGGAACTTCTTCCAACACCTGAGCAGCGCGAAGAAGTTTATCATCGGATTCGCCAATTCCGCAATAGCAAAGCGATCTTCTCCATGGATTTTCAAAACGATGCGGAATATGTGGGCGGCTGTATTGCCGGCGGCAGACGTTATCTGCATATCAACGCCAAAGGCGACGTAGAACCTTGCGTATTTATCCACTATTCCAATGCCAACATTCATGAAGCTTCCCTGTTAGACGCTTTGAAAAGCCCCCTGTTTATGGCGTATCATGATAATCAGCCATTCAATAAAAATATGCTGCGTCCCTGCCCGATGCTGGAAAATCCTGAGCGTCTGCGTGAAATGGTAAAGGCCACCGGCGCCGTAAACACAGATTATGAAAGCCCGGAAAGCGTAGATCATCTGTGTGATAAAACAACACCTTATGCTGATACCTGGAAAGAAACTGCCGATAAACTTTGGTTTGGATGCTCCAACTGTTCTGCCTGCTCTGGGTGCAATAAGGAAAAATAAAATATGACTCCATATCAGATTTTCACAGATTCCACACAGCTCCATTTTCTGCCATATTAGATATACTCCCACCTGTGCAAATTATTCCCATGGGGGCCGTACCTATATACGGCCCCCATGGGAATCTTTTTACTAGGATTCTCTAACTTCGCTGTAGAACAAATTTATTGAAAGAGTCTGATTTGTTACAGGTTTAACGAACATTTTATTCCACTTATCAAAGACTTACCAATTCCATATTAATGATTGCACTAATTGTTCCGATAGAGATAGAAATAGATTTCAATAAAATGAAGGGTGAAAGATTCATAACGCTCACCAATTACGTTCGAGCACATCGTTGGCAGATACCCACACTGCCATGATCGGAATTGGACGTGGCCTTATTGTCAACCCAAATTGAATGGCGGATGCGATTTATCAAAAAATACCGGAAAATGCCTGCACTGCAAGCGGTGCCGCCTGTATGATGGCTAAAAAGTGCCCTAGAAAGCTTCTCTTTCACCGGCAAATGTAGGTAAAAAAACAGATGATTTCGCTTTTCACAAAACAGCTTGATTTCTATCTGCAAAAGGGAATTGGCGACAGCAATGCTGTCGCCAATTCCCTTTTATCCCTTTTTTGCACAAAACACCCGAAGCAGGCGGATAGGTTCTTTCCGCTGCAATTCTTTTTAACATTCGTCGTCTTTTTGTTCTTTTGCGCCGCACTCTTTTTCACAACTTTGTTGAAAGAAGGTGGACCCCAAAATGACTGCCGACACGATAAGTACTGCAACTGTAAGCAAAAGTGCAACTGCACACGGCGGTTCGGTGGCATACATCCACACATCATCCCACCATTCCCCATGCACCTTTTCCAGAGATTGTATCCACTTGAGTCCATACAACTGTAACGATAAAACCAGCGTTCCCAAAAGTATTCCCAGCGATCCGATCAGCCTTTTCATAGCTACCTCCATAAAATAAAAAGATGTTGCCTTTCTTTTACAAAGAGTATAGCATAAAGTAAAGCAAAAATCTACGTTTGTCTGTGATTTTTTGAAAATTGCTCCACAGAATGCTGTTCTGAATAAAATACATTTTTTTACATTTTTTCTCTTTTCTTTTTCTTAAATTTCTCCACTCCTCTGTAAGCATTCTTACCTATTAGAGTAATTTTTTCCCGATAAGGCATTCCTTTGTGGAATAAAAACACGCGAAAATCCATGTATTTTAAAGATTAAGCCTTCTTGCTTTTATTAAATTACTTTTATTGCAAAAAATAAGTTATCTTTTTAAAAATTGGTTCTAAATGGTAATGCTACAAATTATCTAAGAATAAAAAGAAAAAAACTTGCAACTGCAACTGGTTGAACGATTTTTTTAAGTATGGTATAATTATACATATTTCTTTTTTTACCTAAAATTCAATATTCAGAAAGGGGGACATGATGAAAAAACAGGTCCGATCTTTGCACTATATGTATTTTATCGTACCGCATAGTCTGCTTTTATCGGATATATAGACCGTTGTCTCGCTCAAAAAGCGGACAATGCCAACACTAAAATTGAAATGAAGGAAAGGACATCTGTGTACTTATGAATGAAAAGTTAAAAGAAAAAATCAGGGAATCGTTGACCAGTGTTCTTCCAATTACCGCCATCGTGCTGCTATTGAGCATCACGCTTGTTCCCATGGAAATTGGTACCTTGGCACTGTTTTTATCGGGTGCAGTCTTATTGATCGTCGGCATGGGCTTTTTTCAGCTCGGTGCTGAGATGTCCATGACGCCACTCGGTCAAGGTGTCGGCAACCGCCTTATGCAGAGCCGCAGCCTACTCCTCATCATGGCAGCCTGCTTTTTGATGGGCTCCATCATCACCATCGCGGAACCGGATCTCCAGGTACTGGCTAACCAAGTGGAATCCATTCCCAACAGCGTCCTCATTGGCGTTGTCGCTGTTGGAGTCGGCCTGTTCCTCGTTGTGGCTGTTCTGCGCATTCTCTTTCAGCTTTCTTTGCCAAAGCTGTTGCTGTGCCTTTATATCTTGCTGTTCCTCCTGTCCTTTTTTGCACCTGCAGAATTTACTTCTGTAGCATTCGATGCAGGTGGTGTAACCACCGGCCCCATGACGGTTCCCTTCATCATGGCACTGGGCATCGGCCTCTCATCCGCTCGAAGTGACCAAAAAAGCGAGGGGGACAGTTTCGGACTGATTGCTCTGTGCAGCATAGGTCCAGTCGCAATGGTGTTGCTGCTTGGAATGCTCTATCATCCCACCGAAGCCACCTACAGCGTGACCGAAATTCCAAGCATAGTCACCACATACGATGTTGTCCTGCAATTTATCACCTCTTTTCCCAAATATGCAAAAGAAGTTTTGGCCAGTGTACTGCCCGTTGCCTTTGTCTTTTTTATCTTTCAGATTATCACCCACAGTTATCGCAAGAGACAGGTTTTGCGTATGATAATCGGATTTATGTACACAATGATTGGGCTGATTTTGTTTTTAACGGGGGTCAACGTCGGGTTTGCCCCCATTGGAAATTTGCTGGGCGGCGGCCTTGCCGAAAGCCAATTTAAATGGTCACTGATTCCAATTGGCGCAATTGTGGGGTATTATATACTGAAAGCGGAACCAGCCGTTCAAGTGCTAAACGAACAGGTTGAGGACATCACCGGCGGCACCATCACGCACCAAATGATGAATCTTGCCCTTTCGATCGGTGTGGCTTCTGCCGTTGCCCTCTCGATGCTGCGCGTCCTTACCGGGCTCAACATTTACTGGATCATCCTGCCGGGCTACGCGATCTCGCTGATTTTAAGCCGCCTTGTTCCCTCTGTCTTTGTCGGCATTGCTTTTGACTCCGGCGGTGTCGCCAGCGGCCCCATGACCTCTACCTTCCTGCTGCCACTGGCTATGGGCGCGTGTGCTGCTGTGGGAGGAAATGTGGTAACCGATGCTTTTGGAATCGTTGCCCTTGTGGCAATGGCGCCGCTGATTGCCATTCAAGTGATGGGACTCATCTATACTCACAAATCCCAGGGACTGCCAGCGATTGCTGATGCTGTATCGGACAACGAGCTGGTTGAGTTTGAGGAGGAATAATGATGCCTGATATGTCGGAAAATCGGGAGCTATTGCCCCGGATGTTCGTCTTTATTACCCGTGAAGAGGAGGAGCGGAAACTAGAAAATATGGTGGACGCACTGCACCTCCCCATCTTTTATCAATGCCGTGGAAAGGGAACCGCTACCTCAGAAATGTTGGATCTCTTTGGATTGAGCGGTACAACCCGCATCATAACAATAGGCATACTGCCACGGTTTATGGTACCGGAATTATTTTTTGAAGCGGAACAGCATATCCCCCTGCGTCAGCGTGGAGGAGGAATTGCATTCACCATTCCTATCACTGGGATGCAAAGTCCCGTCTTTCGGATGCTGAACGAAGAAAGCGTTCCAGCAGGAGCGCAACAGATGGAGGAAAGGAAGAAATTCGAGATGACTGAAATGTGCGAAAAGTCGAGATACAGCATGATTTGGGTTGCTGTGGCAAATGGATATAGTGACGACGTCGTGGATGCAGCTAAATCGGCCGGTGCTGGTGGAGGAACCATCTTAAAGGGAAGAAGAAGAAATTCCGAACGGGTGAGCCAGCGTCTCGGCATCTCGATGCAGGAGGGGCAGGAATTTATCCTGATTGTCGTGCCAAAAGAAAAAAAAGCGCCGGTGATGGCCGCCATCAGTGAAAGCTGCGGACTTAAAACTCCAGCACATGGGATGGTTGTATCCTTCCCCATCGAAGATGTGTTGGGCATTGGCGAATAGGCAAAAAGAGGAGTGCAGGATCTGCACTCCTCTTTTTTTGCTTGGTTTGTGTCCGCCAGCATCACTCTGCATCGCTCTGGCCAGCTGCAATCTTCTGGTTTCCGGTACTCCAGACGTGCTCCTGCTTTGCGGTCGAAGGGGTATTCTGTGCCATCACGCCCACCAACTTGTGCGGAACATACAGCTCTTCAAGGTAGGCCATTTCCTCTTCGCTGAGCGACAGCTCCACCGCCTTTGCCATCCCCTCAACCTGCTGCAGCTTGGTCGCGCCCACAACAGGAGCCGTCACCTTGCGCAGCAGCCACGCAAGCGAGACCTCGGTCATCGAGACGCCTTTCTCTTGTGCAACCTGTGCCACCCGCTGGATAATCGCGGCGTCCTGCCGGGCAGTATCGTCATACTTTAGGTGGGCGTAGGAGTCCTCCTCCATCCGCTTGGAGGTCTCACCCGGGTGTTTGGACAGTCTGCCGCCCGCTAAAGCGCTGTATGGCGTCATCGCTATGTTGTCCTCGGCGCACAGTTTAGCCATCTCCCGTTCCTCCTCCCGGAAGATCAGGTTATAATGTCCCTGGATGGAGACAAACTTTGCAAAACCTTCTCTTTCCGCCAGGGCATTGGCCTTAGCCAGCTGGTAGGCAAAGCAGTTGGAAATGCCGATATACCGCACCTTTCCCGCCTTTACAACCCGGTTTAACCCGTCCAGAATGTCATAGATGGGGGTCTGATAGTCCCACATGTGGTAGATGTACAGATCCACATACTCCATCCCCAGGTTGCGCAGGCTGGTATCAAGCAGGCGCTCAATGTGCTGTTGGCCGGTGACACCGTCAGCAATCTCCTGCACTGTACGGGGCAAAAATTTTGTGGCGACCACTACCTCGTCGCGTTTGGCAAAATCTTTAATCGCTCTGCCCAGATACTGTTCGCTGGTGCCGCTCTGATAACCGATGGCGGTATCGAAAAAATTGATTCCCCTCTCCAGCCCATGCCGGATAATCTCGCGGGAATGTTCCTCATCCAGTGTCCAGCTGTGCTGTCCGTTGTTGGGGTCGCCAAAACCCATACATCCCATACAGATACGGGAAACCGTCAATTCCGAATTGCCTAATTTTGTGTATTGCATGGTCTACTCCTTATTCCAATCCCGCATAGGTTGCGTCATCCACCGGCTCCAACCACTCGTTGCTCGTTTCCTCACCGGGTACCTCAACGGCAATATGGCTGAACCAACTGTCCTTCTTGGCGCCATGCCAGTGCTTTACATTGGCCGGGATGGTGATGACGGTTCCGGGGGTCAGGCTGACCGCCGGTTTGCCTTCCTCCTGATACCAGCCCTCTCCGGCTGTGCAGATGAGCAGCTGTCCACCGCCGGTTTTTGCGTGGTGGATGTGCCAGTTGTTCCGGCACCCAGGTTCAAAGGTGACGTTGGCCAGAAAGACCGGACATTGGCCGGCCTGAGTCAGCGGATTCAGATAGGATTGGCCGATGAAATAGCGGGCATAGGCATCATTCGGATTGCCAAGTCCGAACATATTTTCTTTATCAAACGCTTCCTTTTTGCCGATGCGCATACAAAAACACTCCTTTGTTGATGATGGATTCCAAGATATTTGTTCTCTACATTCAGTATAGCGCAACGGGCGCAAACTGTAAAATACCTATCTTTTATGGTGTTCCATATCTTTTGGTAATAGAAAGCCCCCATACACACAGATTATTTATTGTTTGCGCCTTGATTTTTTGCAATTGTTTGATTATAATAATGCCAAGTTCCCATCAATTATCATACCTTTGGAAGGAGCAAAGCAGCAATGCAGCAATGGATGCTTTCCTTTATCGACCAATTTGGCTATTTGGGCGTTTTCCTTTTGATCTTTATCGAGAACGTCTTTCCACCCATTCCATCCGAAGCCGTTCTTCTTTTTGCCGGCGCGCTGACTGTCAGCACAGCGATGAATGCCCCCGGGGCTATTCTTGCAGCGACTGCCGGGTCGTTGATCGGCGCAATTGTTCTGTACGCCTTTGGGCGAATCTTTCAGGCCGAACGGCTCAAGCGGCTGTTTGCCGGACGCTTCGGACAGATCACCCACCTTCGTCCAGAGCATGTGACCCAGGCCGAAAGTTGGTTTAAGCGCTATGAGGGCAAAGCCGTTTTCATCTGCCGGTGCATCCCTCTGGTGCGCAGCATCATCTCGATTCCCGCCGGATTTGCAAAGATGCCCCTTCCCACCTTTCTGCTGTTGACCACACTGGGAAGCGCGATATGGAATACCGTTCTGGTGCTAGTGGGTTCCTTTTTGGGAACTGCCTGGGAAAAGGCGATGCCCTATTTTGACCGCTACACCCACCTGGCAGCAATCGTTATTGTGGCCGCCGTCATCATCTTTGCTGTTGTTTGGCTGGTGCGCCGCCATCGCGCAGCAAATCAATCCAATTCTTCCGATTCTAAAAAAGAGGAAAACCTGTAAAGGCTTTCCTCTTTTGATTCTGCTAGAATATTGTCGCGTGTGTCCCTTTTTACGCGGGAGAGACTCCCTTTTGGGGACTCTTTGATCCACCATCCGCGGGGATTCTCTTTTTTTCTACAGCACTGGCAAAGCCCGCAAAATGCTCTCCACCGTTTGGCTCACCAGTTCTTCATTGGACACCACAACATCTGCCGCACGGCGATACAGCGCTTGTCTTGCTAAAAAGATCTGCTTGAGTCCTTCTCGGTCATTGGCCCGCACCAGCGGCCGGTCGCTGTCCTTAATCCGTCCATAACAGGTCTCAAAGCTGCAATCCAAAAAGACAACCGCCTCAAACCCACCGTTTTCTCGAAGGGCACGCACCGTCTCTTCCCGCGTCAAGAAGCCTCCGCCTGTCGAGACCACCGTTCTGCGGCGACGGCCCAGCAGGGCCGCTGTCTCCTGCTCCAGGCGCCGGAACCCCTCTTCTCCATCCTGCGAAAAGATCTCCGGGATGGTCCTGCCCTGCCGCTTTTCAATCATCGCATCGGTGTCCAAAAAGTCCCAGTGCAGCCGGAAGGCCAGCGCCTGGCCGACACTCGTCTTGCCGCAGCCCATAAATCCACATAGCAAAATCTGCTGCACGGCGCGATTTACTGCCATTGTCTCCGTCTTCCTTTCCTTTTTCGATCTTCTTCTACAGAGTGTTTTGTAGCTTTTCGGTCACGCGGTTGACCTGTTGGTCGGTAAATTGCCGCCCAAACCAGATTTCCTGTGCTGCGGCAGCCTGCCAGACCAGCATCTCCAAACCGCCAACCACCTTGCATCCGGCCTCTTCTCCAAACTGCATCAGTTTCGTTACCCGCGGGTTATAGATGCAGTCAAACAGTGTTTGCACCTCTTGCAGCGCTGCCGGCTGTACAGGGCTTGCATCCATCTTCGGGAACATGCCGACTGGGGTTGCATTGATCATCAGATCAAAGGCGCACTTGCCTTCGTTGAGCGATTCGATGTCGACAATCTGAACCTTCGCCTGTGGGGCAACCGAGAGGATGTGTTCGCGCACCGGCTGTGCCTTCTCCACGCTGCCCGAGCGCACTGCCATGGTGACTTCACATCCACGCAGGGCACATTCGGTGGCAAACATCCTTCCCACTCCCCCTGCGCCCAACACGCAGGCTCTGCCGCCGATTGTCACGCCGTGCGCCTGCATGGTGCGCACAAATCCGATGCAATCGGTGTTGTAGCCGCATTTTCTGCCGTCGGCAAGGTGGCCCACCACGTTGACTGCTCCGTGATTTTGGGCGGTACGGTCCACAACGTCAAGGCTGTCCATGATGCGCACTTTATAGGGGATGGTGATGTTAAAGCCATCCAACGAAAAGAGAGCATCCAGCTGGCTGTCGAGCTGTTGGGGCGGAATCTGCTGGATTTGGTAATCGATCTCCTCCCCCATCTCCTTTGCCAACAGCCGGTGCAGCTGTGGGGAGAGGGTATGTCCAAGCGGATAGCCCAAAATCGCAAAGTGTTTCATAAAAAAGCCTCCTTGATATTTGCACAGAGCAGGATGTACCCACCCTTCCCTTTTCGTTTATCTTCACAAAACTTAAAAATAGTGTATCACATCTTGACACAGCTGACAAGACAGCTGCGGCAAAGAGTCCAAATCCTCTGCCGTTCTTTCGGCAGATTTGAAAAAGTTAAGCCAAATCAAAATTTATAGAGAATTAGATATTGACATACACGGAAGGAATGTGCTATAAAAAATAAGCAATAGGATAAGCGCGCCCGTCTGTGTAAGTCTCTTTTTGGGCGCTGTACTGGAAAAAGAAAGGAGGGAGAAGAATGGACGTTTTCGAGAAAGTAAAGAAGATCCTCTGCGATCAGCTGGACCTGGAGGAAGAACAGGTAACCGAGGATGCGGAGGTAATCGAGGATCTGGGTGCTGACTCCCTTGATATTGTTGACCTGGTTATGACCCTGGAAGAAGAATTTGACACTGAGATTCCAGATGAGGACATTGAAAACCTCAAGACCGTCGGCGACATCGTCAAATATATCGAGGATCACGCTGCATAAGCGCGTTCTCTTTTTACTAAGCAAGAACAGGGAGGGCAGACGCCCTCCCTGTTCTTGCTTTTGGGAGGATCAGCGACGAAAAAAAGTTCTGTAACGGTGCCTCTGCCCTTTTTCAAGAATATAGAACATGCGGCCAAACTCCAATTGACCCGATCAGAGCAGGCTCTTTCCCAGCAGCACCAACAGAAAATGGCGTCTCATGCGGCAAAGAAAGCCGCAAAGGAAAAGGAAAAGAAGAAAATTATTGTTGAATTTACTGCCGGAAGGGAATATAATAAAACAGAAAAGTCCCGCCCATCATTTTAAGGAGGAGCAAATTAGAATGGCAGATAATAAAAAGATGGTCGAAGACATCACTTCGATGGAAGTAGACTTCGCCAAATGGTATACTGATATTGTCAAAAAAGCTGAGCTGTGCGACTACTCTTCGGTCAAAGGCTGCATGATTATCCGTCCCTATGGCTATGCTATCTGGGAAAATATCCAGCACATCCTGGATGCCGAATTTAAAAAGACCGGACATCAGAACGTCGCCATGCCACTCTTTATTCCCGAAAGCCTGCTGCAGAAGGAAAAGGACCACGTCGAGGGCTTTGCCCCAGAAGTAGCCTGGGTCACCTACGGCGGTTCGGAAGAGCTTGAGGAGCGCCTGTGCGTGCGCCCAACCTCCGAGACCCTCTTCTGCGATCATTATAAAAATATCATCAAATCCTACCGCGACCTGCCAAAGCTCTACAATCAGTGGTGCAGCGTCGTGCGCTGGGAAAAAACCACCCGTCCTTTCCTGCGCACCCGCGAATTTTTGTGGCAGGAAGGTCACACCATGCATGAAACTGCACAGGACGCCATCGAGGAGACCGAGCGCATCCTGAACATCTACGCAGATTTTTGTGAAAAAGATCTGGCCATGCCGGTTGTCCGCGGCAAAAAGACCGACTCGGAAAAGTTTGCCGGCGCCGAATCCACCTACACCATCGAGGCCATGATGCACGACGGCAAGAGCTTGCAGGCAGGTACCTCCCACTACTTTGGACAAAACTTTGCCAAAGCTTTTGAGATCGAGTTCCAGAACCGCGAGAACAAACCTCAAACCCCACATCAGACCTCTTGGGGCGTATCCACCCGTCTGATCGGCGGCATCATTATGACCCACGGCGACGACAACGGTTTGGTCCTGCCTCCGGCCATCGCACCGATTCAGGTCATCGTCATCCCAGTCGCCCAGCACAAAGAGGGTGTCATCGAAAAGGCACAGGAGGTCAAGGAACGGCTGAGCAAACAGTTCCGCACCGACATCGACATCTCCGACAACTCTCCTGGCTGGAAGTTTGCCCAGTACGAGATGAAGGGCGTTCCGCTGCGCCTGGAGATCGGACCGAAGGATATCGAAAAGAACCAGTGCGTACTGGTCCGCCGCGACAACCGCGAAAAGACCTTTGTCTCGTTGGATGAACTGGAAAGCAAAGTAACCGAGCTGCTGCAAGCTGTACACGACGGTATGTATCAGAAAGCGCTGGAAAACCGCGAGAGACGCACCTATGTTGCCCGCACTCTCGACGAGATGATCCAGACTGCCAACGAGCACAACGGCTTTATCAAGGCCATGTGGTGCGGCGATGCCGAGTGCGAAGAAAAACTCAAAGAGGTCGCCGGCGTTTCCTCTCGCTGCATCCCGTTTGATCAGGAGCACCTCTCCGATACCTGCGTCTGCTGCGGCAAACCTGCAAAAGCAATGGTCATCTGGGGAAAAGCCTATTAATCGGCCACTTCCCTGCAAACCAAACAATTGTCACGACAATCCCGCATCTTACTTTTTGTTCGGATGCGGGATTTCTATAGAAAACCCATTTGCCCGCCACAGCCCTTTGCACTGTGGCAGGAAAGGAGATACGCTATGTGTGGAATTACAGGTTACATTGGTAAAAAGCAGGCAGCACCCATCCTGTTAAAGGGCCTGTCCAAGCTGGAATACCGGGGCTATGACTCGGCCGGCATTGCTGTGCGGGAAGAAAATACACCCGGAGGAAAAATCAGCATTGTGAAAACCAAAGGCCGACTCAAAGCCCTGTTTGACAAGACCGACTGCGGCCGAACAGTCCCTGGCACCTGCGGCATCGGCCACACCCGCTGGGCCACGCACGGTGAACCCAGTGAACAAAATGCGCATCCGCACTATACCGATGATCTGTCGGTTGTTCTGGTGCACAACGGCATCATCGAAAACTATCAGGAAATCAAACAGAAACTCCTCAAATCCGGCTACACCTTCTATTCTCAGACGGACACCGAGGTCGCTGTCAAACTGATCGACTACTACTACAAACAGGTTAACAGCCCTCTGGAGGCGATTTCTCGGGCGATGCTGCGCATCCGCGGTTCCTATGCCTTTGCAATGATCTTCCGCGACTGCCCGGACAGCCTGTTCGTCGCCCGCAAGGATAGCCCTCTGATTATCGGAAAGAATGCAGACGGCTGCTATATTGCATCGGATGTACCGGCCATTTTGGACAGCACCCGCACCGTTTACTACATCGGCAACCTCGAGATGGCTCAGTTAAAAGAGGACGAAATCCACTTCTACAACATCGACCGGGAAGAAATTGAAAAGCAGCCGACCCAAATCCAGTGGGATGCTGAATCTGCCGAGAAGGGCGGCTATGCCCACTTTATGCTCAAGGAGATTCATGAGCAGCCCCAGGCGGTTCGCGACACCATCCAGACCTACCTCAACGAGCAGGAGGAGATCGACCTCTCCGCCACCTCTCTCACCGACGACCTGTTAAAACAGTTGGAGCGCATCTACTTTGTGGCCTGCGGCTCGGCCTACCATGTCGGGGCAGCGGCCAAATATGTCATCGAAGCACTGACCGATCTGCCGGTTGAGACCGACCTTGCCTCAGAGTTCCGCTACCGCGATCCGAAACTGATGAAAAACTCGCTGGTCGTCATCGTATCCCAGTCGGGTGAAACCGCAGACAGCCTGGCTGCACTGCGCCTTGCCAAGGAAAAGGGCGTACCTGTGCTGGGCATTGTCAACGTAGTGGGCTCCAGCATCGCGCGAGAGAGCGACTACCTGCTGTACACCTATGCTGGGCCGGAAATCTCGGTGGCCACCACCAAGGCCTACAGCGCACAGCTGGCAGCGGTATATCTGCTCGCCACCAAACTTGCAAAGGTGCGCGGCTGCATCGACGACAAGCGTTACCATGAGCTGATAACCGAACTGTTGGCGCTGCCTGAAAAGATTCAGCGCATTCTGGAAGACAAAGAGCGCATCCAGTGGTTTGCCAGCAAATATGCCAATGCCCACGACATCTTCTTTATCGGAAGGGGACTGGACTATGCAATCAGCTTGGAAGGCAGCCTCAAGATGAAGGAAATCAGCTACATCCACTCGGAGGCCTACGCAGCAGGCGAGCTCAAGCACGGCACAATCAGCTTGATTGAGGACGGCACTCTGGTAGTCGGCGTCGCCACCCAGCAGGCCCTGTTTGAAAAGACGGTCAGCAACCTGATCGAAGTTAAGAGCCGCGGCGCCTACCTGATGGGGTTGACCTGTTTTGGCAACTACGCCATCGAAGACACGGTAGATTTTGCGGTCTACGTTCCCAAGACAGAGCCATATTTCACCGCAAGCTTGGCAGTCGTTCCGTTGCAGCTGATGGGATATTATGTCAGCGTAGCCAAGGGACTGGACGTCGACAAGCCAAGAAACCTGGCAAAATCTGTCACCGTGGAATAATGTCTCAATCCCACCTTGCAATTATTAAAAAAGCATAGCCATGATAGGGGGCAGTGCAGGAAACATTTCCTGCACTGCCCCCCTTTTGCTAACTGGAAAGAAACTTGTCCTAAACGCCTTTGCCACAAACGCAAAAAACAGTCCTGTTCCATGACTTTTCTTTTAAAAAAGCGCTGGTAAATCCACCCATCCTTTACAAACGGCAACCGCATCGCCAAAGAATTAGTTTTATATTAACATATTCACAAAAAAACTGTGCTATACTGAAAAACAGAAAAGTTGTCGAATGGCACCTTCTCCTTTGAACGCTCCTTACCCCATCTTGTTGGAGGATCTTGTATATGGCTCTTTATACCAAAAAACCCGTCGACCCGACCCATCTCGGCAGCGACCTCAACAGTTATACCTATGTCGATGGCTATGGATTCACCCCGCCGCCGCCCGTCATCACCGAGCGCCGGGTACTTCAATTTTACGCCAACGGCCTGGGATTTGCGGTGTTGTTCTATTTTTTGCTCTCCGCTTATGTGCCGCTGTTTTTGTTCCGGCTGTTTGCGTTGGCATGGCCGGTCATCCGAGTCTACGGCAATCAGGTCATCGCCTCTTCCTCGGTCGTCCTGTTGGCCAACATTCTATCCTCCACCATCTGCCTGAGCTTACCTTTTTTGCTCTTTATTCTGCTTTGCCGCGTACCTCTGCGGGTTGCTTTTCCGCTCCACCGCTTTTCTCCAAGCTTTGGCGCTTTGGGCTGCTGCCTTGCCCTGGGCGTCAGTGTTGTGGGGTTGGCAGGATCTTCTCTGCTGAGCTCCCTGCTTGGCGTTCTGGGATTTACCCCACACACCTCAATCAGTATCCCGCAAAATCCTCCCACCCTCGCGCTCACCGCTTTGCAGCTGTGCATCATCGCACCTGTTGTGGAGGAATTTGTATTTCGCGGCATGATCTTTCAGTCGATGCGCCGCTTTGGCGACAGTTTTGCCCTGATGATCTCCGCCATCCTGTTTGCCCTGTTCCACGGCAATCTGGTACAGGCCCCCAACGCCTTCATCATGGGCCTGCTGATCGGTTACCTGGTCCTGTACAGCGGCTCTTTATGGACCGGCGTGCTCATCCATGCGGTCAACAACCTCTTTAACCTGCTTTTAAACCTGCTGCTCTCCTCGCTGCCCGAGCAGCTCCAGCCGCTATTTTTGCTGATTGTCCTGGTTTTATACCTGACTGCGGGCATCGGCGCGCTATTGGTATTGGTGCATCAGTACCCCAACATTTTCACCTTCCGCCGCCCTTCCACCGTGGCAAATGAGCGCATCAAGTACCGCGTCTTTTTCTCCTCGATGACCCTGGCCATCGCATTGGCACTGCTGGTGGTAGCCATCATCCAAAACATGATCTAGCTAAAATCTGCTCGAAAGGAGCTTTTTTATGTCCGACTCCACCCCCTCCTATCTGCGACGGGACACCCATTGGATGCACCTTGCACTCGAGGAGGCAAAAAAAGCCGCCGCTCTGGGAGAAATTCCCGTCGGGGCCGTCATCGTGCGCGGACAACAGCTCATTGCCCGCGCACACAACCGCCGCGAACTCGACCAGGATGCACTGGCTCACGCCGAAATCCTCTGCATCCGGCAGGCCTGCCAGGCTCTGCACAGTTGGCGGTTGAGCGGATGTGAGCTGTTTGTCACTTTGGAGCCCTGCCCGATGTGTTCGGGAGCCATCATCAATTCCCGCCTGGATCGGGTGGTCTACGGCGCAAAGGACCCCAAGGCCGGCTGTGCCGGTTCGGTTGCCGACCTCTTTGTGATGCCCTTTAACCACACCCCCATCGTCCGTTCCGGAATTCTGCAAGAGGAATGTGCTGCTGTATTGAGCAGTTTCTTTACCGAATTGCGGTGAGGGCTGTCTGTTTTCCCCCGCAATCCCCCACATTTAACGCTTATCCACATCTCTATGATGTTGAAAACTCTGTTGAAACTGTTAAATTCATGATAGTTTATCCTGATTTTACTTTGAGTAATCATTTTTAAACTCTTTCCACCACCATTTAGTGGAAAAAATGGCAGTTTTTTCTCTGTTGTTTTTATTTGCAGGCTACTGCTCCCCCTCAACCTTAGAAAAACATCCCCAAACCATCCAAACCTTCCAGAGTGTATGCCGGAAGGTTTTGTTGTATAAGGGAAAAAAGGTTCTGTTCCTGTCCTTTTGCTGCATAAATCAAACCGAGCGCACAGCTTTGCCATTTTGATAAAGACTGTGTTGGCCAGCTTGCTATCCCTCTTGCCAGATAGTATAATATTATTGTACGGCTGTCCCGATGTGGATGGCATACCTTACTTTGTATTTTTGTGTGCAATCTTTGCTTTCGAATATTTCTTTGAAGAGGTGACTTGTGTGGCCCGTGCCGTTGTTTGCATTACCCCTCCGTTCGGAAAGATCAAGCCGCTTTCCGACCTGGTGATCTTTTCCGACGTCAAATCCTATATTCCACAGTGGGATACCCCCGACTACCTCAACGCCTGCCGCAAATACGCCATCGAACACAAGGTGTATCTGGTGCCCAGCCGCTTCGTGGTCGACAACATCCTCTACCTGTGCCTGTTCTCCCCCAAAGGAGACATTTTGGGCATTCAGGGTGCAACCCACCGCAACCTGTATAACCAGTCCGATCTGACCCAGTATGACCGGATTGAACCGATCGCCACCCCCATCGGCAACATCTTCCTGTGTGTCGATGTGGACATCTACCACCCGCAGGTGGTGCGGATTGCCCGCATGAAGGGGGCACAGATCGTTGTGTCGTCGCAATTCATCGACTCCTACCAGCTCAGCCGCCACATGCTGACCACCGGCATCTGGAATGCTGCACAGTCCAACGGAGTCTATGTCGTCAGCTGCTGCAACTGCTTTTCCGCCGTCGCCGCCCCCTGCGACCTCACCCCGGACGAGAGCGGATATCTTGTTGCACCTGCAAGCTCCCACAGCCTATTTGCAAAGCTGTATCTGAACAAGCTGGCCCGCAGCGACTTTGGTGGCAATCTGCCGGACAAGCTGGACCTGCGCATCTATGAGAGAGGAGGCTTAGCGTAATGAACTTAAAGCACATCGCTTCAGCCAAGATGCTGCTCTCTCACTGGAATCCCTCCAAGCTCAATCACCTGTTGGAAAACACCGACATTAACCTGTCGCGCGCGCTGGAATACGTCAGTCCCAACAACATCAAAGTGTCCTGCGTGCAGATTGCACTGCACAACGAACTGCCCGCCAAAGAGTGCCTGGAACTGATCATCTCCAACGTCAACAGCGCCGTGCGCGACGGCACACAGCTGATCGTCTTTCCCGAATATATCGGCCTGATGCCGCTGCTCAGTTCCCCTTCGCTGTTTGACCTTTGTTACCAGTTCTCCGAAGACCTCATCAACGCAAATCAATCTGCCATCGACGAGGCCATACAGTTTTACTGCAAGTACCTGGCACAGCCTCTCTTGGAAAGCTACACCCGCTTTTTCTCGATGCTTGCCATCAAAGCTTCGATTTACATTCTGGCCGGCACCATGATTGTGCGCACCCGAGAGGGACTTTTTAACCGCGCTTTCCTGTTTGATCCCGATGGAAACATCATCCTGCAGCAGGACAAGCTCCACCTCTCCCCCGCTGAAAAGCTCTGCGGCATCCAGCCGGGCAAAGGCGTGCTCACAGCGCAGACCAAACTGTGCCGCGTCGCGATCCTTTCCGGAACCGACCAGCGGGTATTTGAAACGGCCCGTGCCGCCCACACGCTGGGTGCACAACTGCTGCTCTGCCCCTCGGCATTCAGCCCCAGCCGTTCCAGCGCCTTTTTCCAGAGCTGCGCCTTTATGCGCTGTCAGGAACAGCCCGTTTTTGCCATTTCTTCCTGGCTGACAGGCGACTTTATGGATCTGCCCTTCCGCGCTATCAGCGGCATCTATGCCCCCTTCTCTGCCAGCAAGCTGGGCAACGGCGTCGTCATGCAGACGGAGCGTCCCTCTGCCAACGCCTGCCTAACTGCACGCATCGATTTGGAACGGCTGAGTCAAGACCCCGACCTGTACATCTCGGACATCAACCCCGCCATCGAAGAGATGGCCCGGCGCGAATACGGCCTTGCCCGCCAAACCCCCGTGACCGCTTCCCACGATGAGGAGACGGAGGACGAGGAGGACGACCGTCCATCCAGCACCGATCAAACAGAAGAATCCTTTTCTGACGACGCTTTTGCACAACAGGATTAGTTTTTCCAATTAGATCACCGCCCTATCATCCGGCTTTGTGCCGGGATCGAAAGAAGGTTTTGTCCATGATGAAACAACTTGTATCCCTTGGATTGCTCGGCGCCGGTGTGTGCGCGCTCAGCGCCATGCCTTGCCTCAAAAAACACCCTTTAGAGCCTGCATTTTATCACCGCAACTTTGCCCATCGCGGCCTTTTTAACAATGAAACCCGCTGTGAAAATTCACTTTCTGCCTTCCGAGCCGCGGTACAGGCCGGTTACGGAATTGAACTCGACTTGCAGATGACCTCTGACGGCAGGATTGTGGTCTTTCACGATGCCGACCTCACCCGGATGTGTTCCTGCGCACTCAAGGTCGAACAGTCGACCTACGATCAGCTCTCCCGATACAATCTTGGGCACACGCACGAGAAGATTCCGCTGTTTACCCAGGTGCTGCGCGAGGTGAACGGCAAGGTGCCGCTCATCGTGGAGATCAAATCCACCGAACATGTGGAGCGCGTTTGCCTGAAGGTATACGACCTGCTGCGCCGCTACTCCGGCGACTACTGTATCGAGTCGATGAATCCGCTGATTGTGTCCTGGTTTTACAAAAATGCGCCACAGGTGATGCGCGGCCAGCTTGCCACCCGCTTTGAGAGCGGCTCCAAGATCGGCTCCGCTGCCTTAGGTGGAATGATGTTTAACTTCCTTTCAAAGCCGCACTTCGTCGCCTACAACCACCGCTTTGCTGCAAACAGCCATGCCTTCCAATTCTGCAAAGCCTGCGGCGCAATGACGGTGGGATGGACCATCCACGAGCAGGACTATGAGAAGGCAAAAAGGATGTACGACGCAATCATCTTTGAAGGGTTCGAGCCGCCAGTCAAATACTAAAAGATGGACGGGAACCCGCCGGCATAACCAAAGCGTCGCCGTTTTGCAGCAGGCGAAAGCATTCCTTGTTTGCCTGCAAAGATATCTTGTTTTGTCAAACGATCCCTATAGTATCCTCTTTCATGGGGCGAAGCGCATAAAAATGCACTTTGCCCCGTTTTGTTTTTTCTCCGATTGGGAAAAATCCCAATCGCCCCTTTTCTTCCCCCTTATTTTGTGCTATTCTTATACCTATAAGATAGATTCCAACTAAAGGAGAGATTCCATCCATGGATTATCAGCGTCTTGCAAACCTGCTGTTCCCGGATATTACCACCACCCCTGCGGACATCGAGGCCATGTATCCGCCCCGCAACCTGCCAGAGGGCGCAAAGGTTACCCGCATTGCACCCAGCCCCACCGGCTTCATGCACCTGGGAAACCTCTTCAGCGCCATCGTCAGTGAACGGCTGGCCCATCAAAGCGGCGGTGTCTTTTTCCTGCGCATCGAGGACACCGACTTAAAGCGCGCCGTCGAAGGCGGTGTAGAGACCATCATCCGCGTCTTTCACCACTATGGCCTGAACTTTGATGAGGGAGCCACCATCGAGGGCGACAACGGTGCCTATGGCCCTTATCGACAGCGACAGCGCGCCAAAATCTATCAGACCTTTGCCAAAGTTTTGGTCGAGCGTGGACTGGCTTATCCGTGCTTCTGCACCGAGGAAGAGCTGAACGAAATGCGCCAGAAGCAGCAGGAGATGAAGATCAACTTCGGCTACTATGGCGAGTGGGCAAAATGCCGCAACTTGACCTATGAGCAAATCGAGGAAAACATCAAAGCGGGCAAACCTTATGTTCTTCGCTTTAAGAGCTCCGGCGACCCGAACAAGCGCTTTGTCCACCATGACCTTGTCAAGGGCGACATCGAGCTCCCGGAAAACGACCAGGACATCGTGCTGCTCAAGTCGGACGGCATCCCGACCTACCATTTTGCCCACGTCATCGACGACCACTTTATGGGCACCACCCACGTCGTCCGCGGCGAAGAGTGGCTGGCAACTTTGAATATCCACCTCCAGCTGTTCCGCACCATGGGCTGGAAACCGCCGAAATATGTCCACACCGCTCAGCTGATGAAGATGGACGGCGGCTCCAAGAGAAAGCTTTCCAAGAGGAAGGACCCAGAGCTGGCGCTGGACTTCTACAACGCGGAGGGCTACCCGGTATCTTCGGTCATCGAATACCTGATGACCCTGTTAAACTCCAACTTTGAAGATTGGCGCCTTGCAAACCCTGCCGCACCGATCAACGACTTCCAGTTCACCACCAAAAAGATGGGCAACAGCGGCTCGCTGTTTGACATCGACAAATTAAAGGATGTCAGCAAAAACACCATCTCGGTGATGAGCGCCGACGAGGTCTACAAAGAGGTCACCGATTGGGCCAAAGACTACGACCAGCAGCTGTATGACCTGCTCACCGGCGATCCGGAAAAAGCCAAGGCAATCTTTGCCATCGGCCGTGGCGGAGCAAAACCCCGCAAGGATATCGCCATCTGGAGCGAGGTGAAGGAGTATCTGGCCTTCTTCTATGACCAGCTGTACGTCCCTGCCACCGAGTATCCCGCCAATATTACCAAAGAGGATGCAATTGTGATCCTCACCCAGTACAAAGGCATCTACTCCCCCGCTGACGACGGCGACACCTGGTTTGAGAAGGTGCGCGAACTGGGCTCTGCTCTGGGCTTTGCAGCAAAACCAAAAGACTACAAGAAAAATCCAGACCAGTATAAGGGCCACGTCGGAGATGTCAGCCAGGTAATCCGCTTGGCAATTACCGGCCGCACAAATTCTCCTGACCTGTGCAGTGTCATGCAGATCCTCGGCGAGGAAACCTGCCAGAAGAGACTGGATGAGGCCATCGCGACTTTGTCCAAATAAAATAAGTCTACTGAAATATCGAATCCATTTGGAAGGACTGAAAATAGAATGGCTGATGAAAAAATCATGGACACCGAAAACGTGTCCAACTTTATCCACGACATCATCGACCGTGATCTGGCAGAGGGCCGGATCACCAAGGTACACACCCGCTTCCCACCTGAGCCAAACGGCTACCTGCACATCGGTTCGGCCAAGGCCATCTGGATCAACTCCGGAACCGCGCAGAAATATCACGGCCTGTTTAACCTGCGCTTCGACGACACCAACCCCGTTCGCGAGGACGACGAATATGTACAGTCGATCATCGAGGACCTGCGCTGGCTGGGTGCGGAACCAACTGGCGGCATCTACTACGGTTCGGACTACTTTGACAAATGCTATGAGTATGCTGTCAAACTGATTAAAGAGGGAAAAGCCTACGTCGACGACCTGAGTGCAGACCAGATGCGCGAGTACCGCGGCACCCTGACCGAGCCCGGAAAGGAAAGCCCGTGGAGAAACCGTTCGGTTGAGGAAAACCTCGACCTCTTTGAGCGGATGAAAAACGGCGAATTTCCGGACGGAAGCCACACGCTGCGCGCCAAGATCGACATGGCTTCCCCAAACATGAACATGCGCGATCCTGCCATCTACCGCATCGTGCACGCACACCATCACCGCCAGGGCGACAAGTGGTGCATCTATCCGCTGTACGATTTTGCACACCCCATCCAGGATGCGCTGGAGGGCATCACCCACTCGCTGTGCTCCATCGAGTTTGAAAACCACCGCCCACTGTACGATTGGGTGGTCAACAACATCGGCTTTGAGCACAAACCGCATCAGTACGAGTTCGCCCGTCTGAACGTCACCCACACCGTCATGAGCAAACGCTACCTGCGCGAGCTGGTCGAGACCAAGAAGGTCGACGGTTGGGACGACCCGAGAATGCCCACCCTGTCCGGCCTGCGCCGCCGCGGCTACACCCCAAGCTCGATCAACGAGTTTGTCAAGAAAGCCGGCGTCGCCAAGGCATACAGCATCGTCGACATCGGTCTGCTGGAGCACTGCATCCGCGACGAGCTCAACACCGCAGCACAGCGCCGCGTCGCCGTCCTGCACCCGGTTAAGGTGGTCATCACCAACTACCCGGAGGACAAGGAAGAATATTTTGAGCTGCCAAACATCCCGAAAAACGAGGAAGCCGGCGTCAGAAAGGTTCCGTTCACCCGTGAGCTCTACATCGATGCGGACGACTTTGCCGAGGTACCGCCTCCGAAGTTCTTCCGCATGAAACCGGACGGTGAGGTTCGCCTGATGGGCGCCTACATCGTCAAATGCAACGAGGTGGTCAAGGACGAACAGGGCAATGTCGTCGAGCTGCACTGCACAGCTGATCTCGAGACCGGCAACGGCAACCCGGTAGACGGCCGCAAGATCAAGGGCACCATCCACTGGGTATCGGCCAAACACGCCGTCGACGCCACCGTACGCCTGTACGACTACCTGTTCACTCTGGAAAATGTCAACGATGTACCGGAAGGCACCAACTATCTGGACTACCTGAACCCGAATTCGCTGACCGAGCTGCACAACTGCAAGCTGGAGCCGTCTCTGGCCGACGCGAAGGCAGGCGACAAATTCCAGTTTGTCCGCACCGGCTACTTCTGCAAGGACAGCAAGGATGAGGGCGTCTTTAACGAGATTGTTGGCCTCAAGGACAGCTGGGCAAAAGAAAATAAAAAGTAAATAGCTAAACCTGACTTTTGCTGCACACAAACAAGATAGAAAAAACGGCTGAAGGAAAAATTCCTTCAGCCGTTTTTCTTGTTTAAAATTGCAGGACATACTTGTATGCGCTTTCATCGGGATTCTGATAGTAGTTTTCTTCGATCCGATCCAACCGGTAACCCATCTTTTCAAACAATCTTTGCATGGGCAGGTTGGAAGCTCTGGTCTCCCCACGGCAGCATCCCATGCCCAACTCTTTCATCTGCTCTTCCACACAATTGAGCAGGCGTTCGCCCAACCCCTGCTTGCGATAGTCCGGATGGACCGCGATGTTCATCAGCTTGACATACTCCTTCTCGCCCTTCCAGTTGTAGAGAAACACATCTCCCACAATCCGGTCGGAATCCAGCAGGGCGTAGTAGAGTGCCCGCTCATCGCGCAGCAAATTTTCCCAATCCTCTTGCTTCCAAAAATCGTCCGGGAAGCAAAGCTGGTCAAACGCGACGATATCTTTCATCCGTTCAGCGCCCAGTTTTTGAATCTGCACCATCCTTCCCACCTCTTTTCTTTGCAGTTCTCAAAAAGATTCGATGGAAATTTGCTCGATCATTCGGCCACAATCTGCGCATAGATGGCATTGCTGGCCTTCACAAGATCGTCGGGCTTGGCCTCAATCTGCAACCCGATCTTGCCGCCGCTGACAAAGATGGTATCCTGCTGCTTTGCCAGCTCATCGAAGGCGGTGGCAAAGTGCTTCTTCATCCCGATTGGCGAGCAGCCGCCCCGGATGTAACCGGTGGTGGGCAGCAACTGTGCTACCGGAATCATCTCCAGCGACTTTTCGCCGAACACCTTGGCCGCCTTCTTTAAATCCAGCTCCCGCTCCACCGGCAGCACGCAGACATAGTGGTTGCCGCTGTGCCCTTTGGTCACCAGCGTTTTAAACACCTTGGCCGGGTCTATTCCAACCTTTCGGGCCACTGCTGCCCCGTCGATGTGTCCATCTGAGGCGTCATAGGTGTGCATCTGATACAGTATTTTTTCCTTGTCCAACATCCGCATGGCGTTGGTTTTTGGGGTTGCCATCGCAATCTCCCTCTTTCTATTGTTCTAAAAAATTATATCCTGTCCTAAAAGAATTTTCGCCAGCCCTTCTCAAGAGGCTGGCGAAAACTTTATTTTTTGCTCCGCTCAAACTCGGTGCCGCGAGCTAGAAAGCTAGACTACCTTCTTCACCCGCATGTGAAACAGGTGAAGGCTCAGCCTGCTGTCTACTCGGCGTAGATCTTGGCGATGTTGACGATCGTCTCGGTCATCTTATCCATCGATTCAATCGGAATGTACTCAAAGCGTCCATGGAAATTGTGGCCGCCGGTGGAGAGGTTCGGGCATGGCAGGCCCATATAGGACAGGCGAGCGCCATCGGTGCCGCCGCGGATGGCGACAATCTTCGGCTCCACGCCGCAGTCGCGGAACGCCTTCTTCGCGTTCTCGATCAGGTGCATGTGCGGCTCGATCTTTTCCTTCATGTTCCGGTAGGACTCGGTGAGGGTCAACTCCACCGTGCCTGCACCATACTTGTGGTTCATATAGTCGGCGATGTCGCGCATAACCTGCTCTTTTTGTTCGTATTTCTTTGCATCGTGATCGCGGATGATGTAGTCCATCTCTGCCAGCTCTACGCCGCCCTCGATGTGTCCGAGATGGAAAAAGCCCTCGTAGCCGGTGGTGTAGCGTGGGTTCTGCTCAACTGGCAGCATCTGATGGAACTCCATTGCCAGCAGCGAAGCGTTGACCATTGCGTCTTTGGCCGATCCGGTGTGGATGCTCAGGCCGTGGATGACAACCTTTGCAGAGCCAGCGTTGAAGTTTTCATACTCCAGCTCACCCAGCTCGCCGCCATCGACGGTGTAAGCGAAGTCTGCGCCAAAGCCCTTGACATCAAAGTAGTTTGCGCCACGGCCGATCTCCTCGTCCGGGGTGAAGGCGATCTTGATGGTGCCGTGCGCAATTTCCGGATGGGTCAGCAGCTGCTCAGCCATCGTCATGATCTCCGCTACGCCAGCCTTGTCGTCCGAACCCAGCAGGGTGGTGCCGTCGGTGACCATCAGGTGCTGGCCGACATACTTGAGCATATCCGGGTACTCTTTCGCGCTCAACACAATCTGTTTTTCCTCGTTGAGCAGGATGTCGCCGCCATTGTATTCCACTACCTTTGCCTTGATGTTGTCGCCGGAAGCGTCCTCTGCGGTGTCCATGTGGGCGATGAAGCCGATAACCGGCTTGTCCTCCTTGCCCTTGGTGGCCGGGATGGTGCCATAGACATAGCCCTTATCGTCCACAAAGGCGTCCGCAATGCCGAGCTTTTTCATCTCCTCCACCAAGGCAGCAGCCAGAACCTTCTGGTTCGGGGTGGAAGGAACAGTTTCGGATTCGTGGTTAGACTGAGTACCGAAGGTAACATAGTGCAACAGACGTTCATATGCTCTCATGGTGATCTTCCTCCATATTTTAAAATGTACCCTTATTATAGCGCGGTCAGAACAATTTCGCAAGCCACACCCCGCATCATTTGTCCGCGAACTGCACCCCATAGGCAAACATTTTTAGGCACAGGATTCTCTGCATTTCCATCATGCAATCCATCATCTGCTGGATCTCCGGACACATATCGTCGTGCTGCGCACCGATCTGCTGAGAGAGCGCCCAGCCCGCATGGACTGCTTTCTCGTATAGACTGCTGCATATGCTTCCCTGCGCGTAGGCATTTTCGACCCCCGGCACCCTATACTCGTCCATCAATTCGTCGGTCAACGTGTCGTATACCTGTTGGGAAAAATCTGTCATTTGACTCATCTGATGTCCCTCCTGAAATTTAATAAATATATTGTATATCTATTTTTTCTATTATATCGCCTTTTCTCCATAAAATAAATACACAGTATATTTATTTTAGGAGGTAATTTAAATGGCAGTCAAAAGTGTATCCATACGCATCGAGGAAGAGATGCTCAAAAAATTAACCTATGTCGCCGACTATGAAGGGCGCTCGCTCAACAGCCATATGTTGGTTTTAATCCGCAACAGCATCAAGGCCTTTGAGGCGGAGCACGGGCCAATCGAAGGCCCCATTAGCCCGGACCTCAACGTCAAGCCCGGCAAACATCTATAAACATGATTTTGCGCCCTTTCCCTTGCACTGTGTTGCATGCTGGGGAGGGCGCTTTTTCTTTTGCTATAGAGCATTTTATTGCACTTGTAAATTCTACTTTGTTATGATATTATAAAATATGAAGACATCCGATAGAAAAAGGAGGTATTTTTATGAAAAAACGCATTTTCTCCCTTCTGCTCTGCCTCATCTGCGCGCTGAACTTGGGCAGCTGTGCCCCTAAGGGAAATCCGGCACAGGTTTCCCCCGCCGCAGAAACAGGCACCGAAGCATCAAGCAGCAGCGAGCCCTCCGATGCAGAAACAACCACTGAAGAATTAAGCGACGGCGACGCCTCCACTCCAACCTCCACCGCCATCTCCATCGAGCAGCTCAACGAGATCGCCGCCGAAGTGATGGGGGAAAATTTCGGCGAACCTATCTCCTTCGGCGCTATTGAGCCGCACATCAACTACTACGCCTTTTCCGATTTCGAACTGTTCTGCTCCACCGGCATCGTGGGGTGCAACACCATCCTGGCCCACCGCTTTGTCGACGACAGCTGGCACGAAGTTGACCTGGGAGAATTCTGCTGCCAGCACATCACCTCTATCTACACCGACGACGATAATCCAAAACAGCTCTGCATCACCGTCGATGGCTATAACTTTCATTTCGACTATATGCTCAACGACTTTTCCCGCACCTTGCGTTTCGATGAGGACTTTTCCAACATGGAGGTGCTTTCCTACGGCGGCAGCGAAAATATCTGGGACGCCGATCTGTTGGATGTATCCTCCAATGAGCAGATCATCATCCAAGACATCACCTGTACCGATCACGCCGCCTCCTTTACCTTTAACCTTGCCGGTGAACCGGTGGGCAACGGTTACCCTCTGCCCCACATCAGCATCCACAAGACGATTGACCGGGAAAAATCACAGGGAGAGCGACTGTTTTACATTTACAACATCTATTTTCACAACCTGCAAAACGAGTTTTCGCCGGACTGGCTGACCGGCCTTGCCGCTGCCCTCAATCGGGAGGAGGGCGAGTCGGTGAGCGTCTCCTACTACGACGACCCCGACACCTTCCAGGGCGCACTGCTCAAAATTTCCCGCTACTATGAGCCGGGACTAATGTTTGACATCCAATTGCCGACCGATGATTTCTCTTTCGACGTCACCTTCACCATCTACACCGAGTAGGCGGACCTGTTCAATAGATTCTATCAATGTCACTTGTAAATTCTATTGTTTTGTGATATTCTGAAGATAAGCAATCAGCTGGGAGGTGTTTAGATGAAAAAACATATTTTAGCTCTGCTTCTCTGCCTTGTCTGCGCGCTCAGCTTGGGTGGGTGCCGAGAGGAAAAACGGTCGTTCGACTACAGCACTCTCCCCGAATATTACGCACACCCCGAGTGGCTCTCAGATGATCTGGACGAGCGCTTCCAGCAGATGTTCTACTACGCTCTGGACAACCCCACCGTCGACGGGCCCTTCCCGCCGGACAGCGACCCGAACGACACTATCCCTCGGGGCAACGGCAATGACAGATATCTGTTTAATAATTTTTATTTTGTCGAACAGAATTTCATCAAGGGCAGCTTTTTCCTCATTGAACCACCCTACAGCGTTGTAGGCGTCGGCTTGGATCGCTACGTCCTGCGGGGCATCTACGACGTGGTAGGCGGCGAGCGGGACAGGGACGGAGACTTTTACCTGACTTCCTTCTCCATGCAAATCGAGTTGGGGGAGTGCTCTGTAAGCAATTTATCCTTGGAATACCGCGACCCCTATTTTCGCCTGCAAAACCAGCAAATTCCGCTGTTGGTTGAGGAGAAGGATGGCATCCTCTACCTCACAGCCGACCTCGACAAAGTATCTCCCATTGAAATCGGTGCTTCAGACCTGGAAAGCGCCCTTCTTCTGCATGCGACTGTGACCTATCAGGGTGAAGAATACGAAATCAATGGCCGCGTCTAACCGTCCTGGAAAGGAGGAAACAAGATGAAACGCCTTCTTCTCTATGTCCTGTTGGCGCTTGCCCTGACGCTGTGCGGCTGCCAGCCCGAGCAGATCGATTACGACACAAGCCCGCTCTCATTTGAGACTGTTTTCGACGACACGCCGGGCAATCCGGACAAGCCGGAAGATGCTTTTGCAGAAACTCGCTACAACGCTCTCCCTGCCCACCGCGTTCGTGTCTACGACTTTGAGGAGGACACCATCCGCAAGGGAGCCTTCTATGTCCTCCCTCCTGAGTACTCCTATGACCTGGAGGACACCCCACCGGAAGAGGGCATCATCAAGGGCGTCTTTACCTTCGACTATACGGAGCAGGGCAACGGCATCCGCATCCACCGCTTCACCCTCTCCTATGAGACAGCGGACAATATCACCGTGCGCAACACGCAAATTTACGGAAAGGGCTTGCAGCCCACCTCCTTCGAGGGCAGCGAGTTTGCCATCGACCTGCGGATCACCCGCCCTGTCCCTTCCAGCAGCAGCCAGCTTTGGTTTTCGGGCGACTTTGATTATAACGGAGAGGAATATTCCTTCAACATCAGTCTTTAAACCAGCACAAAAGCGCCGGAACACTCATCGCGTTCCGGCGCTTGTCTTTTCCACAAAGGGACATTTAGTTGTTGAAAGCTGCAAGGCTCGACTCGATCTTGCTCAGCAGCTCCTTGGCCTTTTCGAGTTTGGCCTTCTGGTCGTTGACCACCTTCTCCGGTGCCTTGGAGACAAAGCCCGGATTGTTGAGCTTGCCTTCCAGGAAGGCGATGTCCTTCTCACAGGCCTGCTTCTCCTTGGTCAGTCTTGCGATCTCCTTGTCGCGGTCGACCAGCTGGAACAGCGGCATATAGACCTTGGCGCTGTCGGTGATGACCTGGACGCACTCCTTTGGATTCTGCGGATTCTTCATCACAATCTGATCGGCCCAAGCAAGGCGGGTCAGGAAGGCAGTGGACTGCTCGAAGATTGCCTGTGAAGCGGTCTCGATGTAGAGGGTCGCCTTTTTAGACGGCGGGACGTTCATCTCGCTGCGGCGGGTGCGGACTGCCTTGATGGCATCCATAACCTTCTCAAACTCGCGCTCCTCGGCGGCAAAGTCGAGCTTTTCGTCGTAGACCGGCCACTGGGAAACCATGATGCTCTCGCCCTCATGCGGCAGCGCCTGCCAGATCTCCTCGGTGATGAACGGCATAAACGGATGCAGCAGTTTGAGGGTATTGCTCAGGACATATACCAGCACCTGACGGGCAACCTCGGCCTCGGCGCCGTCCTCCCACAGGCGGGATTTGACCAACTCGACATACCAGTCGCAGAAGACATCCCAGATGAAGTCGTACAGCTTGCTGACAGCGATGCCCAGCTCAAACTTTTCGAGGTTGTCGGTTACTTCGCGAACCAGCTTATTAAACTTGGAGAGCACCCACTTGTCCTCGATGGCGAGCTTATCCAGCGGCAGGGACAGCTTCATCTGCTCGTCTTTGAGGTTCATCAAAACGAAACGGGAAGCGTTCCAGATCTTGTTTGCAAAGTTGCGGCTGGCGATAACCTTCTCGTCGCTAAAGCGCATGTCGTTGCCGGGGGTGTTGCCGGTGGCGAGGGTGAAGCGCAGCGCGTCGGCGCCGTACTGGTCGATGATCTCCAGCGGATCGATGCCGTTGCCCAGCGACTTGCTCATCTTTCTGCCCTGTGCGTCGCGGACAAGGCCGTGGAACAAAACGGTGTTAAACGGAATCTTGCCGGTATGCTCGAGACCCGAGAAAATCATGCGGGCAACCCAGAAGAAGATGATGTCATAGCCGGTAACCAGGGTGTTGGTCGGGTAGAAATACTCGAGCTCCGGGGTCTTATCCGGCCAGCCCAGCGTCGAAAACGGCCACAGTGCAGAGCTAAACCAGGTGTCCAAGGTGTCCTCATCCTGGTGCAGATGGGTGCTGCCGCACTTCGGGCAGGCGGTCGGCGCTTCCTTGGCGACGATAACTTCGCCGCAGTCGTCACAGTAGTAGGCCGGGATGCGGTGGCCCCACCACAGCTGACGGGAGATGCACCAATCCTTGATGTTCTCCATCCAGTTGTAATAGGTCTTGTTCATCCGCTCCGGGATCAGCTTGATCTGTCCGTTGCGGACTACGTCGATGGCCGGCTTTGCCAGCGGCTCCATCTTGACAAACCACTGTTTGGAGACCATCGGCTCAACGGTGGTGCCGCAGCGGTAGCAGGTGCCGACATTGTGGGTGTGGTCCTCGATCTTGATGAGGTAACCCTGCTCCTGCAGGTCGTGAACGATCGCCTTTCTGGCCTCATAGCGGTCCATGCCAGCATATTTGCCGCAGGCATCGGTCATGGTGGCGTCATCGTTCATCACCTTGATGATCGGCAGGTTGTGGCGGCGGCCGACCTCATAGTCGTTCGGGTCGTGTGCCGGGGTGATCTTAACAACGCCGGTACCGAATTCCATATCGACATAGTCATCGCCGACAATCGGAATCTCGCGGCCAACCAGCGGCAGGGTGACCGTCTTGCCAATCAGGTGCTGGTAGCGCTCATCCTTCGGGTTTACTGCAACGGCAGTATCGCCGAGCATCGTTTCCGGGCGGGTGGTGGCCAAGATCACTTCGCCGCTGCCATCGGTGAGCGGATAACGCAGGTGCCAGAAATGTCCCGCCTGCTCCTCATACTCAACCTCTGCGTCCGAGATGGAGGTCATGCAGTGTGGGCACCAGTTGATGATGCGCTCGCCCTGATAGATGAGCCCCTTATTGTAGAGGTTGACAAATACTTCCTTTACTGCTTTGGAGCAGCCTTCGTCCAGGGTGAAGCGCTCGCGGTCCCAATCGCAGGAGGAGCCCAACTTTTTGAGCTGCTCGATGATGCGGCCACCGTATTTGCGCTTCCACTCCCAGGCGCGCTCGAGGAATTTCTCGCGGCCCAGATCCTCTTTGGTCAGGCCCTCCTCCTTCATCGCGTTTACGATTTTGGCCTCGGTGGCGATAGAGGCATGGTCGGTTCCCGGCAGCCAGAGCGCCTCATAGCCCTGCATGCGGCGGAAACGGATCAGAATATCCTGCAAGGTTTCGTCGAGTGCATGGCCCATATGCAGCTGGCCGGTGATGTTCGGGGGCGGAATCACGATGGTGTACGGTTTTTTATCTGGATTTGGTTCGGCGTGGAAATATCCGCCGTCCAACCAAAACTGATAGGTGCGGTCTTCTACCTGTTTTGGGTCATAGATTTTGGACAGTTCTTTCATATGACAAACTCCTCCTTCTTTGTAAATACTTCCCCTGGTGGACTCCGCTGGGCAAAAAGCGGTATTTCCTTTGGCTTTTTTATCGGCAGCTTGCGAGAAATAAAAAAGCCTGTCCTTTGCTTTTTGCAAAGGACAGGCTATAAATTCCTGCGGTACCACCTTTATTGACAGCCATCGCTGTCCACTCGTCACGCGCCTTTTGCGACGCGCCGGGCCGGTAACGGGGCCCCACCGTTATGATCTACTGAGGAAATCCCATCTGGGTTTTCCTGTTCGGCATACTCTCAAAGGCTACTTTGTCGGTTCCGCTTTCTGCCGGCTTTTCAGCTGCCGCCGGCTCTCTGGGAGTGCGCTGACCGTTTTACTTCCTTCTCACAGATTTTTTATATTCAATTGGGGTTAAATTTAATCTACCATGAATTTGAATCTTTGTCAACTTTTTTCCCCGCCAACCGCCGCGAATACACAATTCTTTGTCTGCAAACACTAAAGGCATCTGTTTTGGGAGGTGCTTTTTGTGCAGCAACGACGAATCGTTTCTTTTGTCCTGTACTCTCTGGCAGCGGCCTGTGCTGCGGCGTGGGCTGTATTTTTCCTGCGGGCGCTGCTGCCCGCTACGCTGCCTTTTTGGCTCGGTTTGCTGATTGCTGCGCTGCTGCGCCCAGCCACCCTTTCTCTATCGCGCATCTTAAAGCTGCGCCGCCGAAGGGCCGCCATCGCCGTCACCACCCTCTTTTTTTCGCTGCTCGGTCTGCTGCTGGGATTGCTGCTCGCTTTACTTTGGGGGCAGTGCTGCTCCGTCGCCGCCCGGCTTCCTGGCCTGTACAAGACGACCGTCGTCCCTGCCATGGCCGCCTTTTTTGAGTGGCTTTCAAAATTTCTTTCCCGCTTTGCTCCCGACCTGACCGATGCGGTACAGCTTTGGATGCAGAGCTCGGCAGCTGCCTCCTCCAAGCTTTTTTCCGCCCTCTCTTCCTGGTTGCTCGGGGTCTGTACCGACCTTGCCGGAAAAATCCCGGTCTGGTTTGTCACCGTGATTGTCACTGTGCTGTGCGCTGGGTTCATCTCGCTGGACTACCCCAAGGTCATTCGACTGCTGTGCCTTCCCCTGCCGCAGAAACTGCAAGACGGCCTTGTACAGCTTAAGCGCTTTGCCGCCTCCACTGTGCTCCGCCTGATGCGCGCCTACCTGATTTTGCTGCTTCTTACCTTCCTGGAACTGTGCCTTGGGCTGTGGGTACTGCGCGTCAAAAGCTTTGTGGCGCTGGCTGCTCTGATCGCCCTCTTAGACCTGCTCCCCATCATCGGCACCGGCTCGGTGCTGATTCCTTGGGCCATCCTCTCCTTTTTAAATGGACAAGCAACTCTGGGATGGGGACTGATCGTCCTGTACCTCGCCATCACCGTAGCAAGAAATTTGCTGGAGCCAAAATTAGTCGGCAAGAGCATCGGCCTGCCTCCACTGGTCAGTTTGGTGTGCCTGTATGCGGGATTGCGGTTATTTGGCGTTGTCGGCGCCATCCTGTTGCCCTGCATAGCCACCGGTGCAGTGTTTTTCCTCAAAAGCAAAAAGGAGGGGAAAGCAGCAGAGTGACATCGAGTCAAAAAGCCAGCAACCTTACCCAATCCAAACCCATCCGATAAAATGAGCAAAGGGCCTTCTCAGTGAAGGCCCTTTGTTTGTTCGCATTTATTCTGTTTTTTGCTTAGAAGGTCGCCTGTGCGCCGTCGGAGCGCACCAACCTGTTGAGCTCGTCATCGGGGCGGTAGAGCATCCCCTCCGTCTCGTACTGATAAATGTCTCCCAACAGCGCAAAATATTTCTCCAAGTTAATATCCTGCACCGTCACGCCAAGGGCTTCCAACTCTTTGATCTGCTCCTGGCGCTGCTGATCGGTCAAGGTCCTGCAATAACCGCAGGCCATCACCGCAGCCTGCTGCACTGCCGCACTCTGCTCGTCGGTCAAGCCGTCCAGCAACCCATCCTGCACCAACAGATAAACCGTCTTGACTCGATGGGCACTGGCAAAAACCACCGTCTTGCCCGAATAGTCCGGTGCCTGCACCGCGCGCAGCACCTCATCCAGCGTCGCCTCTGCAATCTCCGCGTTTTTGTCGAGCATCTGTTGCAGGGGGCGATCGCTCTGGATTTCCTGTGCACCAATCTCCTGTTGCAGCTCATCGGAGAAAAACGACTCGTAGACTGCCAGCGGATAGCGCTTGCGAAAATCGGTGAGATCCACCGTTCCATCGGCTGCAAGGTCCTCATAGCCACAGGTGGTAGCCAACTGCACCTGCATCGGGTATTCTTCCCCAATCAGCTGATTCAGGCGCGCCTTGGTTCGATCGGAGTTGAGGGCAGTAAACTGATAATCGGCATGCTTAAAAAAGAATGGCAGTTCCAGCGTTTTGAGTTCCTCCACCTGATCGATCAGCTGTTCGTTTTCGACAAAGGCAAAGGCAGTATCTCCCGCTGTCAGCACATTGTGGATCTCTGCGCTCTGGCTGAGCACCACCTGCAATTCTCCATCGGTGTAATAGGCAAGGCGGTCGGCAAACTCCTGTGCTGCCTTTTTGACACTTTCTGGCGTCGTGGTGGAAATCACCATCGAGAGCGTCTGCACCTGTTCCGGTTCGCTGCGCAGGCTCTTGTCCTCTGCACATCCGGCAAGCAGCATCAGCGCAGCTAAAACCAACAGTGCTGCGATCCTTCTTTTGGTCTTGCCCATTCAATCCCTCCTTTTGCAGGTTATATCGCTTGATTTAATTGCGGTAATGTCCCAGGCGCGGCCGATCTTCCGGCTCTTCTTGCTGCTGTTGGGCCGGCTGCGCCTGCTGTGCAGGCGGCTGTGTAGTGGCCTGTTCCTGTTGTGGCGCCGGCTGTGCCGGTGTGGTCGGCTGCGGGGTCTGCTGTGTTTGATCTGCTTTTTGTGCCTCGGTTGCCGCTGGGGTTTGCTGCTGTTCTGCCGGTTTGGTGGTTTGCACCGGCGGAGTATAGGTATAGGTCTGATTCTGAATAGAAGCCAATTCGTCAATGCGCACGCCGGTATTGACGGCGAAAATATTGTTTAAAAACAGCAGGTCGGTGATGCCGTGCGAGCGGATAAAATCCTCGACACCCAACTCAAAGTAGCGCTGATCCACAATATAGACCTCATCAAAGTTGTTGACCAAAAACGGCGCAAATGCGTTGCCGAAGGATTCTTTAATCAACATGATCTTTCGTCCTGTGTGGTTGTTGGTTTTGACGTGGGTCAGCGGCAAATCGCCGTGCAAAAAGACGCTGTAGGTATTGGGACCGCTGGTGGCATAGCTTGCAAAGAGGGTGGATTCGATCGGTTTATAGGGACTTCCAGACTCATAGCGCCAAACCTCATACTCTACCGGCGGCACAAAATATTCGACAAAATCCGGCGTCGCACCCAACTGTGCGTCGTGCGTCTGGCTGTAGAAGGTGCCCAGGAAGCCGTCGATCTGATGGTGCTCCATCTGCTCCAGCGACACCGGAGTCAAGCCCGCCTGCTTGCAAAAGGCAATATATGCCTGATAAGCTCCGCGCACCGTCCAGTGGTGGTCGGTGCGGAAGTAGATATATTCGTCCTTGTTTTTCTCCAGCTCACTGTAGGCATCTACCGGGGTAACGGCGTCGGAGAAAAGCGAGTTGACAAAGTCGATGTCCTCCCGCTGGTCGGAGGCGATGCTCTCATAGCCTTCGGGGAGATAAAACGCGATCGAAGTCGGGGCAATCAAGCTGTAGACGTTGACCCCAGGCAAGTCCTTGGCGTAGGAATTGATCGTCTGTGCATACCGGGTAGAAAGCGACTGGCTTGCACCGAAGATCTGCATGCCCATGTTCTTATATAAAAAGAGGTTGCCAGCCTGTTCCCCATTGGTGCCCTCGGCGGTCAGACCGTTGCCGGGAGCGTTGGGGTCATCGTAGGCGCTGTAGTCGATCTCCTGGTCATCCTGCTCCCCACTCTCTCCCAGCGTCTGAACAGCTTGCTGTCCATCGGGCTGTTCGGTCTGAACGGTGCCGGAAGCCTGTACCGCCTGGGTCTTAGTGTTGGACTGATAGATGCGCACATCGTTGGGGTGTATTCCCTCCATCGACTCGATCTTTGCCGCCACTGTTACCAGCTCCTCGCGGCTTGGGAAGGTGTCCGCATAGTAGGCGTCGTACTGTTTGGCAAATTCACCGGAAAACCAGCTCGAGAGGGTCCATTGCGGCTTTTTTGCCAGTTCCCGCTTCTCCACCTCCGAAACGGTGGGCTTGGGGAGCAGCAGCGCGAGCACCCCCACTGCAAACAGCGCAAGTACCACTGCACAGATGTTGACCCAGCAAAAGTGGTCCTCACGGTTTTGATTGTTCTTTGGGCACATAGCGGTTTTCCTCCCTTGCTAGAAACGAAAATACAAAAACGGGTTATAGCTGTCGCCCACCAGCATCGAGGTGCAGACAAACAACAGGCCCAGATTCATCATTGCCGTCACCACATTCCCTGCTGCACGCAGCGCCTTGTTCTGCACAGCATCGACGCGCCTCTTAACCAACTGGGTAATGGGCATACAGAAGAGCACCGCAGCAATCAGCCAGAACAGGTGGTTCAAAAAGTTGATGGACAGCTGGGCATCGGTGAGCGGATTTCCCGAAAGGCCAAACATGACCGCAAAGTATCCCTTCAGCCGCCCAAGGTCGGTGGTGTAGAAGAGGGTCCACCCCACTAGCGTGATCAGCAACAGATACAGATGGCACAGGATACCGGGCAGCTTTTCCAAAATTTTTAATAGCCCCAGCTTCTCCACAATCAACAGTACGCCGTAAAAAGCGCCCCACAAAATGAAGTTCCAGCTTGCCCCGTGCCACAATCCGGTCAGCAGCCACACGACGCACAGATTGAAAATCTGGTGGCGGCGGTTGCCTCCAAGGGGGATATAGACGTAATCGCGGAAAAAGGTACTCAGCGAGATGTGCCAGCGGCGCCAAAACTCGGTGACCGATTTGGATATGTAGGGATAGTTAAAGTTCATGTGGTAATGGAAGCCAAACATTCTGCCAAGGCCGATGGCCATATCCGAATAGGCCGAGAAGTCATAATACAGCTGAATGGTGTACACCAGCGCACCAAACCAGGCACCCGCCACCGAAAGGGTGGCCAAATTGCCGTCCATATACTGTGCCACCAGCTGGCCGGCCATGTTGGCGACAACCACCTTTTTGCACAGACCAACACAAAAGCGGGTAATTCCCTCGCTGAAATCCTGCGGCGAGACGCTTCGATTGTCAATCTCAGCGGCGACATCGCTGTACCGCACAATGGGTCCCGCTACCAACTGATGGTAGCTGGAGAGATACATCAGATATTTGTAATAGGTTTTCTGTGCGGGCACCTGTCCGCAATAGACATCCAACACATAGCTGATGGTCTGGAAGGTGTAAAACGAAATGCCGATCGGCAGGGCAATCTGCGGCACCGGCAATTGCAGGCCGGTGAGGGCATTGAGATTCTCCACAAAAAAGCCGCTGTACTTAAAGACTCCCAGCATGCCCAGATCAAAGACCAGCGAAGCTGCCAGCGCGAGCTTTGCCCCTCGCTGTCTGCCCGCCATGCGGCAGCGCTCGATGCACTTTGCCCAAGAAAAATCCAGAAAAGCGGTGAGCATGAGCACAAACACCCAGACCGGCTCGCTCCAGGTATAAAAAAACAGCGAAAAAAGCAGCAGAACCACATTCTGCCAGGTTCTATTTTTGACCACATAGTAGAGCAACAGATTGAGCGGCAAAAATAGATAGATAAAAAACAGATTTGAAAAGACCATATTTCCTCCCCAGTTTCCCACCCGAAACGCCATCTCCCAAAAGCGTTCCGGAATTCTTGCTCTGTCTTCTCCATTATATACCACAAGGGCGGCGAATAAAAGATGCTTTTTCATCTGTCAAACAAAATTTTTAAAATGTTCACCCAGTTATCATCAGCAAAGTTTTCTGCATCCAGAAAGGGAAAAAACACTTCTCACAAAATTTTTTTCACCATCTCCTTTCATTTGGCGGACTCTCCAAAAGGGGGAAATTGCGCACCTTGGGACAAAGAAAATCCTCTTGCAGCCTTGTGTTTGGGGAAATTTTGGGGTAAAATAAGGGTATCATCTCAAAATCGATCTTCCTGTCGAAAGGACTGTGAAAATTATGAATGAAGAAAGTTACATTGTAAATGAAGGTAAGAATCGAATCATCGAGGTGGACGGCGTAAAATACGAGCGCTTGGCCATCCGCACCCACGTCATCACCGATCAGGACGACGTCTGCGACGTCATTGAAAAATATGCAAAACCATACGCCCAGCCAGGAGACATCGTCTTTATGACCGAAAAAGCGGTCGCCTGCACCCAGCGCCGTGCGATCCCTATGAAGGACATCCATCCGCGCCCGCTGGCACGCTTCCTTTGCAAATTCGTCCTCAAGACCCCATACGGCATCGGCCTGGGCATCCCGGAGACGATGGAGATGGCCCTGCAAGAGTGCGGCACCCCAAAGATTTTGTTTGCAGCCGCTGTCTCCGCAGTGGGCAAACTCTTCCACAAACGCGGTTGGTTTTATAAGATTGCCGGCTACAAGGCCCGCTCGATCGACGGTCCCTGCGACTACACCCTGCCCCCATACAACCACTATGTTGTACTTGGCCCAGCAGAACCGGACGAGACAGCTCAGAAGATGTCCCAGCGCCTTGGCGGCATTCCGGTTGCCATCACCGACATCAACGACCTGGAAGGCCAGATTTTGGGCACCTCCGATTCTTCGATGGACCGCGACCTGTTGGTTAAAATCCTCAAGGATAACCCGCTCGGTCAATCGCTGGAACAGACCCCAATCGGCATCATCCGCAAAGTACAGTAACTGTCTCTTATACACATCTCCGAGCCCACGAG
>ENA-OYXB01000002-OYXB01000002.1-human-gut-metagenome-genome-assembly--contig:-NODE-2-length-70621-cov-7.413032_pt1 | contig 70621 bp, 58 predicted proteins | sample MGYA00244176_ERZ653409 | MGnify/ENA primary metagenome ERZ653409 (study PRJEB26926, sample SAMN06164912) | human gut metagenome | biome: ENVO:00009003; feature: ENVO:2100002; material: ENVO:00002003... | reverse complement strand
TCCCCGCCCAGCTCTCCGGCGGCGAGCAGCAGCGCGTGGCCATCGCGCGTGCGCTGGCCAAACGGCCGCGGCTGCTGCTGTGCGACGAGCCGACCGGCGCGCTTGACTACCAGACCGGCAAGCAGATCCTTGCGCTTTTGCAGAAGCAGAGCCGGGAAAACGGCATGACTGTCGTGATCATCACGCACAATTCCGCCCTGACCGCCATGGCCGACCGCGTCATCCGCGTCAGAAGCGGCCAGATCACCGACGTGCGGCAAAACGCAGCGCCCGTGCCGGTGGAAAGCATCGAATGGTGACGGGTATGCTGAAACTGACAATGCGCCAGATCCGCAGCAGTCTCACCCGGTTTCTGGCGATCGCGGCGATCGTCGCGCTGGGCGTGGGATTTTTCTGCGGCCTGCGGCTGACAAAGACCGCAATGGTACATACGCTGGACGACTATGCCGAGGCGCACCGGATGTATGATTTCCGCCTCGTCAGCACGGTCGGCTTTGACGAAACGGACGCGGAAGCGCTCGCCGCCGATGCGCGCGTGGCGGCCTGCGAGGGGGAAAAGAGCGCAGACGCGCTGGCCTCCGTCGCAGATGGGGCGGCGAAGCCGTGCAGATTTTTGTCGCTGCCTGAGCAGATCGACCTGCCGGGCTTAAAATGTGGAAGATTTCCGCAGACGTCGGAGGAATGTCTGGCTGACGGGCTGCTGTATTCCGAAAAGGATCTCGGAAAAACAGTCGTTCTGACGGAAGAGAACGACGAAGATACGCTGGACAGCTTCAACCGGCGGGAATTCACCATCGTCGGAATCGCCAAGAGCGTTTTATACATCAATTATGAACGCGGCGGCACCTCCATCGGCAGCGGAACGCTTTCGTCATTCGTGTACATCCTGCCGGAGGCGTTTGCGCTGGATTATGAGACGTCGCTCTATCTGCGGCTGGCTGACCGGCAGGGTGAGGTCTATTCCGACGAATATACCGCCTGCATTGACGCTGCTGAGCCGTGGGTCACGCAGCTTGCCGAGAGCGCGGCTTATGGGCGCAGCGATCGCCTCTATGAAGAGGCCGAGCAGACGCTCTCCGACGCGCGTGAAACGCTGGATGAAAAGCAGCAGGAGTTGGCCGATGCAAAGCAGGAGCTTGCCGACGCGAAGCAGGAGCTGGAAGACGCGCATCAGACGTATGCTGACGGCGTTGTTTCTCTGGCCGACGCAAAGCAGGAGGCGGAGCAGGAACTGGCCGACGCATACCAGAAGCTGGTGGATGGGCAGCGGACGATCGAGGAAAATGAACAGAAGCTGGCCGATGGCGAACAGGAGCTGGCAGACGGCGAAAAAAAGCTGGCCGACGCGAAGCAGACCTATGAGGAAAACGCCGCCAAATTTGAAAAAGAAAAGAAACAGGCCGAGAACGAGATGAGCTTCGCTTTCGCGCAGCTCCAGAAAGCACGCGAAACGCTTGCCGAGCAGCAGCAGCAGTTAGACGCGCAGAAAGCCGCGCTCGACAAACAGGAGGCGCAGATAGACGCTGCGGTTTCCGCAGGAGCGATGTCGCCGGAGGCGGCGGAGGCGGCCAAAGCGCAGATCGCGGCGGCGCGTGGGCAGCTTGCAGCGGCGCAGGCGCAGCTGGACGAGGGCAAGAACGCTCTGGCCGACAATGAGAATCAGCTGGATCTGGCGGCAGACGCGGCGAACGAGGCGTTCGCGGAAAACCAGAAAAAGCTGGACGAGGCGGAAAAAACGCTGGAAGAAAAGCAGCAGGAACTGGAAGATGCGAAGCAGGAGCTGGAAGATGGCCGGAAGGAGCTGGAAGACGCAAAACAGGAACTCAAAGACGGCTGGGCGGATTATTACACAGGTAAGGCCGAAGCAGAACAGAAGATCTCCGACGCCGAGCAGGAGCTGGCTGACGCAAAGCAGGAGATCACAGACGGTGATCAGAAGCTGGCCGACGCCGAGCGGGAGCTGGCCGACGGTGAACAAAAGCTGGCCGATGCCGAGCAGGACTACCGCGACGGCGAGGACGAACTGGAAAAGCTCGAAAACCCGGACGTGTTCGTGCTGGATCGCAGCAGCAACGTCGGCTATGCCTGCTTTGAGAGCGATTCCGATATTGTGCGCGGCGTGTCACGGGTGTTCCCGCTGTTTTTCTTCGCCGTGGCCGCGCTGGTCTGCATCACGACCATGACCCGCATGGTCGACGAGCAGCGGACGCAGGCGGGCGTTTTAAAGGCGCTGGGGTATTCCAACGGCGCGATTTTGTCTCAATATTTCCTCTATGCCGGGATCGCCTCGGTTCTCGGCTGTGTGCTCGGTATCGCGGCAGGCTCGTATTTCCTGCCGAAGATGATCTGGCATGCCTATAACATCATGTACGGCTTTACCGGCATCCTGTATGCCTTTGACTGGCCGCTTGCGCTCGTCTCGTCGGGCGCATATCTGCTGTGCGCGCTCGGTACGACGTGGTACGTCGTACACGCCGAGCTGCAGAAGCCGGCAGCGGAGTTGATCCGCCCCAGAGCGCCGAAGGCGGGCAAGCGCATTCTGCTTGAACGCCTCCCGCTGATCTGGGACCGACTCCCCTTCCTGCATAAAGTCTCCATCCGAAACATCCTGCGCTTTAAAAAGCGCATGGTCATGATGATGATTGGCATCGGCGGCTGCACGGCGCTGCTCATCACGGGCTTTGGCATTCAGGACTCCATCAGCAGCGTCGTCGACTATCAATACGACGAAATCACCCGCTATGACGCCGCCGTGACCTTCCAGCACGCGCTGAGCGGCAGCGAACGCGAGGACTTCCTCGCCGTCTGCGAGAAAAGCGGCGCGGAGGGCTGTCTGTTTGTCGCGGAAAAAAGTCTGGACGCTTCTGCCGGCGGCACGGTCAAGACCACAAACGTCGTCTGCCCGGAATCGGGCAGCGTGGACGGCTTTATCGACCTGCACACGCAGGAGAAAACGCCGATCCCCTACCCGCAGGACGGCGGCTGCATCATCAGCCGGGGCCTTGCGCAGGCGCTGCGCCTGTCGGCGGGCGATACCATCATCCTGCAGACGGGCGATATGCGCCGGACGGAGCTGACCGTCGAGGCTGTGTTTGAAAACTATGTTTATAATTACGTCTATCTGACGCAGACTACCTGGCAGGACGTCTTCGGCGAAGCGCCCGGATACGAGGCCGCATGGGTCAACTATCAGACGGACGAGGACGCGCAGGCGGCCTCCGCAGCGCTCGCGGGCGCGAAAAACGCGGCGGCAGTTACCCTCAGCCTTGATTTCCGCAGCCGTGTGGCGACGATGATGCAAAGCCTGCAATATATCGTGCTGGTCGTCGTGCTGGGCGCGGCAGCGCTGGCATTCATCGTGCTGTATAACCTCACGAACATCAACATCACCGAACGCGAACGAGAGATCGCGACCATCAAGGTGCTTGGCTTCTACGACGGCGAGACGAACCGCTACGTCTTCCGCGAGAACATCATCCTGACCGTCCTCGGCGCGCTTGTGGGCCTTCCGATGGGAAAGCTGCTGCACGCGTATGTCATGGGACAGATCAAGATCGATCTCATGTGCTTCGATGTGCGCGTCGCGCCGCTGAGCTATCTCATCTCGGCCGCGCTGACGCTGGTGTTCGGTCTGCTTGTCAATCTTGCCCTGCGGCGGAAGATCCGCACAATCGATATGTCGCAGGCGCTCAAATCCATTGAATAGCAGAAGAAAGAGAAGAAATAACCCATGAAAAAACTGCTTGTTTACCTGCGGCCCTACCGCCTGCAGGCGATCCTGGCCCCGTGCTTCAAGCTGCTCGAGGCCGCGTTTGAGCTGCTCGTGCCGCTCATCATGGCGGATATCATCGACGTCGGCATTTCGTCCGGCGATACGGCGTATATCCTGAAAAAATGCCTTGTGCTGGTCGGACTCGGCCTGTGCGGCTTTGCCAGCGCCACGTGCGCGCAGTATTTTTCCGCCAAGGCCGCGACCGGCGCGACGGGCAGCCTGCGCCGTGCGCTTTTTGCGCACATCCAGTCGCTGTCCTACGCCGAGCTTGACCGGCTCGGCACGGCCACGCTCGTCACGCGCATGACGAGCGACATGAATCAGGTGCAGACGGGCCTCAATCTGACGCTCCGCCTACTGCTGCGTTCGCCCATCGTGGTTTTCGGCGCGATGCTCATGGCCTTTACCATCGACACAAAGTCGGCGCTTATCTTCGCCGTGGCCATCCCGGTGCTCTTTGCCGTTGTGTTTGCCATCATGCTCAGCTGCATTCCGCTCTACCGGCGCGTGCAGACGAAGCTCGACGGCGTGACCGGTGCGGCGCAGGAAAATCTGTCCGGCGTGCGCGTCATCCGCGCCTTTACCCGCGAACAGACAGAGACGGAAAGCTTCGCGGAGAAAACCGGAGATCTGTTTTCCGCGCAGCAGTTTGTCGGAAGACTTTCCGCGCTGCTCAATCCGCTGACGTATGTGATCATCAATCTGGCCATTGTCGCGATTTTGCGCGTGGGCGGCGTCCGCGTGAACGAGGGCGCGATCACGCAGGGCCAGCTGATCGCGCTTTATAACTATATGTCGCAGATCCTGGTCGAGCTGATCAAGTTTGCCAATCTGATCCTGAACATCACAAAATCCGCCGCCTGCGCGGGCCGCATTTCGCAGGTGCTGGACACGAAGTCCAGCATGGTGAGCGGCGCGGACGCGCTGCCGGACGGCGCGGGAGAGGCGGAGCTGGAATTCCGGCACGTCAGCTTCCGCTATCCGCAGGCAGGCGCGGATGCGCTGACCGATATCAGCTTCTGTGCCGCGCCCGGCGAGACGATTGGCGTGATTGGCGGCACAGGCTCCGGCAAATCGACGCTGGCAAATCTGATCCCCCGCTTCTATGACGCGACAGCCGGACAGGTGCTCGTGCGGGGCGAGGACGTGAAAACGCTTCAATTGCAGGCGCTTCGGACGCGCATCGGCGTTGTGCCGCAGAAGGCGCTGCTCTTCTCCGGCACCATCCGGGACAATCTGTACTGGGGCAATGCGGATGCGTCCGACGAGGCGCTCTGGGACGCACTGCGCGCAGCGCAGGCGGATGGCGTCGTGCAGGATAAGAAGGGCCAGCTGGACGCCGAGGTCGAACCCGGCGGGCGCAACTTCTCCGGCGGCCAGCGCCAGCGGCTGACCATCGCCCGCGCGCTTGTACGCAGGCCCGAGCTTCTCATTCTGGACGACAACGCCTCCGCGCTGGACTTCGCGACGGACGCAGCGCTGCGCAAGGCGCTGTCGAAGCTTCCGTGGAAACCCACAGTCGTGCTGATCTCGCAGCGCGTGTCGTCTATCCGGCACGCGGACAAGATCGTTGTGCTCGACGACGGCCGCATGGCTGGACTCGGCACGCATGCACAGCTGCAGCAGACCTGCCCGGTCTATCAGGAAATCTGCCGGTCGCAGGAGAAGGGGGAGGCGAGTGCATCATGAAGCATACATCCTCCTGGGCGCTGCGGCGCGTGTTAAAAAGCCTTGGGCGGTATCTGCCGCTGCTGCTTGCATCCTTGCTGCTGGCCGCGGCCAGCGTGGCGGGCACGCTCTATATCCCCATTCTGGTCGGCGACGCGATCGACCAGATCGTCGGCCCCGGACAGGTCGATTTTGCCGCCGTCAGTACGCTGGCGGTCAGAATCGCCGTGCTTGCCGGACTGACGGCAATTTTGCAGTGGGTCATGACGGCCATTCACAACCGCGTCTGCTTCTGCGTGACGCGCGACGTGCGCCGTCAGGCATTTTCCCACTTGCAGCGGCTGCCGCTTGCGTATCTGGACAGCCACCCCTCCGGCGACACGCTCAGCCGCATGATCGCCGACGTCGACCAGTTCGCAGACGGCCTGCTCATGGGCTTCACGCAGCTGTTTACCGGCGTTCTGACCATTGTGGGCACGCTCGGCTTCATGCTTTCGATCAGCTGGAAGATCACGCTCGTCGTCGTGCTGCTGACGCCGCTTTCGCTGCTGGTGGCAAAGTTCATCGCGGGGCATACCTATTCCATGTTCCAGCTGCAGTCCAAGGCACGCGGGGAGCAGACCGCGCTGATCAACGAGCAGCTGAGCGGTCAGCGCGTCGTGCAGGCTTTCTCGCACGAGGACGAGAGCCTGCGCCAGTTTGACGCGATCAACGACCGTCTGACGGCGGCGACCATGCGTGCGACGTTCTTTTCGTCCATGACGAACCCGTCCACGCGCATCATTTACAATATTATTTATGCCTGCGTCGGCTTTACCGGCGCGCTCAGCGCCGTGGCAGGCGCGATCACGGTCGGCGGGCTGTCGTGCTTCCTCAGCTACGCGAACCAGTACGCCAAGCCCTTCAACGAGATCACCGGCGTGGTCACGGAGCTTCAAAACGCGCTGGCCTGCGCCGCACGGGTCTTCGAGTTGATCGACGAGCCTGCCGAAACGTCTGACGCACTGGACGCGAAGAAGCTTGAAGCCGTCTCCGGCAGCGTAGAGCTGCAGAACGTCGCGTTCTCCTACACGCCGGAGCAGCATCTGATCGAAAATCTGAATCTCTCCGTAAAGCCCGGCCAGCGCATTGCCATCGTCGGCCCGACGGGCTGCGGCAAGACGACGCTCATCAATCTGCTCATGCGCTTTTATGACGTGAAGGACGGCTCCATTTCCGTCGACGGCAGCGAGATCCGTTCCGTCACGCGCGAGAGCCTGCGCCGCCAGTACGGCATGGTGCTGCAGGATACCTGGCTCAAGACGGCCTCCGTGCGCGAGAACATCCGCCTTGCAAAGCCGGACGCGACGGATGCCGAGGTTGAAGCCGCCGCGCGCATGGCGCACGCGGATTCCTTTATCCGCCGTCTGCCGGAGGGCTATGACACGGTGCTGTCCGACACGGGCGGCACGCTGTCCGCCGGACAGCGGCAGCTGCTGTGCATTGCGCGCGTGATGCTCTGCCTGCCGCCCATGCTCATCCTCGACGAAGCGACCAGCTCCATCGACACGCGCACCGAGGCGCATATCCAGCAGGCGTTTGACACCATGATGCAGGGCCGGACAAGCTTCGTCGTCGCCCACCGTCTGTCCACCATCCGCGAAGCGGACGTCATCCTCGTTATGAAGGACGGCCACATCATCGAACAGGGCCGCCATGAGGACCTGCTCGCCATAAACGGCTTCTACGCCAATCTGTACCACAGTCAGTTCGAAGGGTAAACGCCCTCATCTCCTCCCCTTGCCGCCCGGCAAGGGGAGATTTTTCATACTAAGGCGGATAGATTACCCATTATCCGCGAAAACCGGCGAAATTCAAACGCAGTTGGTAGGGGCGGGGCTCTGCTCCGTCCGGCAGGATGCCCTGAATCTTTGGAAAGCCTCGGCGAATCCGTATGCACGTGCGCATTCGGCTGTAGGGGCGGACGACTCTGTCCGCCCGCAGAATGCACCGGTTCTTTTGAAACTCTTCGGCGAATTCGGAGCTTCCAAATGGGCCGAGTAGGCATCGGCCCGTACATACAAGTAGGAAACTGCATTCGTATCCGCCCGAGATTCCCGTTAAAACGAGTGCCCTCCGCCGGGCGGAGCAGAGCCCCGCCCCTACCAGCCCTGTTCGAGTGCCGGTCGTTCTCTGTGTAAATCTGATGTGTGCTGACCTTAAGTTGATGACATTGCCTTGAAAGGGGCGCCTTTTTGTGCGCAAAAAACGCCCCCGGCGTGAGCCGGGGGCGAGGGGTCGATATGCTTAGAACGTCAGGAAGCGGTGGAGCATGACGGCGACCTGAGCGCGGGTGGCGTTGCCCTTTGCGGAGAGGGTCGTCCTGCCGCCGGAGGTGACGCCGGTGATGATGCCGGTGCCGACAGCCCACTGCATTGCCGTGACGGCAAAGGAGCTGACCTGCGCCTGATCGGGATAGCCGCTCAGAGAACCGGTCACGGTCGGGCTGCCTTCGTAGCGGTACAGGATAGCCGCGATCTGCTCACGGGTGACATTGCCGTTCGGGTCGAAGGTCGTGGCGGTCGCGCCGTTGACAATGCCCATGTTGGAGGCCCAGAGGACTGCGTTGTAGTAGTACTGGCCCTGCTTGTTGTCGGTGAACTTGTTGGTGATACCGGTAACGGTGGGCTCGCCTGCCGCACGGTAGAGGACCGTGACGAGCATGGCGCGGGTCATCTTGGCGCCCGGCCCGAAGAGCTTCGGGTTCTTGGTGTTGTTGCCCTTGATGATATCGTTCATGTACATGAAGTCGACCGAGTTGGCCGCCCACTTGTAAGAACCGCTCACGTCGGTGAACTGACTGGAGGCCGTCTGCTGGTTGACCTTGAAGGACAGCGTGCCCTTCGTGCTGCCGTCGATGGTGTAGCTGACCTCGACGCTCTTGCTGTCGGCCAGCGGCAGGATATAGAGGTTATCCAGACTGCCGGAGCCAGAGAAGTAGAACTTCGTGCTGCCGAAATCCTTGCTGGTCAGCGCGGTGCAGTTCTTGATGCTGGTGTAGGCGGAGTAAAGCTTGCCGCCGACGACACGGTCAATGGTGATGTAGGTGCTGCCGGTGGCGTTTTCCGGCGTCAGCTCACCCGCGATGCCCATGGAGCGGAAGGACGCGCCGGTGGAGTTCAGCGTGTGGGTGTCGTTGACATAGACCACAAGCTGGCCGTTCATCTGACCGGACGAGCCGTTTGCCGTGAAGGGGATGGTCACAGTGTACTTCGACGTGGTGCTGCCCGCGATGAAGCAGACGTTTTTCAGCAGGTTCGAGCCGGTCGAGACGCTGTAGGCCTCGCTGCCGACCTTGCCGGAGCTGGTCGTGCTGCCCTTGTACAGCGCGCCGCGGGTATCGGTGTTTGAGCCGAAGGTCACGGTGCTCAGGCCGGAGCCGTAGACGCGCTGGAAATCGCTGACGACCATCTGCTGCTTTTCATTGGCGGAGATGTGGTATTCGACCGTGCTTGCGCTGGTCACGACATTGATCGTGCCGGTCGCGATCTGGGCGCTGCCGTCATAGGCGGCGTACCTGATGGTATGCGTGCCGGTGGTTCTCGTCGGACGGTAGACCATCTTGCTGACTTCGCTGGCAGAATACTTGGTCGTCGTGCTGACCGTGCCGGACATGGCGCTCGAGGTATAGAGCGTGCCGTTGGCCGGGGACTCAAAGGTAAAGGTGCTGGGTGTGACCTTCGCGGCGGTCTTGACTGCTGCGGCAAGCTTGCTGCCGTCGAGCTGGACGTAGGTTTCGTTCTCGCCGAGCGTCAGGCTGACAGTGTCCGCCTCGGGGACAGTGACGGTGAACTTCACTTCGGCAGCATACTTTTTCGCGCCGATCGTCGTTTCAGCCTTGATGGTGACCTGACCGCCGGCCTTGGCCGTCGCGGTGATGGAGGGGCTGCTGTTGGTGCTGGTTTTGCTGGAGAGCTTGACGATGTTCTCGTCGCTCGAGGACCATGTGATCGTATAGGTCTTGCCGGTCACATTGGTCAGCTTGCCGCTCACATACTCCTGCGGCGTGCCGGTGATGGTGAACGTCTCGCCAGCCTTTGCCGTGGTCGGCTTGAAGACGATATTGATGTGGTTCTCACCGGTGATGGTGATGATGGCCTTGCGTGTTTCGGCATACTTGCCGTCGTCGGTCGTGACGCGGCAGTAGAACACATAGGTTCCGGTACCGGTGATGTACTGCTTGAGATTGGACAGAACCGAACGGTAGTTCGTAGGCTTATCGGTAATTTTGTCTGTCTGAATTGCTTTATCCACACCGCCGGTCGTCTGGTCGCTGTTCATGTACCAGACCACGGATTTGATCTTGCCCGTCGAAACCGACGCTGTCATGGCCAAATCGGCAATGGTGTCCGTGATCTTATAGGCCGCGTTTGCGGGCTGCTCCGAGAAGGAAATGTCGGAGAAGGTCACTTCCTTGTCCGTGTTAACGCCATAGTCGGCAACGTCGTCTCTGTTGTAGAAAAAATCCTTTGTGGCTGTCTTAAGCCCGTTGAGCGTATATTTGAACTTCCTGCTGTTTGCTGTCGATCCGCTCACGACCTTCGCGCTCTTGACCGGCAGCTCATAGATCATCGTCTCGTCCGCATAGATGCTGGTCTGGATCTCGACCTTAGCCGTTTCCTTTTCGAACATGGCCTTGAGCTCGGTGTCCGTCATCTTGCCGACCGTCTCGCCGATGCTCGGCTCTTCTGTGACGCGGAAAGCGCGGCCCTGATAGACCGTGACCGCATACGTCGCGGTGACATTGCCGTCGACCTTCGCGGTGATCGTCGCCGTGCCGGGTGCGACCGCCTTGATCTTCGCGGTCGCCGAATCCTTGTCCGAATTCGTTTCACTTACCTTTGCAACAGTGGGCGCGGAACTTGTCCACTCGATGCGGGAGTACGCATTTTTCCGATCCGTTTCACTGTTAAGCAGCGTGTCGGGCGCCTTGATGCGCGCGGTCAGTGTGAGCTCGGTGAAGATCAGGTTGGAGTTTTTAATATTTGTGCCGTTCTTATCGTGATTATAGTTTGAATCCTGCAGGCCGAAGACCATCGCGCCGCTGTCGAGCTGGGTCTGCAGGCGGGTCGTGGTCGTCTTCCCGTCAATGTCCGTCACAGTCACGGATTGATCGTTCCTGACCTCCAGCGCGGTGACAGCCATGCCCTTATTCTTGATGCTGACCGTGCAGACGGCATAAGAACCGGTAATCGAACGCTCCGGGTCATCCTTGACATCATTATATGTCTTGCCGATATTATAGCTTTCAATGCAGATATAGATATTCGTCGCGTCGCAGGCCTTGTACGGCTCGACGGTCGCAGAGGTCGTCGAAGCGTTGGGGCGGACATACAGGTTGTTATCCTTGGTGTCATACAGATACAGCAGCTTCGGCTGGGCTGTGCCGGAATAGCCGGTCACCTTCGGCTGCAGCGTGGCAGACGTGCCGCCTGCCTCCAGCGACAATACCTGCTGGGCGGTCGGAAGCGTGACCGAGATCGTCGCCGCGCCGCTGACTCTGAAGCCGATGGTCTTGGTCGCAGTCGCGGACGTGGACGGCTTCATGCCATCTTTACCCCGATACCAGACCTGCGCCGTCAGCGTTGCGCCGCCGACCTTCTCTGCTTTGACAGTCGCTTCAACCTTATAGGTCGTGTAGTTGCCGACCGTGCTTGCGGTGACCTTCGCGCTGGCAGGAGTAACCGAGATGGCATCGTTATCGCTGGTGAAATGAACTTCGCAGTTTGCCAGATTGCCTGCGGTCACGCCGCTGCTGCCGACCGTGACAGTCGCGGTGAGCGTTCTGGTGTCGCCCTGATTCAGCGCAACCGTGCCGTTGATATTACTGTTGCTGAGCGCCAGCGTAAGGGTATATGCGTCCCGCACATAAACCGTGAAATACTCCGAATAATCACGACCATTTACCTTGCCGGTAGCCGTGATCCGGATGGCCGTCGTGCTGGCCTTTACGCCCTTGATGACTGCCGTTGTGGCGGTGCTGCTTTCAATTTTTGCGACGGTCGAATCGCTGGACGTCCACGTTGCTTCCGTGAACGTGTACGTCGTCGTGAGCGTGATCGTCGAGTCCGGCTCGACGCTGTACGCGTTTGCAGCCAATGCCGCCGGAACCATCGCCAGTACCATGGCGAGCACCAGCAGCAGGCTCATGAATCTTCCAAATGTACGCTTCATAAGTGCACCTCTTTCAATTTGCAGCCGATTGCAGCTGCAGATTTTATGTAACCAGTTTACCATAAAAATTAAAAATTGCAACCAATTTTTACGAAAATGTCTGTTTTACCAAGCATTTCAGCCCATTTCGGCCCATGTTGCGAGGTAGACGTAACACCCGCCACAAGATATTGTGGGCCGCGCCGCGTCCGCATCCGCGCTTCTCTTTCCTACACGCAAAAATTCCGCAAGGGTTGCATCCTGCCGAAAATTTTCTGTCCGCAAAAAGCTGCCCTTTTGCAAAGGGGGCTTGACAAGAGCAGTCTAATGCGTTAGACTACAATTACAGTCTAACGTATTAGACAAGGAGGGAATGCCTATGTCCACCCCGAAGATCTTTGAGAGCGAATACCGGTTCTGCCTGATTTTATGGGAGCATGAGCCGCTGCCCAGCGCGGAGCTGGCGAAGCTGTGCAAAGAAAGGCTCGGCTGGAGCCGGACGACGACGTATACGGTCATCCACCGTCTAGGCGAGCGCGGCATCGTAAAAAACGAAAACGGCCTCGTCTCCTCCCTCGTCTCCAAGGACGAGGCGCAGGCGGCAGAGCTGGACGAGCTGGTCGAGAAGACGTTCGAAGGCTCGCTCCCCGCGTTTATCGCGGCGTTCGCACGCAAGACGAAGCTTTCGCAGGACGAGGTCGACCGGCTGCGCGCCATGATCGACGGCTATGAGGAGAAGCGGCCATGACAAATCTTTTTCTTGGCTTTCTCAACCGCAGCCTGTCTGCGGCGGTTCTGATTTTTGCGGTCGTGCTGGTGCGGCTGGCGTTCAAAAAAGCGCCGAAATGGCTGCTGTGCGCCCTGTGGGCGCTGGCGGCGGTGCGGCTTTTGTGCCCGTTCTCGATTGAAAGCGTGCTGAGCCTCATTCCGAGCGCGGAGCCGGTGCAGCCGGAGATCGTGTATTCCGCCGCGCCAGCCATCACGAGCGGCATCCCGGCGGTCGACGCCATTGTAAATCCGCCCTTACAGGCCGCGTTCACGCCCGACCCCGCGCAGAGCGCGAACCCGCTGCAAATCCTGACGGAGCTTGCCGCATGGGTCTGGCTCAGCGGCTGCGCGGTGCTTATCCTGTATGCGGCCATTTCCGCGCTGCGCCTGCGGCTTCGCGTGCGCACGGCGGTGCGGCTGGAGGGAAACGTGTTCCAGTCGGAATTCGTCCCGTCCCCGTTCATCCTCGGCGTGATTCGGCCAAGAATTTATCTGCCCTTCGGGCTGGAGCCCGGCGCGCAGGACATGGTTCTGGCGCACGAGCGCGCACATTTAAAGCGCGGCGACCAGCTCTGGAAGCCGCTGGGCTTCCTGCTCCTGACGGCATACTGGTTCAACCCCGTCTGCTGGCTGGCGTATGTTTTATTCTGCCGCGATATCGAGGCGGCCTGCGATGAAAAGGTCGTGCGCGAGCTGGGAGAGAGCTGCAAGACGGCCTATTCCCGTGCGCTGCTGCAATGCAGCGTCCCGCGCCGGATGATCACGGCCTGCCCGCTGGCCTTCGGCGAGACGGGCGTGAAGGGCCGCATCAAGTCCGTTTTAAATTACAAAAAGCCTGCGTTCTGGGTCGTGCTGGCGGCGGTACTCGTGTCCATCGCCGTGGCCGTGTGCTTCCTGACCGACCCGAAGACGGACGCAGAGCAGCCGGAGGAAGAACCGCCCGCTTCTTCTACCGCAGACAGCCCCGCAGAGGCAGACAGCACGCCCCCGACAAGCGCGTTCTTTTCCAGTATAGAGGCCTACGCCGAATATTATATCGCGCAGGTCATTTTGCCGGAGCCAATCGAATATAAGGTGCTGACCGACGGCGGATTTGAGACTGTAACAGATACGGTGCAGGACGCGCAGATGGCGAACCTCGAGCAGCTTGCATCCCTGTCCGGCCTCGACCCGGAGGGAGATTTGCAGCTGTGGAGTTACAAAATTGCGATCGCGCCGGAAAATGCCGACGGGCGCACCTTCATGCTGGGCACTGATACCGGCCTGTCGTATATCGACGGGCAGGCATATCTGGTGGACGGCACCCGCTACCTCGTGACCGTCACCTATCGCAGCGAAACGCAGGACTACCGCCTGCTCGGCTGGACAAAGGACACGGACGGCACGGCGCTGGCCGTGTATGAACAGTCCGGCCGCTTGACGGACTATCTGCGCGACATTTACGCCGCGACCCATGGTGCAAATAATATACAGGGCTATTTCTATCCGAGCTTCTATAACGGCATGGACGGCTACGGCAGGGCCGTTCATATTGACGCGTACCTTCGCACCTTCACCGACAAAGCCGGAGGCTGGAGCGCGTATCTGCCCACGACCGGCTGGGAATACGACGAGCAGGACGACCTCTGGCGCAGCACCTACAGCACCGGCTCGACGTTCGCCGTCCGCTATGTTGAAAAGACGATCACCGAATGCTCCGCCGGCTATACCGCGCGCGGCTGTCTCAGCGAGGTGACGCAGCGTGGCGAGACGATCTCCGTCGAGGCGGGTGCGCAGAACGAGATGGTCTATCTCTGCGGCGTAAAAGATGGCTGTTACGAGGTCACGATCCACTGGCCGCGCGGGGCGGATGAAACCGATGCTTCCGGCTATAACCCGTATCTGCAGGCACGCTATGAAGGGCAGCTGCTAAAGCAGATGGCCGCGAGCTTTACCGCCTGCGCAGGCGCTTCCGTGACGCTGGGAAGCGCGGACGGATACACGTTCCGGCTCGAAACGGAAACGGCCTCCTGCCCGGAGGGCAGGACTGACTGCACGCTTGCGCACACGAAAACGCAGCTTGTCTGTGAGGAAAACGGGCAGGTGCACCCGCTCGGTGCGCCGCTGCTGGACGGTGCGTGGTGGCTGATCGACATCAACGCGCCGAAGGCCCGCTTCGGCTATCTGGAACAGGATCTGCACACAGGCCGCTTTTCAAGCGGCAGCGACCGGTTCGATCTGACACGCTGGCGCTCTGACGACCGCGTGGAGATGTATACGGACGCATCGCTGTCGGGCGACCCCATCGCGCTTCCCGATGCGGCAGAGACAGACCGTTCTCTGCCGGTGCAGCGCTGTGAGCTTGTGCTTCCGAACGGGGTCTTCCCCGGCATGGATTACGCAGCCGTTCTGCAAAGGGCGGCAGCCTATCAGGGCAGTCCCGTCCGGAAGGGCAAAATGCGCGGGGACAACTTTACGGTCGACGGCGTGAGCTATCAATTTACACAGCACAGCGACGGCACCGTCCGGCTGGACGCATGGTACTGCGAGGACGAGCTGCTCTACGGCGGGCCGGGAATCGGCTCCTCGCCGGACTTCCTGCGCGGCATTCAGCTCGGCGACAATCTGGACCATGTTCTAGCCGCGCTTCCCGCTGCCGATTGGACGCCGGAGCAGGAGCGGCAACAGTTCCTCTACGGCAGTTCCGGCGACGCGCTCTGCGCGTGGATCTGGTGGGATCATGACGGCTTTTATACGATCGACATCGGCTGCGGGGAGCTTTCCTGCATCATTCGCACCGGCACGGACGGCCTTGTCCGCAGCATCAGCGTCAGCGGCTGAAACGATTGCGCTTGCAAATTGTGTCCTCTGCGGTATAATAAAAGAAAAACCGCAGGAGGAACACCCCTATGATCGCTCTCGCTTGTGACCACGGCGCGCTTGATCTCAAGCACGCCATTATGAAGCATCTCGAACAGCGCGGCCTTGCCTATAAGGACTTCGGCTGCTACACGAAAGACAGCTGTGACTATCCCGACTTTGCGGGCCCGGCGGCGCAGGCCGTCGCCAGCGGCGAATGCGACCGCGGCATTGTCTGCTGCACGACCGGCATCGGCGTGTCCATCACGGCCAACAAGGTCAAGGGCATCCGCTGCGCGCTGCTCGATAATCCCATGTCCGCAAGACTCACCCGCGAGCACAACGACACCAACATGATGGCCCTCGGCGCAGCCGTGACGGGCGAAATGCTGGCGCTTGAGATCGTCGACGTGTGGCTGGACACGGCGTTCTCCGGCGTCGAACGTCACCAGCGGCGCATCGACAAGATGATGGCCTACGAGCATGACTGAGCTTACCCGCCTGCGCGCGCAGATCGAGGCGTTTGCGCCTTATAACGAGCAGGAGGAGGCCGACCGGCGGCAGATGCTGGCCGACATGGACTGCTTCTCCGATCTCCTTACGCGCGAAAACGCTACGGCGCACTTTACCGCCTCCTGCTGGATCGTAAACCCGGACAGGACGAAGGTGCTCATGGCCTATCACAATCTCTATCAGTCCTGGGCCTGGCTCGGCGGACACGCCGATGGGGAAGCCGACCTTCTTTCCGTCGCGCTGCGCGAGGCAAATGAGGAATCCGGCGTGCTGGCCGCGCCCGTCTCCCCGGATATCTTCTCACTCGAAATCCTGCACGTCGCGCCGCACGTCAAGCGTGGAAAATTCGTCTGCGCCCACCTGCATCTGAACGCGACGTATCTGCTGGAGGCCGACGACAAATCCCCCATCCGCTGCAAGCCGGATGAAAACAGCGCCGTCCGCTGGCTTTCGGTGCAAGATGTTTTATCCTCCGTCTCCGAGCCTGCCATGCGCCCGGTCTATCAGAAGCTCATGGAAAAAGCCGCCCAGCAAACCTGAGCGGCAGGAATCTGCGAAACAGCCTCCCGTTGTCATGCCATGCATGAGAATGGGAGGCTGTATTTATCACCAGTGTTTCCGACGATACCGATGTGCCCGCCCGAAGCGGATCAACAGGCCGAAGCCCCCCCGGCAACCACGTCCCAGACGCCCCGTATAACACTGGCTGTGATCTCACTGTACCACAGTTTCCGGGCACTGTCAATCAAATCCAGAAAGAAACCAGCGCAGCAGCCCGTGCCGGGCCGCTGCGCTTATGCTTACAGACTTCCCGGATGGCGCGGGATGTATGTGCCGATGGGGCCGGTCTTCATTTCGCCGTGGTCGACGGCGAGCGTGCCGCGCAGATAGACCTGTGCAATGGAACCCCTGGTCTTGAAGCCCTCATAGGGCGTGTAGCCTGCGGCGGAAAGCTGCGTCTGCGCGGTGATGACCGTGTCAGCCTCAGGATCGTAGACGACGATATCCGCGTCGCTGCCGGGCGCGATCACGCCCTTGCGCGGATATGCGCCATAGAGCCGGGCGGGGTTTTCGGACAGAAGCGCGCACATCTGCTCCTTTGTGATGCGGCCTTCGGCCACGCCTGCGGTATAGAGCAGCTCGCCGCGCGTCTCCACGCCGGGAAGACCGCCGGGGATCTTCGTAAAGTCGCCGCGTCCGGCGTCCTTCTGTTTCAGCGTAAAGCTGCAATGGTCGGTCGAGACGGTCTGGATGCTGCCGTTGGCAAGGGCCTTCCACAAAACCGCCTGATCCTCCTTTTTGCGCATGGGCGGTGCGCAGATATAGCGGGCAGAGGCGGAATAGTCCTCCTGATCATAGACGCTGTCGTCCAGCAGCAGATAGTGCGGGCACGTCTCGACATAGACCTTCTGGCCGCGTTCACGCGCGTGCATAACTTCGAGCAGCGCCTCCTTCGTGCTCAGATGCACGATCACGATGGGAACGTCCGCGACCTCCGCAATGCGCAGCAGATGGGCCACGGCCTCCGCCTCAAGCGGATTCGGGCGGCACTCGGGATGAGACGACGGGGCCGTCTTCCCTTCCGCCTTGTGCTGCGCGATCAGCGCGTCGATCACGCCCGCGTTTTCGCAGTGAACGCCCGCGATGCCGCCGTATTTTTTCAGCTCCAGCAGCGCGGAAAACAGGTCCTGATCGCCGATCATCATGGCGGGATACGTCATGTACATCTTGAACGATGGGATACCGGCGGCAAACATGGCCGGAATTTCATTTTTGATGCCCTCGTTCCAGTCGTCGATGGTCATGTGGAAGCTATAGTCGCAGCTGGACCGGCCGTCGGCCTTTTTGTGCCAGAGATCAAGCCCGTAGCCCAGCGTCTCGCCCTTATTCGGGCAGGCGAAGTCGATGACCATCGTCGTGCCGCCGTGGATGGCGCTGCGCGTGCCGGTGTCAAAGTTGTCGGCGGTCGTGGTGTTGCAGACGTCGAGGTCAAAATGCGTATGCGCGTCGATAAAGCCGGGGAAGAGCAGCTTGCCGCGCACGTCGACGACCTTTGCGCCGTCCACTGCCAGTCCTTCGCCGACAGCAGCGATCTTCTCGCCGTCCACCAGCACATCCGCAACGCGGGAGCCTGCCGCAGAGACGACCGTGCCGCCCTTGAGCAACGTTTTCATAACCAAATCATCCTTTCTTGTATCGGAGTATATGTTTCAAAAATCAGCGCACGCCGGTCGAGCCGAAGCCCCCCCGGTCGGTGTCGGAAAGCGTGTCGCATTCTTCAAAGCTGATGGGCGGCTGCACCTCATAGATGCGGAACTGGCAGATGCGGTCGCCCTTTTCGAGCACGGTGTCGCGCGTGGCGTAGACCGGCAGCTTCCATTCATCGTTCGTGCCGCAGTAGCTGTTGTCGATCACGCCGACGGAGTTGGCCTGCAGAATGCCCCAGCGCTTGAACGTGGACGAGCGCGGGGCCGTGCGCGCCTCATACCCCTCCGGCAGCTGCATCGACACACCCAGCGGGACAAGCGCAAACTCCCCCGCGTGAAGCGTCATGGTCTGTGCGCAGTACAGGTCGATCCAGTCGCCCTTGGCCGTCTTTTGCAGCCGGGGCAGATCGTCGGAAAAATAGTGGATCTTGATCACAGGCATAGACTTCCTCCTACTGCCGCTCGTCCCAGAGGACGACGGCTCCGGTTTTCAGGCTTGCGGGCACGTCGATCAGCCGCTGATTGGACGAGCCGCGGAAGCGCAGGTTCAGATTTTTGAGACTTGCAACGAACGGCCCGTCAACCAGCACGTCGAGATAGGACAAAAGCTCCTGCGTGACCTCCCACGGGCCGAGCTTTTTTGCCAGAATGTCGCGGTCGAAGAGATAGCCCGTGAACGACCAGATGGATTTTTCGGGATAGGCCGCCTTGATCCTGCGAGAAAGCTCCAGCAGCCCCGGCTGGTTCTCCGGCTCAAACGGTTCGCCGCCGAGATACGTGATGCCCCGGATATAGCCGGGAGCCAGCAGGGCGAGAAGCTTGTCCATCACAGCCTCATCAAACAGCTCGCCGCAGGCAAAGTCCCACGTTTCGGGATTGAAGCAATCCTTGCAGTGGTGGCGGCAGCCGGAGACGAACAGACTGACCCGCACGCCGGGTCCGTTGGCAATATCGCAGTTTTTGATCGCCGCGTAGTTCATTGCAGCACCCTCCCCTTTTCTTTTTTCTATCGTATCATGCCGCCGGGAGGTTTGCAAGCGGGACGCCGTGTTTTTCGGCAGTTTTGCATCTTGCTTCCACCGGCTGGATGTTGTAGAATAGAAAAGTGTTTTGTGTAAACGAAGGAGGCGGGCGAATATGAAGTACATCGCGATCTGCGGCACTGTCGGCGCGGGAAAGACGACGCTTTTGCAGCGGCTCACAGCATATTTCGGCCCGCGCGCCGCGTTTCATGAGGAGCGCCCGCAGGACAACCCCTATATCAATGAATACTATTCCGATTCCAAACGCTGGTCGTTTCACTCGCAGGTGAGCTTCCTCTCGCTGTATTTTGACGACGAGAAGTGGCGGCCGGAGGTCGGCGACACCGAGTTTTTCTTCTTTGACCGCGCGTTTCTGGAAAATCTGGTCATCGCGAAATACCGCCTGAACCAGCAGGATCTGACGCAGGACGAATTCGGCATTCTCTGCAAGCTGGCGCACGGCATCGCGTCGCTGATGCCGCCGGTCGACAAGTATCTCTATCTCGACTGCTCCGTCAGCACGATCATCGAGCATATGCGCCAGCGCGGGCGGGAATACGAGGACGATCTCGACCTCATGTATGTGTACGAGCTCAAGGAGCTTTACGACGAATGGGCCAAAACCCTCCCGCCGGAGCGGACGCTGCGCATCAACATGGACGGCGGGGAATACGATCTGAATGAGATCGTGCGGTTTTTGGAGGCGTGAGTATGCAGAAGCAGGATCAGCCTGTTGCGTTTTTTGACTCCGGCCTCGGCGGGATCAGCGTCCTGCGCGAGACGGTGCGGCTGCTGCCGCAGGAAAACTATCTGTACTACGGCGACTCGCTCCACGCGCCCTACGGCGTCAAGAGTGAAGCGCAGATCCAGGCGCTGAGCCTTGCAGCGGCGGAGCATCTGGTAAGCGCCGGAGCCAAGGCCATCGTCGTGGCCTGCAACACGGCGACATCCGCCGCCATCGGCCTGCTGCGGCAAGTCTACCCGGACATTCCCGTGATCGGAACGGAGCCTGCGCTCAAGCCCGCCGTAGAAAAATACCCCGGCGGCAGGATTCTGGTCATGGCCACGCCCATGACCATCAAGCAGGAGAAATTTCAGGCGCTCAAGCACCAGTTTGACGACCGCGCGCAGATCATCGGCCTGCCGTGCGAGGGGCTGATGGAGTTTGTCGAGCGCGGGGAGCTGCGCGGGAGCGCCGTGGAGGCGTATCTGACCGAGAAGCTCGCGCCGTATCTGCGCGAGCCGGTCGACGGGATCGTGCTGGGCTGCACGCACTATCCGTTCCTGGCGGGCGCGATCCGCAGGATCGTCGGGCCGGGGCCGGAGATCATGGACGGCAGCCACGGCGTCGCGATGCAGCTCGAACGGAAGCTTGCGCAAAGCGGTATGCTGCGCCAATGCGGCAAACCGGGAACGGCGGTTTTTGAAAATTCCCTCGACGAGCCAGAGATCTTAGCCCTCAGCCGGGCACTGTTCCGGTACCGGGATGAATAAAAGCACACGCGGCGTCTGAATGTTCGGACGCCGCGGTTTTTATGTCGGTGCAACTATGAGGTTCAAGCATTCCCGGCGAACCCAGCGGAGCGGTTCGACGGGAAAGAGGAGGAAACGTGCTCAGAGGATAAGAGGCTCCGCGCATAGCGGGAACTCGTTCCGTCGAGGCCGGTTCCGACGAGCCTCCGGCGGCCATATCTTTTCTCTCGCAAGAGAAAAGATATGGAAGAAAAGAGTGCTTGGACGCGTTTGGTGCCTGCTGCGGGTACGTTTCAGGCAAGCTCTGATTTTTAGCCGCTGCGAACACACATACTCCCCCTACGGGCGCTATGGTACGCGCCGCCTGTTACGGGACGCCAGATTTGTGAGCAGCTGCCCTTGAATGGCTGCGGTAAAAACGCTCTGCATTTGAAATTTGCCGGGCAGTACGGATTCGCCGGAAGACTTTCGTACCTCACCATAAACCCGCGGCGGCCGGGAAGCCCGGCCGCCGCGTTTTTTCAGATCAATTCACACGCGATCTGCGCATCCTTCGCGAGGAGCGCTGCGTATTCCGCCATGCGCGTCTGCGCGCTGCGCAGTGCGTCGGGTGCCTGTCCGGGCACGCCGAAGACGGGGTAGAACACATGGCGGCTTTCCTCCCGCGCACACGTTCTTTCGTCCGCACCGGCGATCATGCTGAAAATGATGCCGCCCGCGTCGCGTCCGGTGACGTCTCCGGGGTAAGTGTGGACCTCATCGCCGCGCAGGCCCGCAAACGGTTCCCTGGCTTCCGCCTGATACAGCTCGACCGGCCCCATCAGGCGGTCGATATCGTGCGTACCGCAGAGCACATGCGTTTCCAGCTCGACCAGAAACGGCACGGCGGTCACAGAGTTCCAGCGCGGAAATTCCCGGCCCTTGAGCAGCACGGATTCGAACTGCATCATGACGGGATAGGTCTTTTTGAATTTCCGGAAATAGCGGAAATACGGGTTCTGCCCGAACACGTCCGCGCGGACGTACTCCCGGTATTGCTCCCGCAGCGCGGCGACGTGCTGCTCTACCATATCGTAGAAGCCTGTCTCATCCCACTGCACCTTGTCCGGGTACTGTACCTCGACCCATGCAAACGGGACGCCTGCGCTCTGCATACCATTCTCTTTTGTGATCTGTACCATGCTTCAATGCCTCCCGATCCTGTTTTTTCTATATATAGCATCGGGAACCGGCACTGTCAAGCGTTATTCAGCCAGCTTCTTGCCCAGCGCGCGGCAGGCGGCAAGCGCCTCGTCGTCCGGCGCTTCGCAGCAGATGACGCTGTCCGATACACGGTTGATCCCGGCAGCTCCGCAGTCTTCCTCCCACGTGCGCATCCATTCGCCGTCGCCCCAGCCATAGGAGCCGAACAGGCCGACGGACTTGCCCGCAAGCGCCGATTTCACCGCGTCGAACATCGGCGCGAATTCCGTCTCTTCCAATTCCTCAGCGCCCATCGCCGGGCAGCCGAGCGCGGCTGCGTCCAGCTCCTTCACTGCATCCGCGCTGACGTCCGCAGGCGTCCAGACGGCGCACTCCGCGCCGGCTTCGCGCATACCCTCCGCGACGGCGTTTGCCATGGCCTCGGTGTTGCCGGTGCCGCTCCAATAAATGACTGCTGTTTTTTTCATAATCAGGACTTCCTTTCTATTCTGTCTGCGACCGCCAGCCGGTCCAGCTCCACGCCGGAGCGCCAGCGCTCGCAGTAGGTTTGCGTACATTTTTTATAGCGGTCGAACGTCTGCCGCGCCTGCCGTTCGTCGCCGTAGACCTTCCACACGCCCGTGCATTTGGCGTTTGCCGCGTGATTCTCAATGAATCCCTTGACATCCTCCGGCGGATAGCTGAGAAACAGGCCGACCTCGTGCGGGAATTCCGCGCCCTCGCGCATACGGCGCACCAGCCGCGCAACGCATCCGCCGCAGCTGCCGCAGGGATAGCCTGCGTCTGCCAGCAGCGCTTCCGCTGTCTGCCCGCGCAGATCGCGGCGCAGTGCCGCCGGACGGTAGAGGTACAAAAGCGCCTTCCCCTCGGTGAACCGCAGCGGCAGCAGGCACAGCCCGCGGGAAAGATAGTGCCGGTTGAACGCGCGGATCTCGCCCAGCAGCACGTCCTTTTCCGCGCACGGACATGGGAACAGACTGCCGGTCTTGATCCCGGCCAGCGTCGGCGCGGCCTGCCGCACGACCATTTCTTCCGACATCAGCAGGCTCCCTGCGCCGCGTATTTGTCCAGAATGCCGCGCAGCGCGGACAGAGAGCTGGTGTGGCAGCGCTCGATGATCGTCCCGCGGCCCTTGAGCTCGCTCAGCGCGCCCTGCACCATCTTGTGGGACATGGTATTGGTGAAAAAGATCGTCAGATCCGGGCTGCCCAGCTTGTTCCGCAGGCCGCCGGCGGGCTTGGTGAAGATCTTCGACTGACATTGGTAGCTTTCGCAAAGCTCCCGGTAGCGGCGCTCCATACATTCGTTGCCGCCAAGAATTACAACGCTCATAGGCTCGTCCTTTCGGTTTGAAATTAGTTAGATATCTCTAACCATAGGATACAGTACACCCATTCTCCGCCTGTCCTGCGGACTGCGGCAGATAGGACTGCTTCCACCCGTTTGGTTAGAGAACCTTAACCGCTTGCACAGATCATACCATACTTTTCCCCGATACGCAAGAAAAATTTACGCGGAACACAAAAAATCTGCCCGGAAGCGCGTTAGCGCTTCCGGGCATGGGCTGACGGAAAGCAGTGATTTTTAGAAATTCACGGCGAATTTGCAGGTTCCTGGCCCCTACAGGAAGCGGCTGTATCACGTCGCTCAGATCACCTGACCGTTTTTCAGCTGCAATTGGAGCTTGTCGGCGATGAGCGCGATAAACTCGGAATTTGTCGGCTTGCCCTTCGTGTTCGAGACGGTGTAGCCGAAGAAGCGCTGGAGCGTTTCGAGATCGCCTCTGTCCCACGCGACCTCGATGGCGTGGCGGATGGCCCGCTCGACGCGCGACGGCGTGGTCGCGAACGTCTTGGCGACCTGCGGGTACAGGACCTTCGTGATGGCGTTGATGACGTCCATGTCCTGCACGGCGATCATGATCGCCTCGCGCAGATACTGATAGCCCTTGATGTGCGCCGGAACGCCGATCTCATGGATGATGGAGGTGACCATTGCCTCGATGTTGACCTCCTGCCGCCGCTGGGCGTTTTGACGGAGCTGACCGTCGATCGCGGTCATCTCGTGGATGCGCTCGGCCACGGCGTCCAGCTCGCACGGCTTCGTCATGAAATACTGCACGCCGAGACTCGCCGCCATGTTGGCGACGTATTCCGTCATAAAGCCCGTCAGCACCAGCGCTGCCGGCGGCTTGTCCATCTCACGCGCCCGTTTCAGGACCGCGATGCCGTCCAGCTTCGACAGCATCAGATCCAGTACCAGGATATCCGGCTTCGTCACGCGCATAAGCTCTGCCGCGCGCTGCCCGTCGGCTGCCGTACCGACGATCTCATAGCCGGGAACCTGTTCCAGACGGCGTTTGACGTGATCGCAAAACTCCTCATTTCCATCTGCGATCAGAATTTTGACACGGTTTTCCATTCTTGACCTCTCCTCATAATATGGTTTGTGTCAGACACTGACTTTTTTATCGCTGCGACATCATGAATATAGCACATTCTGGTAAATTTTTCAATTTCTTTTATGCAATATTTTCCAGAAACTTCTCGATGTCCTTCGACATAATATTTTCAAAGTAAAGAAACCGTTAAAAGTCTGATAAAATCATAAAAATGAAAATAAATTGCAATATCTTTTTTGGGCTTAACTACCAAATGCGATTATATGACCATTTGCCCGCCGCGTCAAGTGCATCCAATGTTTTTCTATATTTTTGTAAAATTTCCAGAGTAATTTTGGCTAATCTGCATAAAAAACCCGGATCCCGCAGCTGCGCGGGATCCGGGTTTTTCTTTGTTTTTTCAGCTTCAGGCGTCCTGCGGCAGGATTTTGCCCTCCGCTGTGAACGTCACGACGCGCATGGGAATGTCCTTTCCGCTTGCCGCGACAGCCTGCCGCGCGGCGTATTCCAGCCCACCGCAGCACGGCACCTCCATGCGTGTGAGCGTCACGCTGCGCACGTCGTTCTCCGTCAGGATCGCCGTCAGCTTTTCCGCATAGTCCGCGCGGTCGAGCTTCGGACAGCCGATGAGCGTGACACGGCCGCGGATAAAGTCCGCATGGAAGCTGCCGCAGGCGTAAGCCGTGCAGTCGGCGGCGATCAGCAGGTCGCAGCCGTCAAAATACGGCGCACGCACCGGTACGAGCTGCAGCTGCACCGGCCAGTTTTGCAGACGGCCCGGCTGCGCGGGCGCGTCCTGTCCGGCGGACTCCTGCGCAAGCGTCCGTACCTGCGTCCCGGCGCAGCCGCAGGCCAGCCTGTCCGGTGCGCTTGCGCCCGGCTTTTTTGCCGCCTGCACGCCCCTGACCGCCTCCTCCGTCAGCCGTTCGAGCTTCGCTTTTTTGACAGCCTCCTCGTCATATGCCGCCGCTTCGCGCTCGATAAAGCGGATCGCATCCACTGGACAGACCGGCAGACAGTTGCCAAGCCCGTCGCAGTAATCGTCCCGGATCAGCTTTGCTTTTCCGTCTATGATGGCGATCGCGCCCTCGTGGCACGCCTGCGCACACAGGCCGCAGCCTGTGCAGGCCGCCTCGTCGATTTCGATGATCGTCCGTTTCATGCTTGTCCCTCCTGCTGCTTTTGGGCCTCCAATCTCGCGCGCCGCTCGGCGTCGGCCTTTTCCTGATTGCGCCGCGCGATGATCATCAGCTTTTCATACGTTTCCTCGCCCACGCACTGCTTCGCGTATTTGCACCACTGCACGCAGCTGAGCTTGTCGTTGTACACGATGAAGCCGCAGTTATCGCAGGCGACCTCCGTGTCTGTGGAAAAAATCTCGATCGGATTGCCGCAGTTCGGACAGATCCGGTCCTCAATGGTCGGCGTTCTCGGCTTGCCCTGGCAGCCGTCCATGATCATGCTCATCATCCCCTTTTTAAGTAACTGCTGATCCAATCGTCAGTTACTTGACTTTCTGGTCATAGTATAGGATACTGAAGAAAAAATGTATGTTGTTTTTCAAACAAAGGAGATTCAAATTATGGATGAACCGAACATTTTGACCGAATGTGCGCTGTTCCGGGGCCTGCGCAGGGCGCAGATCCGGGAGATGCTGCCGTGTCTGTCCGCGCGGCAGGCCCGCTTCCGGCGCGGGCAGTTCCTGCTGCGGGCGGGAGACAGAGCCTCATCCGCCGGGATCATCCTGTCCGGCGAGGCCGAGGTCCTGCAGGAGGATTTCTGGGGCAACCGCAATCTGCTTGCCGCCGTTGGGCCGGGCGAGCTGTTTGCCGAAGCGTTTGCCTGCGCGCACGCCGTTTCCCCGGTGAGCGTGCAGTGCACCACGGACGGGTGCGTTCTGTATCTGAACGTGCGCGCCGTCTTCTCCCCCTGCGAAAAGGCCTGCGCGCAGCACAAAACGCTTTCGCAGAACCTCATCCGGGTGCTGGCAGAAAAAAATATGCAGCTGAATGAAAAGGCGGGTTTTCTTTCCCAGCGCACAACGCGCGAAAAGCTGCTGGCTTATCTGTCCGCGCAGGCACGCCGGGCCGGCAGCGCCAGCTTCCGCATCCCCTTTGACCGGCAGCAGCTGGCAGATTACCTGTCCGTCAACCGCAGCGCCATGTCCGCCGAGCTTTCGAATATGCAGCGCGACGGCCTGCTCCGCACCGACCGCAGCTGCTTCACGCTCTGCCAGCCGGAAGATACACCCTGACACGCACGCAAGGGGAGCGGCGTAAGCCGCTCCCCTTTTGCGTCATGTAGCGCTGTCAGCAGCCGCAGCCGGTGTCGCAGCCGCAGGAATTGCCGCAGCCATTGCTGCCGGTGCCGAAGATCAGCAGAAGGATGATGATCCACCACCAGCTGTTGCCGAAGGCGCAGAATCCGGACTGATTACAAGACATAACAAGACCTCCTGAAAGATAACGTAGCGTTTGATCGCTCGCTCATTCCATGTTATGCAGAGGTCCGAAAATGGTGACGGCTACGCGAACAGCTCGTCGAGCGTTCCGAAGGAATAGCCCATCTCCTCCCATTTGCTCAGCAGCGTGTCCAAGATCCGCGCGTTCGTCTGCGACGTGGAGTGCAGCAGCACGACCGCGCCCGGATGGATGCGCGGCAGGAGCTTGGAAAACGCCTGCTCGTCGGTCGGCTGGTTGTCCTGATACCAGTCGACGTAGGCCAGCGACCAGAATACCGTCCGGTAGCCGAGCTTCTGCGCCATCTCAAGATTTTTTTCGCTGTAGATGCCCTGCGGCGGGCGGTAATAGCGCGGCAGGTCCTCGCCGGTCGTCTCCCGGTAGAGCGTTTCGAGGCTTGTCAGCTCCTGATTGAAGGCGGCTTCGTCTGAAAGCTTCGACATATCATAGTGGTGGTACGTGTGGTTGCCGACGATATGCCCCTCGCGCAGCATCCGGCGCACAAGCTCCGGGTTCTGCTCGATGTAGTTGCCCACAACGAAGAACGCCGCCTTGACGTTGTGCTTCGCCAGCGCCTCCAGGATCGGCTCCGTGCAGCCGTTTTCATAGCCTGCGTCAAAGGTCAGATAGAGCTTCTTCTGTGTCTCATCGCCGAGATAGACCGCGTCATAGCGCCGCAGCGCCTCCTTTGACGCGTTGCCGGCGGGCGGCTGGCCCTCCGTCCGGAAGCTCAGGCCCCACGACCCGGTTTCGATCGACCGGCTCTGCTGAAACAGCAGCGGCAGAACGGCGCAGAACGCCAGCACCGCCGCCAGCGCCAGCGTCAGTCTGCCGTACTGCCGGAAAAATCGCTTCATAAAACATCACCCCTGTCCATCCTTATGCGATGGACAGGGGGATATGCCTTTTATCCGCCGTAATCGTAGCCGTAGCCGTCAAAGTCAGGGACGGTGAATTCTTCCTCCTGCCCGGACTGGCCCTCCAGCTCGTTCTGCGCCTGCTGCTCGGCCTCGTTGATCTCCTCCTCGCCGGGCCGCTCGTCGAGCGTGAGCGTGACCTCGATCTCCGCGCCCGCGCGGTAGAGCTTCAGCTTGACGGTGTCGCCCGCCCGGTGCTTGGAAAGTGCGGAGACAAGATCGGAATACGCGTTGATCTCGCGGCCGTCAAATTCCAGAATGATATCGTGCGGCTGCAAACCGGCCTTTTCCGAGCAGCTGCCTTCCGTCACGGTCACGACCTGCGGTCCGGAGGGCAGGCCGTAAATTTCCGCAACCTCCGCGTCGAGATTTTGCAGCGTGACGCCGAGATAGGCCCGGCCGCGGACGCGGCCATACTGCTGCAGGTCATACACCACGCGCAGCACGTCGTTGATGGGAATGGCGAAGCCGAGCCCTTCGATGGTCACGCCCGTCTCCGTCGTTCCGGATACCTTCGCGGTCGTAACGCCGATGATATTGCCGTTCATATCGAACAGCGGCCCGCCGGAGTTGCCGGAGTTGATAGCCGCGTCGGTCTGCAGCATATTGATGACCGTTCCGTCGGTGTCGATCTCGCGGTCAAGCGCGCTGATGTAACCGGCGGTCATGGTGAACGTCAGATCGCCCAGCGGATTTCCGATGGCCTCGACTGTCTCGCCGACCTCGACCTCGTCGGAATCGCCGACCGTGACGGTCTGCAGGCCCTCTGCCTCGATCTTCAGAAGCGCAATGTCGTTCATGCTGTCCGTGCCGACGATGGCGGCAGGGTATTCCTCGCCCGAATAGAACTGCACGACGACGGTCCCCTCGTCCGCATCCGCGACGACGTGGTGATTGGTGACGATATAGCCGTCCTCCGTCAGGACGAAGCCGCTGCCCGTGCATATGCCGGTCGTTTCCACGCCCCAGAGGTCGGCTGTGACCTGCGTGGAAATGCCGCAGACCGCGCCGATGTTCATCTTATAGACCTGCGCCGGTGTAAGCGTCTTGTCGCCCTCGTTGGACTTGAGCGTTTCCGGCAGGGGCGTCCGTTCGAGCCGGTAGGAGGCGTCGGTCTGCGGCTGCTGCACTGCGGACTGCTCCTGCTCGACGGACTGCTCGGCCATGGCGCTGGCCGCGGCGTTCTTTTCCTGCTCGGCGAGGTTTTTCTGCCCAATGGCGTCGATGGTCTTCGTCAGCACGGAGCCGCCGACAGCCGCAACGATCGCCAGCGCAGCCATCAGCGCCGCGATCTTGAGTCCGGTGTGCTTGCCGCTGCGCCGGATCTCCTCCTTGGCCTGCTCCAGCGGCGGCCGGGACGGCTCCTCGGGCGCGGGTTCAAAGCTGTAGTTCATCTTTTCATCGTAATTTTCCATGGTTCTGCGCTCCTTTTCGGCGTGTCTGTTCAGAAAAGCGGTTCCGGCAGATCCAGCATATGGCTCACACGCTTCAATGACAGCCTGCGGCGCATATACGGGTGGAAGCGGAAGCTGATCTCGACGAAGTCCGGCGCTTTGCCGACCTCCCCGATCGTTGTTTTGCACCCGGCCTGCCGCATGGCGGCAAGGCAGGCGTCATAGGACGGCACGGACTGCACGATCCGGCGGATCTGGGGCCAGCAGGCTTCGATGCGGCGGGGGGTGATGCCGTCTGTGATGGTGTCCGGGGTGTTGAGCTTCTGGACATCCGGGGCCAATGGGCCGTAGATGCGGTAGATCTCATCCCAATTGCAGACCTCCGGATGGGCCGTGACCTGCGGCAGGCGGGAGAGCGCTTCGTAATACCGGAGCATGATGAGCGTCGTCACGCCGACGTCCTCGCCGTGGTAATTGGGCGTTTTGCCGTCCAGCAGCTCCATGCACTCCCAGAAATGGGCCATGATATGCTCCGTGCCGCTGCCGGGGCGGGAGGTCTTGGTGAAGCTCATCGCGATACCGGTCAGAAGCAGCGATTCGAAGATCGCCGCCGCCGTTTTTTCGTTGCGTTTCGTCACGCTCCCGGCCATAGCGAAGATCTGGTCGGTCGCCCGCCGCGTCAGGGCGGCGACGCGCCCACAATAGGATTCCCCGGTCAGAAGATTCGATACCTGCCAGTCGATGAGCGCGATATATTTCGAGATCATATCGCCGAAGCCCGCGGATTTAAGCTCTGCCGGAGCGTCCGCGAGAATTTTCGTGTCGCCGATGATGACCTCGGGGCATTTTGCGGGATAGGTGATCTTGAAATTGCCGTTGACAATGGGCGCGGAATAGGACGCGAAGCCGTCCATCGAGGGGGCTGTTGCGAACAGGCACAGCGGCACGTTATGCCGCGCACAGGCAAGCCTGCACGGGTCATGGACAGACCCCGTGCCGACGGCAAGCACGCCGTCCACGCGGTCAAAATACCCCTCGATCTTCTCCACGTCCTGCATGGTCGCGACGCGGATGGACGGCCAGATATGGCGCAGGACGGTAAAGCCGGACAGGGAAGCCTCAATGCCGTCCGCCGCAGCAAGCGTCTGCTCGTCCGCCGCCAGCAGGAGCCGGGGGCCAAAGCCGTTTTTCTTCAGGATCTCGCCGGCCTCGGACACAAGCCCGCTGCCAATCTCGATATCCCGGATGGCACATTCATGCGCCTGCCCGCAGGCGCAGTTCTGATAGCTGTCGATCAGCGTGTGGAAATCAGTCATAGTGGGATTCTCCTACGTTTATACTTTATGTGGCTGCATGGATTTGCCGGCGGACGACTGCTTTTCGCGCCTGCCGGCTGTCCAAGCGCTCAACCGTTCGGGTTCGGGGTATCCAGCATGGTCTTGCACGCGGCAAGGACCTTTGCGGCGATGGGCGCGGCTGTCTGGCTGCCGGAGCCGCCGCGTTCGGCGAAGACGACGAACGCGAGCGGATATGCCTCATCCTCCACGAAGCCCGCGAACATCGCGTCTGCCGGGCCGTTTTCGCGCTCCGCCGTACCGGACTTGGCGCAGACCGTCAGACTGCCGAACTGCCACGCGCCGTACTGGTTCACGACCGCGCCGCGCATCATCTTTCCGAGCGCTTCGGCTGTTTCTTCGGACAACAGCCGCCCGGTCGTCTTCGTTTCCGCTTCATAGACCGTCTGGCCCGCGCGGGAAATTTTCTGCATGAGATACGGCTCCGCCGCCTCTCCGCCGTTTGCGATCACGCCCATAAAGCGCAGGAACTGGATCGCCGTGATCTGGTCGGTATACTGGCCGATCCCGGCCCAGGCGACGCTGCCGTCGTCCGCGTCTGACAGATCGACGGTCGACCGGGCGGTATAGCCGTCGCAGGTGAGCGTTCCGTTGAGGCCGAGCTTATCGCAGACCGCCTGCAGCGTGTCTTTGCCGAGGGACGCGGCCAGTTCGCCGTAATAGACGTTGCACGAATGCGCCAGCGCCTCCGGCATGGCAAGCGTCCCATGGCTGGACATACAGACGATCTCCTGCCCGCCGATGATGGTTTTCCCGGCGCAGGTATGGGTCCCGGCCTGCGCGGACGCGCTTTTTTCCAGCGCTGCGGCGCTGGTCACGAGTTTAAAAATGGAGCCGGGCGTATAGGCCGCGTCAAAGAAGCGGTTGAGATACACGCCGTCATATGTGCCCGTCTCGTCGCCCGCAATGTCGGGGATGTTGTCGGGGTCGTAGCTGGGACTGGTCACAGCGCACAAAATTTCGCCGGTTTTGTAGTTATAGACGCCCACTGCGCCGTGATAGCTGCCGAGCGCCTGCAAAGCTGCTTTCTGCACCTCGGCACTGATAGTGAGTCTTGCGCTGGCCGTGCCCTTGGATGCTTCGTTCAGGCCGGTAATTTTATCGTAGCCGATCATCTGCTCGGCAAAATTGCCCAGCAGCGGCGCGCTGATATAGCCGTAGCGGTCGCCCAGCAGATGGACGGTCGCCTCGCGCACGGCCTCGTCGGTGCTGTACACACGGCCGTCGGTCGTGTTCAGAATGCGCACGCCGGAGCGGTCGTAAATTTTGCCGCCGGTGAGATTCGTGCCGGTATAGACGTGCGGGCTGCCGGAAAACGTGACCCATTTTTCGGCGTTTGCCGCGTATTTGACGCAGAAGGCCAGCGTCCCCACGGCAAGCACAACGGCCAGAGCCAGCGCGAACAGCGCGCGGCGCGATACCTTTTTCATCTGCACGCCTCCTTTCCGGCAGGACGCTGCCAGACGGCGTCAGGGTCCTCCGCCGCAGGTTCCTCAGCAGCCTCCTGTGCGTCAGGCTCCTCCGGCAGCGGCGTGACGCCGTGCGGGACGCGGATGGCGACAGAGGCGTTCTGCCGGGTATCGGCTGCCTTGATAAAGGCCAGCAGGCCCCAGACACAGACCATGCTCGACCCGCCGTTCGACACGAACGGGAACGTCACGCCTGTAAGCGGCAGGAAATCCGCCATGCCGAACACGTTCAGGATCGTCTGCGTGACCATGACCGTCACAGCCGCGCAGGCGCCGATGGTATAAAAGCAGCTTCTGCCCGCGGGCGCGGAACGCACGACGAAGCAGGCGAGAATCACAATACATGCGACCATCAGAACCGCCATAATAAGCCCCCATTCCTCCGAGACGAAGGCGAAGACCAGATCGGTGTCTGACGCCGCGACGTATTTGAGCCAGCCCTTCCCCGGCCCGAGGCCGAACAGGCCGCCTGAGGCGATGCACATCATCGAGCGCGTCTGGGAATACCCGGTCGTGAGCGCATAGTCCCACACATGGCCCCACGCCTCAAAGCGGTTGCGCGCGTAGGGCAGAAAGCGCAGTACCAGAACGCCCGCGAAGCCCGTCGCGGCGATGGCCAGCGCGATGGTCGCAAAGTTGCCGGAGCGCAGGAACGCGATGACAAGGAACGCGACAAAGAAAATGATTGCGGTGCCAAAATCCTTCATGAGCGCCAGACACGCGCAGATCACGGCGGAATAGGCGATGAACAGCACGATATTGCGCTTTGCCATCAGCCGTGAGAGCGTGGACGCGCCGACATAGATAAAGCAGACCTTGACGAACTCCGACGGCTGGAACGACACGCCGCCCAGCTGGATCCAGTTGCGCGCGCCGAATTTTTCCACGCCAAAGAGCAGATTGAACGCCAGCAGGCCAATGCCTGCAACAGCCGCGAGATACCGCACGGTCTTTGCCCGCTCCAGATCGCGCAGCGACCAGCAGACGACGAGGAACACGCACACGCCCGCAACGATTGCAAGCAATTCCTTGATCAGACTTTCCGGCGCGGAGCTTGACACGACGGCAAGGCCCATCGTGCACAGGAAAAACGCCAGCGTCTCCGCCTCGAAGCCCGTTCTGCGGAACGCGCGCAAGGCAAGATACAGCGCCCATTCCAGTCCGATCAGTCCGCCGAAGGCGGTCAGCTCCAGCGCAGGATCGCAGCCGCCGAGGATGAGCTGAATGGCTGTCAGCAGCTGGAACAGCGTCAGGAGCAGCAGCGTCGGCACCTGATGCACGGCATGGCCGGCCCGCGTGCGGGTCCCGGCCTGAATGCGCTCCTGTTCCTTTGTCAGGGGGATGAGCGTGAAATTCACGCCGCCCATCGTAATGACGTCGCCGAAGCGCAGCGCGGACAGCGCCGTCTGCCTCCCGTTGACGAACACGCCGGATTTGGAGTGCGCGTCCGAGATCGTCCAGCTGCCGTCGTCGTAGCGCGTTAAGACCGCATGGGTGCGCGAGACGGTCGGATAGCCGAGCTGCACGTCGCAGCCCGCACCGCGGCCGATAAGGCTTTCCCAGTGCGTGACAGGGATGTGCGCGCCGTCCGGCGTGGTCAGCCATGCCCAGACCTCCGGCTCCGGCCGGAACGTCAGCAGGCTCACCGCGCAGCGGATCAGGATCCCCAGCGCAAGCACCGGGAACAGATAGCACAGCCACGGAACGGGCTCAAATTGTGAAAAAAACGTAGTCAGTGCATCCTGCATGAGAAATTCTCCATGTACGGGCGGTTACGGTGCGGCGGTTCTGTCCTGCTTCGGAAGCTCGGCGACCTCGCTGATCGGGCCGTAGGCCGTCGTGTCGGTGGTCAGGTTCTTTTTGCGAAGCTTATTGTTGACGGAATCGGAAATGAGCAGATAAATGATCGCGAACACCGGCACGCCCAGGATCATGCCTGCGAAGCCGAAGAGGCTGGCCGCGATGGTGATGGACGCAAGCACCCAGAAGCCCGAGATGCCGACGGTGTTGCCGAGGATCTTCGGCCCGATGACATTGCCGTCCACCTGCTGCAGGACCAGAATGAAGATGACGAAATAGAACGCCTGCAGCGGGTTCACCAGCAGAATGAGGAACGCGCACGGCACAAGACCGATGATCGGCCCGAAGAACGGGATGACGTTCGTCACGCCGATGACCGTGGCGATCAGGGCCGGATACGGCATCTTGAGGATCAGAATGCCGATATAGCAAAGAACGCCGATGATGGCCGAGTCGACGATCTTGCCGATGACGAAGCCGTTGAACACCCGGTAGATATTGCGGCCGAGATAGAACACGTGATCCGCGCCCTTCGGCGAGAGCAGCGCGACGATGATCTTCTTGCTCTGCGCCTGAAACGTCTCCTTCGACCACAGGATATAGATCGACGCGACGAAGCCGATGAGGAAGTTCATAAAGCCCTTGACAAAGGCGACTACGGAGCTTGTGAGCGTGGTCAGGAGCTTCTGCACATCCTGCAAAAACGTCGTGGTGATCCAGTTGTTGATGAAATCATAGATCTTGCCGAGCGCCGAGTCGACATAGCTCTGGATCTCGGGGTTGTCCTCGAGGATGTTCGTGACCCAGCGGTCGATGCTGGTATAATACGTCTCCGCGTTGTCTACGATCCCGACGACGCTCTCATACAGCTGCGGCAGCAGCATGGAGAAGAACGCGTATAAAATCAGGACTGCCACAACAACGCTGACGAAGATGCCCGCCGCACGGCTCAGATTGCGGATGAGCGCGGGCTTCCACTTTGTCTTCTGTTCCAGCAGCGGCAGCAGGCGGCTGTCGACGAAGCGCACGATCGGGTTCAGAAGGAACGCGATCACCACGCCGAAGATCAGCGGCTCCAGAATCATCTCCAGCGCCGTCAGCACACCGAAGAAACCCGGCAGATCCGTAAAGATTACGACGAGCAGAATGCTGACAAAGATCACGACCAGCGCCGTCAGACCCCATTTGACGTATGGCTTGTCTCGATGTTCGTTCATACGCGATTCTCCTTTTCCCAGTTATCTATAAAGTATCATATTCGACAGAAAACGTCAATTCAGAGATTCCCCTAGGGTGTATCTGAAAACTCATGATGTGACCGGCAGCGAGGGATTTTTGCGTTGCGCAAGACATTTTTTCGCAGGAATACTGACGTATTTCAAGGAAAAATGACGCGGCGCACCGCAAAAAGGCCCGCTGTCCGGGTGCGTTGGGAGTTTTCAGATACACCCTAGTGCGCGCAGCAGTGCAAGCTCCTGCGCGTAGCCCGGCAGCTCGTTCGGCGTTTCGAGGATCATGGGCAGACCCCGCAGGGCCGGGTGGTGCAGAATACGCCGGAACATTTCCAGCCCCAGACAGCCCTGCCCGAGCTTTTCATGCCGGTCCTTATGCGCGCCGCAGGGGTTTTTGCTGTCGTTCAGATGCAGCGCCTTCAGCCGGTCAAGGCCGATCACGCGGTCGAATTCAGCCAGCACGCCGTCCAGATCGTTTACAATGTCGTATCCCGCGTCCGACACATGGCACGTATCGAGGCACACGCCGAGCAGCTCCCCGCACCGGCAGGCGTCAAGAATCGCGCGCAGCTCCTCGAACCGGCCGCCGACCTCGCTTCCCTTGCCGGACATCGTTTCGAGCAGAACGGTCGTGTGCTGCTCCGGCCGGACGACCGCATCCAGACACGCAGCGATCAGCTCGATCCCGGCTTCAACGCCCTGTCCGACATGGCTGCCGGGATGGAAATTGTAGAAGTTTCCGGGCGTCAGCTCCATGCGCTGCAAATCGCTTTCAAAGACCTCGCGGGCAAATTCCCGCGTCCGCTCGTCCTTGGAGCACGGGTTCAGCGTATACGGCGCATGGGCCACGACGCGGCCCAACTGCCCGTCCTGCTGCATCTGCACGAGCACGGCGGCATCCGCCGGGTCAGCACTTTTTGCGGCACCGCCGCGCGGATTGCGCGTAAAAAACTGAAAGGTGTTCGCGCCGATGGAAAGCGCGGTCCTCCCCATCGCGGCATAGCCCTTCGACGAGGACAAATGGCAGCCCAGATACAGCATAAGCGGCCTCCTGCAAGCGTATTTTTTATAGTTTATCACGTTTTTGGAAAATCCGCAATTCCACTTGCTCCCGGCGCGAAAAATCTGTACAATAAATATACCACTACTGACAGGAGGCGCGGACGATGGGACGGACGGAGAATCAGAAGCTGAAGCTGCTGTATTTAAAGGAGCTGTTCGAGCGGCAGTCGGATGAGGAGCACCTGCTCTCCATGCAGGACATTCTGGACGCGCTCGCCGCGCAGGGCATCCGGGCCGAGCGCAAGAGCGTCTACGACGATATTTTGTGCCTGCAGCAGTTCGGCATGGATATCGTGACGGTCAAGGGCCGGAACGGCGGGTATTTTCTTGCCTCGCGCACGTTTGAGCTGCCGGAGCTGAAGCTGCTGGTCGACGCGGTGCAGTCGAGCAAATTCCTGTCGGAGCGGAAGTCCATGCAGCTGATCGCCAAGCTTGAGACGCTTGCCAGCGGGTATGCCGCCGGGAGCCTGCGGCGGCAGGTCACAGTCGCCGGACGCGTCAAGACCATGAACGAGAGCGTCTATTATTCCGTCGATCTGCTGCATGAGGCCATCCAGAAAAACAGCCGCATCACGTTCCGCTATTTTGACTATGATCTGAACGGCTCCCGCCGCTACCGGCCGGGGCTGTATACTGCCAGCCCCTATGCGCTGTGCTGGCAGGATGAAAATTATTATCTCATCGCGCATTCTGAGCGCCACGGGCTGACGCATTACCGTGTGGACAAGATGGCCTCGATCAGCATGACGGGCCAGCCGCGCTATATGGACGCGCAGACGCGGGAGCTTGATCTGACCGAATACGGCAAAAACGTCTTTGGTATGTTCGCGGGCAGCCGGGAGCAGCTGTGGCTGCGCTTTGACCGGTCGCTGGCGGGTGTTGTGATCGACCGCTTCGGCCGCGGGACCCCATGCGTCCCGGATGGGCCGGACGCGTTTGTCTGCACGGTCGAGGTCGCGGTGTCGCCGAACTTTTTCGGCTGGCTTGCCTCATTCGGCGCGCGGGCGCAGCTGCTCTCCCCTGCCCCCGTCCGGGAGGCGTTCGTCGCCCTGTGCCGGGCGGCAGAGGCGGCAAATACCTGAACTGAACGCAAAAACCTGTTTTTTTGTAAATACTACTGGAAAAATCCGCGCAGATATTGTATGATAGAAGCCGGAATGCAACAAGAAGCAAAATGAGTTTTCCTGCGAGGCAAATCAATCCCACACAAACGCAGGAAAAATTCCGATTCTATGAACAAAGGAAGGAATTCATATGGAACAAACCAAACTGAAGGCGCTCGAGCTGAACGCGGCAAAGGCGCGTCTTTATGGCGTCCAGATGGTGCACGACGCGGCCTCCGGCCATCCGGGCGGCTCGATGAGCTGCATGGACGTGCTGACGTACCTGTACTTTGCCGAAATGCGCGTCGATCCCAAGAACCCGCATGACCCCGGCCGTGACCGCTTCGTCATGTCCAAGGGCCACTGCTCCCCCGCCATGTACCCGGTGCTGGCGCTGCGCGGCTTCTTCCCGGTCGAGGATCTCAAGATGTTCCGCCGCATCGACGGCCATATGTCCGGCCATGTGGAAATGAAATACGTCCCCGGCGTCGATATGTCTACCGGCTCTCTGGGCCAGGGCATCTCCGTCGCTGTCGGCATGGCGCTGGCCGGTAAGGTCGCGCAGAAGGACTACCGCGTTTACGCCATTCTCGGCGACGGCGAGGTCGCCGAGGGTCAGGTCTGGGAGGCCATGATGGCCGCCAACAAGTACCACCTCGACAATCTGTGCGCCTGCGTCGACGTCAACGGTCTGCAGATCGACGGCGAGACGAAGGACGTCATGCCCACCGAGCCGCTGGACAAGAAGTTTGAAGCGTTCGGCTGGCACGTGATCAAGTGTGACGGTCATGACTTCGATCAGATCGAAGCCGCTTACAAGGAAGCCGAGCAGACCAAGGGGCAGCCCACCATGATCCTCGCAAAGACCATCAAGGGCAAAGGCGTGAGCTTTATGGAAAACAACGCGGGCTGGCACGGCAAGGCGCCAAACGATGAGCAGTGGGCGCAGGCCAAAGCAGAGCTTGAAGCGAAGATCAAGGAACTGGAGGGTTAAAAAATGGCTGAGAAAATTGCAACCCGTGAAGCATACGGCAAGGCGCTTGCCGCGCTGGCCGAAAAATATCCCGACCTTGTCTGCTTCGACGCAGACCTCGCAGGCGCGACCATGACGAAGTATTTCAAGGCCGCCTGCCCGGAACGCTTTTTTGACATGGGCATCGCCGAGGCCGATATGGTCGGCGTCGCCGCCGGTATGAGCCTGTGCGGCTTCAAGCCCTTCGTCAACACGTTCGCCATGTTCGCAGCCGGCCGTGCCTGGGAGCAGGTCCGCAACTCCGTCGCTTACCCGCACCTGAATGTCAAGGTCGTCGGCAGCCACGGCGGTCTGTCCGTCGGCGAAGACGGCGCGACGCACCAGTGCATCGAGGATTTTGCCATCATGCGCGCCATCCCCGGTATGCTGGTTCTGTGCCCGTGCGACGGCAATGAAATGCGTCTGGCCGTTGAGGCACTCGTCAATTATGAAGGCCCGGCCTACATGCGTCTGGGCCGTCTGGCCGTCGAAACGGTCACGGATTCCATCCCCGGCTACAGGTTTGAGCTTGGCAAGGGCGCAACGCTGCGGGACGGCACCGACGTGACCATCATCGCGGTCGGCATGAACGTGCAGATGGCGCTGGCCGCCGCCGAAAAGCTGGCCGCCGAGGGCATCTCCGCCCGCGTCATCGATATGCACACCATCAAGCCGCTCGACACCGAGCTGGTTCTGAAGGCCGCGAAGGAAACCGGCGCGATCGTCACCACCGAAGAGGCCAACGTCCTCGGCGGTCTTGGCGCGGCAGTCGCCGAATATCTGAGCGAGAATTATCCCGTGCCCGTCGTCCGCCACGGCGTCAACGACGAGTTTGGCCGCAGCGGCAAGGCCCCGCTGGTGCTCGACGCCTACGGCGTCAATGCCGACGGCATCATCGCCAAGGTCAAGCAGGCGCTGGCCATGAAGAAATAAGCAGAGCATACAAACAGCCGCCCCGTTCAATCCCGGGAGCGGCTGTTTCAGTTTGTCAAAAAGTCTGCTTTTGCAGCAGACCGCTTTCTGCCGGGCGGACGACTCTGTCCGCCCCTACATCCGGCGTGAGAGCCTTGGTGGCACGCTACGCTTATTCCTCCAGCAGCCGGTCGAGATCGGCGACGGTTTTGCAGTAGAAATCGCAGTTTTTCCGCATGAACTGCTCGATTTCCGGGATATCATTCGCCCAGCCTGCGGCGGCGAAGGGAACGCCTGCGGCGCGCGCCATGTCGTAGCCGGGCTTCAGATCGTCGACGACAAGAAGCTCCTGCGGCTCAAGGCCGAAGCGCTCCATGATCTGCTCCAGCGGCCAGGTGTTCGGCTTGCGCTGCTCGGGCGGCTGCTCCCAGCCGAAGATGATATCCGGCTCGGGAAGATCGTTTTCCCGGTAATCGCGCTCGATGCTCCCGCGCATGGAGTGCGAGACAACGGCAATGTACCCGCCCGCGTCCTTGTGCCGCCGCAGAATCTCGCGGATGCCGGGATAGGCGCTCGGCACGCGCGTGCGCACCCAGTCCTGCCAGAAGCGGAACTCGCCCTCGAGTTCTTCCTCCGAAAAGCCGAGCTCACCGGTGAACAGCGCCATGATGCCGGGGTCAAAATTTTTGCGGAAATAGTCCTCCAGCGTATACGACGCCTCCGGGCGCACGAGCTTTAAATAGGCAAGGAACGACGGAAAGTGGATGGTAGCGGTGCTGTTGACCGTGGTGTCGTCATGATCCATGACCAGACATCTGAAGCGCAAGAAAGATCCCTCCTGTCAGTCTTTTCTGACATCATACCAGCAGAAGCGGCGCTTCGCAAGGAAAATCGTCAAATCTTATTTTTTTATGAAGAATTGCTATTTTCAGAAAGCTGTGCTATCATAATCATGAATATACTGCGCGAAGTCTATCCTCGTGCTTCGCAGCCCCGAACACAATCATGGAGGTACGGCTATGAACAAAAGAAGAAAGCAAAGCATCTGGCTGCGCAGAAATCTGCCGCTGCTGATCGCGGCCGCAGCGCTCGTGCTGCTGGTACTCATCATTGTGCTGGTTGCACGCGGCTGCTCCAAGGGCAGCGACACCGTGATCAGGGCCAAGGCGTTTTCCACCGGCACGACCATCGAGCTGCCCCTGTCCGCCGAGCTGAACGAGTCGGATTTCGTCTCCTACGGCGGCTACCAGTTCACGACAAAGAAAAAGCTCAGCGCGCTGAGCAAGCTCATCACCAAAAATAACGAGGGCATCACCGCCGAGACATATACCAACAGCTACGGCGAGTGCGGCGTCTATACGAAGACGAACGAATCCGGCGGTACAGACAGCTGGTGCCTGTATGTCAAGGATCCGAAGAACACCAATGAAAAATGGTATTTCTTCATGGGCGAGCACCGCGAGATCGCGCTCGATTCCGGCACGCTTGATCTGCTCCTGCCGCTGCACCTTATCACGGACGCGTCGCTGCGCGATACGATGTTCGCCGCCGTCCAGCCCGGCACGCCGTATACCTGCGGCATCGACAAGCTGCCGGACGGGCAGACGCTCTCCGGCATGTTCCGCGCATTCTATGAGGCGTCCGGTCTCTACACCGTCACGACCAGCGACAAGGGCTTCACGCTCGTTCCGCGCGGCGGCGCACAGGAGCTGATGTTCCAGTTTGACGAGCAGGACGCGAACGGCCAGTTCATGATCACTGTCCCGCAGGCCGCCGAGCCGCAGCCCAGTACCAGCGCCGTTGTGACCTACGGCAGCGACGATCCCGTGTCGCTGTCCGAAAGCGACGCGGCGGCTCTGTCCACCGTGCTGCTGCAGGCCAACTATAAAAAGACCGGTAAGACGGCGGATTACCGGTACAGCGTCGATCTGGGCGGCCAGATCTACGAGGTCGCGCTCGACTGGAAGGACAACACGTGGAACGGCTCTGTGCGCTATAACGGACAGGTCGCCATGCTCGTCACCAAGAGCAGCTGCACCGTCGCGTCCATCTTTGCCTCCAACCATCTCGGCGGCACGCCGGAGCGAGACACAGCCAAGTGGCCTGCCGACGTGCAGGAGCTTGCCATCACGCCGAAGGCCGAAAGCATGGCCACGACGAACGATGTGAACGTGCGCTCCGCCCCGTCGACCAACAGCGAGGTCTTCATGACCATGCCGACCGACACGGTCGTCGCTGTCACCGGCGTCTCGGACGAGACGGACGACGGCGCATGGTACGAGATCTGGTACAACGAGGTCTGCGCGTACCTGAACGCCAAATACGTCAAATCCATCAGCAGCGCCGCAGCCAGCACGAACGGCTGATCGGGCCGCAAGATTATCAGCCTGTAGGGGCCGGCGACTCTGCCGGCCCCTGCTTTTTTCTGTGACGCACTGGCGCGGGAGCGCCCCTCCCTTGAGCAGGAGGGCCTGAAGGGATTCGAACGCGGCAAATTTTTGAGCGCTCTGAATCCTGCAACAAACGGAACCCAGCGCCCCTTTTCTCCCCCATCTTTTCCAGCAAGGCGGAAAAGATGGGGCCGCCGGAGGCGTCCCGGCAATGGAATCAAAAAACTCCCGAAGCATTCGCTTTTTACCGGTTTTATCTTGCGGAATCCTTGGCTGTGCGGTATGATAGACAAATAAAATTCAGGCAGAAGCCATTGCGCGTGAAAGGAGTATCATCATGAGTACTGTCAGCAGAGAAGCATTTGAAAAACAGGACGCGTTCGGGATCGGCGCGCCGAACGACGCGTATGCGCAGTATTTTACCGGCCAGTCCTATTTAAAGCCGCTGACCACGCCCGGCGCCTGTCCCGTCTTTCTGGCCAACGTGACCTTTGAGCCGGGCTGCCGGAACAACTGGCACATCCACCACGCAAGCAAGGGCGGCGGACAGCTGCTGATCTGCACAGCCGGAGAGGGCTGGTACCAGGAGGAGAGCAAGCGCGCCGTGAGCCTGACGCCCGGCATGGTCGTTACCATCCCGGCCGGGGTCAAGCACTGGCACGGAGCGAAGGCGAACAGCTGGTTCAGCCACATCGCTGTCGAGGTTCCCGGCGAGAACACCCGGAACGAATGGTGCGAGCCGGTTTCGGATGAAGTATACACAGCGCTCGGATAACGGAGGATACGATGGGCTGGGATGTTTTGCTGTTTGATCTGGACGGAACGCTGACGGATTCCGGGCCTGGGATCATGCACGCAGCTGAGACTGCGCTGGGATCGTTCGGGATCACCGGTCTGTCCGAACAGGCGCTGCGGCAGTTTGTCGGCCCGCCGCTGGTCGAGTCGTTTGCGGCCTATCTGCCGCAGGCGGAGGTCCAGACGGCTATCGACCGCTTCCGCGCGTACTACCGCGAGACGGGCTGGCTCGAAAACGAGCCGTATCCCGGCGTGCGGGAATGCCTGCACGCACTGAAAGCGGCGGGAAAGCGGATGTACGTCGCCACGTCCAAGCTGGAGAGCATGGCGCGGCAGGTGCTGACACATTTTGATCTGATGCAGTATTTTGACGGCGTATGCGGCGGGATTGCCGACGACCCGGAGGCCGGGAAAAAGGTCAACGTCGTGCGCCGCGCCCTGCGCGAGGCAGAATACACGGAGTATTCCCGCGCCATTTTGTCCGGCGACCGGGAATATGATATTTACGGCGGTCACGCGGCGGGAATCCAGACCGTCGGCGTGCTCTACGGCTACGGCAGCCGGGAGGAGCTGGAAAAGGCCGGTGCGGACGCGCTTGCGGAAACGCCAGAGGCGCTGCTGGCGCTTCTGCTGTGATTTTTCCGGTGAAGCCGCTTGTAAACAGGCGGCTTGTGTGATAAACTAAACCAGTTGTGTAAAAAACCAGAATGATTTGGAGGGCGACCCATGTAGCGGCTGACGATTCAATCAAAAACAAACTGAATTTGGAGGAACATACATGGCATCCCTGAAAGAAGAGATCTCCCGGCGCAGAACGTTTGCGATCATTTCGCACCCCGACGCCGGTAAAACGACCCTGACCGAAAAATTCCTGCTCTACGGCGGGGCCATCGCGCAGGCGGGCGCGGTCAAGGGCAAGAAAAATTCCCGTGCCGCCGTATCCGACTGGATGGAGATTGAGAAGCAAAGAGGCATCTCGGTCACATCGTCCGTCATGCAGTTCCAGTATGAGGGCTTCTGCATCAACATTCTGGACACCCCCGGCCATCAGGACTTTTCCGAGGACACCTACCGCACGCTCATGGCGGCGGACTCCGCCGTCATGGTCATCGACGGCGCGAAGGGCGTCGAGCCGCAGACCCGGAAGCTCTTCAAGGTCTGCGCCATGCGCCATATCCCGATCTTTACCTTTATCAACAAAATGGACCGCGAGGCCCGCGACCCGTTTGAGCTGCTGGACGAGCTGGAAAACGAACTCGGCATCGAGACGTATGCCTGCAACTGGCCCATGGGCTCCGGCCGGGAGTTTCAGGGCGTGTACGACCGCCGTTCCAGCCAGCTGATCTTTTTCTCCGGCGTGTCCGGCAAGAACCGCGCGGACAAGATGGAAATTGATCTGTACGACCCGCAGGTCGCGCAGCTCATCGGCGAGCGCCGCCACCAGCAGCTGATCGACGATGTGGAGCTGCTCGGCGCAGGCCGCGAATTTGACCTTGAAGAAGTTCGTGCGGGCAGGCTTTCGCCCGTGTTCTTCGGCTCGGCCCTGACCAATTTCGGCGTAGAGCCGTTTCTGGAGGAATTTCTGCGCATGACGCCGAGCCCCCTGCCGCGCGAGGCCGACTGCGGCGTGATCGACACGTTCAGCCCGGATTTTTCCGCGTTTGTGTTCAAAATCCAGGCGAACATGAACAAGGCCCACCGAGACCGGCTGGCCTTCATGCGCATCTGCTCCGGCCAGTTCCAGCGCGACGCAGAATATTATCACGTGCAGAGCGGCAAGAAAATGCGCCTGTCGCAGCCGCAGCAGCTCATGGCCTCCGAGCGCGAGATCGTCGACGAGGCCTACGCGGGCGATATCATCGGCGTGTTCGACCCTGGCATTTTCTCCATCGGCGATACCATCACCGTACCGGGCAAAAAGTTCAAATTCGGCGGCATCCCGACCTTCGCGCCGGAGCACTTCGCCCGCGTCAGCGCCAAGGATTCCATGAAGCGCAAGCAGTTCCTCAAGGGAACCGAGCAGATCGCACAGGAGGGCGCGATCCAGATTTTCAAGGTGCCGAATTCCGGCATGGAGGAGGTCATCGTCGGCGTCGTCGGCACGCTGCAGTTCGACGTTTTCCAGTACCGCATGAAGGCCGAATACGGCGTCGACCTGCGTATGCAGCAGCTGCCGTATGAGCAGCTGCGGTTCATCACGAAAGCGCCGGTCACGGATCTCAAGGATCTGTACCTATCCACCGACGCGGAGCTTCTCGAGGACTACCGCGGCCGGAGCCTGCTGGTCTTCGCCTCGCAGTGGTCGATCAACTTCATCCTCAAACGCAACCCCGGCCTCGAATTGTCGGAAACGGCGCAGTAAGCGCGGGTTCAGGCTTCAAAGGCTCCCTCTCTTATTTAGACGGGGGAGCCTTATTTGTTTGTTCAAATCCATGCCGGATTTTCAGTGTCTGCCCCTACCGGCTGCTTCTGATTTTGGTCAGGGTTTCCTTATGTCTGCGGAATCTCCCCAAATACCCGGCGCACACCGAGCCTTCGCAGGAGGTTCAGCTTTTCCCGGCAGGTCTCCTCCGTGTCGTACAGGAAGACGTGCGCGTCCCCGTCTTCGTCCCGGAAAAAGCAGTAGCGGCAGACAAGCTCCGGGGAGAAATGCGATGGGTGCCGCGCGGTCAGCGCGTCCGCCGCCGTTTCGTCAAGCGGCGTTCCGACACCGGAGGGGCATGGGACGGGGAACAGCATCCGGATGGGCGCGAGATATACCCAGAGCCGGTCCCCCCAGACCGGGAGCAGCCCGCGCAGGTATCCCTCCAGACTGCCGCCGGAGACCTGCGTGTCGCACCAGACGGCAGGGGCATCTGGCACTGCTGTTTGAACAGGCTGCAACAGCCGTGCGTCGCGACAGCCCGGCGCTTCGCAGAACAGATATCCGCCGTCAAATTCCGCAGGCGGCACAGTGCCCGGCGCGAGCAGGTACAGCTCCGCGGCGGGTTCTCTTTTTTCTTCATCAAAGCCCGCAATGCCGCATTTCAAGGCAGAGCCGGGCGGAAATGGATACAGAATCATGGACAAGCCGCCTTTCCTGTGATATAATACTATGTATAAAACTATGAGATTGCAGGAAAAGCTATGCCGTTTTCATTTTTGCCCCGCATGATCTACCCGCATCTGACCGACGTGCGCGCCGAGGATCTGACCGCGCGCGGCGTCTCGTTCCTGATGCTGGATTTTGACAACACCATCGTCCCCTACACGACGAACGAACCGACGCCGGAAATGGCCGCGTGGCTGGGAGCCATGCAGGCCTCCGGGATCGGCCTTTGCGTCGTGTCAAACAGCAGAAAGCCGCGCGTTGTGACCTTCTGCGAGAAATACGGGCTGGACTGCATCACGCACGCGAAAAAGCCCTTTTCGCGCGGCATCCGCGCGTGTCTGGCGCGTTTTTCGCTGGAACCGGCCCGCTGCGCGCTCGTGGGCGATCAGATCTACACGGACGTACTGGGCGCAAACTGCGCGGGGGTGCAGTCGATCCTGATCTCGGCAATTCATAACCATACCATATGGCTGAAGCTCCGGCACGTGGCCGAGCTTCCCTTTATTGCAATCGGAAAATGGAGGATCCAACATGAAAAACATTGAAAAGTACCAGAAGCTCATCGCAAAGGGCGAGGTCGACGCGCTGCTGCTGACCTCGAAGCACAACCGGCAGTATGCCGCAGAATACTGCATCGCAGAGGGCGTCGCCGTCATCTGCAAGACGCAGAGCTATTATTTCACCGACTTCCGCTATATCGAGTCGGCGCAGAAGAACCTGCCGGGCTTTGCCGTGAAGATGGTCGATACGGAGCACCCGTACACAAAGCTGATCAACGAGGCCATCTCCGACAATACTGTCAAGACCATCGGCTTTGAGGACGATACGCTGACCGTGGAGGAATATACGCTCTACAACACGAAGCTCAACGCCGTCCTGCATCCCTACGCCGCCGAGATCAACGCTCCGCGCGCAAGCAAGGAGCCGTGGGAGATCGAATACATGAAAAAGGCGCAGGAGATCACCGACCGCACATTTGACGATCTTCTGAACGTCATCCATCCGGGCATGACAGAAAAGGAGCTGTGCGCGGAGCTGATCTACCGGCTCTACAAATACGGCTCCGAAGGCCCGTCGTTCGACCCCATCACCGTCTCCGGCCCCAACACCAGCCTGCCGCACGGCGTTCCGTCCGAGCGCGTTCTGCAGTACGGCGATTTCGTCACCATGGATTTCGGCTGCCTGTACCACGGCTACTGCTCCGACATGACCCGCACCATCGCGCTGGGCTACGTGTCCGAGAAGATGGACAAGGTTTATCATACCGTGCTCGAGGCGCAGCTGGCGGGCATCGCCGCGACGAAGGCGGGCGTGGCCGGCAGGGAAATGGACGCAGCCGCGCGGAATGTCATCAACGCCGCAGGCTTTGAGGGGCTGTTCGGCCACAGCTACGGCCACAGCCTCGGCCTTCTCATCCATGAGGGGCCGTATGCCAACACGCGCAACGACAAGCCCATGCCCGCAGGCGCGGTCGTATCGGCAGAGCCGGGCATCTATATCCCGGACGAATTCGGCGTGCGCATCGAGGATGTGACCGTCATCACCGAAACCGGCTGCGAGATCCTGACGAAGAGCCCGAAAAATTTGATTATTTTATAAAATATCTTGAAAAGCCGAGCAAAATAGTGTAAAATCAAAAAGCTATTTTATTTGTTGGTGTATTCTACACGTATATTGGAGGAATATTTTTATGGCTACTATTACCGCTGGCGATTTCAGAAACGGTAAAACATTTGAGATGGACGGCAAGATCATGCAGGTCGTGGAGTTCCAGCACGTCAAGCCCGGCAAGGGCGCCGCATTCGTCCGCACGAAGATGAAGAACGTCGTGACCGGCGCCGTGACCGAGACCTCTTTCAACCCGACTGCAAAGTTCGAAGAGGCTTTCATCGAGCGTAAGGATTATGAGTACAGCTACAACGACGGCGATCTGTACTACTTCATGGATCAGGAGACGTACGACATGGTTCCCGTCAGCAAGGATATGCTCGACGACTCCTTCAAGTTCATCAAGGAAAACACCCCGGTCAAGCTCCTGAGCTACAAGGGCAACGTCTTCAGCGTCGAAACGCCGAACTTCGTCGAGCTGACCGTTACCAAGGCCGATCCGGGCGTCAAGGGCGACACCGCTACCAATGTCACCAAGCCCGCGACCGTCGAGACGGGCGCGGAGATCAAGGTTCCCCTGTTCATCAACGAGGGCGAAAAGATCCAGATCGACACCCGCACGGGCGAATATCTGGGCCGAGTCAAGGGTTAATCCAAACGTCAGTGAAAGGCAAACCGCCGGAAAGGAGATTTTACGATGACGCTTTCTGAAAAATCCGCATATCTCAAGGGCCTGATGGAGGGCATGAAGCTCGACACCGAAACTAACGAGGGCAAACTGATCTCTGAGATCATCAGTATGCTTCAGGACGTGGCTGAGAATGTTTCCGATCTGGAAGAAGTCGTGGACTGCATTTCCGATGAGCTCGACTGCATCGAAGAGGATCTCGACAACATCGACGATTACCTGATGGACGACGATGACGACGAGTATGACGACTACGACGAAGACGAGGACTACGAAGACGACGAGGACGACGACGATCAGAACGAGTACGACTTCGGCAGCGAAACGCTCTATGAGGTCAAGTGCCCCACCTGCGGCGAAGTCATCACCATCGACGAGGAAATGCTCGACGAGGGCGCGACGACCTGCCCGAACTGCGGCGAAGAGCTGGAGTTCGACATGGAAGACGAGGACTCCGAAGAGGACGAGTAATCAAAATTCAAAAAACGCCGCCCGGCTGGGCGGCGTTTTTTCCTGTCGGCAGCATTCTCCATACGGCGCCAGCGGCTTATTCGGCCCACTGGCTGTACAATCCGCGCATCCACGCGGCAACATCCATGCCGTAGACCCGGTCAAGATTTGCGGGGGTCAGGACGTCGTTCGCCCGGCCCAGTGCGATCTTGCGGCCGCTGTCCATCAGCAGCGCATCCGTGCCAAAGGCCCGCGCAAGAGACAGATCGTGCACCACGCTCACCACAGCGCGGCCCGGCGTTTGCAGCCACTGGCCGATCAGGGCGAAGATCTGCTTCTGATAGATGAGATCGAGATGGTTCGTCGGCTCGTCGAGCAGCAGGAGCTTCGGGTCCTGCGCCAGAACCTGCGCGAGGAACGTGCGCTGCAGCTCGCCGCCGGAGAGCGTCAGAACCGACTGCCGCCGCTTGTCCTGCAGGCCGGTGAGCGTCAGCGCCTGCTCGACGTGCCCGGCGTCGTCCTCCTGGCTGCGGCCGAACACGCCTCCTGCATAGGCGAAGCGCCCAAGGCGCACGACCTCCTCGACTGTGAAGCCGTAGCCGACAAAGTGGTTCTGCGCCAGAACGCCGATGGCCCGCGCGCGAAGCGCGGGCTTCATGCTCCTTACATTCTGTCCTTCAAACAGCACGCGGCCCGTATACGGCGTCCCCTGCGTGATGGCGGCAAGCGCTGTCGATTTGCCTGCCCCGTTCGGGCCTGCGATCATAAGCCACTGCCCCTCGGAAACGGAAAAGGAGAGAGCGTCGACGATCTGCTTTGTTCCGTACCGCACCGAAAGACGGTCGACATCCAGCATCGGCATATCAGTGCTCCTTTCTCGACTGATAGAAGATCACCACGAATACGATCGCGCCCACAAAGCTCGTGACCACGCCGATGGGCAGCTCCAGCGGATTCAATAGAATGCGCGCAATGAGATCGGCCAGCATCAGAAAGACCGCTCCGCCGAACATCGCCGCCGGAAGCAGCCGCTTGTGGTTCGGCCCGACCAGCATCCGCGCCATATGCGGCGTAACAAGGCCGACAAAGCCGATCGTCCCGCCGATGGACACGCACACGCCGATGAGCATGGAAACCATAATGAGCAGCACGAGCTTGGCCCGTTTCACGTCCACGCCGATCTGCCGGGCGTTGTCCTCCCCAACGGCAAAGGCGTTGAGGATCTGCGCGTGCAGCAGGATGACCGTGCCGCAGATCAAAAGCGCGCCTGCCAGCACAGCGGCATTCTGATATGTGCTGCCGCTCAGGGAGCCCATCGTCCAGAACGTGATACGCTGGACCTTGTCGGCAGCGAAGGTGATGACGATGCTCATAATGCTGGAGACGAACATGGAGAAGATCACACCGATCAGGATGATCGTGTTCGTCGACAGAGAACGGTCGAGCTTATAGGAAAGGCCGAGAATGACAAGCAGCGATAAGAACGCGAACAAGATCGCCATACCCATTGTCCCCGCGAACGGCAGACCCGGCAGCGTCACGCCGAAGGCAATGGCAATGACCGCGCCGAGCGACGCGCCGGACGAAACGCCGAGCGTCGAGCCGTCTGCCAGCGGGTTTTTGAGCAGCCCCTGCATCGCCGCGCCCGCCAGAGACAAAGCCGCCCCCGTCAGCGCCACGCACAAAACACGCGGCAGGCGGATGGGCAGAATGGACGAAACAAGACCCACGGGCGTCTCGCCGCCCGTGAGCCTCGCAGCAAAATAGGAAAGCGTGTCCGAAAGCGGGATGCGGACGCTCCCCACGCAGACGCAGAGGCACAGCACGGCCAGCGTCACGAGCGTAAAGAGCAGGTATTCCCATAGCCTGAACGTTTCGTGATACCGGCGCATGCTGTGCCTCCTGTTTTCAGAGTGGTATTTCCGGATTATTCGCCGTAGACAAAGTCATACAGAGCCTTCGCGCCGTCGGCCAGACGCGGGGCCGGGCGGGACAGCTCGTTGTTCGGCAGATTGAGGATCTTGCCGTTTTTGATAGCGGTGACGTTTTCCCAGCCGGTGCGGGAGAGGATCTCCTCCTCCGGCGTCGGGCCTTCGCCATAGTACATGGAGATGGTCACGATATAATCCGGGTTGCGCTCAAGCACCTGCTCTTCGGAGATCTCGCCCCAGCCGGTCACGTCGGCAAAGCAGTTGGTCAGGCCCAGCATATTGGCGATCTCGTCCATGAACGTGCCGGAGCCGGCCGTCCAGAGGCCGTATTGCAGCGGGGAGACCTCAAAATAGATGCTCTTTGTGCCGTCGCCGGCGTTTGCCCTGATCTCGTCGAAGGTCTTCTGCATGCTCTCAACAATGGACGCAGCCTCGGCCTGCCGGCCAACCAGCTCGCCGATCATGCTGATGGCGGTATAGGTACCCTCGATGTCCTGCGCGTCGCTCACGACGACATGGATCCCGGCAGCCTCCAGCTGCTGCACCTGCTCGTCGGTCTGGGCCATGGTGCTCATGAGCAGCACCTGCGGCTCAAGCGCGATGATCTGCTCGATGTTCGTGTCGTAGCCGGACTGGACGGAGGGAACGTCCAGGACCTCCGCCGGATAGTCGCAGTATTCGCCGCGGCCGACCAGCAGATCGCCCGCGCCCAGCGCGTAGAGGATCTCACAGTCGGAGGCCGTCAGCGCGACGACGCGCTCTGCGGGCGCGTCCAGCGTGATCTCGCGGCCGGTCATGTCGGTCAGGGTAACGGCGGAGGCGGTGTCCTCTGCTTCCGGTTCCTCTGCGGGAGCCGGTTCTTCTTCTGCGGGGGCAGATGTTTCCGTTTCCGGAGCCGTCTCGCTCTGGGCGGGTTCTTCCTGTGCAGGCTCCGTCTTCGCGGCGCAGCCGGTCAGGACGGCCAGCAGCATCACAGCCGCCAGCAGCAGGGCAAGAAGTTGATTCTTTTTCATAACAGTATCTCCTTGTTTGTGATAAAGCGCCTTCCTGCGGCATTCGTCCGTATGGAAGGGTCTACATTTTACCTGCAAATGAGAGATTTGTCAAGCTTCCGTGCATCACGGCCCGTGAGCGCCAATGCCTCCGGCGGCCCCATCTTTTCCGCCTTGCCGGAAACGATGGGGAAGAAAAGGGGCGCTGGATTACGTTTGGTGCATCCTGCGGGTGCAGTTCATGCAAGCACCCGCTTTATAGTCGCTGCGAGCACACATACTCACCCTACGGGCGCTATGGTACGCGCCGCCTGTTACGGTACACCGAATTTGCAAGCAGCTGCGATTCAATATCTGCGGTGAAAACGCTTTGCGTTTGAAATTTGCAAGGCAGTACAGATTCGCCGCAGTCCCCTCAAAGCCTCCTCTTGCCGCGTCCCGCGCGGTAAGAGGAGGCTTTTGGCTTATCGCAGGCCTCGTTCCGGCAAGGCCATGGCTTCCCGGCGAACCCAGCATCAGCGGTTCAACGGAAAAAAAGGAGGAAACGGCCTTAGAGGATAAGAGGCTCCGCGAACAGCGGGGCCTCGTTCCGGCAAGGCCGTTTCCGACTATCCGACGCCGCCGATCCAGCGGAACCCTCTGCCGTTCGTCAGATCGGGCTGCGGGGTGTCAACGGAGGTCTCCACAATCTCCAGATTCGCCGCGATCCGTTCCGCATCGTCCCAGTCGGCGCTGATAATGACAACGCAGAGCTTCTCCGGGTCGTACAGCAGAAGCATCTGCGTGGTCCACTCCTCCGGCGCGTCGGAGCCCGGACTTGAACGCTGCCAGTGTGTCTCGACCCATGACGCGTCGTAGGGGCCGATCGTCCCCTGCTTTGTGATCTCCGTCCGCGTACCGCCGCAGAGGAAGTCGCACCCGGCGACCGTGTTGGCGGACATACACTGCACGCTGTAGTCCTTCCGCACGTCCTGCACGGCAAAGAGGTCGTAGGTATAGACCACCAGCTCGCGCTCGTCCTGCGGCAGACTCTGCGCCTGTTCGGCGTCCCGCTGGGCGATCACGTCATAGGCCGTTTGGGTGTAGCCCGTGCCCCAGCCCTCCGGCAGCCAACCGAGCCGCATACCGCAGACCTTTCCCTTTGTCCGGCCCTCGGTATCGAAGCTGATGGGGTTGTTCCACTCAAACGGCGTGTCCACCAGAATCGTCTTTTTGTTTTCCTCGTCATAGCGGAGCGTGTCCGGCATGATGTAGCTTCCCGCACCGTCCCGGACCGACGCGTAATGCACGATCGCCGCCGCGCCGCATAAAACGGCGACGGCCGCCGCTGCGATCAGCACAAGGCCGACCGGCCGCCGCTTTTTCAGCCCCGGCAGCTTGGCCCTTGTTTTTTCCCAAATTCGCTCCGCGTCCGCGTCCCGGCTCAGCGAAACGGTGTTTTCCTCATAGTCCTCAAACAGGCTCTGCACAGAGATCTTCAATCTGCACGTCTCCTTTCTGTAATTCCGTCCTCAGCGCCTGCCGTCCGCGCAAAAGGCGGCTGCGGACCGTGCTGGGGTTCATATGCAGCGCCTCCGCGATCTGCCCGGCTGTCTGGTTGTAGTAATACCGGCGCAGGAAAATTTCCCGGTCCTCCGACGTGAGCGCGGCCAGCGCCGCGTTTAAAAGCGCGCTGCGCTCCTTCGCCTCCAGCAGCTTCTGCGCGTCGCGGTCGTCGACGAGGATGCAGTCCTCGTCCCGGACGAGTTGTAAATGCTGCCGCCGCAGAAAGCTGATTGCCTGATTGCGCGCGACCTTGCCCAGCCAGCCGCGCAGATGCTCCGTCCGAAGCGGCTGTGGTGCGCGCCACAGCGCGACAAACACATCGGAGGCCAGTTCTTCAATGTCTTCTGCGGCAGCGCACGGGCCAAGCTGATTGCCAATCACAGCCGATACATATCCGCTGTACTGCCGCACGGCGGCCTCCAGCGCCGCCGCGTCGCCCCGCTTCAGCCGCCGCAGAATGGTCTTGTCATCCGTATCCATCCCTCCTGTCGTTTTGTTCCTTTGAGACGTCTCACCTATATAGTCGCAGAAAAACAGAATCTGTTGCAAAGAAATACGCCGCAGCGGCTGCTGCGGCGCTTGTCTGCGTTTATCGGATGAATTCTGCCGGGTCGATGGTGTCGCCGTTGGCGTAGACGGCAAAGTGCAGATGCGGCTCGTCCGCAATTTCGAGCAGAGCCGTTTCGCCAACGGCGCCGATGGTCTGCCCGGCCTCTACGCTGTCGCCCGCCGAGACGGACGGCATGACGGCGAGATTGGAATACTGCGAGACGTGGCCGTCCGGGTGGTTGATGACGACGGTCGTGCCGAGGAATTCATCGTCATAAACCGCCGTCACGACACCGGAACCCGCGGCCTTGACCGGCGTTCCGACCGACGCGGCCAGATCGACGCCCGCGTGCGTCCGCCAGTCCTGCGTCGTGGCGTTATACTGCAGCGCGTCGACGCTGTAGGCGGCCTGCGTGCTGCCGGAAACGGGCCAGACGCGCACGTTCTTCGCCGCCTCGCGGACGGACTCGTCCGTCATGGCGGCTGCCGGAGCCGTTTCCTCCTCCGCAGCGGCAGTCGGGGCCGGCTTCTGTTCGGCGGACGGATTTTTGGCCGGATCCTCCGCGCTGGTGGCAATGGACATCGTCTCCTGCCGCAGTGCTTTCTTCTCGGCGATGGCGCCGGACACGAACAGCCAGCCCGAAACGCCTACCGCGCATACGCACAGCGCCAGAACGATGTAGTAGCCCTTTTCACGGAAAAAATTCCGGATCCGCTTCCGGTTCGGATGATTTTCGTTTGTTTGCATGATTTTGCACCTCCGAGGCTAAGTATGTGCCAAAAACCGGAGGATTAAACCAGCGGAGGAAAATTATTCGTGCGGGAAATTCGTCTGTAAGTAATACCGGAGAATGCGGCTGCGGGTGACGATGCCGATGAAATCGCCCTTGTCGTCGATCACGGGGACGAAGTTCTGCTCGGCGGCGACGGAGATCAGATCCTCCACGCGCGTGTCGACCCGCACAGGCTGCACGGTGCGGCGGTGCTCGATCTCGGAAATGGAATGCTCCTCGGTCTGGCGCAGGTCCATCACGCACAGGCGCTTGAGCGTCCAGAGCAGGTCGCCCTCGGTAACAACGCCGCAGTATTTCCCGCTCTTGTCCAGTACGGGCAGTGCCGCATAGCCGGAATGCTCCATCCGTTCCATCGCCTGCCGCAGCGTGTCGTCGGATTCAATATAGGCGCACATCGCCTTCGGCGTCAGGAAAAAGAGAATATTCATGCGTCGGCCTCCTTATATCTGTAGTATATCATAGCATACCGAATAGCCGAGGGCGTGACGATTTTGTAAACTGCGCGGGCGCAGAAAAAATTTGCCGTTCCGCGTCTGTTTTTCTTGCATTTTCGCGAAAGTTAGATTATCCTAACATTCAGAAATCAACAGGGAAAGGAAATGCAGATATGACACTTGACGAGCTTTCCGTCGGACATTCCGGCGTGATTACCGCGGTCGGCGGCGAGGGGATCCTTCGGTGCCGGCTGCTTGACATGGGTCTCATCCCGCACACGCGCGTACACGTCAGCAAAATTGCGCCCATGGGCGACCCCATGGAGCTGTTTCTGCGCGGCTATACGCTCACGCTGCGCAAGGAGGATGCGCGCAGCATCACGATTGAGGAGGACGCAGAATGATCTTCGCACTGGCAGGCAACCAGAACTGCGGCAAAACGACGCTTTTTAACCAACTGACCGGTTCAAACCAGCATGTCGGCAATTTCCCCGGCGTGACGGTCGACCAGAAATCCGGCCCGGTGCGCGGGCAGAAGGACTGCACCGTCGTTGATCTGCCGGGCATTTACTCGCTCCGCCCGTACACGGCGGAAGAGATCGTCACGCGCGATTTTATTCTCAAAGGCAAGCCGGACGGCATCATCAATATTGTCGACGCGACCAATTTAGAGCGCAATCTCTATCTGACGCTCCAATTATTGACGCTGCGCGTGCCGACGGTGCTGGCGCTCAACATGATGGACGAGCTGACCGGCAACGGCGGCAGCATCGACACGGATAAGCTCTCGCAGCAGCTGGGCGTTCCCGTCGTGCCCATCTGCGCGGCCTCCGGCGACGGGGTCGAGGCGCTGATCGAGGCGGCTGTGCGCACGGCGGAGGACAAGCGCCTGCCCGCCGTCGTCGATTTCTGCGCCCCCGGACCTGTCCACCGCTGCATCCACGCCGTCTGTCACCAGATCGAGGACCATGCGCAGCGCGCGGGGCTTTCCGTCCGCTTCGCGGCGACGTGGGTCATCGACGGCGATGAAGCCGTGCTGGAGCAGCTGCGCCTCGATCAGAACGAAAAGGAGCTGATCGAGCACTCCATCGTCCAGATGGAGTTGGAACGCGGACTTGACCGCAACGCGGCCATCGCGGATATGCGCTATACGTTCATTGAAGCGCTGGTCAAAGCCTGCGTCGTCAAGCCGCACGAAAGCAAGGAGCGCCTGCGTTCGGTCAGTGCCGACAAAATTCTGACCGGAAAATATACCGCGATCCCGATTTTTATCGGCGTGATGCTGCTGATTTTCTATCTGACGTTCCATGTGATCGGGCAGGGACTGAGCGATCTGCTGGCTTCCGGCATTGATGCGCTAACCGTCGTGGTCGATCGGGCGCTGACGGCCTATCACCTGAACCCCGTCGTGCAGAGCCTTGTGATCGACGGCATTTTTCAGGGCGTCGGCTCGGTTTTAAGCTTCCTGCCTATCATTGTCACACTGTTTTTCTTCCTGTCTATTCTGGAAGACACCGGCTATATGGCGCGCGTGGCGTTCGTGATGGACAAGCTGCTGCGGCGCATCGGCCTGTCCGGCAAGTCCGTCGTGCCGATGCTCATCGGCTTCGGCTGCACCGTTCCGGCGGTCATGGCGGCGCGGACGCTCCCGTCGGAGCGCGACCGCACCATGACCATCCTGCTCACGCCTTTTATGAGCTGCTCGGCAAAAATCCCGATCTATGCGTTCTTCTCGGCGGCGTTTTTCCCGAAGTATGCAGCGCTTGTGATGATCGGGCTGTATGTGCTCGGCATCCTGTTCGGCATTCTCTCCGCGCTCGTGCTCAAATCCGCCTTCCGGGGCCGTCCGGTCCCGTTTGTGATGGAGCTGCCGAATTACCGCCTGCCGAGCGTAAAAAGCGTCGCGCTTCTGCTCTGGGACAAGGCGAAGGATTTTATCGAGCGCGCCTTTACTGTTATTTTCCTTGCGACTATCGTCATCTGGTTCCTGCAAAGCTTCGATACCCGGCTGGACGTTGTGACGAGCAGCGAGCAGAGCCTGCTTGCCATGGTCGGGCGCTGGCTCGCACCCATATTTGCGCCGCTGGGCTTCGCGGACTGGCGCTGCGCGACGGCGCTGATCACCGGCTTTATCGCAAAGGAATCCGTCGTCAGCACACTTCAGATCCTGCTGGGCACAGCCGCCGTCTCGACGCTCTTTACCGCGAAGGCCGCGCTGAGCTTTCTGGTCTTTACGCTTCTGTATACCCCGTGCGTAGCGGCCATCGCCGCCATCCGGCGCGAGACGGGTTCGGCGCTGCGAGCCGCACTCATTGCGCTTTCCCAGTGCTGCATTGCGTGGCTGGCCGCGTTCGCAGTGTACCATCTGACGCTGCTGCTCTGAAAACAGGAACTGCCGCCCGGCCGGGCGGCAGTTTTTTCACTTGGCGTATGTATGGACACTCAGACCTCCGGATCGAAGCGCTCAAAAATCGGAATGCCGCCGGCGGCCTCGCAGGCCAGCAGATCCTCCTTCGTGCGGATCGTCCAGTCGACCTCCTGCGCGCCCCAGACGCGGACACACGAGCGCAGGCAGTAGCTGCTGCGGTCTTCAAACTTGTACGCGATAAAGTCCGGGACCGTCAGGAAGTTCAAAAGCAGATTGCCCGCAATGAACCGCTTGTACCACGGCAGGCCCGCCTTGTCCTTCTCAAAATTCATAGAAAGCTGCCCGCGGCAGATTTCGGGGCGGAGCTTTTTCACGTCGATGAGCGCGAACGGGTCAAACGACTCGATGCAGAACTCGCCCTGATAGCTGTCCAGCCGCTCGCAGACTGCCTTGGCCAGCGCCATATGGTTGCCGCGCGCGGTCTTAAGCTCGATGATGAGCGGCGTTTCGTGCTCGAACAGGGCAAGAACCTCGTCAAAGGTCGGGATCTGCTCGTCCGTGCCCTCAAGCCGGAGCTGCTTCAGCTCGTCCAGCGTCAGATCCTCGATCTCGCCCTCGACATTCGCGCAGCGCTCCAGATCAGAGTCATGGAAGACGGCAAGCGTGCCGTCCTTCAAAAGATGCACGTCCAGCTCCGCGCCGAAGCCGTGCTCGATGGCCCGGCGGAAGGCGGGCAGAGAGTTTTCCGGGACGACGGGCTTGTCGTGATAGCCCCGGTGGGCGTAACGGTACTTCTTGAGAACCTCCCACTTCCGGTGTCCCTTCCGGCATCGCAGCGCCAGCGTAAACAGCAGATCGAGCGCCAGAAGCACGATCAGGATGATGCAGATTGTCAGCATAGTTACAGACTTCTTTCTTGCTATATTTAAGATAGGCTTGAGCAGCACTGAAACCCAAAACACAAACCAGCGAAGCATTTGTGTTTTGGAAAGGAGGAAACGGGCTCAGAGGATAAGAGACGTCGCACATAGCGGCAGCTCGTTCCGTCGAGGCCGTTTCCGACGCGCCGCCTGTTACGAGACATCAAGTTTAATAACAGCTGCCTTTGAATGGCTGCTGTAAAAACGCTTTGCGTTCAAAATTTGCAAAGCAGTACGGATTCGCCGGAGTTCTGTAGGTTATGCAGACGGGGTCAGTCGTCCATTTCCTCGAACGCTTCCAGCCCCTTCTTGGCCTCGGCCTTGGCGTCGCCGTGGTGGACGAAGAGCATGGTCACGAAGCTCAGTGCGACGAACAGCGCAGCATACGGGAACAGGACGCGGTAGTCGATCTTGCGCATGAGTGTACCGGCGGCGATGGGCGTGACGACCTGCGCGGCCATGGAGGCCGTGTAGTAATAGCCGGTAAATTTGCCGATATCCGAGCCCTTGCACATCTCGACGACCATGGGAAGCGAGTTGACGTTGATCGCGGCCCAGGCAAGGCCGACGAGGGCGAAGACGACAAACATGATGGCGTTGATCGAGGAGAATGTCGTTGTGAGCGCATAGCCGCTGGCAAAGCAGGCGGTAAGCAGGATGATGCCGCCCTGGATCGTGCGCTTGCGGCCGATCTTTGAGGCGATCTGGCCGATGGGGATGTACGAGACGATGGCGCCCGCCGTAGCGATGAGCAGGCAGGTCGATGCGCCGCCGAGGCCCTGCCCCATGACGGTATCGACATACGTCGAGAACCACGTCGTTACGCCGTTATAGCCGATGAACCAGAGCGTGATGGAGGCCAGCAGGAAGCCGAGGCTCTTTTTGACGGGCTTCGGGAGCGTCTCGTGGCCGCTGCCGTCGTCCTGCGCGAGGTTCCATTCCGGGTGCTGCTTTTCAAGCGCCTGATTTTCCGCCGTGAGCTTCGGCTCCCTGATCGTGAGGAAGAGCACGGCGACGGCGACGAACATAATGGCCGACACAACGATAAACAGCGGCTGATAGTTCACATGATCCAAACCGGCGGTCTTGGAGTTGGGATAGAGCACCGCCGCAACGCCGAGATACAGAATGCCGCCGACCGCGCCCATCAGATTGATGATGGCGTTCGCACGCGAGCGCAGCGGCTTTGGCGTCACGTCGGGCATGAGAGCGACGGCGGGAGCGCGGTACGTTCCCATGGCAACGAGCAGCAGGCCGAGGACGATGACAAATGAGGCCGTCTTGAAGCCGGAGGGCTGGGCGGCGTAGCTGTTGTCGAGCAGAGGGAGACTGTTCATGAGGATGATGGCGCAGCCAGTGCCGAAGAGGATAAAGGGCATCCGCTTGCCGAGCTTCGAATGGCTCTTATCCGAGACAGAGCCGAAGAACGGCAGCAGAAAGAGCGCCAGAATGTTGTCCGCCGCCATGATCGCGCCGGAGAACGTTTCGTTCATGTGGAAGGTCTTCGTGAGGATCAGCGGCACGATGCTGTCGTACATCTGCCAGAACGCGCAGATGGACAAGAACGCGAGGCCAACCAGGATGGTGCGCTTGTTGTTGAGCTTCATTTCGGTTCTCCCTTTTCTAATGTATTGAGGACTTCGCGGATATTCTGCATACAATACGTCGGCTGAACGCCGTATTTTTCGATATCCTCCATCACGCCCTCGCCGGACAACACGAAAATCGTATCGACCCCCGCGTTCACGCCGCAGGCGATGTCGGTATACACCCGGTCGCCGATGAGGCACGTTTCGCGCGGCGAGAAGCCCGTCTGCTCCATCGCCAGCAGCGCCATTTCGGGCTGGGGCTTGCCGATGACCTTCGGGCGGCGGCCCGTCGCGGTGTGGAGCATTTCGATCACGCTGCCGCAGTCCGGCGCGCTGCCGTACCATGTCGGGCAGACAAGATCGGGGTGCGTGGCGACGTAATCCGCGCCTCGGTTCAGAAGAATGCAGCAATTTTCCAGCTTTTCATACGTCAATTCCGTGTCGTAGCCCAGAAGGACAACGGCGCAATCATCCCGCAGCGTCTCGGCTACTCGCAGTCCTGCCAGACGAAGCTGATTTTTCAGCGATTCCGTCCCACAGACGTAATAGACCGTCTCCGGCAGGTAGCGGCCCCGCAGATAGCGGATCGTCGCGTCCGCACTGGTCAGAAAATCGTCGGGGAAGGCCTCGATGCCGAGGCGGGCCATCTTTGCAATATACGCGTCGGTCCCGCGCGAGGAATTGTTCGTCAGGAACAAATACCGGCCGCCGATGGCGCGCACATAGCGCAGGAACTCCAGCGTCCCGTCGAAGAGCGTTTCGCTTAAATAGATCGTGCCGTCCATATCCAGCAGGAACAGCCGTTTTTCCGCAAGAGACATTCAGCCACCTCCGAGGATCAATCAAAATCTGATAATGATTATACAGTGTTCCGCGCCGTTTGACAAGCGCCGGAGAAGGCCGTACAATACACATCAGAAAAATTGACTGAAAGGAAGCCGCAATATGCTGAAAGATCTGCACACACTCTCGCCATATCTGGACTTTATTCATGCCTGCAGCGCAGACCCCGACTACCGTGACCCCATGCTGCTCACAGAGCAGCAGCTGCACCGGAACCTGCTGGATGCGCCTGAAAACCCGAATACGCGCGTGCTCGGCACGTTCGAAAACGACACCGTCACAGGCGTGTTTGCGCTGCTGGTGCTGGAGGACGAGAAGTATCTGGAGCTTCTGGCTGGACTTTCCCGAAGCGCGGCGGCCTATGACGAGCTGCTTGCGCATCTGAAATCGGCTTACCCCGGCTATCAGGCGGACTTTGTCTATAACCCGCGCAACCGGCTTTTGCAGGCAGCGCTCGAAGCGCTGGACGCGAAATTTGATCCGGAGCAGCAGAAGCTCGTCCTGCGGCGGACTGTCCCGTATGTGCCGGATGCGCGCATCGTGCCCTACCGTCCGGAGTACCGGGCGCAGTATCTGGCGCTGCACACCGGCGACCGCTATTGGACGGGCGAAAAGGTGCTGGCCGCGCCGGAAATTTTCCGCGTTCTGCTGGCGATCGAGGACGGCGAAGCTGCGGGCTATATCGACCTGACCCACAACAGCGCGGAAAACGAGCCATATGACCTGTTTGTCCGTAAGGAGAGCCGCAGGCGCGGCCTTGGCCGCGCGCTTCTATCAGCAGCGGTTCAGGAAAACCGACCGAACGGCATGGCGCTTCTGGTCGACATCGACAATGAGGCCGCGATTGCCCTGTACGAATCACAGGGCTTCGACCGTGCGGAGGGCGAAAACAACATCACCGCGCATATTTGCCTGTAACGCATCAGCCCCCGGCGGCCCATTCGGGCTGCCGGGGGGCTGGTGTTTTTGGGGGTCAATCCCACGGGTTCATCGGGTCGTCCGGATCATCCGGTTCATCCGGATAGTCGGGGTAATCCGGGTCGGTGGGTTCCGGCTCCTCCGGAACTTCCGGCTCAACGTACGGCGTACACTTGTAGCTTGTGTTGCGGGCCTGATACGTATCCTTGTGCAGCGTCTCGGTCTTGATGACAGTACCGTTTGCATCCACATAATCGCGGTAGGCCATGACGGTCTTGCCGACGTAGGAATACTGTACCATGTCGCCCTTGATATACTTGTTGCCGTCCTTGTCAACGACGATGTTGACGGTGTTGCCGTTTTCGTCGAGGGCGGTACCGGCGTCGGTGATGATGGTCTTGTCGCCGTCGATCTCCATCTTGGGCTGGATGGTCGCGACAACCTCGTGCCGCAGGACGATATGGTCGTAGCCCTTGTCCTTCGGCGCGGTGCCCACGAGCTTGACGTGGACATAGCCGCCGGAGACAGACGCGTCGATGCGCAGCGGATGGTCGGTGCTGTTGACGAATTTGTAATCCTGACTGCCCCAGTAGATTGTTGCATCCATGCCGAGCTGGACATAGGTGACAGTGAACATATGCGGAGCACGGTCGGTGACCTTGAGGTCGGCATAGAGGCAGGCAGTATAAATTGTGGACGCGACCTGGCAGATGCCGCCGCCGGCCTCTGCCTCGCTCTTGCCGCCGGTCTGGTAGACGATGGCGGGCTGATAGCCCTTCTCCGGCGTGCGCTCACCGACGATCTTGTTGAACGAGAACTCGTCTCCGGGGTTCAGGATTGTGCCGTCGATGGCCTTGCAGGCCAGCTCCAGATTCTTCGTGCGGCCTGCCTGCGCGGTATGCGGGCTGTCGCAGGAACCGAGTACATCGGAGAAGTATTCCTTCTCCAGCTCGGCCAGCGTGACCTCCGGCTGAATTTCCTCGGCCTGAATGACGATTTTCGTGCCGGGATCGGCCATGGCGAGCTGCTGCGTGTAATACGACACGTCGAAGCCGAAGCCGACCTTTTCGGCAACCAGCTCCTTCTTTTCCTCGTCGTAGTACGCGTCCTTCATCTCGGTTGCGAACTGGTCGTAATACTGCTGGAGATCGACCGGCGCGCAGGGCTCGGTGTCGTAATCGAACTTGAGTTCGGACAGATCGCCGGCATTGAACCGCGCAACGACCGCGTCATAGAGTGCATCGGCATCAAGCGAAATTTTCGGCGAACCTGTCACGACCGTGACGGTTTTTGCGTCCGCGTCGACCGTAACGGTCGGGTCGACCTTTTCCGACGCGCAGGCGCGCGCGGTCTGGTCGATCAGATCGCGGATATATGCGGTATCAAGATTCGTCCCGGATTCGAGCGAAATGTCCTGCCGGGTCTTCTTCGCGCGTTCGTATGTGAGAAGCGCCGTGATCGGGCCGCCGTCGCGGCCATAATTCATGGCGGCATCCGCCGCCTCGTCCGGGTTGAGGGCGACGTTGGTGATCTCAGGGGTGAAGTCGATCGTCCGGTCTGGCAGGACGACGGTGAGCGTATCGGTGGCCGTCTCCTGTTCGACGGCAAGCGTCACAGCGTTGATCGCGGCGTCGCGCTTCAATCCGCCGACGTTCACGCCGGCAACATAGACGTTCGGGAAAATGGTGTCGCTTCCCTTTAATATAAATCCATAGGTGCACACGCCGAGCACCGCCAGCAGCACGATGCAGCCCGCGATCACCGCAGCCTTCTTCCCGGCATTGCCGGACGGCTGCTTCTTCGGCGCGGCGGCTCTGTCCGCCGCAGTTTTGTGCGCGGGACGGCTGGCCTCAAATCTGCCTTTCTTTCTGATAAGAATCCCTCCTATTCAAAAGCCGCAGAGGCGACATACTCTATTTTGTGTCTGTATTATACATAAACCGACCGCTTTTTGCAACGGCATTCCCGACAGGAACAGCCCCCGGATTTCTGAAATTTCTATTAACATTTTCGGGGGGGTACATGCGTGCGGCAAAAAGCATAGCCGCTGTAGGGGCCGATGCCCACATCGGCCCGTTGGGCAGCTGCGAATTTGCCGAAGATTTTCATAGAAAACGGTGCAATCTGCCGGGTCGATGTGGGCATCGACCCCTACAGTCGGGTAAGTAATTGCATGCGTATTCGCGCTGAATTTACGCCCCTGCCGTCTGTGCGCGCAATGCGGCGTAGACGCCGACGAGCTGCGTCGCGAGCTTTAACGGGTCTTCGGCCTTTTTGAGCTTGACGGACAGCATCGGCACCTTGCCTGCCGAGAAGAAAATGCGGCCCTTGAACTGCGCCTCGGCGCAGCAGGCGGAGATGGCGGCAAAGTCCATCGTGGAAAGCGACAGGAGAACCGCACCGTCTTTCTGCGTGATCTCCGTGATGCCCGCCGCTGCGGCTCTTGCGCGCAGAAGCGCGATGGCGATGAGGTTCATGACGCCCTTCGGAGGGTCGCCAAAGCGGTCGACGATCTCGTCGAGCAGCTCATCTGCGTCCTCCTGCGTGCGGATGGCTGCCATGCGGCGGTAGAGATCCATGCGCTGCTCGCCGGAGGCGACGTAGTCCTTGTTGATATTTGCCGTGACGGTGAGGTCTGCGGTGCATTCTGGCTCCTTCTGCGCCGCCTCGCCGCGCTCTTCGAGCACGGCGTCCTCAAGCAGCTTCAGGTACATATCGTAGCCGACGGTCATCATATGGCCGGACTGTTCCGCGCCCAGCAGATCGCCCGCACCGCGAATTTCAAGGTCGCGCATGGCGATCTTGAAGCCGGAGCCGAACTCCGCGTATTCGCGGATGGTGTCGAGCCGCTTTTCCGCGATCTCGGACAGGACTTTTCCCTTGCGGAACGTGAGGTACGCATACGCATGGCGGCTTGAACGGCCCACGCGGCCGCGGATCTGGTGCAGCTGCGCAAGGCCCAGCCGGTCGGCGTCCTCGATGATGAGCGTGTTGACGTTCGGGATATCAATGCCGGTTTCAATGATGGTCGTGCAGACGAGAATTTGAATTTCGCCGTTTGACATCGACTGCATGACGTCGCCGAGCTGCTCCTCGTTCATCTTGCCGTGGGCGACGGCGACCTCGGCCTCCGGAATGCGCTGCTTGATCTTCGCGGCGCACTGGTCGATGGATTCCACGCGGTTGTGGAGATAATAGACCTGCCCGCCGCGCGCCAGCTCGCGGCGCATGGCCTCGTCGAGAATGCCGTCCTGATGCTCAAGCACGAAGGTCTGCACAGGATAGCGGTCCTGCGGCGGCTGCTCGATGGTAGACATATCGCGCAGACCCGACAGCGCCATATTGAGCGTGCGCGGGATGGGCGTTGCGGATAGGGTTAAGACGTCGACGCCGCGCGAAAGTTCCTTCAATCGCTCCTTATGCGTCACGCCGAAGCGCTGCTCCTCGTCGACGATGAGCAGGCCGAGATCGTGAAAATGAATGTCCTTCTGCAGCAGCTTGTGCGTGCCGACGATCAGATCGATCTTGCCGGACTGCAGATCGAAGAGCGTTTTTTTGATCTGCGCAGGCGTACGGAAGCGGGAAAGCACATCGATGGTGACCGGGAAGGTCGCAAAGCGGCGCATGGCCGTGAGATAGTGCTGCTGGGCCAGAACGGTCGTCGGGACTAAGATCGCGACCTGCTTGCCGTCCAGCATACACTTCATGGCCGCACGCAGCGCGACCTCCGTTTTGCCGAAGCCGACGTCGCCGCAGAGCAGACGGTCCATCGGCGCAGGGGATTCCATGTCGCGCTTGATCTCGTCGATGCAGCGCAGCTGATCGTCCGTTTCGGCGTATTCAAAGCTCTCCTCAAACTCCTGCTGCCACGGCGAATCCGCCGCGAAGGCGAAGCCCGGCAGGCGCTTGCGCTCGGCATAGAGCTTGATGAGGCCCGCAGCCAGATCCTTGGCCGCAGCCTTGGCCTTCGCCTTTGTCTTCTGCCACTGGTCGCCGCCGAGCTTGTTGAGCCGGACAGGCGTATCCTCACCGGCGCCGATATACTTGCTGACCAGATCGAGCTGCGTTGCGGGCACGTACAGGCAGTCCGTGCCCTGATAGGCGATCTTCACATAATCCTTCGTCACGCCGCCGACCTTCAGCTGCTCCATGCCGACGTAGCGGCCGATGCCGTGGTGCTCGTGTACGACGAGATCGCCGGGAGTCAGATCGGTGAACGAATCGAGTTTTTTGCGGTTCGTGGCTTTCTTCGGCGCACGGACGCGCTTACGCTCCTGCCGGACGGCGATCTGTCCCTCTGTTAAGATGGCAAATTTGAGCGTCGGGTATTCAAGCCCCGCCGGGAGCGAGCCGCCCGCAATAAGGATCTGCCCCGGCTGCGGGAGCTTCGTCAGCGGGAAGGACAAAAGCGCGTTCAGGCCGCTTTTGGCAAGCAGCTCCTTTAAAATTTCCCCGCGCCGCTGTCCGCCGCACAGGACGATGGAGCCATACTGGTTCGACGCGTAATTTTTCAGGTCAGCCGCCGCTGTTTCCAGACTTCCGCCATAGCCCGGCAGCTGCCGGGCCGTAAAGGAAAGCAGCTGCTTGGGCGGCAGGGACTCCGGGTACCGCGCGGCAAGGAAGCTGTCGCAGTAGATAACAGCCCGACCGCGCAGTGACGCGGCCAGATCGTCCATCGTGGCGTAATAATCGCACAGCTCTCCAAAGAGCGTACCGGAGGTCAAAAACGAATCGAGCAGAAGGCCGAACTCCTCCGCACGATCCTTTTCCCCGCGCTGGAGATTGCCGTGGTCGCAGAAGGCGACGATGGCCTCCTGCGGCAGATACGAGGCGGCGGTCGTGAATTCCGGGTAGATCAGCGCCATATACCGGTCGGCGCTGGCGAAAAGCGTCTCGTTTTCGAGCGCCTCGCAGTCCTTCTGCAGCGTTTCGATCAGCGCCTGATTGGGCGTTTTGCGCCGCTGCTGGCGCGCGATGATGGCGCGCAGGTCCTCGCACAGGCCGGATATCCCCTGCGGGTGCAGGTGCGGCTCCGTCTCGGCCACGGGCAGGAGGACGGCCTCGTCAACGTTTTCCGTGCGCCGCTGCGTGATGGGGTCAAAATAGCCCATGGTGTCCAGCTCGTCGCCGAAAAACTCCGCGCGCAGCGGCTTTTCCTGCGCAGGCGAATACACGTCCAGAATGCCGCCGCGCAGCGCAAACTGTCCCACGCCCTCGACCAGACTTGCGCGGGAATAGCCCGCGCGGGTCAGGCGTTCGATCAGCTCCGGCATACTGTATTCCGCACCGACCCGGAGCGTCACGGACGCGGAAAAGAGCGTCTGCCGCGGGAGCGTGCGCAGCAGCAGCGCGTCCAGACTTGCCACCAGCACCGGGACGCGTCCCTGCGCCAGCGCGTACAAAAGCCGCAGCCGCTGCTGCTCCCACTGCCGGGACACGCCGATGGCCCCGGCCAGCGTCAGCTCACGCGACGGCAGCACGGGCGGCTCTTCGCCTAAGAATGCCCCCAGCTCGGAAGCCAGCCGCTTCGCGGCCATATCGTCCTGGCACACGGCGACGAGGGGTCTGCCGGACTGCTCGTGCGCGGCGGCAAGCACATGGCTGCGCGGGGCCTGACTCAGTCCCGACACAGCGACGGCCTGCTTCGCCTCCACGGCCTTCAGCAGCTGGTTATAATCGGTGCTCTTTTGCAGAAGCGAAAGCAGAACGTTCATGGGATTCTCCTAAAAACAGTTTTTTGCCCAACAGGCAACGCGCATAGGAGAGAGTCTCCTATGCGTAGGGGGTGTGGGTATTGAAAGTGAGATGGGGAGGGAATTTGCACAGCACCCTGTAGGGGCCGATGCCTTAGGGTGCGCTCAGAACATCTTCCCGTTATACTCCGCCGCGGCCTTTTCGCAGCCGTTTTTGACGATGCAGAGGGCCGCGTCGCCGGCGTGGGACATAGCCTCCTGATAGTCGGGCCATTCGGTCTTGGAGACGGTAGACAGCACCCAGTCGGCCAGATCGTAATCGGGGTGCGGCTTCGCGCCGACGCCGATCTTGACGCGCGGGAACTGGTCGGAGCCGAGGCAGGAGATGATGGATTTCAGGCCGTTGTGGCCGCCGGCAGAGCCGTTTTTGCGGATGCGGAGCTTGCCGACGGGGAGCGAAATGTCGTCAAAGAGGACGAGCACCCGCTCCGGCGGGATCTTATAAAAGTGCGCGGCAGCCTCGATCGCGATGCCGGAGGCGTTCATAAAGGTCAGTGGCTTCATGAGCAGAAGACGCTGGCCGTCGAAGTCCGCCTGCGCGGTGAGGGCCTTGAAGCGCTCCTTGGAAACCTTGACCTGCAGGCGCGCAGCCAGCAGGTCAAGGGACATGAAGCCGGTATTGTGACGGGTCTTCTCATACTCAGGACCTGGATTGCCGAGTCCCGCAATCAGCCAGTCATAGGTTGGCTTTTGAAACAGCATAAAATCAGAACAGAACGGACATGGAGTTTTCTTCGTAGATTCTCTGGATGGCGTCGGCAAAGATCGGGGAAACGTCCAAATACTTGATCTTGCTGCACGCACCCTCAAGCGGCGGGATGGTATTCAGGAAGGTCAGCTCCTTGATGCAGCTGTTGGCAATGCGCTCGTTGGCCGGGCCGGAGAGCACGCCGTGGGTCGCGCAGGCGTAGACCTCGGTCGCGCCGCCGATCTCCACGATGGCCTTGGCCGCGTTGCACAGAGAACCGGCAGTGTCGACCATATCGTCAAAGAGGATGCACTTCTTGTCCTTGACGTCGCCGATGACGTTCATGACCTCACACTGGTTGGCCTTTTCGCGGCGCTTGTCGACGATAGCGAGGTTCATGCCCATCTTGTTGGCAAACGTGCGGCTGCGGGCGACAGAGCCGACGTCCGGAGAGACGACGACCATTTCCTCCGGATGCTCGAACTTGGACATATAATATTTCACGAAGACGGGATTGGAGAGCAGGTTGTCAACGGGGATGTCAAAGAAGCCCTGGATCTGGGACGCGTGCAGATCCATGGTCAGCACGCGGTCGGCGCCTGCGGCCTCGATCATGTTGGCGACCAGCTTTGCGGAGATGGGGTCGCGGCCCTTGGCCTTGCGATCCTGACGGGCGTAGCCGAAGTACGGGATGACGGCGGTGATGCGGCCGGCCGAGGCACGGCGGCAGGCGTCGATCATGATGAGCAGCTCCATCAGGTTGTTGTTGACCGGCTTGCAGGTCGACTGTACCAGAAATACGTCGCTGCCGCGGACAGATTCATTGATCGTCAGGGAAACCTCGCCGTCGGCAAAGGTCGTTACGGTGCAGTCGCCCAGCGGCAGCCACAGCTTGCGGCAGACGCCCTCGGCAAACGGACGGTTGGCATTGGCACAGAATACCTTGACGTTCTTACCATGAGAAATCATATGAAATTACCCTCTCTCTTGTGTTGTTCGGTCTGTTCCTGTTCTGTGTGTTCTATATCATGGCGACACCCGCCGCCGGGGATACGAGGCTTATTTTTTCTCCTTCAGCTTGTGCCGGTTGGCCCAGTCGCGCTTGTTCTGCTGGCGGGCGCGGGCGATGGCGAGCGCTGCGGGCGGCACGTCGTCGGTCACGGTGGACCCGGCGGCGATATATGCGCCCTGCCCGATGTGCACGGGCGCGATGAGATTGGCGTTGCAGCCGATAAACGCGTCGTCGTCAATGACGGTGCGGGATTTTTTCACGCGGTCATAGTTGACCGTGACCGTGCCGCAGCCGAAGTTGATATTTTTGCCTACGTCGCTGTCGCCGATGTAGGTCAGGTGGGAGATCTTCGTGCCGTCGCCGATGGTGGAGTTCTTGACCTCCACGAAATCGCCGCAGCGCACGTGCGAGCCGATACGCGAACCCGGACGGACGTAGGCGAAGGGGCCGACGGTCGTGTCCGCGCCGATCTCGGAATCGTAGACCTGCGAGGCGTTGACACGCGTATTCTCTCCGACCTTTACATTTTCCAGATAGCTGTTCGGGCCGATCATGCAGCCGTCGGCGATGGACGTCGTACCGCGCAGCACGGTCCCGGGCAGCAGCTCTGCCCCGGCCCCGACGAAGACGGTCGGCTCGACATAGGTATTGTCATAGTCCCAAATCGACACGCCTGCGGCGGCCAGATCGTACAGAACGCCCCGGCTGAGCACGGGCTTCCACTCGGCCAGCTGCTGCATGGACGAAACAGCGTAGACGCCGTCGCGGTCGGTATAGGGAATACCGTGCTCCTTCATGAAGTCGGTGAAGATGAACGTATCATCCAGCGCGTCCATCAGCGCCTGACGGCTCACGGAGCTTACGCCGCTTTCAACCGGTGCGCCGGAAAACGCTTCCTCGTCGACGGCAAACGGGTCAATGACGGCGGGGCCAGTGACGACGATGACGTCCTCTTCCTGCTCGTCGGCCGTGGACAAAAAGACGTGGAGCTGGTCGGCAGTTTCCTCGAGCTTCGCGCAGCTCAGCTCGCAGCCGTCCGGGAAGCAGTGCTTCGCTTCGGACAGGAACCGCTCGTGGCAGACCAAAAAGAAACGCCCGACCCCGCCCGCGGCCAGAGAACGCGTCAGCCACGACAGCAGCGGCGTCCCCATGATCGCCTGCAGCATCATCGGGCGGGAAAAACCTGTTTTCGCGGTATCGTCAGGCACAAAGACGACGGCAGACAAATCAGACAACAGACCCACGCTCCTTCACCGATAGACATTCTGCCTGTATTATAGCACAATTACAGCGCTGAGCGCTGTATGCACGGCGCAGCCGTGCAAAAAATCGGCATCGCCGATTTTTATTGTCGCTGTAACAGCAACACAAAGACTTTTGCAAAGCAAAAGTCTCGTGCCAATGGCACGTGAGCGCACACAGTGCGCCCTTTGTGGCTATTATAGCAGAGATTATGCTGTTTGTACAGAAAGCCGCGCGGAATTTTCACGGAAAAACAGAGAAAGTTTTCTGGAAAAACGGGCTATTCATTGCACAAATGAACAAACTATGATAGAATACCCACAGATTATCAGAAAAACAAAGAGGAGCAACTATGCTGACACTCAAGAATCTCAGCCTGACAGCGGCTGACGCGCAGGGACGCGCGGACATTGTCAAAAACGTCTCTCTGGACGTAGAAGACGGAAAATTCCTTGTCATTACCGGCCCGAACGGCGGCGGCAAGACGACGCTGGCCAAGCTCATCATGGGCCTTGCGACCCCCACCGGCGGCCAGATTTTTCTGGACGGCGAGGACATCACCGGCCTTTCCATCACCGACCGCGCAAAGCGCGGCATTTCGTATTCCTTTCAGCAGCCGCCCCGGTTCAAGGGCATGAAGGTCTCCGACCTTCTCACCATCGCGGCGGGCAAGGCGCTTTCCCATGACGAGGCCTGTTCCTATCTGACGCAGGTGGGTCTGTGCGCGCGCGACTATCTGAACCGCGACGTGGACACGAGCCTGTCCGGCGGCGAGGTCAAGCGCATCGAGATTGCGACCCTGCTGGCCAAAAATTCCCGGCTTATGATCTTTGACGAGCCGGAGGCTGGCATCGATCTGTGGTCGTTCGCCCGGCTGACGGAAACATTCCGCGAGCTGCACGAAAAGGGCGGCCGCACGATCCTCATCATTTCCCATCAGGAGCGCATCATCCGTCTGGCCGACGAGATCGTTCTGATCGCGAACGGCGAGATCGCCGGACGCGGCACGGCGGACGAGCTTTATCCGAAGCTGCTGTCGCAGACCGTTGCGGGCTGCAATCTGCTGGAGGTGAACGGAATATGCTGAACGACATTCAAAAAAGCATTCTCAAGACCGTCTCGGATATGACGGGCATCCCGGACGGCGCGGTGAACATCCGTCTCGACGGACAGAAGGCGTTCCGCCAGAACTCCGAGCATATCCAGATCGTCTCCAAGACCGACAAGGACGGCATCGACATCAGGATCG
>ENA-OYXB01000001-OYXB01000001.1-human-gut-metagenome-genome-assembly--contig:-NODE-1-length-74430-cov-8.419657_pt1 | contig 74430 bp, 61 predicted proteins | sample MGYA00244176_ERZ653409 | MGnify/ENA primary metagenome ERZ653409 (study PRJEB26926, sample SAMN06164912) | human gut metagenome | biome: ENVO:00009003; feature: ENVO:2100002; material: ENVO:00002003... | reverse complement strand
AAAAAAGCCAGGGCCGCCGCAACCAGCGGCCGCCAATCGGCAAACCGCGCCAGCTGTTCTTTGCCCATCCTGCGCACCAGGGCGATGAGCAGCACCGCCGCCGGGTATTTGACGGTAAAGCTGCCCCCCACCAGGCTGGACAGCAGGAGGCTGCCCACTCCACTGCCGATGGCTACCGGCACCAATACGCCAAACGGGGCTGCTGCACACAGGGCTGCCCCAAAGGGCGCAATCTCCAACATCATGTTGCCCAGCCCCACAACGAATCCCAACAGCGCCCACAGCACCGGCCGCACCACTTCGATCTGGTTGCGCAGTCCCTGCAAGAGCTGTTCCTTTACGCCTACCTTTACAAAATCTGTCCTGTTTTTCATCCGCGCTCTCCTCCTTTTTTGCGGTACCTGTGCTTTCCCCAAAAAGATCAATCTGGGAATATCAGCTTTTGTTGTAATAAAAGAATAGCACGCCGCATAAAAATAGATTGTCGCACCGACAACTGCAAAAGGATCGAATTCTGCCCCTTTGTGGAAAGCCTCGGACAGCATTTTTCCATATCCTCCATGGGGCGCCTTGCTTTTTGTCTATCTGTTATTTCCCGCCCATTTTATCCGTTTTGGATACGAGTGTTGACATTCCTCCCGCTTTGCGGTATCATAAATTCAAATTCCACAGGCAAACCGATGCGTAAGAGAAGTAAAAATGGCGCAATCTGTCCACAGAGAGCTGCGGCAAGCTGCGAGCGCAGCGGCAGAGACCATTTTGAATGGCCTTACAAGGGCGGCCCGAACCGGACAAACCTCCACAGTAGGCGCCGACGGCAGCTGCGCCGTTATCGGGCAGCGGGGCAGAAATTTTTTGCCCCACAAAAAGGCGGGCTCCACCGGTGTGGAGCCAAGATGGGTGGCACCGCAGGAGAAAAACTCTTGTCCCTGTTTTCCGCGATGGCGGAGAATAGCTGGCAAGGGCTTTTTTTGTATTCTGCCGGATTTGCCTGTGCACAAAAAGCAAGATGAAAAAGGAGCGTACCTATGGAAAACCAGAATCTCACCCCGAACACCGAGCCAAAACCGGAGCGAAAAAAGGTCATCTTTTCCGGCATTCAGCCGACCAGCGGCGCCTTCACCTTGGGCAACTACCTGGGCGCCGTCAAAAACTGGGGCCCGTTGCAGGACGAGTACAACTGCGCCTACTGCATTGTCAACCAGCACGCCATCACCATCCGGCAAGACCCCAAAGAGCTCAAAGCCCACACCCTTTCGGCCTATGCGCTGATGCTGGCATGTGGCATCGACCCCAAGCGCAGCATCACCTTTATCCAGAGCCATGTCAGCACCCACGCAGAGCTGGCCTGGGTGCTCAACTGCTACACGCAGTTCGGTGAGCTTTCCCGCATGACCCAGTTTAAGGACAAATCCGCCAAGTACGCCGACAATATCAACGCCGGCCTCTTTACCTACCCGTCCCTGATGGCAGCCGACATCCTGCTGTATCAGACCGACCTTGTACCGGTGGGTGCCGACCAGAAACAGCATCTGGAATTGACCCGCGACATCGCCATCCGCTTTAACGGCCTGTACGGCAACACCTTCCGTCTGCCGGAAGCGTATATCCCCAAAACATCGGCGCGCATCATGTCGCTGGCCGATCCAACCAAGAAGATGTCTAAATCCGACGAAAATGTCAAAGCTACCGTCTTTCTGCTGGATTCCAAGGACAGCATCATCAAAAAATTTAAGAGTGCCGTCACCGATTCGCAGGCCGAGGTCGTCTACCGCGAGGGCAAAGATGGCATCAACAACCTGATGAACATCTACAGCTCGGTCACCGGCAAGAGCATCGAGGAGATCGAGAGAGAATTTTCCGGCCGCGGCTACGGCGACTTCAAATTGACCGTCGGAGAGGCTGTAGCGGAGGAGTTGCGCCCCATCCGCGAGGAGTTTGACCGCCTGATGGCCGACAAAGGCTACCTGGAGAGCTGTTACCGCGAAGGCGCCGAAAAGGCCCGCGCCATCTCGCAGCGCACTTTGGATAAGGTGTATAAGAAGATCGGCTTTTTGCCCGCCGCCAAATAGGGGCAAAGGAGTGTACCATGACCAAAAAATTATACGATTTAGACAGTTACATCACCAGTTGCACTGCCACCGTTCTTTCCTGCGAACCGGCCAAGAAAAATGGCTTTTCGGGCTATGCCGTTGCTCTGGATGAAACCTGCTTCTTCCCGGAAGGCGGAGGCCAACCGGCGGATGTCGGGACACTGTGCTGTGGAGAGCAGACTGCGCATGTCCTGTACACCTATGAGCAAAACGAAACCATCTACCACCTGTGCGACTGCGCGCTTGCAGTTGGCCAAAAGGCCCAGGGACAGATCGATTTTGAAAAGCGCTTTGCCAACATGCAGACCCACAGCGGAGAGCACATCCTTTCCGGGGTCATCTTCACCGAATTGGGGCTGCACAACGTGGGCTTTCATATGGGCCACGAGGTAAACACCATCGACCTCGACGGAGAGCTCAACCATGCGCAGGCCCGCAAGATTGAGGAAAAGGTCAACCACATCCTCTATGAAAACCGCCCTGTCTTTGTCAGCTACCCGGACGCCGAGACCTTACAGAAACTGCCGCTGCGCAAAAAGCCGGAGGTCGATCACCTGCGCCTGGTGGAAATTCAGGATTGTGACCTGTGCGGCTGCTGCGGCACCCACGTCGCCCACACCGGAGAAGTCGGGCTTTTAAAGATCACCGACACCCAGCGCTATAAAGGTGGCACAAGAGTCAGCTTTTTGTGTGGAAAGGCAGCATTGGCCTTCTGCGCTGACCGCTGCGAAGAGATTAAGTCGGTCTGCGTTGCGCTGTCCTGCAAGCCCCAGGAGGCTTTGGGCAACGTCGAAAAACTCAAGGCAGAACTGGCGGAGAAAAAGCAGGCACTGGCCTCCAAAAATCGCCAGCTCTTCTCGTTGCTGGCAAAGGAGCTCACAGCAAACGCTGAACCCTTTGGCAGCGACAAGCTGGTATTTGTGGTCGATCACGACCTTTCTGCCGACGACCTCAAAGCCTTTGCCATGCAGATTGCCGCCTATCCCCAGATGGTGGGCGCGCTGTTTGGCAAACAAAACGGCGTCACCTCCTATGCACTTTGCCGTTCATCAGACGCTGCCTGCGACCTGCGCGCCCTTTGCCAGTCGCTCAACAAGGCTTTAAACGGCAAGGGAGGCGGCAACCAGGAGCTGTGCTGCGGCAAGCTGCCCGACTGCACCGAAGAACAGCTGCGACAGGCGCTCGCTTGCTTTATCCAGTAAGGGGAAGAATCTCCACTGCCTAAAACCGGAGGAAAAATTGGAACCGATCAGAAAAAGGAGGCCTCTTTATGCAAAGACTCAACCGTTTGGGAACTTACCAAAAGGGCGTATTGCTGTTGGTCGCCGTGATGGCGCTCCTGTTTACCATCCTCTACCCTATCACCATCTCCCGCAAGGGATTTCTGTATAAAGATTCTATTCTGGTTCCAGAGACGGTGGACACAGGCACCGTCTACTCGGGCAAGATCGACGGCAAATTGGCTTCCTTCACCGTCTCGGAGGGAGAAGTAACCTTCCAGTATGCAGACAAACTCTACGGTCCCTACACCGTCCGGCAAGACCCGACCGCCATCCCTCAGCAGAGCCAGCTTGGCAGCGACACGGTCGGGTTGGAGGTGTACTGCGGAGATGAACTGCTCTTTCGGGGCGCAGCGCTCGACCAGGGCAGGATGCGGTGGCTCTACAACGAGAACGGCGAAGTCGAAAATTTGGGCATCACGGCAACCCTCTCGAGCGGGGTCGTGATCGACGAGTCGGGCAAACCGGTCGACCTGATGGAGCCCTCGGTCAACACCGTTTTAGACCTGCTCTCCGGTCCCACGCTCACCCATAAAGGCGATTGGGCGGGCTGGATTTTGGGGATGCTGCTCTGCATCGAGACAGCGGTTTCCATCCTGTTTGTGGACGAGCTGTTCCGCTTTGGCCTTTCCTTCCAGATCCGCAACGTCGAAGCGGCGGAGCCATCCGATTGGGAGATACTCAGCCGCTACGCCACTTGGACGGTGATCCCGGTTGTTGCAGCGGTTGTCTTTCTCATAGGCCTGCAATAGCTGCCCTACCTGAAAAGCCGCCACCTCTTATAAACTGTAAACTAAAGTGAAGGCCGCTGCGGATTCTCCGCAGCGGCCTTCACTTGTTGTTTGCTTTAAAATCGGTATCCAACAAAAAGCACTTTTATCGAAAAAATATCGTATCTACTCTAATCCCCTGTCTTTTTCATCTGCAAAACGCATGCGGATAAACTCGCCCTCACCAATCAAAGTTCTCTGTGTAAAGGGCTCCCCCTCCACTACAAAGCCCGCCTTCTCATAGCAGCGGATCGCACGCCGGTTCCAGGTGCGCACCTCCAAATAGAGGGGCTTGCCGGGATAGAGGGTTTTGGAAATCTCCCTAACAAGCTTCATGATGCGCTGTCCATAGCCCTGCCCGCACAGGTCCGGCCGCACGCCGATTCCAATGAAAACTTCCCGCTCCTCCTCCAGGATGTTGGTGTACCCCACAAAGGTATCCCCATCGTAATAGGCGTAGAAATTTTTGTCGCGGGCGGGGTTGCCAAAGCCGATTCTTTGTTTCTTCTGTTCGGCATAGGGCGGCTCATTATAGATGGCATACTCCCCCTCATACGTCCAGTCGGATGCCCGTTCCTTTTCCGCTTCAGTCATCAGATGATAGGTCAGCATCAAAATTCCTCCTCCTATTTCTCTTTTTATCTTTCTGTGTATGATACCTTAGCATAACATATTTGTCCCCACCCTGCAACCGCACACTTATCCCAAACATCCTCTGTACACCTTTCCCGGGAAAAGCAGGTAGACGTTTGTCTGCTTGCCGTTACGGGGTGTAACAGGGCAAAAAACACCTCCCAAGCAGCTTGATACAAGCACTTGGGAGGCATCTGTTGAGGATTGATGTGGTTTTCTAATAATTTATGCCTGCTTTGCAGTGATGAACATGAGATAGCGAACCAGTGCGTAAATGCACAGAACGACCGCAATGATTGTCTCGATGACAACCACAATGTTCAACCACGGCATCGGTGTTCCCATATTCGCCAGGCAGGCCATCGTCTGTTTCATGGCAATAGCCGAGATGACAAACGGGAAGGTGAAGGCCGCATAGCTTGGGAAAAACGGCATCTTCAGATATTTTGGCAGCTGTGTCAGTACAACAATGTACAGCACCGTCGCAAGGATAGCCAGGAAAGCAATCATTGCAACCGATTTGCTCTGTACCGACTGGATATAGCCGGCAAGGCAGAGGCTGGTCGGCGCTGTGTAGATGCAGAACAGCGGCTGTGCCGGAGGTGGAACCTCCCGGAATTTGGCATAGCGGTAGGTGACCAGCACCAGCAAAACGATCAGTGCGACAAATCCGAACCAGAACAGCCCTGTGCCAAGGCCGGTCGCGCTGAAGGCCGGAGCCGAAACGCTGGCAACCACAATGCCGACATAGACGATATAATAGCTGGCAAAGACCTTCTTCATATCCAGCTTCAGGATAAAGGCTTTGGTAAAGTAGAGGATCAGCACCACATGCAGTACGATCGCCACATACCAAATTCCATCAGCTACCATGCCGATAAAGGGTTTGAGGTAACCCGCCAACAGCATCAGCGCCATTGTAGAGGTGCAGAATACGCTGGCCATAATCGGGTTTTTCATGTCCTCTTTAAAGGAGTCGGTATAGCAAATCATCTTTGCTATGTACAGGATGAGCAGTACTGCCGAGATGGCCCCGCATACGAGGCGAACCCCTTCAGAATAGCTCTGTAAAAGGTTACCCAGTGCAGCAAACCCGAGCGCCACACCGGTAATCGGAAGAGGAATTTTTTTCAGCATGGCTTAGTCCTCAATGTACCATGGCTCGCTGTCGGTGTTGGTGAGTCCCATCTCGCGCACGATGATCTCCGCTACCTTGCCAGCGCACAGACCGGTGAAGTAGATGCACTGCTCTTTGTGCTCGCCCTTGCCCATATCAAACTCGCGGGTCAAAACGCGGCAGCAAACCGAATTTTTCTTGTTGGCTTTTCTGAACCAGTTGTGCAGCTCGTTGGTCAGAGCCATACATTTTACAACTTTCGGGTCCTGTGGGCCTTTTGGTACGGTACGGCCAAACAGCATACCCAGTGCCAGGATGCCGCCGTTGAGCGCGCCGCACATGCAGCCGGAACGTCCAGCACCTACCGACATACCGGAAGACATCGCAATGACCTCTTCTGGAACATCCAGCTCAAAGTTGTCCCGGATAGAAGCCATAACAGCCTCGCAGCAGAAGAAACCATTTCTGTAGTAATTTTCTGCATCTGTGCGTACCTTCGAAACACTTACTTCATTTTTTACATGCATTGTTTTCTTCCTCCATCTTTCTGCATTTTCTTATTCCATCATCAGGTCAGAACAAACGGCCCGAATCAACATTGTTTATTGTAAACAATGTTGTCGAAAAATGCAAATTGGGATTATCAATGCTTATAAAAAATATGGATAGATTTTTTCTATATATTCTTTTTTATCGATCAAGCTGTTCTATTCTGGAATACCTATCTCAACCCAGCAGGTACGCACGCAGCTGCTGCACGCTGTCCACTATGACATCTGCACCGGACTGCTGCAATTCGCCCGGAAGAGAATAGCCGTAAGCAACTCCGACGCTGTCGAGATGGTGCGCCTTTGCCCCCTCAATATCAAATTTTCGGTCGCCGATCATCGCGGCGGTGTGCGGAACTGGGGAATCTTCCCCAAACAGCTGCCGCAGTGCCTCCTGTACGACCTCCTCTTTTTTGGCGCGGGTTCCATCCAGTTCGCTGCCGACCACCACCGCAAAATACTGCGCAATGTCAAAGTGCGCAAGAATTCGCTCTACAAATACAGTGGGTTTGCTGGAAGCGACCGCCAGGCGGCACCCAGCCTTCTGCAAATCGCGCAGCAGCTCGTCCATCCCCTCATAGGGGACATTCTCCAGCCAGCCGATGGTTTCAAATCGCTCGCGGTATTTCTTCACCGCTAGAGCTGCCTGATCGGGTGGCATGTGGTAAAATTCCAAAAAGCTGTCAATCAGCGGCGGGCCGATGAAGGGGGTCAGCTTGTCCGCATCTGGCTCATGGATGCCAAAGGCCTCCAGCGCATACTGGGCGCTTTTGGTGATGCCCTCTTTGGGGTCGGTGATGGTGCCGTCCAGATCGAACAGCAGATATTGATAGCGCATCTCTTTTTTCCTCTTTTCTGGCTTTCTTATCGGCCTTGTTGTGCGGCTGCTCGCCACTCGTCCCTTGTCATCGAGTAGCAACACTCGTCAAACACCTCGCCGTCATAGCGGACAAAGGCACGCCGCAGCGTTCCCTCATAGACAAAGCCCATCTTTTGGATGACCCGCTGGCTTCGATGGTTGTAGGCAAAGTGGTAGACCGTCACCATTTGCAGATTGCGCTCCTCATAAGCGTAGCGCAGCGCCTCCCGCACCGCTTCACTCATCAGGCCCTTTCCCCAATACGGCTTTGCCAGCACATAGCCGAGCATCAAACAGTCATCGGGCGCAAGATCCCTGCGCTTATCGCCGTGCAGCCCCAGCGAACCGATTACTCGGTTGCTCTGCTTTTCACAGATGGCCCAAACCTGCCCTTTTTGTATCATGTCCTGCAAGATTTCTCTGCTCTCCTCGATGCTCTGATGCGGTTTCCAGCCCGCATGAATCCCCACATCGGGGTTCGTGCAATAGGTGTAAAAGTCCTGCAAATCGTCCATCGAAAAGTCCCGTAAAATTAACCTCTGTGTCTCCAGCCTCTTCATTGTGCTCCCTCCTGTTCTCTTCCACACTGTCTGTCGTATTCCTCGCGGCTCATCGAGAAACACATCACATCCAAAAGCTGTCCATCAAACCGCTCGGTGCACCAGCGCAGGGTGCCTTCATAGGTAAACCCACACTTTTCCATCACCCGCGCACTGCGCGCATTGTAGGAAAATCGGTAGATGCTGACCAGCTTTAGGTTCATCTCCTCAAATACATAGCGCAGTACCCGCTGTACTGCTTCGGTCATATACCCCTTCCCCCAGTAGGGCTTTGCCAGGATATAGCTCATGACCTGGCAGTTTTGGGGACTTCTCCTGCGCCGGTCATCCGGGTGCAACCGAATGTACCCGATATTTTTCCCGCTCTGCCTGTCAGCGATGGCCCAACAGGCCTCCTGGGCCATCAGCTCCCGCAGCGCCTTTTCGCTCTGCTCGATCCCCTCGTGCGGAGGCCATCCCGCGTGGATGCCGACATCGGGATCGGCACAATATGCGTGAAAATCCTGCAAATCGTCCATCGAAAAGTCCCGCAAAATCAACCGCTGTGTATCCAATGACTTCATGCTCACAGCCCTCCTTCATTTTTTCGTTTTGATTTAGTATACAAAAGGGAAGGAACCGCTGTCAAGCATTCGTCTTGCCAAAAAAGGGCTGTGCGTGCTACAATGAAGGCAACATCTCTAAAGGAGGTCTTTGGATTGCCGATCCAGCTTCTCAGCCTCGCCCTGCTGGCCGCTGCCCTATACTTTTTCTATCGCAACGGATATTTCCCCATCCATTCCAGATTTGCCTTCCTTTATGTCGGCTGTTCCCCATTTAGGCCGGAGAGAAACCAGATCGGCGCGCACTTTTCCAACTGCCGCGGATGGGAACGCTGGCGGCTGCCGCTGCGCTCGGGTGTCACCTACCAGCTGCGGCTGGATTCCCAGCTAAAAGCCGGTACCCTTACCGTAGAAATCCGGGAAAGCAAAAGCGGCCTATTGGTGACATTGGACAGTTCCTGTGACTGCACCACCCTCACTGCCCAACCGGGAAAGTGGTACACCGCCACTGTGCGCATGGAGGGGGCAAGCGGGTCCTATACAATGATCTGGGATCGGCAATAAAGCGGCCATTGCGCTTATCTTGTGCGTCAATAGACCATGATAGAATTTTTAAAGAAAGGGGCGGTCACATGCTGCTCAACCCAATGATTGCCGGACGCCGCTGTACGGTGTTGGCTCCCGAAAAAGGCGGGCCCTTCCTGCTATCTGTCTGCTGTTGTGGACAGGCTCAGGAACTGTTGCCGCAGCTGGCTGCGCTCTCTCCAAACCGGCTGTGGGTCTCCCCGGAGGCGGACTGGGACACCGACTTTACCCCCTGGCCAGCCCCTTCCTTACAGGAGAGCCGCCTCTTTTCCGATGGCAGTAGCTTAGGCGGTGGACCGTCATTTTTAAAATGGGTAGAAAATCAGCTGCTGCCTGCACTGGCAGCACAGTTTCCCCTGGATAAAAGCCAAAACAGCATCCTCGGCTATTCGCTCGGTGGACTGTTCGCGCTGTGGGCACTGTGTGAGAGCAATTTCTTTACAAGCTGTGCCTGTCTGTCGGGTTCGCTGTGGTATCCTGGGTGGTGTGAATATCTAAAACAGTTTGTTCCCACACCTCCCAAACGCGCCTACCTCTCTTTGGGCAAGCGGGAGGAAAAGAGCGGTCCTGCCGTCATGCGGGCGGTAGGAGATGACACCCGCCAGAGTGCCGCCCTCCTGCTTGAGGCACTCGGAGAGGAAAACACCGTCTTGGAATGGAATTCCGGCGGGCACTTTGCCCCCGCTCTGCCGCGCTGGGAAAAGGCCCTGCGTTGGCTGGATCATCCAGAAAAGTCCATCTGAAAGGAGCATCCCCATGCCAAAACTGCGCAAAACGCTCGGCAGCGCCGATCACCCCACTGTTCAAAAGCTGATGCGCCTCATCGAGACGCAGAGCAAATCCACCCTGTCTGCCTGGGCTGTCCAGTATGTGGAAGGGCGCGACCTGCCCATATTGATCGAACACGGGGCAGACCCCTCCCCCTTTTCCCGGGCAATTGCGGGGGTGCGCCAACATCTCGGAGGCAAACTCTCCCTCCAACAGCTCAAACCGCTGTTAAAGGAAGCGGCCGGCGCTGCGCGCGGCGCTTCGGACCCCATTGTACAGGCATCCGCCCGGGCAATCGCAACGGCAGTCGCCGTCATCCAGACGCCCACCAATGCGTTGGGATTTTGTTTTTACAGTGCAGCGGCCTTTGCCTATCATCGGGCGGGAGTTGCTGCATCGCCCGAGACCTACGAAAAGCTGGCCGATGAGGAGCTGGAAGCAATCCTTTCGTCGCTGCGTGCTGTTGCTGTTGCAGAAGAAACGAACCCCGTCAAGATCGACTGGAATTGCTAAAAATTTAGATTTCATCTCAATTTAATTTTACTTTCATTTGCATTTCCTTTATAATAGAAGGAGCATACGCCCCATTTTTTCATACAGAAAGTGGAAATAGAATTTAGTAGAATACTTGGAAGTGAGGGATTTTAATGGAAAGATTGGTAGGAACCGTCTCCCGGGGCATCCGCGCCCCCATCATCCGGCAGGGCGATGACCTTGCAAAGATTGTGGTCGATTCTGTTTTGGCCGCAAGCGCAGCAGAAGGCTTTGCGCTGCACGACCGGGACGTCGTCGCCGTCACCGAGGCGGTAGTCGGACGTGCCCAGGGCAACTATGCCCACATCGACCAGATTGCCGCAGATGTCCGTCAAAAGTTGGGCGGTCAGACCATCGGCCTGATCTTCCCCATTTTGAGCCGCAACCGCTTTTCGGTCTGCTTAAAGGGCATCGCGCGCGGAGCTAAAAAGATTGTGCTGATGCTCAGCTTCCCAGCTGACGAGGTCGGCAACCACCTCATCGATGAAGACCAGCTTGATCAAAAAGGGGTCAACCCCTACAGCGACACCCTCACCGAGGCGCAGTACCGCGCGCTGTTTGGACAGGTCCTGCACCCCTTCACCGGCGTGGATTATGTGGAATTCTACTCCAATCTAATACGAGAAAATGGAGCTGAGGTCGAGATCGTCCTCTCAAACAACCCCAAAACCATCCTGAACTACACCGACTGCGTGCTGTGCTGCGACATCCATACCCGGCGCCGCACCAAGCGCATCCTGCAAAATGCGGGTGCCAAAACGGTGCTGGGACTGGACGATATCCTCACCGAGCCGGTAAATGGCAGCGGCTATAACCCAACCTATGGCCTGCTGGGCTCCAACAAGGCCACCGAAGAGACGGTCAAACTCTTCCCAAAAGACTGCGACCAATTTGTGGCAAAGGTGGCCGCTTCCCTGAAAGAACACACCGGCAAAAATATTGAGGTCATGGTCTATGGCGACGGCGCCTTTAAGGACCCTGTCGGCAAAATCTGGGAGTTGGCAGACCCGGTTGTCTCCCCGGCCTACACCCCTGGCCTGGAGGGTACACCAAACGAGGTCAAGCTCAAATATCTGGCAGACAACAACTTTTCTCATCTGAGCGGCGACGCGCTCAAAGAGGCGATCTCCGAATATATCCGCAACAAGGATGCCAATTTAAAGGGACAGATGGTCTCCCAAGGCACCACCCCGCGGCGGTTGACCGACCTGATCGGCTCGCTGGCAGACCTGACCTCCGGTTCGGGAGACAAGGGCACCCCCATCGTCCTGATTCAGGGCTATTTTGACAACTATACAAAGTAAGCATCTTCTTGCAAACACTTCTCCGCTTGTGCGATTATATCATCGCCTTGCTATTTTAAAATAAACCGGACATAAAGGAAAGGAAGATTATACCATGAAATGGGGCATTATTGGCGCTATGCCGTCCGAGGCAGAGCTGTTAAAGGCACAGATGGAAGATCTGTGCGAAGTGAAAGTTGGACGTCAGACCTTCTGGGAAGGAGTGCTGTGCGGACAGGAAGCGGTCATTTCCGTCTGCGGCATCGGCAAGGTTAACGCCGCCATCACCGCACAGATGATGATCGACCGCTTTGATGCACAGGCTATTGTCAACACCGGTATTGCCGGGGCAGTCCACCCTGACCTGAAGGTACTGGATGTAGTGATCTCTCGTGAGCTGTGCTACCACGACTACGATCAGCACTTTTTGCGGGACTACCCGCCGTATATCGATCGCATCTGTGCCAGCGAATCGCTGGTGGAGGCCGCAGTGGAGGCTTTCCAGCAGATTGACCACGGCTCTTCCTGCTGCTTTGTCGGAAAGATCGCTTCCGGCGACCAGTTTATCGGCTCCTCCGAGGTTAAAAACCGCATCGTCGAGCAGTGCCATCCGATGTGCGTCGAGATGGAGGGTGCCGCCATCGGCCACGCCTGCACCATGAACGACGTTCCATTTGTCGTCATCCGCACCATGAGCGACAATGCAGATGAGCAAGCTGCCGACTCCGCCATCAACTTTGAAGAGGTCGCTGCCCGTCACGCCGCCAGCATTGTCATTCAGATGCTGGCCCAGACAAAATAGGGAGGGACAGCAAGATGAAACGAATCGAAAGCTTCTGCGTCAACCACGACAAATTAAAGCCAGGCATGTACGTTTCGCGCATCGACGGCGACGCGGTGACCTATGATATCCGCATGGTCACCCCAAATGCCGGCGTCTATCTGGAAAACGACGGCCTGCACACCTTCGAACACCTGTTCGCCACCTATGTGCGCAATACCGAGGACTCGGAAAATATCATCTATGTCGGTCCCATGGGCTGCCGCACCGGGTTCTACTTCATCACCCGCGATGCAATCAGCAAGGCCCGCGCCATCCAGCTGGTACAGGAGACCTGCGAGTTTATCAAAAATTTTGAGGGCCAGATTCCCGGCGCCACCCGCATCGAATGTGGCAACTGGTTGGATCACAGTCTTCCAAAAGCGAAAATTTATGCTGAAAACCTCGCAAAAGTCCTCCAAGGATGGACAGAGGGCCAAATGGTCTATGCACAATAGGACAATTTTCGCTTAATTTTTCTCAAAATAGTTGCAAATGCATTGACAACGAAAATAAAATCCGCTATAGTATAGCTGTATGGGATACAAAGTTTAACAGAGGTTCCATGCAAATATTTCCTGACCACCCGAACGCGGGTTAAGGCCATACGGACAGCCGGGTCAACTGCCGATTGGTGATTCGTCACCGTTATTGATTGAGTTAAAAGCTCAAATTTTATAAGTTGGTAACTTTATAACCAGTGCGTATTCGTACATCAACTTGTGAAACGGTCAATAAGAGTAGTAAAAGTGAGTATTTGCTATATAGACTCTGAACTCTGTCATCCCTGTGGAGGCGTCCTCCTCGTCCTTTTTGCGCGCCGCATTGCACACACAGCGCGTGGATGACTTTTGGACGCATCTGTTGGACTTTGTTCCAAAATACTTTTCGGGATTTTAACGCAAGGAACGGTACGCAAGACCGTTGCTTGCGTTTTTTTGTTGCCCCCAATACATTGACCCACCAAAGGAGCTGAGGAGATGGGCGAAAAATTAAAGCTGTATGGGTTTAATAACCTGACAAAGGCACTGAGCTTCAACATCTACGATGTCTGCTACGCCAAAACCCCGCGGGAACAGCGGGACTATATCTCTTATATCGACGAGCAATACAATTCGGAACGGTTGACCAACATCCTCACCACCCTCACCGATATGATCGGTGCGCGGGTACTCAACATCGCCCGTCAGGATTATGACCCACAGGGGGCCTCGGTCACCATCCTGATCGCTGAAGGCTCGATGATCCCGGTTGGAGAAACCCAGCTGGCCCATCTGGACAAAAGCCATGTCACAGTGCACACCTACCCCGAATACCACCCCGAAACCTGCCTTGCCACCTTTCGGGTGGACATCGACGTGGCAACCTGCGGAGCTATCACCCCGCTGTCTACACTGGACTATCTGATCGGATCGTTTGACTCGGACATCATCACGATGGATTATCGCGTGCGGGGATTTACCCGCGACCTCAACGGGCACAAGCTGTTCATGGACCACCCGGTCCGCTCCATCCAGGACTTCATCAGCCCCGAAACGCTGCGCCGCTACGATGCCGTGGACATCAACGTCTATGAGGCCAACCTCTTCCACACCAAAATGATGGTCAAGGAGATCGACCTGCAAAACTATCTGTTCAAAACCGACGTCTACGAGCTGCCACCGCAGACACGGCTGCAAATTATGAACAATCTGCGCCGGGAGATGATCGAAATCTTCAGCGGCCGCAACATCTACTCTGTTTAATTTTACATCCAATCGCGCGGTGCCCTCTGCGGCCCGCTTGTGTATAAGGGGGTAAAGCTCTTTGTTTAAGCTGGATCAAAGCCAGGCGCCCATCTATGAGGCGCTGGAGAATTTTCGAAAGATGCGGGTTGTCCCGTTCGATGTTCCCGGTCATAAGCGGGGACGCGGCAACCCTGAACTGGTCGCCCTGCTGGGCGAAAAATGCGTCGGCATGGACGTCAACTCGATGAAACCGCTGGACAATCTCTGCCATCCGGTTTCGGTTATCCGCCAGGCCGAGGAGTTGACCGCCGACGCCTTCGGTGCAGCACACGCCTTTTTGATGGTGGGGGGCACCACCTCTGCCGTACAGGCAATGGTGCTGTCGGTGGCAAAGCGTGGAGAAAAGATCATCCTGCCGCGCAACGTCCACCGCAGTGTCATGGGCGCAATGGTGCTGTGCGGCGCCGTGCCGGTCTATGTCAACCCGGAATGTGACGAGCGCTTGGGCATTCCGTTGGGGATGAAACTTTCGGAGGTAGAAAAGGCCGTCCGACAAAACCCGGATGCAAAAGCAATTCTCGTCAACAACCCCACCTACTACGGCATCTGTTCTGACCTGAAAGGGATTGTGGAACTTGCACACCGTCATGGGATGCTGTGTTTGGTGGATGAAGCACACGGCACCCACCTGTATTTTGGAGAAAACATGCCGATCAGCGCCATGGCTGCCGGTGCAGACATGGCTGCGGTTTCGATGCACAAGTCCGGCGGCAGCCTGACCCAAAGCTCGGTTCTGTTGACCGGTCCTGCGATGCAGGAAGGATATGTGCGGCAGATCATCAATCTGACCCAAACTACCAGCGCGTCCTACCTGCTGCTGTCCAGCTTGGACATCTCCCGCAGAAACCTCGCCCTGCGCGGTAAAGAGGCCTTTGCCGGCGTCGTGGAACTGGCCGAATATGCCCGCAGAGAGATCAACAACATCGGCGGGTACTACGCCTACTCCCGGGAATTGATTAACGCAGACAGCATCTATGATTTTGATGTGACCAAACTGGCTGTCAACACGCTGGATATTGGCCTTGCCGGCATCGAGGTATATGACCTGCTGCGCGATGAGTACGACATCCAAATTGAATTTGGAGATCTGGGCAACCTGTTAGCGTACCTCTCCATCGGCGACCGGCAGCGGGACGTCGAACGTCTGGTCGGCGCACTGTCGGAGGTGCGCCGCCGCTTTGGCAGAAAAGATAAGGCCAACTTGATGAAACAGGAGTACATCGATCCACAGGTGGCTGTCTCGCCGCAGGAGGCCTTCTATGCGGACAAAGAATCCCTTCCCCTGCGCCAGACACAAGGCCGCGTTTGCAGCGAATTTGTCATGTGCTACCCGCCGGGAATTCCGATCTTGGCCCCGGGCGAGCGAATCACCGGGCCCATTCTCGACTACATCGAATATGCAAAAGAAAAGGGCTGCTCGATGACCGGTCCTGAGGACGCCATGATCGAACGGCTCAACGTATTGAAAGGAGTTTAAGACAAAGATGGAATTTTGGTTTTCTGAGCAACAGACCCCCAACGTCAAGCTTTCGATTCGGGTCGACCGCCAGCTGTACAGCGGTAGAAGCGAGTTCCAGCGCATCGATGTCTTTGACACCCCGGAATTCGGCCGCTTTCTCACTCTGGACGGCTATATGATGCTCACCGAGAAGGACGAATTCATCTACCACGAGATGATTACCCATGTGCCGATGGCCGTCCACCCACATGTGCGCAAGGCGCTGGTCATCGGCGCAGGAGATGGCGGCGTCATCCGCGAGCTGACCCGCTACCCGGAGATCGAGCAGATCGATCTTGTAGAAATCGATCAGTTGGTGGTGGAGGTGTGCAAACAATATCTTCCGCGCACCGCCTGCCGCCTGGACGATCCCCGCGTCCACATCCACTATGAGGACGGACTTAAGTTTGTGCGTACCTGCGAGGACGAATATGACCTCATCATCGTCGACTCCACCGACCCCTTTGGTCCGGGCGAGGGACTGTTTACCCGGGAGTTTTACGGCAACTGCTTTAAGGCACTTAAGGAGGACGGCATCATGGTCAACCAGCACGAAAGCCCCTTCTATGACGAAGATGCCACCGCCTGCCAGCGCGCGCACAAGCGCATTGTAGAATCCTTCCCCATCAGCCGCGTCTACCAGGCGCACATCCCCACCTACCCATCCGGACACTGGCTGTTCGGCTTTGCCTCCAAAAAGTATCACCCGCTGCGGGATTTGCAGGAGGCACGTTGGAACCTGAGGGGACTTTCCTGCAAATACTACACCACTACATTGCATAAGGGTGCGTTCTATCTGCCCGCTTATGTTGAGGAGCTTTTAAAAAATGTTGAATAAAAATGTTGAAGTATTTATGGGGTGTGACAACGGCTGGCACTTTTCTTCTACTGTATTGTTTGGCGCACCTTTTGACTCCACCACCTCCTACCGCCCCGGCACCCGCTTTGGCAGCGGAGCCATCCGCCATGAGTCCTACGGCATCGAAAGTTACAGCCCCTATCAGGACCGCGATCTGCTGGACGGCGATACCATCGATATTGGCGACATCGAACTTTGCTTTGGCGATACAAAGGCCGCACTGGAGATGATCTCCGAGCAGACCCGCCGGATCCTGGCCTCCCACAAACGCCCCTTTATGCTGGGCGGCGAACATCTTGTCACACTGGGCGCTTTCCGCGCCGTTGCCGAAAAGTTCCCGGACGTCCACATCGTCCACTTCGACGCCCACGCAGATCTGCGGGACGATTATCTGGGCGTCAAGCTCTCCCATGCCTGTGTCATCCGGCGCTGCTGGGATATCGTGGGCAACGGGCGTATCTTCCAGTTCGGCATCCGTTCGGGAGACCGCGAAGAGTTTAATTGGGGCCGCACCCATGTGCAGACCAACCGCTTTAACTTTGACACCCTTGAGCAAGTGATCGAACAGCTTCAGGGCAAACCCGTCTACTTCACCCTGGACTTGGATGTATTGGACCCATCTGTATTCCCCGGAACCGGCACCCCGGAGCCAGGGGGCGTAAGCTTTGAACAGCTTCGCCAGGCAGCCACCCAGGTCTGCTCAAAATTGTGGGTGGTCGGCTGCGACGTCAACGAGCTCAGCCCCCACTATGATCCAAGCGGCGTCTCCACCATTGTCGCCTGCAAGATTGTCCGCGAGATGTTGCTCGCATTTCAAAAATAGATTCATCACACCAAAGGAGGTTTTTCTTATGGGAAAAGTATTGGTTATCGGCTGCGGAGGCGTCGCCTCGGTTGCAATCCACAAATGCTGCCAGAACAGCGAGGTCTTTGAGGAGGTTTGCATTGCCAGCCGCACAAAGGAAAAGTGCGACGCCTTAAAGCAGAAGCTGGAAGGCACCACCAAAACCAAAATTACCACCGCCAAGGTGGATGCAAACAACGTCGAAGAGCTGGTCAACCTCATCAACGAGGTCAAACCGGACGTTGTCCTCAATCTCGCCCTGCCTTACCAGGATCTGACCATTATGGACGCCTGCCTGGCCACCAAGACCCACTATGTGGACACCGCCAACTATGAACCGGAAGACACCGCAAAATTTGAATACAGCTGGCAGTGGGCTTACCGCGACCGCTTTGAAAAGGCGGGCATTGTCGGCCTGCTGGGCAGCGGCTTTGACCCCGGCGTCACCAGCGTATTTTCCGCCTATGCCTTAAAACATGAATTTGACGAGATCAACTACATCGATATTCTCGACTGCAACGGCGGCGATCACGGCTATCCGTTTGCCACCAACTTTAACCCTGAAATCAACATCCGCGAAGTGTCTGCCAACGGCTCCTACTGGGAGGATGGACATTGGGTCGAAACAAAGCCGATGGAAATCAAGCGCGAGTATGACTTTGACGGGGTTGGCAAGAAGGACATGTACCTGCTGCACCACGAGGAGATCGAGAGCCTGGCGCTCAATATCCCCGGCATCAAACGCATCCGCTTCTTTATGACCTTCGGTCAGAGCTATCTGACCCACCTGAAATGCCTGGAGGATGTCGGCATGACCTCCATCAAACCGATCCTGTTTGAGGGCAAGGAAATCGTTCCTCTTCAGTTTTTGAAAGCTGTCCTGCCAGATCCTTCCTCCCTGGGCCCGCGCACCAAAGGCAAAACCAACATCGGCTGCATCTTCCGCGGCAAAAAGGACGGCAAGGACAAGACCTACTACCTCTACAATATCTGCGACCACCAGGAGTGCTACAAGGAAGTCGGCTCCCAGGCGGTCGCCTACACCACCGGTGTTCCGGCCATGATCGGCGCCATGATGGTGATGACCGGCAAGTGGAACAAGCCCGGCGTCCACAACATGGAGGAGTTCGATCCAGACCCGTTTATGGATGCGCTGAACAAATGGGGTCTGCCGTGGAAGGAAAACCGCGATCCGGTTCTGGTAGACTAGATGAAAAAAATCGACCTTGCTTCCTTCCCCACCCCTTATTTTCTGGTGGACGAACAAAAGCTGCGGCACAATCTTTCCATCCTCAAGCAGGTGAGCGATCGCACCGGCTGCAAGATTCTCTTGGCACAGAAGGCTTTCTCGATGTTTGCGGTCTATCCTGTTATCCGAGAGTACCTTGCCGGCACCACTGCCAGCGGACTGTATGAAGCCCGTCTGGGCCACCAACACTTTGGCGGAGAAACACATATCTTTTCTCCGGCCTACACCGAGCGCGATTTTGCAGAGTTGTTGGAGTATGCCGACGACTTTGTCTTTAACTCGCCCAACCAGCTAAAACAGTTTGGGCCTCGCGCCAAGGCTGCGGGCAAATCGGTCGGGCTGCGGGTCAACCCCGAGTGCTCCACCCAGGATGGCCACGCCATCTATGACCCCTGCGCACCGGGGTCCCGATTGGGCACCACCCTCGCAAACTTTGACGAGTCACTGCTGCCTTTACTGGATGGGCTGCACTTTCACACCCTGTGCGAACAAAACTCCGACGACTTGCAGACAACCGCTGCCGCCTTTGAAGAGAAATTTGGCCGCTACCTGCACGGTTTAAAGTGGATAAACTTTGGCGGAGGGCACCACATCACCCGTCCAGACTATGACATCGAGCGCTTGGTGTCCGTCATCGAGCATTTTCGGGACACCTACGGCGTACAGGTCTATCTGGAACCGGGAGAGGCCGTGGTCTACTATGCGGGCGTCCTCGTCACAAGCGTCTTGGAGACGCTGCACAACGGAATCGACATCGCCATCCTGGATACCTCTGCGGCCTGCCACATGCCCGATGTCTTAGAGATGCCCTACCGTCCCCCACTTCGGGACAGCGGAGAAGCCGGACAAAAGGCGTATACCTACCGGCTGGGTGGTCCGACCTGCCTTGCCGGGGACATCATCGGAGATTACTCCTTTGATAAGCCCCTGTGTGAGGGTAACCGGCTTGTATTTGAGGACATGGCGCTGTACACGATGGTCAAGACCAACACCTTTAACGGCATGCCCCTGCCCGCCATCCTCTGGCAGGACTGCCAGGGACAGGGCTGGCTGGTCAAAGAATTCGGGTACGAGGATTTTCTCAATCGTCTGTCCTAGTATACTGTTTGGGCGACCTGTTTTTAAGCTCCTTCTTTTAAATTGGGAGCGGCAAAAATCTGCATTAAAAAAAGCGAGGGAATCTTCCCTCGCTTTTTCTTTTCGTATCGGTGCTCTTTTTAGTTGCTGCTCTCTGCAATCAAACCTTCCCGATAGGCGGTGAGCAGGTCCTCCAAATCGGCAATCTGCCCCTTGAGCTCTTCTCCGGTATCGGTATCCGCCACCATAACCCGCTTTTGGAAGGTGACGATCTGCTGAGAATCCGAGTCGATATCCATATTTTCCTTGAGCGCTGCATCCATGCCAAAAAATGGCTGATGGGATTTGAGCCGCATGCCGTGGGAATTAAAGATCAGGGTGTAGCCGGCAATGCCCGTTGTTTTTTGGTAGGCTTTGCAAAAACCGCCGTCGATGACAATCAGGCGGCCATTGGCCTTGAGGGGCGTCTCCCCTTCCCGCACATGGATGGGGGTGTGGCCGTTAATGATGTGCGAATTTTCCGAAAACAACCCAAATTCCCGCAACAGCATCCGGCAAACCGGTTCAGAACTTTGATAGCGGTAGTATGGATTCTGCGGCTCTGCCCAGGTAGATTTGTCCTCAATGAAGGTTCTCTCAAAGGTTTTGACCACCCTGCCCGAGAGCGGCGAATTGGACCCGCACCAGAGATACCACATAAAGTCCAAATACTCCTGTCGCGGTTCTTCAGAAAAATAAGCGCGGCGTGCAATGGCATCTGCATAGTCCATGTAGCTTCTGCCCTGATAGGTTCGTCCGCCGATCTGCACCGCCTTGAGGTTGCCGTCCTCATCCAGCGGCACACAGCCGTGAAACAGCAGATTCCCGTTAAATTTGCGGTACATCCCGCCCTTGTTGTATAAAAAGGTGATGTGCCGCCGCAGCTGCTGGCTCTCGCGGAACTGCTTTTCCAACTCATCCATAATCTGCCGTTCCTCAGAGGAAAGCTTATATGGATCGTTTCGGTCGACGGTGGGGAAGCGTTTTTCCCGAAGCGAATAGGTTTTCCCCTCCAACTCGATGGTTGCATCCTCAAAGTTTATCTTGTCCATCAGCAGGCGCTGCTCCATCTTAAAGTCCGGATTGCGGCGGATGATCTGCCCTTCCAGCTTAAAAAGGATGATGGATGCGGCCAACTTTGCCGCTTTGGTCACGTCCTGATCGGGATAGACCTTTTCGGCAAACAGTACCAGCGGCCGCAAGCTGATGCCGTAGCCCTGCTCCAATACGCTCATGTTGTTGTAGGAGAGACAGTTGCGCACCACAGCCGCAATGCAGGCCGAACTGCCGCAAGCTGCGCCCATCCAAAGGATGTCGTGGTTGCCCCACTCGATATCCAGCGAATGGTGGGTCATCAACATATTGAGGATGGCGTCCGGCCGCTCGCCGCGGTCAAAGATGTCCCCCACAATGTGCAGGTGATCCACCGCCAGACGCTTGATGAGGCTGGAAAGTGCAGCGATGAAGTCGTCCCCATCATCCAGTTTGATGAGCGTGTCGATGATCTTGGTGTGATAGAGCAGCTGATTGTCGTCCTCGTCGCGCTGTGCGTGCAGCAGCTCATCGAGAATATAGCTGTACTCGGCGGGCATGGCTTTGCGCACCTTGGAACGGGTGTACTTGGAGGAAAGAAGCTTTGCCAAGTCGATCAGGCTTTGCAGCACAAAGCGGTACCACTCCCTGGTATTTCTGCCCTGTTCATGGATTTCCTTGAGCTTCTCCTTAGGATAATAGATCAGCGTGCACAGGCTGGAGCGCTCCATCGGGGTCAAGGTTTCAGAAAAGAGCATATCCACCTTTTCCCGGATAACCCCTGCGGAGTTGTTGAGGATGTGTTTAAACGCCTCGTACTCTCCGTGCAGGTCGCTCATAAAGTGTTCTGTTCCTTTTGGCAGGTTGAGGATTGCTTGCAGGTTGATTATCTCCGTGCAAACCTGCTGACGGGTGGGATACTCCTTTGACAGCAATCGCAAGAACTTCATGCGGTCACCCATCATGTTCATAATACACCTCCTTCCGGCCCTTTTAAGGCCGGTTGTTGACTTTTTCTGACATTTCTCTTCTCTCTTTATTTGGCAAATGGCATGGCGTCCATTTGTTTTCTTTTTAACATATTCGAAAAGAAAACCGGAAGTAAAGGATGGCCTGCAACAGACTTCTTTTACTTCCGGTTTATGCTGTTTCTTTATCTATCTGCCGCAGCAGTTTTTATACTTTTTACCGCTTCCGCACGGGCAGGGATCGTTTCTGCCGATCTTCTTTCCCTGGCGCTTGATGGTCGCTGGAGCCACTGTGCCGTCAGAGCTGGTGGCAACCGGCTTTGCAACCTGTTCACGCTTCGGTGCTTCCTTTGGTGCCTCAGCACCTGGTTTGCGGAATGGAGCCAACAACAGGATCTTGACCGTCTCCTCGCGGATGCTGGCGTTCATCTCATCGAACATATCGAAGCCCTCGATGCGGTATTCCACAACAGGGTCTTTCTGTCCATAAGAGCGCAAGGTGATGCCCTTTTTGAGCTCATCCATCGCGTCGATGTGATCCATCCACTTGGTGTCGACCTCTTTGAGCAGAACCACACGCTCGAGCTCTCGGATGATCTCTTCGCCCAGCTCTTCTTCGCGCTTAGCATACAGCTGGTGGACCTTCTCTTTGATCTGCTCGGCAAGCTTGGTGCGATCCACCTCTTTGAGATGATCCTGATCGATGTTCAGCAGGTCGCCCGCAATCAGACCGATGAAGTAGTTGCGGAAGCCCTCCATGTTCCAGTGCTGGTGGTCGACGCCCTCCGGCATATACAGGGAGATCGCCGAATCGACCGTCTCATCCATCATCGCAAGGATGGAATCCTTGAGGTTTTCGCCCTCAAGAACGCGGTTGCGCTGGCCATAGATAATCTCACGCTGTTTATTCATAACGTCATCGAACTGGAGGACGTTCTTGCGGATGCCAAAGTTTCTGCCCTCGATCTTGCGCTGCGCGCTCTCGATGGTGTTGGTGAGGATTTTGTTTTCGATTGGGGTATTTTCGTCGATCTTCAGCGTCTCCATCAGGTGGGTGATGCGGTCGCCGCCAAACAGGCGCATCAGATCATCTTCCAACGACAGGTAGAAGCGGGAGCAGCCCGGGTCTCCCTGACGGCCGGAACGTCCGCGCAGCTGGTTGTCGATACGTCTGGACTCGTGGCGCTCGGTGCCCACGATAAACAGTCCGCCGGCCTCCTTGACCTTCTCCGCCTCGGGGCGCAGCTTCTCCTTAAACTGCTTGGAAAGCTCGGTAAAGCGCTTGCGGGCCTCGATGACCTCTTCGTCATCGGTGTCGCCAAAGCCGGTCGCTTCTACGATGAGGTTCTCATAGTAGCCCTCTTTGCGCATCTGGTTTTTCGCCAGGAACTCTGCATTACCGCCGAGCATGATGTCGGTACCACGGCCCGCCATGTTGGTGGCGATGGTGACCGCTCCGTACTGACCTGCCTGCGCGACGATCTCCGCTTCCTTCTCGTGGTACTTGGCGTTGAGCACCTGATGCTTGATGCCGTGGCGTTTGAGCAGGGAACTGAGCTCCTCGGAGGTCTCGATCGATACAGTACCAACCAGAACTGGCTGGCCCTTGGCATGACACTCCTTGACCTGCTCGATGACGGCGTTGAACTTGCCGTTCTTGGTCTTATATACAACGTCCGGCAGATCTTTTCGGATAACCGGTTTGTTGGTCGGGATCTCGATGACGTCCATGCCATAGATCTCGCGGAACTCCTGCTCCTCGGTCATCGCAGTACCGGTCATACCGGACAGCTTCTCATACATACGGAACAGGTTCTGATAGGTGATGGTCGCCAGAGTCTTGGACTCGCGCTTAACCTCGACACCCTCTTTTGCCTCGATGGCCTGATGCAGACCGTCGCTGTAACGGCGTCCGTTCATAATACGGCCGGTAAACTCGTCGACAATGAGGACCTCATTGTCCTTTACGACGTAGTTGACATCCCTCTGCATGGTGCCGTGCGCCTTGATGGCCTGGTTGATGTGGTGCTGGATGGTGGAGTTTTCCACATCCATGAGGTTCTCGATGCCAAAGAACTCCTCTGCCTTTTTAACACCGGACTTGGTCAGTGTCGCGGTCTTTGCTTTTTCATCGACGATGTAGTCTGCGTCGATGACGTCGTCGTGTTCCTCTTTATCGTCCAGCTCTTTGACCTTGTACATCTTCAAGGTGCGGGCAAAGCGGTCTGCAACCTTGTACAGATCGGTGGACTTGTCGCCGCGGCCGGAGATAATCAATGGGGTTCTCGCCTCATCGATCAAGATGGAGTCGACCTCGTCGACGACGGCAAAATAGTGGCCGCGCTGAACGCGGTTCTCTTTATAAATCTGCATGTTGTCGCGCAGATAGTCAAAACCAAACTCGTTGTTGGTTCCGTAGGTAATATCCGCCTGGTAGGCCTTTTTGCGGTCAGCCGGCTCGATGTCGTGGATGACAAGTCCCACCGTCAGTCCCAGCCAGCGGTATACCTTGCCCATCTCCTCCGAGTCACGTTTTGCAAGGTAGTCGTTGACGGTGACGACATGGACGCCTTTTCCAGTCAAGGCGTTCAGATATACCGGCAGGGTTGCCACAAGGGTTTTGCCCTCGCCGGTCTTCATCTCAGCGATGCGGCCCTGATGCAGCACGATGCCGCCGATGACCTGTACCGGGAAGTGCTTCATTCCCAGCACTCTCCAAGCGGCCTCACGGCAGGTAGCGAAAGCTTCCGGCAAAATATCGTCGAGTGTTTCACCATTTGCCAGGCGCTCTTTAAATTTTGGCGTCATCGCCTTGAGCTCCTGGTCAGACATTTTGGAATACTGCTCATCGAGTGCGAGCACCTTGTCGCGAATCGGGTAGATTCGCTTGAGCTCCCGTTCGGAGTAGGTTCCGAAGATCTTATCCATCAATCCCATAATTTTTTACACCTCATTTGTTTAGAAGGAACGACCCCTGAGATCACGACGAGACTCGGTCGGGGAGCCTTCCTCTTGCCGGGGAACTGTTCTTTGCTTTCTACTTTATCAAAGCCCATCGGGGCATTCTTTACTTCTTTATCCGCCGGCAAACAAAGGCGCCGAACGAATAGCGATATCTACGATATTGTACCTCTATTAACCCCATTTTGTCAAACCTTCCAGCGGGGATTCTTTAAATAAATTGTGTCCATTTTTAAAATTATATCACCTGTGCAGTCATCTTTTACAAGATTTCGCCTTTTAATAGGAAAACAGAGCGATACATTCGCTTTTAAAACCAGTGTTTGCAAATACCCCTCTACTGCATAAATCCTTTTTAAAACACTTTTTCGGCAAAAGATAGCAAAGGCGCGTTGCAGATAAAAGAAGCAAAAAAGCCCTCCGCAGAGAATCTCTGCGGAGGGTTTTTACTATTTGAGTTCTACTGTGTAGCTAAAGCCATACTCTGCTTGCAGAGCCTTGACCTTGTCCTCATTGTCCTCGATAAAGGTGGGGGTGTAAACCGATTTTCCATCCTTTTTATAATCCTCCAGGATGGCCTCCAGCTTGCTCCAGCACTCTTCGCGCTTTTCTTCGGCGGTATTTTCCAGATTGATGACAAACTCTCTGTGTTTGGGAATTCTAGCCTTCATATTGCTCTTTTCCTTTCTGTGTTTGGGTAGCAGTTTTCCCCTTCATTTTACCCGAAAACCGCCTTGCCGTCAAGTTTCTAAAGCCCCGCCACCGCACTGGACAGCACCTTTCCGATGCTCTCCCGGAAGATTAGCGTTGCCCTGCGGTCATAGGGGGTCTCGGTCTTGTTGATGAGCACCAGCTCTCTGCCACCGTAGTATTGCAGCAGTCCCGCCGCCGGATATACCGCAAGCGATGTGCCGCCCACAATCAGCAGATCGGCAGCCATAATGTGGCGGACCGCCTTTTCCAGCACATCGCTGTCCAGGCTCTCCTCATAAAGCACGACATCCGGTTTGATGATGCCGCCGCAGGAGCAGCGCGGGATTCCCCTGTCCTTCCACTGCAACATCTCCTCGAGCGTGTAGTGTCTGCCGCATTTTTGGCAGGTGTTGCGGTGAACGCTTCCATGAAGCTCATATACCCGGTGGCTGCCCGCCAGCTGGTGCAGCCCGTCGATGTTCTGGGTGACGACGGCCGAGAGCTTGCCCATCTGCTCCAGCTTTGCCAGGGCAATATGCGCAGCGTTTGGCTTTGCCTGAGGATAGACCATCTTGTCAAAATAATAGGCAAAAAACTGCTCGGTGTGGCGCACAAAGAAGCTGTGGCTGAGCATGGTTTCCGGCGGGTATGGATACTTCTTCTGCTCCGTGCCGCTGTACAACCCCTCATCGCTGCGGAAATCTGGTATTTGGGACTCGGTCGACACGCCCGCTCCGCCGAAAAAGACAATGTGTTCGCTCTCTTTTATCAGTTGGCGCAGGCGCTGCATTCTCTCCTCCATAGCTTCTCCTCCTTTACGTTGCTCCGATAATTTATTGTTTGTCGGTCAGCAGCTCCAGGATCTTTACATTGCGCTGCATAAAGCGCGCCATCTCCTCTGCACTCAGCGGCTTGTGCGCAATCTGTGCCAGATCGTAGACCTGCTGACAGATGAGCTCCTTGTTTTCATCCGAGAGCGACGGCAAACGCTTGATGATCTCGTTGTCGCGGTTGAGCACCAGGGTCGTCTGTGTCTCGGGGGCAAAGTTTTCTCCCATCACGCGGCTCATATCCTGGATGCGGCGGGCATACTCGGAGAGCAGGATAACCGCTGGGGTGTCCTGTGCCTTCAAGCTCTCCACCTGGAAGGTCAGTTTCTGATCGGGCAGGTACTTCTTAAAGCATTCGATGAGTTCCTTGTCGTTCTGCTCAAGCTGCTCTTTCTGTTCTTGACTCTGTTCCGACTTGAGCGCACTGCCAAGATCGGAGTCGATGCGCAGGAATTTGATCTTGTCCGGCTCTTTATATTCGAGCATGCTGATGAAGTGCGGGTCGATGACATGGTCCAGCACCGCGGCAGTCAGACCGTTGGCTCGGAACATCGAGATGTACTGTGCTTGCAGGTTTTCGTCGGTGACGTAGTATACCTTGTTCTTATCGGCCTTTGGATATTCTTCCAGGGTCTTATACTCCCCGTCGATTGTCTTGAGCAGCAGAATATCCTTGATGCGGTCGTAGAACTTTTCATCCTTCAGGCAGCCAAATTTGAGGAAGGCCGAGATGTCGTCCCAATATTTTTCATAGATCTCGCGCTCATTTTTAAAGATCTGATGCAGCTTGTCCGAAACCTTCTTGGTGATGTGCTGGGCGATCATCTTGACCTGGCCGTCATTCTGCAAAAAGCTGCGCGAAACATTTAGCGGCATATCCGGGCAGTCGATGACACCTTTGAGCAGCAGCAAAAATTCCGGGATGACCTCCTTGATGTTGTCCGCAACAAAGACCTGATTGCTGTAAAGTTTGACCTGACCGGGGATGAGCTCCAGTTTGTTTTGCTGCTTCGGGAAGTAGAGGATACCCTTGAGGTTAAATGGATAGTCGACGTTGAGGTGAATCCAGAACAGAGGCTCATTGAAATCCATAAAGACTTCGTGGTAAAACGCCTTGTATTCCTCGTCGGTGCAGTCCTTTGGCGCTTTCAGCCACAGCGGGTGGGTGTCGTTGACCGGACGCGGTTTGACAATCTCCTTCTTTTCCGATCCGTCCTCGTTCTTTTCCGGATTTCCCTCCTTGTCGTAGACAGTGCGTTCCTCGTCGTGCGGATTCAGGTAGATCTCGTACGGCATAAACTGGCAGTACTTGTGCAGAATCTCGTGAATGCGCGCCTCCTGCAAAAATTCCTGCTCCTCGTCGGTGATGTTCATGATGACCGTTGTGCCATGTTCGGTGCGATCTCCATCCTCAATTTCGTAGCTGTCCTCACCGGAAGAAGTCCAGTGTACCGCTGTCGCACCCTCCTGATAGGAGAGTGTCTGAATCTCAACGGTAGAGGATACCATAAAGGCCGAATAAAATCCCAGGCCAAAGTGACCGATAATTCCCGCGTCGCCCTCGCTCTTTTCCTTATATTTGGAGAGGAATTCCTCTGCTCCGGAGAAGGCAATCTGGGTGATGTAGCGCTCTACCTCATCTTCGGTCATGCCGATGCCGTTATCCGAGACAATCAGCTGTTTTTTGTCCGGGTCGATGGTCACAACGACCTTCGGCTGATAGCCCTCCTCTTCGGGAGCCTCACCGATTCCGCGCAGGCTCTCGAGTTTCTTGATGGCATCGCATCCGTTGGAAACAATCTCTCTGAGGAAGATGTCCTTGTCCGAATAGAGCCACTTCTTTATAATTGGAAACATATTTTTGGAATTGACGCTGATCTGTCCTTGCCGTTTCATGTCAATCAAACCTCCTGGTATGCAAAAACGTGGGGGAACTTTTCTTTGTTTCCCCCACTCAACTTCAGATATTCCATGAAAATCGTTTTCTAATTTCCATAGTTACATATACAAATCTATAGTATATTTACAAAAATATTTTACTACTTTGCGGCGAAATGTCAATATGTTGCTCAGATTTTTTTTAAAAACGCATCTTTTGGGCATGGAAAAGGCAGCGTAAAAAGTTTTCCACTATCAAAGGCAGCTTCTTCTATTTTTTCAGTGTAAAACTATGGTTTTTGTGCCATACTAATGGCAGGAAAGTTGCTTGTACGGGAGATTATTTCGATTTATGAACAAAATATTACCTTTTGTAGATTTTTGTTTTCACACTTCCCACCCTTTCTTATCCAGCTAAGAAGGCTGGTTTTATCCGCTTTTTCCACATTTTGAACTAGATTTTCAACTTCATTTTAATCCACCTCGCGCTTTCCGTCGTTTTTTGTTATACAAATTGGATAATTTTACGCTTTCCTCTTAGTTTTCAACGCTATCAACAGAATTTTCAACTAAACACATAAATTTTAAACAGAAAGGTCTGATCCAGATGGTACGCGGCACCAACAAACGAATTATCGAAATTAACGACACCCAAAACCCATATTTTGATCGCGCAGTGCTCTATCTAAAAGATATGCCCGAACCGCCCCCAAAGCAGGCAGTGGAGAGCCAGGCGCAGCGCTTTTTGCACTCTCTTGGCGCACAAAAACCCCGGGGCACCAAGCTCTCCCTTTGGCGGCTGCGGGGCAGACGCTGGTTCTGGGTTGGCAAGCTGCTGCTCTCCGCCGCAGCTGGCGGCGCAATCACCCTGCTGCTGGTACACTGAGCTTTTTTGCTCCCTGTGTAAATTCCCTGCCATCTGGCAGGGAATTTTTTTATCGGTTTTCAGCCTCCTGTGCACAAAACTTTTCTCTTTTTACAATGTTTGCAATGAAAATCTCTCCAAAGTATGCTATAATGATTTTTATAAATCGCCTTATCGGCCTGCGGGCCCATCGGGCCATTTTTGACAGATTGTTGGAGGGATCAGCATTGCCAAAAGAATACACTTCCGAACCAAAGTCCCAGGAAAATTCGACCATTGCCGGACGCAACGCCATAATAGAGGCGCTCAAGAAAGGGCGGCCCATTGACTGCATCTACATTCTCAAAGGTGCCGAGCGCGGCAGCGTCGGCAAAATTATCGCCCTTGCCAAAGAACAGGGGGTACCCATCAAGGATGCGGCCGCTCCCAAGCTGGAGGCGCTGTGTGGAGGGGTCGCCCATCAGGGCGTAGTTGCGATGGCCGCCTGCCACGATTTTGCCACCATGGAAGATATCTTCCAAAAGGCGGGCGATCAGCCTCCCTTTGTCATCATCTGCGACAACATCGAGGACCCGCACAATCTGGGCGCCATTATCCGCACTGCGGAGGCTGCGGGCGCCCACGGCGTCATCATTCCAAAGCGCCGCGGAGTAGGATTGACCGCCACTGTAGCCAAAACCTCTGCCGGCGCTGTCGAATATATGCCGGTGGTGCGGGTAGCCAACATCGTCTCCACCATCGAAGAATTAAAGCAGAAAGGTCTGTGGATCTTCTGCGCAGACATGGACGGCAAACCCTGGTGTGAGTCGGACATGAGCGGTCCTATCGGCATCGTGGTCGGGGCAGAGGGCAACGGCGTCAGCCGGCTGACCAAAGAGCACTGCGACTTTGTTGTCTCTCTTCCCATGTGTGGGCAGGTCAACTCGCTCAACGCCTCGGTTGCCGCCGCGATCGTCATCTATGAGGCCGTCCGCCAGCGGCAGGGGCTGTCGGCCTTTATCGGGAAAAAATAATCTCCTCGCAGGGAACATAAAAAGGAGAAATGCAGCATGAACAAACAATATAACGTGGACGATATTCTCAATGAAATCAAGTCCAAAAAGGCGCGCCAACACAACACGCCGCCGCGCCCGATTCGCCCCTCCTCTCCCCGGCCAACGGCGGCAGCAGATTCTGGCACCACCTCGCACAAAGCACAGCCCACGCCTTCTCAAGCCCAACAGCCGCAGACTCAACCGGTCTCTTCATCAGAGCCGCAGCCGCAGGTGGCCCAGCAGGTGTCCTCTCCCAAGCAGCCGCAGGGACAGCAGGTGTCCTCTCCACGGCAACAGCCGCAGGCAACTCCTGAGGCGTCTCAACGTCCTGCGGAGAAACCGGCGTCTCAACGTCCTGCGGAGAAACCGGCGGATCAATTCGACCAAACCGGCGTATTCTTTTCCTCGCTTTCCAGTCACCACGAAAATGTGCGGATAGAACAGGAGCGTCTCAACCAGCTCAAAAAAGAAAAAGAGCGGCTCGAGCTTGAACAGCAGAAATTAGAACAAATCAAAAAGGAGCAGCAAGAAAAGGCAAATTCTCAGCAGGAGCTGACCGATTCCTTCTTCTTGGAACAGCAGCCCGCCGACCTGCCTCCAAAGGAAGCATCTACCCCTTTTGGAGATATCGAGCCCACTACGCCATCTCCCGAGCAGTCCGATGCGGCCTATGAGGACAAAACCGAATATCAGCGGTATTTTTCCGCCTTCAACCGCACCAAGAAGGCGCACGCCAAACCGCAGGAGGAAGATGCGCAGGCTGTCACCTTTGATGCCGCTGCTGCTTTTCATGTAGAGCAGACGGACTCTGCGCAGAACACCTCCGGCGCCGCACAGCCACCTTTAAACGAAGAGGACCTCTTTGCCTCCACGCCCACCGGTTTGACCGAGGAATTTGGTACCGGCGGCCTCTATACACAAGCGCAAAAAGCCGCAGCACAGAAGGCTTCTGTTTCCAACATATCCAAAGAAAACGCAACCGATTCCCCCAAAGGCAGACCCTTCCACATCAATCTGCCCGACGATCTGGACGATGAGGACACCCAAGACCTCTCCCAGCAGCCGGAACAGGAAAACAAGAGAACCAACCTATTTGGCGGCAAAAATAAAGCTGCATCCTCCCCTCTGGCATCGGCCGAAATCCCTGTGCCGGAAGATTCCGCTCCAGAAACCGGGGAGTTGGAGGATTATTCCTCGCCAAAGGATAAGGAAGCCATCCTGCACGACATGCGGGGCATCAAATCCGGTCTGCTCATCCGCATTGTGGCAATGATCGTGCTGTTTGCCCTGTCGCTGTATCTCAGCCTTGCCGCCCGCGACATCCAGATCGGCGGCGAGCTGCTGCCGCTGCCCACCTTCATCCAGCCAGAATTGCACCTGCGCACCTACATGGTCAGCCTGTGCGTGATCTCGGCCATCGGCGCCATCGTCTGCGCCAACACCGTCGGCGGCGGATTGCTGGCCCTGTTAAAGTTCCACGCCAACACCGATACCCTCCCGATGCTTGCCTTGCTGGGCACACTGGCACAGGGCATCTGCTTTATTATCAAGCCGGAATACTTCAGCACCGACAAGGCCAATTTCGGCTCTAACCTCTATCTGTTCTTCCCGGTCGCTCTGCTCATTTTGCTGTTTAATCTGGTGGGCAAGCTGATGGTCATCCTGCGCATTCAGCAAAACTTTAAGCTGGTTGCCTCGGAAAAGCACAAGCATGCGGTCGTCTTTTTAAAGGATCGCACCTTGCTGCGCGATCTCTCCCGCGGGCTCTCGATGGAGGAATACACCATCGCATATCCAGAAAACAGCCAGTTTCTCTCCAACTTCCTGGACAACTCCTACTCGGAGGACCATGCAGAAAATATGAGCCGAATTTTGGCTCCCGTCTGCCTGTTGGCCGGCATTGCACTGTGCGTGTTGTCCTATCTGTTTAACCGCAATGTCGCTGAGGCTGTCTCGACCTTTACCGCAGTGATGTGTCTGAGCGCGCCGCTGACCTCCACCATTGCGGCCAACCTCCCGCTACTGCGCCTGTCCCACCGCCTGATTCCTGCCGGTGCGATGGTTTCGGGCTATTCGGCGGTGGACACCTTCTCCCGGACCGAAGCGATTGTGCTGGATGCCAAAGATCTTTTCCGCCCCTCCGACATCATCCTGCACGGCATCAAGCCCTTCGATAAGAGTCAGATTGATTCGGTCATTCTGGATGCTGCAAGCGTGGTGTGCAACACCGACGGCATGCTGACCAACGTCTTTAACAAAATTATCGGCTCCAACCACGCCATCCTTCGCCCAGTCGAAAACGTCACCTACGAGGATTCGATGGGTCTTTCCGCCTGGGTGGACGGCAAGCGCGTATTGGTGGGCAACCGCGAATTGATGGTCAACCACGGGGTAGAGGTACCCAGCAGCGACTATGAGGCCCGCTATGTCAAGGATCACAAAAACATCGTCTACCTGTCCAACTCCGGCCAGCTTTCCGCGATGTTCGTCATCAGCTATCGCCCGAACAAACAGACCAAGGAACAGCTGGATCAGATGGCCGATCGCGGCATGTATCTGATTATCAACACATCCGACCCAAACATCACCGCAGAGAAAATTCACGCCGTATACGACTTCCCGCTGGAGCTCATCAAACTGATGCCGTCCAAATTCCACGCAGCTTACGATGAGCTGACAGCAGAGAAGGAACATTCTCCGGCGAAGATTGGCTTCATCGGTTCCAACCGAATGATGGTGACTGCCATTCTGGACTGCTTTGTTGCGCGCACCGCAATCGACCAAGCTGTACTGATCCAGATGATCGCACTGGTAGCCGGCTATGCATTGGTGGCACTGTTCTCGCTGATGGGAAATCTCTCCTATCTGAGCATTCTGCACCTGATTTTGTTCCAAGCGGTATGGACTATTATTGGCACCGTCGTTCCAAATCTAAAACGATTTTAGTGAAACAGGAGAATAACTCCGAGACAGACAGAGGGCCGGACAGCGATTGCTGTCCGGCCCTCTGTGCCTTGCAGATCGAATAACCTTTATAAAACAATGAGGAGGCCCTCCCCAAAGGGCCTCCTCCGCTTCCAGAATTCTGGAAGCTAGTGATTGGTTTTCTTCTCCTCGAGCCAATTGGAAAGCTCGTCAATGTCCTGTTCACTCAGATCATTGTTGTCGTACAGCGTGTTTACTAGGCTCATAAAGGAATTTTTGTGGAGCTTCTTCAAAAAGTTCTTGGTCTCATACTCCATGTACTCTGCGCGATCTACCTGTGGATAGTAGATTCTTTCTCTGCCACGCTTCTCCGAGGAGAGGAACCCCCTGTCGATCAAACGGGAAAGCAACGTCAACAAAGTGGAGATGTTCCAATTTTTCTCCTTGCTGACTACCCGCATTACATCGTTGGTCGACATCGGTGGTGTGTTGTCCCAGATTGCCTTCATCACTTCCAATTCCGCATCCGGCAATCTTCTCATTTTGTCAAACATATTGTTCACCCGCTTCCGTTCGCTTCGCAGCGAACTAAAATATGATTCATCCACAGTTATAATTATTACCGTCGTAGAACAAATTGTCAATGGCCTTTTGAAAACTTGTTCTAATTTTACCAAAAAAAAATCAAAATTTTAGCAATTTTCTATTTTAAATGGTCGGAAAAATTCATCCGTTTTTCATCATTGACCGCCTATTCTTTCGATGTTACACTATTGTTTAACGATAAAAAAATAAACTGTCGCTCTTTCAAGGCAGCTTTAATAAAACGCAAATAAAGGAGGAAACCGCTTGCAACTGCATTTTTGTTCTCAACCGGATGGCTTGTTGGTGCGGGGTGTACAGGATTTTTCCCTCCCCCAAATTTTAGATTGCGGCCAATGCTTCACCTTTTCCCCTCTGCCGGATGGCAGCTGGGAAGGATCTGCCGGCGGCAAAGCACTGCGCATTTCCCAATTAAAACCAGACACCCTTTTTGCATACAACACCGATGAACAAACCTTCCGCTCTTTCTGGGCAAACTACTTTGACCTTAACTGCGACTACTCCGCCATCAAATCGCAGCTGGCACAGGACGAAACCTTGCGCCGCGCTATCCTCTTTGCCCCCGGCATCCGTATTCTGCGTCAGGATGGCTGGGAAGCGCTGTGTTGCTTTATCATCAGCCAGAACAACAATATCAAGAGAATTCGCGGCATTGTCCAAAGGATGTGCAAACTGTTGGGAGAGCCGATTGGCCAAGGTGGATTTTACACCTTCCCCACAGCCGAGACACTCGCCAGCCTTTCGTCCGAACAGCTGGCCCCTCTGCGCTGTGGCTTTCGCGCGCGCTATCTCATTGACGCTGCACAGAAGGTCGCAGCCGGAGCGGTCGATCTCTCCGCCATTCCTGAGATGCCGCTAGGCGAGGCCAAAGCTATGTTGATGAAGATCTGTGGTGTCGGTCCAAAAGTCGCCGACTGCGCGCTGCTGTTTGGTTTTCACCGGCTGGAATGTTGCCCCATGGACGTCTGGATGAAGCGGGTGTTTACATACCTCTACCCAACCGGCCTACCGGACTGCGCAAAAGATTTTGCCGGCATTGCGCAACAGTACCTCTTCCACTATGCCCGAACCTGCCCAGAGGCATTTGCCTTTCCCTGCAAGGAGGTGTCTGCTTGAAACGCCTGATTTTCACACTGTTGGCCCTCGCCGTTCTGTTATGTGGTTGCTTTTCTCAAACCAGCCAACAGGACCGTTTGGAATCGGAACTCTCTGTCCCGTCTGAGCAGTCCGGTGAGGCAAATTACAGCGAAGATAATACCGATAACAGTTTAGCGTCTAAAATCGATCCTGAGCCCACTCAGGCCCCTTCTTCTACGCTCTGCGCTTATCTTCCCGTCAGCTCTCTGTCCGAAGGTGCACAGCCCGTTCTGGAAAGCTACGCCGATAGCATCGCCGCACTGGATTATCTGGTCCTCAACACCGGAGCTTACTGGGATGAAAGTGGGGCGCTCTCCCTTTCTGACCAATTGTTGGATGCTATCGACTGCCTGAGCGGGAAGGTTGCACTTTGGTGTACCGTCAATCCCAGCGGCGAGCTCATTCGATCGCAAACGGCCGGAAGCACCATCGATACCCCGCAAGAGCGCGAGGCCCTCGCCCAAAACATCGCTGCATTTGCCCAGCAGTACCAGCTATCTGGCATCGACATCGACTGGGAATTTCCGCTAGAAGATGAATGGGAGGATTTTTCGTCGCTGATTGTGGTCCTGCACCAGACCCTTTCCGCCTTGGATGAGCCGGTAAAACTCTCCCTCGCCCTTTATCCAGAAGATATCTTTCTTTCCGAGGAGGCCATCGGGATACTTGAAAGCATCCATGTAATGGCATACGATCAGTTTGATGCCCAGGGCTACCACAGCACCTTTCAGACGGTATGCGACTCCGTTGCCTATTTCCTCTCGCTGGGCGCCAAACCCCAGCAGCTTGTCCTAGGCATCCCCGCTTACGGACGCCCATTGGACGGTTCTGCCCAATGGGTATTCTACAAAGATATCGACCCCTCTACCATTTCCGGGGAAAACCCAGATCTTGCCGGCACGATCTACTTTAACAGTCCTGCTACTGCACAGCAAAAAACGGAGTATGCCTGCCAACAGCAGCTGGGCGGCGTGATGGTCTACCAGTTACTCTGTGATCGATGTGACGAGAACGCGTTAATTTTAGCATGTGCTAACACGCTGGAAAGGCTTGACGAACCGTCCAATTTTCGCTATGATGAATAAGGGACCTATAATAGGGTCACCCTTTTTTCTATTACAGTAAAGGAGATCTATATGAGCGAAAATCAAGAGCCAAAGGAGGCTCCACAGGACACAATTCTTGAAAATACCACATCGGACAACATCTCATTCACCAACATTCTCGATCATCTGTTTCAAAAGTCTGACCTTGTATATAAATTTGTAATGGTCTATAAAGACTATCTCAGCAGTCCCCATGACTATGGAACCGGCGAACCAATTACCTCGATGGAAGCACACGTTACTTCCTATATTGATGAAAATCCTGGTGTCTCTCCGTCTGAACTTGCAACCTACTGGTCGCGCACCAATGGGTTTATTTCCCAGATCCTAAAAAAGCTGGAAGCAAAAGATATGGTGGAGCGGGTGCGCTCGCCCGAAAACGGCAAACATGTTTTGCTTTATACCACCGAAAAGGGCAAACAATTTAGCTACGTCCACAAAAAATACGATGCTCTCAACGTCAGCATCTTTATGCAGCGCCTTTTGGAAACCTGTACAACAGAAGAAATTGACGCCTTCTACAAGGTCGTGAATGCTTATTGCGAGGTTCTTTACCAATGTGGCAACCAAGGCGCCATCCCCCAAAATTAGAAAAGATTCCCCAGCTCACTGGGGAATTTTTTTATAGATTGAAAAAAGCAGCAGGACAAGCCTCTTGGCTTGTCCTGCTGCTTTCGTCTTGTGTTTTATAAGAAATTGGGAAATGCTTTTATGCATTGAAGATTTCGTAAGTTATCGATGTGCAACACACTTTAAAGGAAATCGACACAAGATTTTAAGCGTCGATAACCTCTTCGTCGTCTGCAAGTGGATCGCCGTATGCAACGGGAGCTTTTTTCGCATTCTCCAGACGGCTGAAGATGGTGCCGCCGACATAACCGGCAAGCAGACCGCCAACCGCTGCCAGAGCCAGGGCCAAAACAACCTTGCCCGCAGGGTTAAAGCCGAACGGAGCGATCATGCCAGGGATTGGGGATGCAGTGCCAGGAGCATTGTTGACGATGCCCAGGGCTGCTGCTGCAAGGCCAGCCAGGCCGCCGCCAAAGAAGTTGGAGACAAAGATCGGGATTGGATGTGCGGTGACAATGTGTGCCTGGGTCAGAGGCTCAAGCATAACAGCGATGACGTTGCCGCGGTCGCCGTAGTGCATTTTGTGGAATACCATACCATTGGTGAAGGAACCGCCAAAGCAAGCAACTGCTGCAATGCCCATCGGCAGGCCGGTCAGGCCCAGCATTGCGGTCAAAGCCATCGAGCTCAGAGGAGAGGTGCAGATCATCTTCATGATGCCGCCCAGCAGGAAGCCCATAACCAGTGGAGACTGCTCTGCTGCCGCAGTGATGGTGCTGCCGATTACGCCCAGAACTGTGTTGACAGCTGGATCAACCGCAAAGGCAATCAGGCGGGACACAGGAGCGATGAGCAGAGCACCGGCGATGAGGTCCAGTCCGGTTGGGAGATATTTTTCAATGTAAGGGGAAATCAATCCAACCACATAACCGGCAATGAAGCCTGGCAGGATGCCGTAGCCGCCGCAGGCAAGACCGGCAACTACTGCGAATACCGGGTTTGCACCCATGCAGATCGGAACCATGACGCCCGCTGCTACGCCGCCCATGCTGCCGGCAGTGGCACCGACCTCTGCCAGGAACGAGATGCCCAGCAGGTCACCTGTAATGTATTTGTGTACCGCCTCTACCAAAAAGGAAGCGACTGCCGCGTTTGCCATTCCAGACATCGCTTGGCTGCCCTTTGGGAATTTCAAGCTGAACAGCGAAAATACTGCCAATGTGAGGAGCAGGAAGCCTACTCCGGCTAAGATGGTCATCATAGTGCAAAAACCTCCATATAAAAACTTACCCTTTTTCCCCGCCGCCCGTTTGCGGGGGTACTTCGTTCGATTGATGATACCTTGATTATAGGGCTGGGTTTGCAAAAACTTCAAAAAGTTACAGGAATTTTTTTGTCAAAAAAGCGAAAAAAAGCAACTTTGTTCATCTTGTTTACTTATATCGCACAAAATTAAACGTATCCCACAACAAAATTTGCTTTTTTCTTGTCTCTTAAAAACACGTGCCGTGTCAAATTGTATAAAAATTTTTCAACATCTTATACATTGCCTCTTTTTATTTTACCCTTTCTTCAGGAAAAAGATACGTTTTTTCTTGAGACAACGCCTTATATCTTGTTTGATTATCAGATCAATTTGTTTTTAAAGTACAATAGATTTTCTAATTATTCGTCCTATAAAACATTTCTGAAAGGAAATTCCACCACAAAAGTTTTGCCAATCCATAAAAAAGGTCCGACAGGAAGTTTCCTGTCGGACCCGACGCACCATTTTATACTAGTTTGCACAATAAAAGATGAGCGAATTTAAAAAGCTCTTAAGAGACACCTTGCCGTGGCTGCTGGACTTGCCGCGAATAAAGTCCATCTCTCTGCGAATTTGCTCAAAGCTGTACAGGGAACCGGCCAGATCCTGGAAGGTATCGTTGGTGTAATCTTCCAATCCCATGTTGGCCAGATTGGTAAGCCCTGCATTTACCGCCCGCCGGATGCGCTGTTCCATCGACTTTGCATTGCTGGGGCTAAATTTGGCACAAAGCTGCGAAACGGTAAACTTGCCCGTCTCAGACCCTTCCTCTATCATGTAGTCCACGAGAGTGATGATATCGGCAGCGCCATTCTCTCCGATAATTCCCAGCTTTTGTAAAACAGAGCGGACCCGCTTGATGTGCGGTTTTTCCTCCTGCTGCTCGCTGGTCAGATGCAGCTGTGGGATGACCGCGCCCTCGGTTTCGGCGGGATTTCCCTTCAAAAACAGCGACTGCATCTGTTGGAAGGTGCGCTTCATCTGGATGGCATCGGCGACATTTCCGAGCACCCGCACCACCTCCACGCCGTTGACCGGTTTATTCAAAAAGAAGGTGACGCCGCACTCATACGCCTGGGCAACCATCTCCTTGCTGCTGACCTGTGAGAGCATGACATAGGTGATATCGGGGTACAGTTCCTTCGCCTTGCGCACAAAGTGGATGCCGTCCATCACCGGCATCAGCAAATCCACTATGACGATGTCCGGCTGGATAAACTTCAGATCCTCCAGTGCATCTACACCATTGGAGGCCATACCGCACACCTCTCCCAATTTTTTTTGCTGGATGATAATTTTCAGAATGTTGCAGACGCTCCTGTCATCGTCAATCAGATAAAATTTCATCGTTTCACCTCTACATTTTCCCAGGGAATGCGGATCACAAAGTCGGTGCATCCGTTCTCCGACGCAACCGAGATGGTTCCGCCCAGCTCCTCCTCGACGATATCCTTCACCAAGCTCAGCCCCAGTCCGCGGCTGACCTTTCCGGTCTCATAGTTGATCTTTGTCGAAAAGCCGGGCTCAAAGATTGTGGGCAGGTATTCCGGGGCAATTCCCCCGCAGTTGTCGTGCACCGTCAGCACACAGTCGCCGCCCTCCTCCTTCTGCGCGACCAACACATGGGCGCTTTCTTCTCCGGCGGCCTCCGCAGCATTGGTGATGAGATTGCGCAGCACCGACATCAGGTAATAATGCTTGTCCGTATAGAAATTTTTTTGCAACGAAATGTCTATTCTTACCCGGCTGCCATCCTTTTCAATGGCCCGGCGCAAGCTGTCCTGCACAATTTGCAGAATATTTTTCATCCACATGCCACTCTCTTCCGGGTCCGTTTCCAACGCTGAAGAGATTCCGCTCATAATCAGGTAATATTCCTTTTTAATCTCATGGATATCTTTTGCCACCGTCAGGGCACGTTGTGCGAGCGTTTGGGATTGCGCGTCCTCCCGTGCGCTCAACTCGTTGTATAATCCATAAGAAAACGACATGGTTTCCTCTATTTTGGTGGTGTTCTTGTTCATCCAGACCACCTCGCTTTTCAGCTGGGAGGTCAGGAGCAGCAACTTGCGGTATCGCAGCCGGTCGTCCCGATGCAAGATAAAAAGTCCATATGCGTCCAGCGAAGCCAGACAGATGGCCGCCACTGCGGTGCGTCCCAGCGCGACGATCACCAGCCGGAGCAGCACATCGGGAGCAACCGCATCATGGCCCAGGCGAATGCTCATTTCGAACAGATTGGATATCGTATCAATGCCAATCAGCGGCAGGATGCGGACAAAGGAAAAGCGCTGCATCGGCACCAGGTGGGAATAGATCGAAAACATGGCGCCGTAGCCCAGATAAAACATCATCTCCGGCGAATAGTCCAAGAAGGCCGCCATAAAGCTGCCGCTGTGCAGCCATTCAAAGATGCACCGCACCAAAAGGATGCCGGGCGCAGCGATCAGGGTAACCGAAAAGACGGGAAAGCCCTTTGAGAGAAAGGCAAAGATCGGCAGAAAAACAATCGCCAGCGAAATGCGAAATCCGCTGATAATGAGGTTAAAATCCATCTGTGCCACCAAGATCATAATAGCCGCAGACATCAGCAGCATCCGCAGCCGGTGGCCTGTCTCTTCCCGAAAATGCTCCATGGAACCCCTCTCTTTCCGACAGTCCTTCTGTCCTCTTATTCTTCCCCTTTAGCTTGACACAAATTTTCCCATCTGTCAACCCACCTTTTCTTTGCTAAAAGAAAAGGTGGGCCAAAAGAAAAGTGATTGTCTTCTCTATACCCCCTGCTAAAAAGAGGAGGTAAAAAGAAAAGGGGTCCTCTCCTCTATCCCCTCTACTAAAAAAGCGCGGGCCAAAAGAAAAGTGATTGTCTTCTCTATACCCCCTACTAAAAAAGAGGAAGCCAAAAGAAAAGGGGATTCCTCTCCCCACACTCTACTAAAAAGGCAGGAGAGCAGGAAAAGTTCAAACAAGAAAGCCGCCCTCAAAGGCGGCTTTCTTGTCCAAAGCGGGATGTACACCTGTGCAGCAAAGGAGGAAACACGCTACTCAGCTATTTTGGGCTACAACTACCTGTACCTCGTCGGTATTGGCTTGCCCGATGATGTAGGCGGTGTACATCAACCCGCGGCGTGCGCGCAGGCCGAAAGCGGTTTCCACATCCACCTCACCATAGCCTGCAATGTACTGTCCATCCAAGCTGCGTGCCTCATCCAGCTCAATATCCGTAGAGCGAGGTTCAATCCGCAGCGGAGTGTTGGTGACATAAAATTGATAGTATCCTGGAACCAGCCGGCGGGAAAGGGTGTTCTCCTTATACCGCACATCCGAGAACAGCACCCGGCCATCGCTCATCAGCAGGTCAAGCGAGCGATTTCCCAGCACAAAGTTTGCCATCCGCAGGCAGGCATATCCACCCAACTGGCCAGAGCAGGCGCTGTCGCTGACCCGCACGACCTCCAAAGCGCCGGTGGCGGCATTGTTGACGATGACCATGGTGATGACCTCGTTTGCGTTCATCGGCACCGTCTTTTGCAGCAGCAGGGTGCGTCCGGTTCGTGCATTCAGAATGCTGAGGGTACGGAAGCCCTCGGAAAAGCAGTAGTACGAAGAGAAGTTGCCAAATGCCAGATTGGTGGCGACCCTCTGCGAACCCACATTGACATTGACCGGACCAGACTGCGCTGCTGCGTGGAAAAAGCGCACCTTGCAGCAGCGGGTATTGCTCTGCCCATTTTGACCATTGGTGGGCGGGATGGGCTGCGGATCAATGGGCAGACCGCTGCCGTCGATGTGCGGATAGCTGGGCAAAGTCTGCGGGATATTGCCCAAATCGTCCGGTATTGGCTGTCCGGAACCGTCCACACTGGGGAAACTCGGCAACGTCTGTGGGGTATCTGCCGCACGGGAGGTTGCCGCATTGTTTTGATTGCAGTTCATATTCTTCACCTTCCATTTCGGAATGGGAAGTGTCTCCAGCAAAAGACTCTCCCCTCACTTTTAGAATATGAAAAGCCCTCTATTTGGTGATTGCCTCACCGCAGGCGGCGCTGGACCAGCTGCTCTCGCGCCCCCACATTGTGGCAAAAGGCGGCATCGTGCTCTACAAACAGCATGGCAGCTTGTTGCTCCCGCAAAAGCTGCTCAATCTGGATGCGGGAAAAGACGTCGATATAATTGAGCGGTTCATCCCAAAGATACAGATGCGCGCGCTCACTCAGTGACCGCGCAATCAACACCTTCTTTTTCTGGCCCTGGCTGTACTGTTCCATTGGAATATCAAATTGTTCCCGCTCAAATCCCAGATTGCGCAAAATGGTCATACACAAACTTTTCTGCACCTGACATGCGTCTAGATAGGCCTCCAAGGGCCCCTTGAGATGTCCGGTCTCCTGCGGCACCACCGAGATGGTCAGCCCCGACGCCAGCCGCAGCGTCCCGGTATACTCCAAATTTTCCCCGGCAATTAAGCGCAAAAGGGTCGTCTTGCCACAGCCGTTTGCGCCGCGCAGCGCCACCTTTTCCCCGCTCTCGACCGAAAAGCTCAGCGGATAAAACAGCTCTCTGCTATCGAAAAGGACAGAAAGTTGCTGCACCTCCACCAGCTTCTTTGCAAAATGCGCAGCTGGCTGAATTTTTAATTTACCTGTGTTTTCCACACTTTTGAGCAGCTTCTTCTTTTCCTCCACCGCTTCATCCCGGCGAGATTGAATCGATTTGGAGCGCTTCATCATCTTGGCCGCCAGATGTCCGATATGCCCGCGGTCACACGGCCCTTCCCCTATCTTGGTGGCCTCCACCTGCTCCGACCATCTGGCTGTGCGGCGGGCTGCTGTCTCCAGCCGCCCAATCTCCTTTTTGAGCCGCTCGTTTTGTTCTCGTTCCGACTGCACTCGGGTCAAATAGTCCTGATACCATCCACTGAAGTTTCCCTTGCGCACCTGCACTCGATCCCGATCCAGCGACACGATGTGGTCGACACAGCCATCTAAAAAGGAGCGATCGTGCGAAACCAGCAAAAATCCCCTCTGCTTTTTTAAATAGGCGGCAACCAGCTGTCGGGACTGTGCATCCAGGTGGTTGGTCGGCTCGTCAATCAAGGGGAAAGCGTCCTCCATTAGGAACAATGCGGCAAGCTGAAGTTTGGTCTTTTCTCCCCCGGACAGCTGCTCAAATGGCCGCCACAAAGCGTCCTCATCCAGCGCCAGCAAGGACAGTTCCCTCTCCAGCTTCCACTGCTCGCAGCCTGGCACCAGTGCCTGCACCACCTCAATGGCGAGCCATTCGGGGTGCGCACCCATATCGGGTGTCACCGGTACTGGAAAATAGCCAAAGTTTGCCTTTGCCTGAATGCTCCCGGTAAAGCCGGTCAGGCCAAACGGTTTGCCCTGCGCGCCCAGCAGCAGCCGCAACAGGGTGGTTTTTCCCCTGCCATTGCGCCCGGTAAGTCCCAGACGCCAATCGGTATCCAGTGTAGCAGAAAGATTTTTGAAAACAGGTTGATAGCTGCCCTCATAACAAAAGGACAGGTCGGACAATAAAATCATCGACATGGGCGTTCACCTCTGCAAAAAAAGTAGGAGCAGCGGGAAACCCACTGCTCCTACCTCTCTATCCGCACAGGCATTATACGCCGCAGCCCCTTTTGCTAAGGGGCACAGCGAACCCTTGGAGAAGAATATGCGCAGTTCTCGCTTTTTCCCGCCGCAGGACAAACGCAACTACAGGCCTCCATCGTTTGGGCCTGATGTGTAGTCTGTTTACCCTAAAAATTTAGCAGGAAACTTTGCGCATATTCTTTCACCTCAAATCCCCTGTAAAAAGGTCAAAATCCGTTTCCAGAATACCAGACCGCCCCATTTTTGTCAAGATTGCGGGCAAAAAAAGCATTTGTTTTTGCTTTAACAAACTAAATCCTTGTCCTGCACAAAAATTTGTGGTATAGTGACATTAAACCAAACTCTGAGTGCAAAAATAGAGAATATAACCAAAACGCAGATCAAGCAGGAAAGGAGAAAAACAGCTTGAACCAGCAAAAGGAAATCACCGTCATCGGGCACAAAAACCCCGATACCGACTCGATCTGTTCGGCCCTGGCCTATGCGGATCTGAAGCGAAAATTGACCGGCCAGCCCTATGTGGCAAAGCGTGCCGGAGAGATCAACAAAGAAACCGCCTTTGCCCTCTCCTACTTTGGCTCGGAGGAACCGGAATATCTCTCCGACATCCGCACCCGCGTCGCGGATATGGAGATTAAGCAGGTTCCCTCCGTCGATGCCAAAATCTCCATCAAACAGGCGTACAGCCTGATGAAGGAATATGAGGCCAGCACCCTGTGCATCACCGATGAGGACGAGCACCTGCAGGGCCTCATCACCATGTCCAACATCGCCGCATCGGATATGGACGTCTACGACAACCGCATCGTCTCCAAAGCAAAAACCCCCTACTCCAACATCGTCAAGGTCCTGGAGGCCAAAGTCATCTGCGGAGACACAAGCGGCGTCTTTGACCAGGGCCGGGTCACCATTGCCGCCAACACCCCGGAACGGATGGTAGACTATGTCGCAGAGCATGACATGGTCATCACCGGAAACCGCTTTGAATCACAATTTTTTGCCATTGAAACCGGTGTCTCCTGCATCATCCTGTGCACTAGCGCGGAACCCAATGAGACGATCATCGAGCGCGCAAAAAACAAGGGCTGCATCATCCTCTCCAGCCCCTACGACTCCTACACCGTCGCGCGGCTGATTAACCAGAGCATGCCCATCGACTTCTTCATGACCAGCCACCACATCCTCTCCTTCACCCTCGATGATTACACCGATGACGTCAAAGAGGTTATGGCCAAAGAGCGTCACCGATACTTCCCTGTTTTGGACGAAAACAGCCGCTACATCGGCCAGCTCTCCAAGCGCTCCTTCCTGGCCACCCAGAAAAAGCAGGTTATTTTAGTCGATCACAACGAGAAAAACCAAGCCGTCAGCGGCGTCGAAAGCGCCGATATTCTCGAGATCATCGACCACCACCGCCTGGGAGGACTGGAGAGCATCAATCCGGTCTATTTCCGCAACCAGCCGTTGGGCTGCACCGCCACCATCGTCTACCAGCTCTATCATGAAAACGGCATTCCGATTGAGCCGCAGATTGCGGGCCTGCTGTGCTCCGCAATCCTCTCTGACACCCTGATGTTCCGCTCGCCGACCTGCACCCCGGTGGACCGTGCAGCTGCCGAAGATTTGGCGGGCATTGCGAGCATCGACATTCCCACCTACGCACAGGCCATGTTTGAGGCGGGCAGCGATCTGTCCTCCCGCTCCACCGAGGAGCTGTTCTATCAGGATTACAAGACCTTCACCGCCGAAGAGGTACACTTTGGAGTGGGACAGGTCACCTCGGTCAGCGGCGCCAGCTTAAAACAGTTGGTACCTGCAATGCAGCAGTTGATGGACGAAAAGTACGAGCGGGATCCCTCCACCATGCTGTTTATGCTGTTGACCAACATATTGGAAGAGAGCAGCATCGTGCTGTGCGCCGGAGCCAAAGCTAAAGAACTGTTAAAGCAGTCCAACCACCTCGACGAGCTTCCAGAAGACGGGCTCTTGATTCCCGGCATGGTCTCCCGCAAGAAACAGTTTGTCCCGTCGATCATCGCGACGCTGCAGCAATAGCAGGCTGAGCCTGCACCCTATTCGCGCTTGGGATGCAGGGTAACTTTGGTTGTGTGGGCGTGAAAAAAATTAGGAGGGACCGTAAGATCATCTGGTTCCTATCAAAAAGCGAGGAAGTTAAAACTTCCTCGCTTTTTTTCTGGTTTGCGGTGCGGCCGGCACAATCGGTAGGCGCGTCCATCTGCTCTGGATGGCTCTACCATGGCCAAACGCCCTCCCTTTATTTTCACAGCCTTTGCTGCGCGGATTATTTTCTACTTTCGTAAGACAGATGCTATTGCGCCACTGTCTGTGCAAACTGGCTGTAATACAGTTCGTGGTAGAAACCGTTTTTCGCCAGCAGTTCCTCGTGGGTACCCTGTTCCACAATCTGTCCGTCCCGCATAACCAGGATGCAGTCGGCCTCGCGGATGGTGGAGAGGCGGTGTGCCACCACAAAGCTGGTGTGGCCCTTCATCATCTCGACAAATGCCTGCTGAATCTTCATCTCGGTTCGGGTATCGATCGAGGAAGTTGCCTCGTCGAGGATGAGCATCGAGGGCTTGGTCAACATGGCGCGGGCGATACACAGCAGCTGCTTTTGTCCCTGTGAGATGTTGCCGCCGTCCTCTGCAAGAATTGTATCGTATCCCTGTGGCAGGCGCATGATAAAGCTGTGCGCGTGGGCTGCCTTGGCCGCCGCAACGATCTCCTCGTCGGTGGCGTCCGGCTTACCGTAGGCGATGTTGTCCCGCACCGACCCTTTAAACATCCAAGTGTCCTGCAACACCATGCCGTACAGCGAGCGCAGGGCGTCGCGGCCAATCTTTTTGACCGGCTGGCCATCCACCCGGATCTCACCGGAATCGGTGTCGTAAAAGCGCATGAGCAGGTTAATCATGGTGGTCTTTCCGCAGCCGGTTGGACCTACCAATGCGATGCGCTGGCCCGGCTTGACGTGCAGATTAAAGTTGCGAATCAGCGGATGGGATTTCTCGTAAGAGAAGTTGACCTGTTCAATGTCCACTGCGCCTTGGCTGCTCTCTGGATGGGTTGCATCCGCATCATCCGGCTGCTCCGCCTGCTCGTCGATCACGGCAAAGACTCGTCTTGCACTGGCAAGGGCGGTCTGCAGCTCGGTAACAACGCCGGAGATTTCGTTAAACGGCTTGGTGTACTGATTTGCATAGGTCAGGAAGCTGGAAAGTGCACCGACGGTAAATCCACCTGCAATGCAGCTGAGTGCGCCGACCAGCGCCACCGCCGCATACACGACGCTGTTGACAAAACGGGTGCAGGGATTGGTAAGGGAGGAATAGAACTGCGCCTTGACGCCTACATTGTACAGGTCGTTGTTGATCGCGTCAAACTGCTTTTGCGCGCGCTCTTCATACCGGAAGGCTTTGACAACCTTCTGTTCTCCGACCAACTCTTCGATACAGCCGCTCAGCTTTCCCTTGATGGCGCTCTGTTGGCGGAACATATCGAAGGAATGTTTTGCAATAAAGGATGCCACAAACAGCGACAGCGGGGTGATGATGACCACCACAAGTCCCACCTTAAAGTTTAGCGTCAACATATAGACCAGGGTGATGGCGATGGTGATGACGCCGGTGAACAGCTGAGAGAATCCCTGCAAGAGGCCGTCGGAGATGGCGTCCACATCGTTGATGATACGGCTGATGATATCTCCGTGGGAACGGCTGTCGATCAGGGACAGCGGCACCTGTTCGATCTTATTAAAGGCAGCAACGCGCAGGTCGCGCACCGTCTTATAGGTGACAATGTTGGTGCAAAGGGTCATCAGCCACTGGAAGAGCGCCGCAAGAATCGCGACGGCAATCAGCTCAAGTAAGATCGGCAACAGCTGATCGAAGTACACCTTTCCCGGTTCGAGAATCTGGTCGATTCCACGGCCGATCAGCACCGGCGCATACAGTCCCAGCGACACGCTGAGCACCGCGCTGACCAGCGCCGCAAAAAGATACAGCCCGTACGGTTTTGCAAAGCGCAGGATGCGCCCCAAAATTTCTCCGCGATTTTCCATTATGCACGGCCTCCTTTCTGCGCAGGTTCATCCTGTTTCTCATTCTGCGACCAGTAAATCTCCTGATAGGTCTGGCAGCTCTCCAACAGCTGCTCATGGGTTCCGATTCCAACTGCTCTGCCATCATCGAGCACCACAATCTCATCGGCATACCGAACGGTATTCGCTCTCTGTGAAACGATGATGGTCGTCATGCTGTTTGCATGCTCAGCCGAAAACTTTGCAATTGCCCGGCGCAGGGCAGCGTCGGTGGCAAAGTCCAGGGCGCTGGCACTGTCGTCCAAAATCAGAATTTCCGGAGCTCCCACCAGAGCCCTTGCAATGGTGAGGCGCTGCTTTTGTCCACCGGACAAATTTTTGCCTCCCTGAAGGATCACACTGTCCAATCCATCCGGCATTTTACGGACAAAATCCGCAGCCTGCGCCGTTTCCAGCGCCTGCCAGATCTCTTCGTCGGTCGCATCCTCCTTGCGCCACTGCATATTTCGCCGCAGCGTGCCGGAAAAGAGCACCGCCTTCTGCGGCACTACGCCCACCTTGCCTCGCAGCTGGGGCAGCGGGTAGTCGCGCACATCTACTCCGTCCACCTTCAAACTTCCCTCGGTGACCTCATAAAAGCGGGGGATGAGATTGACCAGGGTAGATTTGCCGCAGCCGGTACCGCCGATAATGCCGAGCGTCTGGCCGCGTTTAATAGAAAAGGAGATGTCCGAAAGCGAATAGTCGCCGGCATCTGGATAAGCAAAACGAACCGAGTCAAATTCGATCTCCGGGCTTCCTGCAACCTCTTGAGCAGGCTTGCTGACGCGGTTGACAATCGAGGAGTGCAGCTCGAGCACCTCACTGACACGGGTGGCCGAAGCTGCCGCCTTGGTGAAGATGACAACCAGGTTTGCCACTACAATCATGGCCAGCAGAATCTGGTTGAGATAGTTGACAAATGCGATGACCTCACCCTGTGTCATGTTGCCCGAATCAACGCGGAAACCGCCAAACCAGATAACTGCGGCGATCGCCAGGTTGATGATCGCGCTGGTGAGCGGGTTTAACAGGGCAGAGATGCGGCCCACGGCAATCGAGGTCGTCATCTGATCGTCACTGGCCTGTGCAAAGCGCTCCTTTTCCTTTTCCTGGCGGGAAAAGGCCCGGATGACGCGCACGCCCGAAAGGTTTTCCCGGGTAATCAGCGAGATGTGGTCGAGCTTTTTCTGAATGATTCGGTAAAAGGGGATCGAACGGCTCATCACAAGGTAGAGTACCAGCGCCATCAGTGGGGCTGCTACAAAGAATACACAGGCCAATTTCCAGTCGATCATCAGCGCCATGACCGTCGAACCGATGACTAGGAATGGCGCACGCACCACCAGGCGGATGAGCATCGCTACAGCCAGCTGCAGCTGGTTGACGTCATTGGTGATGCGGGTGATGAGCGACGGGGTGCCGATCTGGTCAATCTCCCCGTGGGACAGGGAGTTGATGTGCCGGAACATCTCGGAGCGCAGCACGGTGCCAAAACCCTGGCTGGCCTTTGCCGCGCAGTACTGGCAAATCAGCGCACAGCACAGACCGACAAGGCCGAGCAGCACCATCACGCCGCCCATTCGAATCACATATCCTCGGTCGCCGTTGGCGATACCGACGTCGATGATCTGTGCCATGACCAGCGGCACGATCAGCTCGAAGATGGCCTCGGTCAGTTTAAATACCGGGCCAACCAACACCTGAAATTTGAACTGTTTTAGATACTTCGCAAACTTTAACATTCTGTTCTCAATTCCTCCGTTGCATCGTAGTCGGACTCCATGGTATGATTATATCATATTTTGGGCTCTATAAAATATATTTTCTTTCTATGACTGCCATAGCTTTTTTATATATTATATAAAGGGAGGTCCCTTTGTTTTGGACATACGCCAGCTTTTCTATTTCACCACCATTGCCGAGGAGGGCAGCATCTCGGCGGCCTCCAAAAAGCTGCACCTTTCCCAGCCCCCATTGAGCTACCAGCTGAAGCTTTTGGAGGATGAGCTGCACCTGCAACTTTTGCAGCGCGGGGCGCGCGGAGTACAGCTGACCGAGGCCGGCAAGCTGCTGTACAAGCGCGCGCAGAGCATCCTGGAGTTGACCCAGCGCACCCAAAAGGAGATGCAGGCGATGGCGGGCGGTTTTTCCGGCACCCTGCACATCGGGACGGTGTCCTCATCGGGAGCTTCTCTTCTCAATTGGCGAATTCCCGCCTTTCATCGCGCCTGTCCGCAGATCGGCTTTGCCATCCATGAAGGCAACACCTTCGAGTTGATGGAGATGCTGGACTCCGGGCTCATTGAACTGGCTGTGGTGCGCACCCCCTTCCACGACGAGCAGGTGGACTGCCGCTATCTGCAACCGGAACCGATGATTGCAGCGGGCAGCCCCACATTCTTTCCCAAGTTGGAAGAAAGGGAAGCTGTTTTGCAGCTGTCCGACCTTGCAAACCTCCCGATCATCCTGTATCGCAGGTTTGAGAAGCTGTTGCTGTCGGCCTTTGCAAGAGAGGGCATCACCCCGCAGATTTTTTGTCTTTCGGATGACGCCCGCACCGCGATGATGTGGGCCGAGGCGGGACTTGGGGTAGCCATTGTGCCGCAGTCGGCCTACCGGATCATGCCGCACCACAATATCATCTCTGCCGAGCTGCGAGAGGAATCGTTAAATACCAAGCTAGCTGCCATCAGCAAAAAGGGCGTTTCGCTCAGCTGGCCCGCCCAAAAATTTCTGGAAATCTTTGCATCTGCTGAACAGTCTTTGCCGGACAACGGGATTTAATTTCACTTTTATGAGGAGGTCTTGCCATGTCTCAGCCTTTTTCCTACAACATCTTGGTCACGCTGGACCAAAACTACCTAAAGGTGTTGCGCGTCATGCTCTGCTCGCTCTCGGAATCCGACCCACAGGGAGAGTTCACCCTCTATGTGGTCCACAACAGTCTGACCGACGCAGATCTTGCGCGGCTGCACACCCTCTTTCCCCGCATTACCCCGGTCAGTGTCAAGGTCCCACAGGGCCTGCTCAAGGGTGCACCGGTCTCCGACCGCTACCCCACCGAGATGTACTACCGGCTGTTCGCTGCCCATTATCTGCCACAGGATCTGGACCGCATTCTCTACCTCGACCCAGACCTGGTGGTGCTCAATTCGCTGCGCAAACTCTATACGATCGACTTTGGGCAAAACCTCTTTGCCGCAGCTTCCCATGTGGAAAGCCGCGCCTTTCAGGATTTTAACCGTCTGCGCTTAAATATGCCCGAGCGCACCAGCTATATCAATTCCGGCGTGATGATGATGAATCTGAAACTGCTGCGCGACGAACCGACTCAAAAGATCATTGATTTTATCTCCGAGCACAAAAATGCCCTTCTCCTGCCCGATCAGGACGTGCTCAACGCCCTGTACGCCGGTCGAATCATCGAGTTGGACCCGATGATTTACAACCTCGGTGACAAATACCTCTATTTTAAAAATATCAAGCTTCCCCGCGAGGAACGCCACGATCTCGAGTGGGTGCGCTGCAACACCGCCGTTGTACATTTTTACGGCCGCAACAAGCCCTGGAAGGAAAATTACTTGGGTGTGCTGGGTGTCTTTTATCACCACTTTGCGCGCCAACTTGAGGAGATTGAACACACCATTCCCCCGGAAGCTACCCCCATGCGGCGAAAGGAACTCGCCGTCACCGACCCGCAGCAGATCTGCTCCATCCTTTCCTCCTGTGACTGCTGCCGGCTGGGCCTCTCCGATGAGGGGCGGGTCTACATCGTGCCGATGAACTTCGGATTTTCTCAGCAGGACGGCCGCTTTCGGCTGTACTTCCACAGCGCCAAAGAGGGCCGCAAAGTGCGACTGCTCACCCAAAATGAGTGCGCAGCCTTTGAGCTGGACTGTAACCACCAGCAAAAAGCTGCCTCCAGCGCCTGCGAAAACACCACCTGCTATCAGAGCATCACGGGATTTGGGCGGGTCCATTTTTTGACCCAGCTTGAAGAAAAGCGGCAAGGATTGCTTCATATCCTTCGCCAGACCACCGGACAGACCGATTGGGAAATTCCGGACGAGGCTTTGCATTCGGTCTGTGTCTTTGTGCTGGAAGCCGACGAGCTCTCCTGTAAACAGCACAACTAATCACCCGCAAAAGGGCGTGCGGCAAAAACGCGCCCAACCCTCTTGCCGCCGGCGGTGAAGGTATGGTACAATTTAAGGTAGACTATTTTATCCGCCAACCCGCTTGCAAAGCGCAAAACTTTTTTAGCATAGAAAGGTGAGATCCCATGCCAGATTTCCCGCAGAAGGATATTTCCCGTATCCGCAACTTCTGCATCATCGCCCACATCGACCACGGCAAGTCCACCCTTGCCGACCGCATCCTGGAAAAGACCCAGGCCATCTCGCTGCGCGAGATGGAGGACCAGCTGCTGGACAACATGGAGCTGGAACGGGAGCGCGGCATCACCATCAAGGCCCGCGCCGTCAAGGTCGAGTACACCGCCAAGGACGGCAATCTCTATGAATTTAACCTGATCGACACCCCCGGACACGTCGACTTTAACTATGAGGTTTCCCGCTCGCTTGCCGCCTGCGAGGGCGCGCTGCTGGTGGTGGACGCCTCCCAGGGCATTGAGGCCCAGACTTTGGCAAACACCTACCTTGCCGTCGAGCACAATCTGGAAGTGGTGCCGGTCATCAACAAGATCGACCTGCCCAGCGCCAACCCCGATATGGTCTGCCATGAGATCGAGGACATCATCGGCATCCCGGCTCTGGATGCCCCGCGCATCTCGGCCAAGACCGGCTTAAACGTCGAAGAGGTGCTTGAGCGCATCGTCACCGACATCCCCGCGCCAAAGGGCGACCCAAGCGCCCCCTTGCAGGCACTGATCTTTGACTCCTACTACGACAGCTACAAGGGCGTCATCGTCTATATCCGCGTCATGCAGGGCACAGTGCGCCCCGGCGACGACATTTTGATGATGGCTACCGGCGCACGCTTTAAGGTGGTGGAGGCCGGCTATATGGGCGCTACCAACCTTGTCCCGACCGACGGACTGTGTGCGGGCGAGGTCGGCTACATCACGGCCAGCATCAAGAGCGTCAAGGACACCGTCGTCGGCGACACCGTCACCCACGCCAACGCCCCCGCTAAAGAAGCCCTGCCCGGATACCGCCAGGTCAACCCGATGGTGTTCTGCGGCATCTACCCGGCAGACGGTGCCAAATACCCCGACCTGCGGGATGCGCTGGAAAAGTTGCAGCTCAACGACGCCTCGCTCTCCTTTGAGCCGGAGACTTCCAAGGCGCTGGGCTTCGGCTTCCGCTGCGGCTTTTTGGGGCTTTTGCACATGGAGGTCATCCAGGAGCGCCTGGAGCGCGAATTTAACCTCGACCTCGTCACCACCGCCCCAAGCGTTATCTACAAACTGATTATGACCGACGGCTCGACGATGATGATCGACAACCCGACCAACTACCCCGATCCATCGGACATTGCAGAGGCGGAGGAGCCTTATGTCAAGGCCAGCATCTTTTCCCCCACCGCCTACATCGGCACCATCATGGAGCTGTGCCAGGAGCGGCGCGGCACCTATAAGGACACCAAATATCTGGACACCGACCGCGTGGAGCTGCACTATGAGCTGCCGCTCAACGAGATTGTCTACGACTTTTTCGATGCGCTCAAATCCCGCACCAAGGGCTACGCCTCGTTCGATTACGAGTTTGCGGGGTATCAGCCGTCTAAGCTGGTCAAGCTGGACATCATGATTAGCGGCGAGGTGGTGGACGCGCTGTCCTTCATCGTCCACGCCGACCGCGCCTATGCGCGTGCGCGCAAGATGGCCGAAAAGCTCAAGGAAAATATTCCGCGGCAGATGTTTGAGGTGCCGATTCAGGCCGCCATCGGCGGCAAGATCATCGCCCGCGAGACGGTCAAGGCGTTTCGCAAGGACGTTTTGGCCAAGTGCTACGGCGGCGACATCACCCGCAAAAAGAAGCTGCTGGAAAAGCAGAAGGAGGGCAAAAAGAGGATGCGTCAGCTGGGCTCTGTGGAGGTTCCGCAGGAGGCCTTTATGGCGGTGCTCAAATTGGACGATTAAAAAAGGGTCACAGCCCCCTCGGTGGGGTTTTTGCCACAAAAATAGACCGATTTGCCACTTTTCGATAGGTGGGCAAATCGGTCTTTTATCTTCTCTTTTGGTTTTGTCGCAGAGATATTTTCTGCTTTGAATCGGTGGCGCGGGGGCTATTCTTCCTCGGAAGATTCCATATTATCCATCGCGTAGGCGATGGCTTGACAGATAAACTCGTTGCGGGATAGGTTTCGCTTGGAAGCTTCCCGATCAATTTTTTCCAAAAAATCTTCATCAAGCCGGAGATTGATGACAACCTTTTCTATCTTTCCGGGTGAAAACTTCATGCTACGCCTCCTTATCATAAAGTTATATCAGTATTATATAACTATAATTGATTTCTTTAATAGGTTTTACATTATAGCACTTAATATAAGTATTTGATTTTAATATTATATTATGGTATTATATAGGGGAGGGGGCGAATGGATGAAACTGCATATCTCACCGGAACAGATGGCGCAATTGAGCCAAAGGCTGCTTTCCTTCTTTGTCAACTTCGGCATCCTGGGCCGCCTGGATGAACAGCTCGCCCAGGAGCGGCACGAAAGCGGCAAGGTCATCTATTTCTCCGAACTGGTCGACGCACCGGATTCTCTGGCCCAACAGGAACCGGACTACTGGGACTACTACACCGACATCCGCTGCGCCCTTACGCGAGATACCAGGCTGTATCTGGATTTGCGCCAGCTCGGGCTCTGCCAATTGGACGACCAGGTGGAGCTGTGCTGTGCGGCGCTCATGCTGCTGCGCTTTGAGCCGCACAGCCGGTTTTGTTTTCCTGCGGCTCTGGCCCAACTGTTTTCCTAGACCGAAACCCAGTCAAAACAAAAAAATGCGGAGGGGCTTTTGTGGAAAAGCCCCTCCGCCTGTTTTAGGAAAGATTTAACCGTTCCGGGATGTACCGCTCTACAATGCTGCGCGCGGCGTCGTTGTCCTCCAGCATCAGCATGACCACATAGCCGCCCCGCTCAAAGATGATGGCATTTTCTGCGATGGTCTCCGAGTTGTACACATCAAAATTCGCAAACTCTCGAATCCTTGCATCCTTGCGCTCCCGCAGCTGCGAGAGGATATTTTCCCTGTGGGAGACGCCGTTTTCGTCCTCTCCCTCCTTGGGAAGCACAATGTATACGTCATCTGCGCCAAAGTCGGTTTCCACATACCGCACATACGCCGAGGTGTAGTCGTCCGGGTCCAGCCCGACCACCGTCTCCAGCTGTTCCGGTGTGGGGTCCACCAGCCCAATGCGGCTGCCCAGTGTCGCATAGATCTGCTCAAGCGCCTTTTTCGGGTCCACCGTCGTCTGTTCGGTGCGGTTGTCCAACGCTTCCTGCACATCCTCTTCATCGGGCAAGGTGGTGTCCAGCGCCTCACAGCCGGTCAGGCTGCACACCGCCACCACCGCCACAAGCAGGCTGGCTATTGTTCTATACCAACGTCTCATCCGTCTTTCTGTCCACCTTTCTTTCCCGGCTGCTTGCCGGGCTGCGGGCAGGGCGCTTCTCGCACCCGTCCAAAAATTTCTCTTCAAATTATAATCCATCTGTAAAATGGGTGTCAAGCATCGGCATGGAGCGTTTGCCAAAAGTTTACAGGATCCTTCCCGCTTTGTTCATCATTGTGAGATGCGCAGCACGAAATTTATCGTTTTTTCTCTTTACCGCCCTGCCGCGATATGGTACAATAAGGATATTGTGCACCCTCTTTTTTCACCGAGGGGGAAATTTTTTGTATGTAGGAAGGGAATTTTTCTATGGAAACCTATCTGATCGCCATCGTCGTCATCGCCGTCATCGTGGCTGTGGCCACCGCCGCCTGGTATCTGCGCAAGATGCTGCTCTTCTCCAAGGGCACCTATGGCAAAAAGACGGTGAATGCTATTCTGCGCCGCTATGCGCTCTCCCACAACTTCAAGGTGCTGGAAAATGTCACCGTCCGCTGCGATGGAAAAGAGCAGACCATCGACTTTGTGCTGGTCGGCTTTTTCGGCCTGCTGTTTGTCAGCGCACTGCAGGGCAAAGGCGACTTTTACGGCGACCTGAAAGAGGCCCGCTGGAGCTTTGTCGACGACGAGAAAAAGGTGCGCTTTGATAACCCTGTTTTGGAGATGGATAAAAAGATCGAGCTGTTCCGCCGCCTGATGGCACAGAAAAAGGTGTATAACCTGAAGGTGGACTCGGCAGTCGTTGTCGTCAGCTCCAAATCCAACGTCCCGATGTATCTGAGCCACATGCGCAGCGAGAACATTGTGATGACCACCAAGGAGTTTAAACGCTTCCTGCAAAAGGAAAAATTTGAAAAGGACAACAATGTCGATGTACCTGCGCTGACCAAGATGCTCGGCGAATTAAAATAAGCGCTTACTCAAAAGGGTCTCCCCAAAGGGAGGCCCTTTTCGTTTGAAATTGGTCAGTTTGCCCTATTGCATTTTCTTGCCTTTTCTGCTTCATAATATTTTTCCACACAGCCTTCACCCGCCTTCTTCTCCGCAAAATCCCCCTTTTCCCCGATTTTGCTTGCTCTGGCTTGTTCCTGCGCCCCTTTATCCTGCTGGCGGACAGATGGAAAATATTGTCGAAAAATTCTTCGATTTTGCCAAAAAAAGCTCTTTCCCCTTGTGCACTTCTTTTTAATAGCCTTAAAATTTGCATAGAGCAAAAAGATATATCTTGTATTTTTAGATAGTTTTTATATAATAACATACTATATATAGCGGTATACAGCGCGTATAGCTGTGCAAATTCGTGGCTTTGCCTAATTGACTGTCCGCTTTGTTCCCGGTAAAATAAAAGATATGTGGTAGGCTGTGCCTGCTGCCGGTCTTGTGGTAAACTACGCAAAAAGCTTGCTTCGTGGGAAAAAGGACGCGGTTTAGCGGGCACAACATCAGTTGCTTTTCTGTGGCACTACAGCCACAGAAGGGTAAGCAAAAAAGGGGAGATCTTCATGTTCAGCACAATCATCAAGCGAGACGGACGCACTGCCGCCTACGATGTGGAAAAGATCGCCAATGCCATCTTTCAGGCGGCGACCTCGGTGGGTGGCAAAGACTTCGCCACCGCCCACAGCCTGGCCTTGCAGGTGCAGCAGCGGTTGGAGGAGAGCTATCCTTCCTCCCAATCCCCCACCGTCGAGCAGATTCAGGATATGGTGGAGAAGGTGCTGATTGATACCGGACATTCCCGCACTGCGAAGGAATATATCCTTTACCGCGCCCAGCGCACCCGTGTGCGGGAGATGAACACCAAGTTGATGAAGGTCTATGAGGACTTGACCTTTAAGAGCGCCGCTGAAAACGACATCAAGCGGGAAAATGCCAATATCGACGGCAACACCGCCATGGGCACCATGCTCAAATACGGCTCGGAGGGTGCCAAAACCTTTTATGAAATGTTTGTGCTCGACCCCGAACACGCCCGCGCACACGACTGTGGCGATATCCACATCCATGACCTGGACTTCTTCTCGCTGACCACCACCTGCTGCCAGATCGACCTGACGAAACTCTTTGAGGGCGGCTTTAACTGTGGTTACGGTTACCTGCATGAGCCGGAAGAGATCGGCGATTATGCGGCGATGGCCTATACCGCTATCCAGTCCAATCAGAACGATCAGCACGGCGGTCAGAGCGTGCCAAAGTTTGATTATGATATGGCGCCCGGCGTGCGCAAGACCTATGCGCACCGCTACCGCGAAAATCTTGCCAAAGCCTGCGAGCTGCTGTGCGAGGACAGCGAGCAGCAGGCACAGGATCTGCTGGAGCCGCTGTTTGCCTCGCTGAAAGAGCAGGGCCTTGTCCCCACCCTCCAGCCGGATGAACACTACCGCGCAGCAGAGCAGGCCTTGCTGCAAGAATCTTTCCACTGCGACCAACAAGCTGCCGCAGCGGCGCAGTGCTTTGCCCAGAAACACGCCTTTGAGGAGACCGAGCGCGCCACCTACAAGGCTATGGAAGGGTTGATCCTGGACCTGAACACCATGCACTCCCGTGCAGGCGCGCAGACACCGTTCAGTTCGCTCAACTACGGCACAGACACCTCCCCGGAAGGCCGAATGGTCATTCAAAATATGCTGCTGGCAGAACAGGCCGGTTTGGGCCACGGCGAAACGCCCATCTTCCCCATCCACATCTTTAAGGTCAAGGAGGGGGTAAACTACAATCCGGGAGACCCGAACTATGACCTGTTTCAACTTGCCTGCAAGGTCAGCGCAAAGAGGCTGTTTCCAAACTTTTCTTTTTTGGATGCACCCTTTAATCTGCAATACTATAAACCGGGGCACCCCGAAACAGAGGTCGCCTATATGGGCTGCCGCACCAGAGTAGCTGCAAACATCTACGATCCTTCCCGGGAAATTACCACCGGCCGCGGCAACCTCTCCTATACCTCGATCAACCTGCCAAGGCTGGGCATCCTGGCCAATAAAAATATCGACCTGTTCTTTGAGCTGCTCGATCAGCGCATCGATCTGGTCATCCAACAGCTGCTCGACCGCTTCCGCATCCAGGGACAGAAAAAGGTGCTCAACTTCCCGTTCCTCATGGGACAGGGCGTTTGGCTCGATTCGGACAAGCTGGGGCCGGACGATGAGGTCGCAGAGGTGCTCAAGCACGGCACCCTCACCATCGGATTTATCGGCCTTGCTGAGACGCTGGTAGCCCTGATCGGCCAGCATCACGGCCAAAGCGAGTATGCCCAAAATTTAGGGCTGGAAATCATCGGCCACATGCGTGCAAGGATGGACGCGGAGAGCGAAAAGCGCCACCTCAATTTCTCGCTGATTGCAACCCCTGCCGAGGGCCTCTCCGGTCGGTTTGTCAAGATCGACCGCGAACGCTTTGGCACCATTCCCGGCGTCACCGACCGCGAATACTACACCAATTCGTTCCACATCCCGGTCTATTTCGAGATCAACGCCTTTGAAAAGATCCGGCTGGAGGCGCCGTACCACGCTTTGACCAACGGCGGACACATCACCTATGTCGAGTTGGACGGCGATCCCTGCCAGAACGTCGAAGCGTTTGAACAGCTTATCCGCTGCATGAAGGAATCCGGCATCGGCTACGGGTCGATCAACCATCCGGTCGACCGCGACCCAGTGTGCGGCTACACCGGCATCATCGGCGACGAATGCCCGCACTGCCACCGCCACGAAACCCCCGACCAGCCGATCGAGCGCGTCCGCCGCATCACCGGGTATTTGGTGGGGTCGCTGGACCACTTCAATAACGCAAAACGTGCAGAGGAGCGCGACCGCGTCAAACACAGTCTCTCCTAAAACTTCCAATAAAAATATTTTCGCCCACCTGCTTTACAGGTGGGTATTTTTTTTAAGATCGGGCGCCCCTTCTTGTCGCCTGAAGGCAGCTGCTAAAACAAAACGGCACCGATACAAAGCAAAAAGCAGGCGTTTCCCGATATCGGGAAACGCCTGCTTTTTTGTTTCCTTTTAAAGATTCTGCCCTGCCCGGTAACCGAGCTGTGCCACATATACTGTCGAGAGTGCCAGCAAGCCCATCAGCGCAAAGCCAAACAGCAGCCCTGTCCCCAACCGCCGCCAGTTGCCGCTCTCATAGCTGGTCAAGCGCTGTGCGAAGCCATCGATGAGCATCGGGAGCATAAAGACAAGGCACCATTTCCAATCCGGCAATCCAACAAGGGCAAACACCACCCAGGACAACACCATCCCCATCAGCTCCCCTGTGCAGCGTGCGCACAAAGGAAATTGTCTGCCCCGAAAAAAGAAGGAGCGATCCGGGCGGCAGTGGCAGCCGAAAACGATCGGCAGCCACCGGTAAAACCAATTGACCACTTTATGCTAAAATGCCGAAAGCAAAGCTGGCAGAAAAAACAAAGATATAGTACAGCACGCTCAGGATGACCGAAACCAGCGCGCCGATGCCGGCAGCCTTCGCGTTGCGGGGTTTGGTGTCCTTCCAAACTAAAAACAGCACCAGGCCCACAACCGGAATGCAGCAGCCCAAAATTCCCCATCCAATGCTGCCGCTATCGTTGGTGCTTGGGGTATTATTGTTGTTCTGCGCCGCTCCACAGTTTGGGCAGATCACCGCGTTGTCGTCGATCGGCTGTCCACAATGTTTACAATACATAAGGCTTCCTCCTCACAGATTCCTATTTTTCCATTTATACGCTTTAGTTTACAGAAACTCCATGGCACTGTCAAGTGCGTCACCTTTTCTTCCTCGGTACAAACACAAAAAAGAGCGCCACAATCAAAAAGACCGCATACAGCAGGTAGGTTGTGGAGGTGTCTGTGGAAAAGGAGCCCTCTGGATGTCCAAGCGCGTAGATAAAAAAGAGGAGCGCCGCCGCCAACATCAGTGCGCCTAAAATCTTTCTTCCCTTTTCACCCTTCATCTGCAATTCCTCCTCCTGCCATTTCCCCTGTATACCGGCGGAAAACAGCCTTTTTTCTATCATACCAGATGGAGCCGAAAAAGACAAGGTATACAAACAAAACACCTTCCTGTTGCCGGAAGGTGTTTTGTTTACACGATCTATCATCTGGCGCGCTGCGGGGCTGATGGCCGCTCTCCCCGACAAATTGATGCACGCACAGATTAAACTTCTCCGTTTTCTCACGATTGCGTATTCGCTTGGCTCGATTGGTTCGAATCCTCTGTTTGTGCAGAATCGTCTGTCTGGGCAGGGTCACCCATCTGAGCAGGGTCGCCCATCTGAGCGGGGTCGCCCATCTCACCGGGATCACCCATCTCACCGGGGTCGCCCATCTCACCGGAAGGCTTCATTCCTCCACGACCGCCTTTTCCACCCATGCCGCCGCCCATCTGACCGGGATTGTCCTCCGAGCCGTCATTGGTGGTCACCTCACCCCCACTGTGGGTGTAGGTACCGTCGCAGTCCAACGCAGTGTCGCCGTTTCCGTTGCAGGTGAGGTCCAACGTGCCGCCATTGATGGTCAAATCTCCATTCGAGTCGATGCAGTCGCCGCTGGAAACCACCACAAAATCTCCGGCGTTGATGGTAATAAAGCTCTCCGAGCTGGAAGCAAACTGATCCTGTCCCGGCCTTCCTGCACCAAATCCTGAGCTATCTGCTCCACCGGCAGCATTCACGCCGTCATCGACAGAGTCGATCACAAAGTTTCCGCCATCAAAGGTGATCGTCAATCCCTCAATTCCCTCGTAGCAGTAGGAAATCGTAAAATCGCCATCCTGGATGGTGACTGCTGCGTCCGAGTGCATGGCATCGTCGCCGCTTTTCAGCTCAAATTCACCGCCGGTCACCAGGATGTCCCCGCCGGCATGGATCGAGTCATCCACCGTGTCGGTCACAAAGCTGCCCCCCGAGATGGTGAGGTCCCCATCCGCTTTTAAGCCCTTCTGGCTGACAGTTTCCTCCTGCGATGTTTCTGTCTGCGTTGCTTCTTCCTGTAGAGCTTCTGTCTGCCCCTGGAAGCCGCCCCGCGGGCCAAACTCCATCGTGTCCTCAGACATCGTCACGCTGGCGCTTCCCTGTCCTGTGGTGATGTCAAAGTCGCCATCCTCAATTTGCAGATACCCGCTGGCGCTTATCGCATCTCCATCTGAAACAATTTGAAAGCTTCCTCCCGCCACATAGACAAACCCCAGGCTCGTGTCCTCCGTATTTTCGGCGTGTATCCCGTCTGTCCCAGACTGGATGGTGTAAGAGCCGCTGGCAATGCGGATGCTATCCTTGCCGGAAAGGCCCTGCTTTGCGGCATCGATGGAATAGGTGCCGCTAGATAAGACCAGATCGTCCTTGGAAACAATGCCATGACCTGCTTGCGCATAAACTTGCAGGGTGCCGGCTCCATTCAAGGTCAAATCCGATTTTGCAAAGAGGGCTGCATCGATGTTGTTGTCGTCGATTGCAACGTATTCTCCTCCGTTGGCAATCATGTTGTCCGAACCGGACACGGTAGTGACAAACACCTTATCCGCTTGCCGGACATAGATGGCGGCGGAAGTCGCGCTTGTGATCTGCACACCGTTGAGCACCAGCTGGACTTTGTCGGTATCGTCTGCATCGACCACAATCATGCCGTCGTCGAGCGTCCCGGACAGGACATAGCTGCCCTCATCGGTGATGATGACTGTGCTGCCTTCGATCTGCACCGCGTCCGAATCGCTGGACGCACTGTCCCCCGACAACACGATCTGCGCACTTTCCGCCTCATCATATCCTATTTCCATGTCCCGATCGGTAAACATATCCGATGAGCTGGTCGTCGAGGAGGAACCCACCGTCTCGGCTGCGCTCTCCTGCAGTGATGCACTCTTGATGTCTTCCGGCTGGCTGGAGCTGCACCCGGAAAGGGCGACCATCACGGCCAAAAGCAGCGAAAGAATTGCTTTTTCCTTCATACTTTCCCTCCTTTACAGTTCTCCGACCAGCGTCTCCTGTCTGGAAACCGAGATTTCCAGATTTCCGTTGCGGCAGCGAAGCTTATCAATCATTTCTTTTTCTTTGCCGGGGCTGCGCAAGGTCAGGTTATAGGTCAGGCGAAACAGACTTCCCATGTTTGTCGTCTTGACCTGTACGAGTTCACAGGCAGAAGTATATTCTTCTAGAATCGGTTCAAACACATCCGTATAATCCAAATCTTCTGGAATGGTGATGTGCAGCGTCTTGTACAGACTTCCCTTTCTCTGGGAGCCAAAATCCAATCGGTTATACAAGGCACTGACAAACCCGAGTAAAATGGCGCACAAAAATGCGTACCCCAGATAGCCCATTCCGACGATCAAGCCCGTACCCATCGCCAGGAAAATTGCCCCGATCTCCTTTGCAGAGCCGGGGACGGAGCGAAAGCGGACCAGACTGAAAGCGCCAGCGACGGCGACACCGGTACCGACGTTTCCGTTGACCATCATAATCACTACGCAAACAACTGCCGGGAGCAGCGCCAAAGTTGCAACAAAGCTTTTGGTGTACCGGGTACGGTACATATAAAACGCCGCCAAGAGGACGCCAATAACCAGTGCGCTGCACACGCACAGCAAAAAGTCCGGCAATGGGATAACATCGGTCATTTCCGTGTCAAACAAACCGCCAAAAAGATCAACCTGCATACAAGACTCTCCTTTGTTCTTCTTTTGTTGTATTCATCATCTGCTGATAAGCCAACCCGTACTTTGAAAAAGAGGTGTGGTACACCCTCAGTCTGTTGAGTTCGTGGCTCATCCACAGGGGAAGGCCGCCCGGCGTCTTGATCTCCATCAAGCAGGTCCCCTCCTCCAACAGAGGCGCCCCATAGACTGCGCTGCCCAACGAAAGATCGTAATCCCGGTAGAGGATATTTTCATCGAAGGTGACGCGAAACTCCCCTCCGTCCAACGCATAAAAGGCCTCCCGTTCATAGGAGAGAAAGACCACCGGATGCAGACTTTGGTAGAAGGAGCGAAAGTATTCAATTTCATCGGCAATCTGGGAATGAACCGGCAGCGCAAGGCCAAGCTGAAAGCTGTCCATAGCCTGCCTTTCTGAAAGAACCAGCCTGCGCTTATAGACCACCGACTGATACTTCTTTTTTAGTTCGACAAAGACCGGATCATCCGGAGTGGCAGTCTGATAGCTGCGGATTCTTAATTTTTCCTTATAGGCCGGCTTTTCCAGAGAATGCCGGACCAAACGGAAGTTGTCCGTATCGCAATAGATATTCCGTATGGTGGTGCGTCCATATCGGTCCAGTTTCATATAGGGCTGCATGACCTGCAGGATTGCCTGCTTTTGCAGCTGGGTCAATAGATATTTTATCTCATATCGCTTAAACGTCGCCTGATATGCCATATCGATCCTCCCTGAATCTTCTTTTCGGAAAGCCTTGCCCTTCTTGCAGGGCAGCTTCCCTTTGCTATACACAAGTATACGGCTGCTTTCTTAGATAAACCTAAAATCAAACCTTAACTGAACTTAAAATTTTTATCTTTTTCCCTTTAAAAAAGAGCCATCCACAAAGGTGGATGGCTCTTTGCCAACGACAGTATATTGTCTGATCCTTGCCGTTTAGGCCGGAAAGGTAACCACAATCAGCAGCGACTTTTCATCCTGTGTCGTTGCCCCTATTTTCCCCTTATGGGCTGCAACAATGGCTGCGGCAATCGATAAGCCCAAGCCATATCCCCCCGTCTGGGAATTTCTCGATTGATCTGCCCGGTAAAACCGGTCAAACAGGTGGGGCAGGCTCTCTTTGGAGATCGATTCTGCGGTATTAAAGACACTCAGGCGGATGCTGCCCTTCTGCTTTTCCAATGTCAACGAAATCGTGCCCGCATCGTCGGAATACTTGATCGCGTTGTCCAAAAGGATTGTAAAGAGCTGATGGATTGCCTTTTCGTCCCCGTTCATCGAGAGCATCGGCTGAATATTGGCCACGAGCGTTTTGCCGTGCGTTTTTGCAAGCGTCTCGAAGTTCTCCACTGTTTCCTCCAGCAGATCCGAGAGGGGGAACTCTATCTTCTCTGCCTTTGGCTGTTCCTCCATTCTGGACAACAAGATCAGGCTGTTGGTCAACTGGGCTAACCGCTTTGTCTGCGCCTGAATGTCGCTCAGCCACTCGTTTTCCCCAATATCCATCGACAACACCTCTGCATCCGCATCGATAATGGTCAGCGGCGTTTTCAGCTCGTGCCCTGCATTGGTGATAAACTGCTTTTGCTTTTCATAGTTTTCCAGAAACGGCTTGACAATTCGCCCTGAAAAGAAGATGAGCAGCAGCAGGACTGCCAACAGACCCACAATCGAAACGACGATGCTGGTGAACAAAAAGGTTCTAAAAGAGCCCATCTCCCTGCCGTAATCCAGAAAGATGACGTGGGTTTCCTCGCCAACGGCATACGCTGTGTACCGGTAGTCGTTGAGAAAGCCCTTAGAAAATCCTTTGCGCGCGACTAACTGGGCATAGTCGATGGCTGTCCCGGTATCCACCGCCGCAATCTTTCCAGTATTGACCGAAATGGTGGTGCCATCCTCGTTGAGGAACACCGAAAAGTATCTTGACTCATACGGCAGTTCTGGAGAAAACCGCCTGTCCTCTTTGGGATGAGCATCCGAAGGTGCTGTTCCATTTCCAAGATGCACACCGGCAGGAAAGGTGCCGTCATTTTCCTGTAAAATAGCCAGGATGGTGTCTGCATCGGTCACAATTTTTCTGTAGTTGAGAAACCCCACAATGCCAAAAATTACTGCCAGCACCAGCAGCAAAGACAGCATAGACGCACAGATCAGCTTGATTCTCAGTTTTCGTATCATGCGATCTCCTCCAGCGTATACCCGGCATTGCGCACGGCTTTAATTTGGATATTTGCATGTAGGGCAACCAGCTTTTTGCGCAAATAGGAGATATACACCCAGACGACATTGATCTCCGCTTCGCTGTCATACCCCCAGATTTTTTCGATAAACCGCTCTGGGGAGATTAAGTTTTTGGGGTTGCTCATGAGCATCTCCATCATCTGGAATTCCTTGTTGGCCAACCGGTAGCTGCCAGATGTGGTGGATAGCTCATAGGTGGCGCGATTGAGGGTCACATTTCCCATTTGCAGCTGCGAATTGGGCTGTGCAGCTTGTGTCCGGGTCATCGCCCGGATGCGCGCCAACAGTTCCCTTGAATGGAAGGGTTTGGTCAAATAGTCGTTTGCGCCGGCATCCAATCCCAGCACCTTGTCGTCCACCTCTGATTTTGCGGTCAACAGCAGGATCGGAACCAACTTTCCCTGGCTGCGGACCTTCTTTAACACCGTGATGCCGTCCACTTTGGGCATCATGATATCCAAAATCACCCCATCGTAATTGTCCGCCTGCAAATATTCCAATGCCGCTTGTCCATCATATACTGCATCCACCGAGTAGTTATTCCGTTCCAATATCGTTTTCAGCGCCTTAGACAGCGCCACCTCATCTTCCGCCAAAAGCAATCTCATCTTGTTCCACTCCTCCTTTGCATGATATCAAAAATTCTTCCTTACAGCAAGTATAGCATACATCCGCTTCCTTAAACAAAGATAAAATGGCGCTTTATGGCACTGTAAAAAAACAGGAAGCCTCAAAGAGGCTTCCTGTTTTTTTCATCTTATCAAAAATGATACGGGCTGCAAACTGAACTCAAGCTCTTTTCTCTGTGTCCGTTAAGCTGCTTTGCAGTTGACTGGGTTTACATGAATCATAATATGTTTGACATCCGAGAAGCTCTGCTCTACATTTTTGTGGACGCGCTCTGCCACCTCATGTGCTTCCCAGAGGGATTTATCGCCGTCCACAGATATTTCCAGGTCAATATACACCTTGTTGCCAAACATTCTGGAGTGCAGCAGATCAATGCCGACTACCCCGTCCTGTGTTAAGATGGTATCCCGCAACTTTTTCTCATAGTCTTCCCCGCAGGAAGTATCCAGCATCTTGACCAGGGCATCCTTCGAAATATCGTAAGCAACCTTTACAATAAAGATGCAAATTACGACACTTGCGATCGAGTCCATGACCGGGAATCCCATCATAGCACCGGCAATACCGATCAGAGAACCAATCGAAGAGAAAGCATCGGAACGATGGTGCCAAGCATCGGCCAAGAATGCTGCCGAGTTAATCAGCTTTGCATAGTAACGGGTGTACCAGTACATTGCCTCCTTGCCAACGATGGAAACCAGTGCCGCAACCAAGGCAATAAAGCTTGGAACAGCAAGCGTCTCATAATTTCCCGAGAAAATATTCTCTACGCCGACTTTACCTACGCCAATACCTGTAGCCATCAGCACAATGCCCAGAATCAGCGATGCCACACATTCTAAACGCTCATGTCCATACGGGTGGGAATTATCTGCATCTTTTTTGGAAACTTTCACACCAATCCATGCAATCAACGTGGTGAGCACGTCGGAAAAAGAATGGATTGCGTCGGAAATCATCGCACCGGAATTGCCTACGACACCGGCAAACATCTTGAATCCCGAAAGCACGGTGTTTCCAATGACACTTACCAGGGATAAATTCCTGATAATTGCCTGTTCATTGATTGGTCGGGAAGCGGATTGCGTTGTTTTTTCGCTTTTGGTTGTCATAAAAAAACCTCCTGGTTGCCGCATAGGCGGCAGTAGATTTCTCTTATGGACCCCATTGAGATACCTTGTTCCCCAAATGCATAAAAAAACATCTGCGGAACATACAACTGTCCCACAGATGTTAAAAACAATCTGCTGCCACGTCAGCGGCCCGGCCCCACAAACCTGTCGGTTTATCGCCTGCTCAGTTTGTACTGTTGATCTCGCACCCTGAAGAAGGATGTAATGCAGTGCAAAGAGTTAATGAAATTGTACTATATCTTATACTGGTTGTCAAGAAAAGGTTCTTCTATTTGTTGCTATTCTTTTATTGATTTTTGCAAAGGTAAGAAGATAAGGCCCCGATCATGCTTTTTTGTACTACTAAAATGGCTCTGCACTAAAAAAACATATAAAATAAGCCTCCCCTCGTGCCCACTTCTGCGCTTGATCAGAAAAATGCTGATATTGTCGAACAAAGCTTGCTTTCTAACCCAGGTTTGACATTGATTTTAATCAGTCATCACTTGACTGAGGAAGGGAAACGGCGCTTTGATAAGGTTTATCAATTAAAACCGATCGACTTGCCCACAACATAAACTTGGCTTTACTGCACGCATTCTCTTTTAGGGGCCATGTTTCACGCTATTCAAGGTTTATTCTGCCCGAAGCGCCGCTACCGGGTCACTTTTTGCTGCTTTTCTCGATGGAATCAACCCACTCAACCATGTTAAAAGCACACTCAACATAATCAGAATTACTGCCCCACCTATCGGTAAAAACGCATTGATCTGACTGGAATTTGCCAAACGATGAATTAAGACATTTCCCGGAATTAGAATCAGCAACGTCATCCCGATGCCGAGGGACCCAGCTGTAAGCCCAATAATAAAAGTTTCTGCATTAAATACCTGGGAAATATTCCATTTGGATGCACCGAGCGCACGCAAAATTCCGATCTCCTTTCTGCGTTCCAAAACGCTGATATAGGTAATGACACCTATCATAATGGAGGAGACTACCAGTGATATGGCCACAAAAGCAATCAATACATAGCTGACTGTGTCGATGATATCGGTCACAGAGGACATTAAGGTGCCCACTGCATCTATATAGGTAATCACCTGATCCACTTTTCCCTCTCTGTACATGCGCGCATTATAGTCGTCAAGAATACCCGTGACCTGCTCCTTGCTTTCAAAATCGAGTGGGTAGATTTTGATGGAACTGGGATTGGTAAAGTCTGCATAATCCAGGGCCATTAAGTTGTTCTCTAAAGTTGTTTGCTTGGCACTGCTGATGGAGCGGAAAAGTTCCATGAGTTCATCCGCTTGCATATCAATAGAAAGGATTTTAGAGAACTGCTCTGTGTCAAATTGAAATGAGGATACCAATTGTTCCTCTAATGTCTGTATTGTATCTTCTACCGCAGACTTCATCCGCTCACTCAGCTCAGCCCCCATCTGCTCCACAGCATCAGCAATAGCCTCTTCTGCTGCACTCTGTACCGCTTGCTTTAGGTCGTCGGAAAAGTTCGGCACGATCTGCTGTTCATCCTCCGAAAGCGCAGTATCCCACCATTGACCCAGAATTGTCTGCGCTTCTTGGGTATTCATATAGCGTGCAAAATCTTTCTCTATCCCTGATGTGTTGGCTGCAGCTTTGTCGGCAAGATACACCCCATATCCATCGGCTAAACTCGCAGCCATCTTTTCCATCTGTTGTGAATCTATAGTAAGACTGGTCGGAAAAGTTTTTTTCATCCAGCTTTGAATCTGGTTTATGGCCTCTGCAGTGGCTAAATACTTTTCCAGAGCATCCGAAAGCACTTCTATATTGGCAGTCGAAAGGCCCAAACCTTCTGGGTAATTTTCTGCACAATAGTGAACAAAGCCCTCCAACATTTCGTCGAGCAGCTCCCGCACCTGCTGATCGCTGGAAATCCACACCTCATTTTCCGTAAAGATTGCAAGCAAATTTTCGTTTATGATTTTTTTCGCTGCATCGGTCCGCAAGAACAACTGAAAATCTCCTTGCATACCACTTTGTTCCTCCCCCGAATGCTCTGATACATACTCTTTCCAACCATCCATAAGCTGTGCAACAAAGTAAGGCACCGATTCCATTGATACATTGGGGGGGTGCTGCTGGGCCCAATCTTTTATATTGGTCTGCAATTTTTGGGTTATCTCAGACTGTATCTGCCTAATATCCAGCCAATCGGATAGGCTTTGCGTATCCACACCTAAATTGCTTTTGTCCAACAAACCTGCCAGTTCCTTTAACGCATTAGTTTGCGCGGAGGCAAAGAAATCTTCCAACGCAGTCTGGTCTACACTAAATAATGATTCTAGCTTAAAATCACTTAGATCACTTTCCTCCCCAAACGCTTTCCCTGTAAATACATTTTGTTGAGGATTCTCCAGCTGCTGCTGCACAATCGCACTGTCGGCTGCTTTTTCCGATATATGCCGGGTTAACGACCCCGTATATGCGATTCCAGGCTGCAAGATCGCCCCATCGGTCTGTTTGGAAGGTTGCACTACACCCACTATCACCAGTTCTTCGCCGTTCTCTACCAGTTTTCTCATATAGTCCGGATCTTCCCGTTTGTCGCGCCATATTCCATAGTCGCTGTCATATTCATAATAGTCCGGGCTGCTGACCAATCGAAAGGGAATGCCAAGAACATCTGCGTACATATAACTACCTATATCCTCCGGTGTTTTTACATCTTCCTCCCGAATAAACTGTTGGACCATGCCATCTAGCTCCGCCGTGCTGCGCAGTCCCAAACTGTAAAGCACAAGGTCACTCATGCTTCCATCCGACGTTAAAACCAACACGCATTCGTTTTCTCTTTCTGGCCATTTTCCCGCTTTCAAATCATACTGGCTGCGGTACAATTCTTGTTTACCAGGCAACTCATAAAAGACATCTGTTCCTATTGCGCTTGAGATGAAACTGTTTGCACTCATTGAAGAGTCCAATCCCAAAGCGGAAAAGGAGGTGTCTGGATGGACTTGACGTATTCCATCTTGTTCCAAACGGTAAATCTGCGGCACTACCCCATAGCCATACTCTATCGAACTTGTATATTCTTCTATCCCACTTTCCCCACTATCCAAATAATTTTTGAGTGACTTTAGATCATTGCTATCCATTGTGGAGAACATATCGCTGACAACTTGAAAGACACCTATATCTCCCTGACTTTCTTCCCTTCCCCCTGAAGCATTGCGCAATACAGAGGTAAAATCAAACCCCGTCCGCTGTATCTCTAGGGGGTATTTGGACAAGGTATCGTGCTCTACATCCTGGATGTATGCGTGCACACCACTAGACAAAGAAAGGATCAGTGCAATCCCTATAATTCCAATAGAACCGGCAAAGGAGGTCAATATGGTGCGTGCTTTCTTTGTTTTAAGGTTATGAAAACTCAAGGACAAGGCCGTAGACAGCGACATCGACGCCTTGCCCATCGTTTTATATTCCTGTGTAATCTCTCCTTGTTGCTCAGGAACAAATGGGTTTGAATCGGAACAAATGCTGCCATCCCGCAGCTCAACAATTCTGGTGGCATAATATTTGGCCAAGTCAGGATTGTGGGTAACCATCACGACTAATCTGTCCTTTGCAACCTCCTGAAGAAGATCCATAACTTGTACGCTGGTGGCGCTGTCCAGTGCACCAGTGGGCTCATCTGCCAACAAAATATCTGGATCGTTTACCAAAGCGCGGGCAATGGCTACCCGTTGCATCTGTCCTCCCGACATTTGGCTGGGCTTTTTGTGACTTTGCTCCCCAAGTCCCACCTGTTCCAACGCCTTTTGGGCCCGTTGTCTCCGTTGTGCCTTTTCAACCCCCGAGATGGTCAGTGCCAATTCTACATTGGCCAGGACGCTCTGGTGAGGAATTAAATTGTAGCTTTGAAAGACAAAACCAATGGTGTGGTTTCGATAAGAGTCCCAATCCCGATCCTTATACTTTTTAGTGGAAATCGAGTTGATGATCAAATCCCCTTGGTCATAATGATCCAATCCCCCAATAATGTTCAAAAGTGTCGTCTTTCCCGACCCACTTGGGCCCAAGATTGCAACAAATTCGTTGTCGCGCAGATTCAGTGTCACATGATTCAGTGCTTTCTGAACAAATCCGTTTGTCTGGTATTCTTTACTGATATCTTTAAGCTGAAGCATTGGCCAGTCTCCCTACAATTGATGATCAATCCATGCAAAAAGTTTCAGACAAAAGAGGAGGATACCGACTGCATCTTTCTGTTTTTTGCTACCCAAAATACCGCTGGCAAAGATGCGCTGCCCTCTTTCCATCTTTGATAAAGAAATTCTGCAACTATACTTTATCATTTTGAATTTATCCAGCTTTTATACAGATACCCAAAGTATTTTGTTATTTTTCTCTCTTAGCGTCTTAAAAAAATCAGCTGGGTTGCCACTATGTTTCTCATTTTTTACAAGAAAGCTCCAGCTAGGTCCCGATACAATTTATATAGACACAAATTGCAATTGCTCTATTAAAACACCTCCCTTGTTGGGGATTTATTATATGGCGGTCATAAAATAAGGTCCCTTAATTGGACCTTCCCCGTCTTATAAGATATTTTCTTCAAAAAAGGGTCCCGGAAGCATACAACTTCCGGGACCCTTTTAACAGTAATGTATATTTTGTTTTCACCCAAAAGGAGATCGATTTTTTGGATTTTTCATCCCTTTATAAGCCTAATCTGACACCAACTAAATAAGATGGATGTCAGAGCATCAACAAATTTTTCTGCAATTTATTGCATGGATCGTTTGCTAAACTTCCCATTCTTGCGGCCACCTTTATACTCACCATTTTGACTTAGCCTATCGTTATTCTGGTTTGGATTCTCAAAATTAACATTTAAAGCATCCGCAACAGCTTCAAGAATGCCGTTTGAGGAAAAAGTAGCTCCACTGACACAGGATACATTCAAAGATTGCGTATCTATGATGTCACTAATAATCGAGTCTTCGGCACGGACAAAAAACTGCTCATCATCTTCATAAGAGATTACCGTAATGTCAGTTATTCTCCCATTTTCTACCGTAACACAAACACTGGTGGTTCCACGAAAGCCTTCGCCTTCACCTTGATATGTTCCATCTGAAAGGGACGATAAATCCATTGTGGAGTTGCTGGATTGCTCATCATTTTCCTTATTCTCAAAGTTTTCGTTTGTACTGGGGTTTGATTCACTCTGAGCTCCTTGTGCTTGTGCAGAAGAGCTTGATTCTGTCTGTTTCTCAATGTTGAGCGCATTTGCAACCGCATCGATAATACTGTTGCTGGAAAATGTCGCTCCACTTACAACCTGCACATCGACGGACTGTTCAGAAATAATTTGGCTGAGAACGGAGGATTGTGCCTGCCGAAAAAATTCTGCATCATCTTCATAAGAAAGGATTGTAATATCGACAATATACCCATTTTCTACCGTTACTTGAACCTCTGTGCTGCCACGAAAACCCGCACCCACTCCTGTATAAACTCCGTCGACATAGTTACCTTTTTTCGAGGTATCTGTACTATATGTGCCCTGTGCTGTCATCTGAGCAGGCACTGTAAGATTGCCAATCTGAACCAATCCGCACATCGCTGCCGCCGCAACTGTTCCCGCCACCGCGGGTGTGGGATTTACAGAAAGGCATTGTTTAGGACATACGGTGAGACATTGCATGCAGTCTATACATCTTCCAGAGGATACAACATCTTTTTTTAGAATTGGGACACCCATACCGCAAGCCTTCTCACAAAGGCTGCAATGAATGCAGGCAGATTCATCACGTCGGATCTTGTAACATCTCTTTCCTGAGAGCAGGGTAAATAAAGCACCCAAAGGGCAAAGATAGCGGCAAAAGAAGCGTTCTACAAAGGAAGATCCAATGAGAAATAGCAACAAAAGGGCAAAACCTCCGGTAAAAACTGCGGCAGTCATAACCGAGAGATTTCCTGAAATCAGCATGCCAAATACCCCCCACGGACTAAGAGAGGCATCCATAGGCAGTCCCATTATCCATAATACTATTACAATAAATGCAAGAACCAGATATTTCAGATACTGGAGTATCTGGTCAAGCCGCGCTGGGATTGTCACTGGGTGATGAAATATTTTTTTTGAAATCCAAAAAACAAGCTCCTGCAATGCACCAAAGGCACAAACATATCCACAAAAGATTCTGCCCCACAAAGCCGTGAAGAGGAAAACAACTGTAATCGTAATGAGTTGTGCGAATTGTGTCTCAATAGAAAATTGTCCATTTGCTAGCGCGGTTACCACATCGCCCAGTGCACGCAGGACAGTAATAAACAGTTCTGGCAATAAAAGAAAGGCAAGCACTTGAACAATATGACGAATAACTTGTACTATTGAAAAACGATTTTGCTTCATATAACTGTCCTCCTGAAAACCCATCACCTAGAAAGTGAGATTTTTCCTTGTAATTCTGGAGTGACCTGCACACTGCCATCTTCGGTGACAAAAACGGCAGAGATGGCATGTCTGCGGAGAATCGACCCACTCTCCTTTTTCCCTAAGCAATAAACACCGGTTGCTAATGCATCAAGCATCGCGGCATTTTCACCAATCAGTGAAACAGAAAGAAGTCCTGAACAAGATGGCTTCCCTGTCCGAGGATCAATGATATGATGAAGACGCCTTCCTCCATACATAAAGTATCGCTCATAAGAGCCACTGGTAACAACTGCTTTATTTTTTAGGACTATACTTGCCATCGATATACCAGTTTTCTGATATGGATTTTGAATCCCTACTTTCTGCATTTTTCCAATTGCAACTACTGTTCCTCCAAAGTTGAGTTGCGCATTTTGAATCCCTTGTGAGAGTAACATAGAACGCGCTTTGTCCGCAGCATAGCCCTTGACAATACCTCCCAGATCAAGTTTCATACCCTTTTCCCTCAAAAATGCTGTACCATGTGCTTTATCCAACTCCAGTTGGTTGATGTCACAATGTGCCTTACAAAATGCAATTTGTTCTTTGGTCGGTAAATGAGCTGAAGAAATGGCTTTTCGCCAAAGTTCGCTCATAGAGCCCGCCGTTACATCAAACGCTCCCTTGGTTTCCCTAGCATAATATCGAGCTTGCGTTAATAAATCAAATGTATCCTCCTGAACTGCAACAGGGTGGATTCCCGCATGTTGATTGATTTGGCTGATTTCACTTCCTGAATCAAAAAATGAGAACTTTTGATGTATTTGCAACATACACTTTTTGATTTCCTCCAATATAGAAAGTGCATGCTCATCAAAGATCAAAATAGAATTTAAGGTTCCAAATGCTGGAAATAATTTTTTTATCAACCACAAAATCCTCCTTTTTAAAAATAATGTCTGTTGTTTTAGCTGACCGTTGCCATTTTATGCACTTCCTTTATGTTTCCCTCCTGCTCAACTTGCCTAGTTAAGCTTAAAACAGCAGGCTTAATTCAACTTAAAATGAAAAAGGGCGACAGCACATTCTTTGCTGTCGCCCTTTGACTGTCTATCAATAAAAAGACAGGTCCTATAAATAGCAGCGCAATACATGTCGCTCATTATTTTGAGCAACGTACGACAAAGGGAATCATGATAGGTACAATCCCCCTGTTCCATCGCTCCGGCAGGTTTAAGGCAAAGCCTTGTAATAAATGCGCTTTCTCCACAAATCAGCGGGAGATAATTGGATGGCACAAAGGAAAAGCCCCAAAATACAATCTCGGTCTCAATCTTTCTTCGAGTTCCATTTTATAATTTCCTCCTTACTTTTATTCAATCGGGCACATAAGCGGGAGATAATTGGATGGCACAAAGGAAAAGCCCCAAAATACAATCTCGGTCT